>JACCDJ011147194.1_pt1 | contig 40378 bp, 52 predicted proteins | sample 7444481 | NCBI WGS metagenome assembly JACCDJ01 (sample SAMN15323435, study PRJNA562643) | freshwater metagenome | isolation source: river surface water | place: USA:Blue River Watershed | collected 2017-08-15
CCGTAATCCTTCATACATGCATTCAAGGCATCTTGACCGGCATGCCCAAAGGGCGTGTGTCCCAGATCATGCGCTAAAGAGATGGCCTCAACCAAATCTTCATTCAAACGCAAATTGCGTGTGAGAGAGCGTGCAATCTGTGCGACTTCAATACTGTGCGTCAGACGGGTTCTGAATAAATCACCTTCGTGATTAACAAAAACCTGTGTCTTGTATTCCAAGCGCCTGAACGCCGTGGAATGAATAATGCGATCTCGATCACGCTGAAATTCACTGCGAGTAGGAGGCGTTAACTCTGCAAATTGACGTCCTGGCGAGGTGGATGCCAGAGCAGCATAAGGCGCTAGATGCGCTTCGAATTCGGGCATCATCGGGCAGTTTGCACGCACGATGAAAGCGTAGCATCGAGATGATCTGCTGGCGCTGATGTCACCATCGCCTTACCTAAAGGTTTAAGAAGAATAAATTTAATCTTGCCACCTTCGTTTTTCTTATCGACTTCCATCAGATCTAACCATCTGTCTTTACCAAGATCAGGTGCAACGGTAGGTAAACCTGCCGCTTTAATTAAGGCAACCAGACGATCACGATCAGCTGCGTCCATATAGCCCATGCGTACTGATAAATCCGCCGCCATCACCATACCGCAACCGACGGCTTCGCCATGTAACCACTGGCCATAACCTAAGCCGGCTTCAATGGCATGTCCGAAGGTATGGCCAAAATTCAAAATCGCTCGCAAACCTGTTTCTCGCTCATCTTGACGTACGACCTCAGATTTAATTTCGCACGAACGCTGTATCGCATACGCTAAGGCATGATCATCACGCGCCATCAGTTTGGCCATATTATTTTCTTGCCAGCGGAAAAATTCAGCGTCAATAATGGCACCGTGCTTAATCACCTCGGCTAAACCAGCCGATAGCTCACGCGTGGGCAAGCTCATCAGCGTAGACGTATCTGCAATCACTGACTGCGGCTGATAGAACGCCCCAATCATATTTTTACCCAAGGGATGATTGATCGCTGTTTTACCGCCTACAGATGAATCAACTTGTGCCAGCAAAGTGGTGGGTATCTGCACAAACGGTACACCACGCATGTAGGTTGCCGCTGCAAATCCGGTCAGGTCACCAATCACACCACCGCCCAGCGCTAACAAGGTGGTTTTACGATCGCATTTATTCTCTAGCAGCACATCGAATACCCGCATCAGGTTGTCGATATTTTTCTCTTCTTCACCATCCGGCAGAACGATAGATAAGCAGTGCTTACCCGCATCGGTCAACATGGCAGATAGCCGCTCCAAATAGAGCGGGGCCACTATGGTGTTGGTAACAATCACTACCCGCGAGCCCGGTATGTAATCCGCAAACTCGGTTTGCTCGAGCAAATGCTTACCAATCACTATGGGATAACTCCGCTCACCCAAATCGACGGTCAGCTTAGCGAATATTTCTGGAGGTGACTTCATGGATGATCTAGCGAACTTTCGTTAGTCGACTCAGACTGATTTTCTGCGGGCAGGGTCTCGGATACATTAGGTAGCTGGCCTAGGATAGTCTGGATTACTGATTGCACGTTAGGGCGGCCGGTCTCGATAATAATATGAGCCACTTCTTGATACAGCGGCGCGCGTTGTTGTGACAACTCTTCGATACGCGCTTTAGGATCGTCAGTCTGCAATAGCGGGCGATTACGATCATGGCTGGTTCGTTGAAGAATACTGTTGACCGAAGCGCGAAGGTAAATAACTGTGCCACGTTCTTTAAGCAGCTGGCGGCTTTGTTCATTCAACACCGCACCACCGCCGGTTGCTAATACTATGCCTTCTTGTGCTGTGAGGTCACGAATAACATCGGCCTCGCGCTGACGAAAACTCGCCTCGCCCTCAATCTCAAAGATCCACGGTATGGATGCACCTGTACGCGCCTCGATTTCATGATCGGTATCGACAAAACGCTTATTCAAGCGCTTAGCTAACGCTCGACCTATCGTCGTTTTGCCTGATCCCATCAGGCCGACAAGAAAAATATTAGTAGTTGAATTCAACATGCTTGCCCGCAGCGAGCGTTCGTCGCCGACGATTTCCGCAAGAAAAACCACAGTTTACTGCATTCGCTAAGTCAGGCCAGCGCCAGGAAATCTCCTTGCGGGGATGATTATTTCTCGGCGAGAGAGTCTGAGACTACGCGCGGAGTAATAAATATAAGCAATTCAGTACGATCCCGCGTTTTGGAAGCACTGCGAAAAAGATAACCCAGCACAGGGAGATCGCCAAAAAAAGGGACCTTGTTCACGCCATCAATCTCAGTTTGAGTAAAAATACCGCCTAATACGACTGTGCCTCCATTTTCAACCTGAACATTGGTTTTCACATGTTTAGTATTAATCGCAAAGCTTGATCCTACCGCTACGCCTCGCGAATCTTTGGCCACATCGACGGTCAGAATGATGTTGCCATCGGGAGTGATCTGGGGCGTCACCTCTAATTTGAGGTTGGCTTTCTTAAACTGTATTGAGGTCGCTCCACTACTCGTAGCTTGTTGATACGGTATCTCCTCACCCTGCTCGATAATGGCCGCTTGCTGATCAGCTGTCACGACGCGCGGACTAGAGATAATTTTTCCCTTGCCTTCAGCTTCTAATGCCGAGAGCTCTAGATTCAAAAATCGATTCGCGCCTGCAGAAAATAGGCTGACCGCCAAACTTCCCGGAGTAACACCATTGATAGATCCAGCCGGCATACTGACAAACTGGGAATTTGGAATCAACGATCCCGCTGTAACTGCTACCTGACCAGTCTGCTCGCCCACACCCAAGTAATTACCGGTTAGCGCTAGTCGAGATGATCCAGGTAGATTGATTCCCGGCGTTCCCACACCCCTATTCAAGTCGGTAAATCCCAACTTCACGCCGAGATTTCTACTGAACCTATCATCTGCTTCGACAATACGCGCCTCGATCATCACCTGCCTTGTGGGTATGTCGGTTAGTAATATTAATTTGCGTACTTCATCTAAACGACTCGGTGTGTCGGTAATAAACAATTTATTTGTTCGTGGCTCAGACGAGGCACTGCCACGACGCGACAAAATACTGCCACGCCCTACCTGACCATCCAGACCAAACACCTGACGAAACGCCTCTGCTTTTTGATAATTGAGTTGAAAAGTCTCGGTCACCAAGGGTTCTAGCTCAGAAATTTGCGCGCGCTGCTCGAGCTCTAGACGCTCTTTAGTTAACAACTCATCTTTGGGAGCTATCCAAAGAACGTTGCCGTTCTTGCGCATATCTAAGCCCCTAGCCTGCATCACAATATCCAAAGCCTGATCCCATGGCACATCTTTTAAACGTAAGGTCAACTGACCACTCACACTATCGCTAGCTACGACATTAAATCCCGTAAAGTCAGCAATGACTTGCAGTAAGGCTCTCACTTCAATATTTTGAAAATTTAGCGACAATTTATCGCCACGATAGCCACGTCCTGCATTAGTCGATTTATTCTGCTCAGCTTTAACTGGACGCACTTCGACGACTAAGCGTTTATCGGTTTGCCAGGCCAGATGCTCCCACAGCCCCGTTGGTTCAATTACCATGCGCACCATGTCAGACTGCGCACTCGTACTGACGATTTGTATCGGGGTTCCAAAATCCTTCACATCTAACCGACGTCGCAGCACATCAGGCAGATTGGTTTTCATGAAATCAATCACTACGGTCTGACCCTGTCTGCGCACATCAACAGCCGATTGAGCTTTTGCTAGATCGATGATTACGCGCCCCGTTTCACCAGCGCCGCGACGAAAATCAATATCAAGTATCGTATTTTTTTCACTAGCGAGATTACTTGATGGCTCTGCCGTTGATTTTGCCAATGAAGCCCCATCCGGCTCAGATAAAGTCAGTATTAATTCTTGATGTTGAGTACGCGTCGAAAAGATCAGCGGTCGTTTTAATGAAAGTACTAGACGTGTACGCCCCGCAACTTGAATGATATCTACGTGCCGAAGATCACCACTATCTAAAACACGCCTCAACTGGCCTGTTGCATTAGCAGTATCTGCAAAATCTAATACAACGCGCGGGGGATTTTGCGTTGTAAAACTTATAGGCGCAATAGTCGGCAATTGTTTAAAACTAATATGCAGCTGTTGTTGCATACCGCTACGCGCCACATCGATAGCAGTAATTGCATTGAGACTTTGACTAGCTTCTGATTCCCGATCAGCAGAATGGCTATGTCCGGCGGTCACGATTATGAAAACTAATATTATGCATTTCAAGTTGAGCCATAGATTCACCATTTTCATTTGGCCTCCCGCATCGACAGCTGCACTCGTCGCTTTATCCAATTCCCATTTGCTTCCTGTATCGTTTCTTCGATTTCAATCGATCCATCCATAATAGTGATCACCTCACCCAGATCTTGACCAAGGTGATTGCCTTTACGTAGTTGATACAAAATTTTTCCTACTTCTACTAACGCAACACTGTGACCCGGCCGCCCCAGACTACCGACCATTCGGAACTGATCCAACGGATACGATTCAAGGGGTTCACGCGACCGTTTCAAATCGGGATGAACACCGGAACGGTCTGAGAGATCGAGTAGCATTGAAATTTTTGAGGCATCGAAAGGATCCACTCGCCCCAAAGGCTCATACACTGAGGGTGTCATCGCCAGTGGTGCTGGCAATGACAGTGGACTAGTGTGTGAGGTACGGCGTACCGTCGCCATCCACTCACTCAGATTTTCATCGTTTGAGGAATCACATGCTGCAAGGCTGATTAAGAAACACAAAATTATTGCTCGCGCCAATCCATTTAAAAAACCAGTAAGAAAAAATTTAAAATAGTCGTATTTTCTTTTTCCAAAAAAAATCTGTACGAACTCATTATTCGCTTTTTCCCAAGCTCCAAAAAACCTTATTGTCATTTGGTTTTTTTCTGATTTGTTAGCAGGCGTTTCGCTTGCTCGCTCGCCTCTTCTTTATCAAGGTAGCGATACGTGTGAACGACGGCCTCAAACGATAGCGTGCCTTCTTTTTGCTGATTCATTACCCAATGATCGATGGTGACCACACGAGGGAGATTAGCGATATCGCTAACAAATCCTGCCAAAGCGTGATAATTACCGACTAACTTGATAGCAATGGGAAGCTCCGCATAATAGGGTCGCAATCGCAGTTGCTCCGGCTTGAATAATTCAAACTGCAATCCACGACCTGTACCGGCTTGATTAATTTCAGATAGCAGCGCATCCATCTCGGATTTACCTGGTAGCTGTTTCCCAAGTACTTCTACCCTGGCTAATACAGCAGCTTTCTTCTGTCTTAACATCTCTAAATTTTGCGCTTGACCTACTTTATGACGGAATATTTTTCGTAGCTCGCTTTCTTCAGTGCGCGTGTGATCAAGCATTTCCCATTGATCCAACCAACTCCACCACGCACCAGTGGCGATTACGCCAAATAGAATCGCCGCCAACAACATGACTCTTGGGGCTATTGGCCACAGCCCCGGGTGTCGCCCTCGCAATTGAGTGAACTGCTGCCCCCATGCTTGCATAGCCTGCACTATATTGAGGAGAGAATTATTATTTTTCATTATCAGCTTTACCGAATCTGGTTTGGCACTGCCACAGTGAAATCAAATAATTTTCTATTGTCTTTACCAGCGCTATAAGTAGCTGACTTTATTTCGATTAATTCTGGCTGCCCCAAACCTAATTGGCTGGGAGATTCACTTAAGTTATGTAACAACTCTGAAACTCGTGCATTCGATAAAGCAAATCCAGATAAAAGGATTTGATCACCTTGCTTTATGGACTTCAGCATGATTCCAGTGGGTACTTTCTCTGCCAAAAAACTCAATAGATAAACCGGCTGATTACGGTTCGCTTGTAATTTTTCAACAGCAGCTTGCCGAGCTTGTAATGCATTGATTTCTTGATTCAATGTACTGACTTCTTGAATTTTTATATCAAGGATTTTTATTTCTGAGTTAAGCAGCGTATTTCTTTCCAACTGTATGTTTAGTTTTTTTTCATTAATAAACCAAATCACCAAAATAACGCTGAGCGCAAGAGCAATATGTAAGGCTACCAGCCGTTTAAAAATAGCTTTTTTTTCATGGCGCCTATCTTCACGCCAAGGTAAAAAATTAAATCTCATCATGAAGCTTTATTGGTCATTGCAAGTCCACAGGCCACTAGCCATGCAGATCCCTCCATCTGAAGCGTAGATTTATTGATGGCGGGAGAAAATTTCATATCAACAAAAGGATTAGCAAATTCAGCAACGACAGATAATTGCTCCTGCATCATGGACGGCAATTGAAACAAGCGTTGTTCTTGACCGGACAGGAAAAATTTATCGATAGGTACATGCTGAGATGTCGTTGAATACATCTGTAATGCGCGCTTAAATTCTTGACAGACCGCGACACAGAATCCTTCCGTAATAGCCGAAATCTGATCTGGATGTCGATCGAGATCTTTCTGCAGTCTCTGAAACCCTATAGTTAACTCATGCTCAAATATGAGGGCTTGGCGATTTTCGACAAAAAAATAACTTGAATCACGCCCAATTTGCAAAACGGCTTGAGCTCGCGTGGCGACAAGATTATTTGCAGAATCTTTCGTTGAATGTAATGCGGCCATCAACGCTTGCGATTCGATATCAATCACCACTGTTCGGATACCGGCGGTTTGTGCTAACTCCAGACGCTCAGCGATTGTTTCTTTACGCGTGGCTACTAAAATAACGTCGACATTGCCAGGATTCACGATTGATGGTCCCACAACACCAAAATCAAGATTTAGGTCATTGAGTGGAAAGGGTAAATTTTGTGCCGCCTCTGATTCAACCTGCAATTCAATTTCATCTTCAGACAGATCATCCGGCAGCGTCAGCATTTTTCGAATAACCAGCCCTGGCGGAAGTGCCATAGCAGCTTCTTTTAACCGACTACCTGATTGTTGTATGACATCACTTAAGGCTTGCGCGATCTGTTCGAACTGAACAATGCTGCCCTCGCGCATAACGGCTCGAGGCAATTCATACTCGGCGTAGTGCTCCACACGCCAACCATCTGACAAACGCGACAACTCAATGACACGTATTGCTGCGGAGCTGATATCGATGCCCAATAGGGGTGTCGATCGCTGCACGAAAAAATGATTTACTAGTCCAATTCTCAAACCATACCTTCATCGAGACCGTTGCATTTTTAAAAATTTTATTGATGCTAACAAGGTCCTTTTTTAGCTGTAAAGAAAAGTCCTGCATGCGTTGTCAAATCCTGACGTAATGCGCCAACTAAGTTCACTCTTAGGCTGATAACTAGCCATACATAGCAACAAAGTGTTCAACAATTTAGCCAACATGAATGCTCGATTGGTGTAACGCTATAATGGATGCCATCAAGCGCACCTGCGCTTTCTTACTGCTTCCCGCATGAATTCAAATGCCCCAGAGGGAGATTCACCTCTAGGTCCCCGCCGGGACCGATTGCCTGCACCGATCAAGCTCGCCATCAGTATTTTTGGCGTTCTCACCGGCCTGGCTGTGATTGGCATATTGCTCATCAGCTTCATGATGATGATGGCCTACCCAAATCTGCCTGATATCGATTCACTGGCGACTTACCAGCCTAAGATGCCGCTCAGGGTCTTTTCTGCCGATAACATGTTGATCGGTGAGTTTGGTGAAGAGCGCCGTAGCTTAGTTCGTTACAAAGACATTCCTAAAGTAATGAAACAAGCTGTTCTAGCCATCGAAGATGATCGTTTTTACGAACATGGTGGTGTCGATTACTGGGGCATACTGCGTGCAGCATTACACAATGCAATGGGCGGTAGTCGGCAAGGTGCCTCGACAATCACTCAGCAAGTTGCACGGAATTTTTTTCTAAGTAGCGAACAAACTGTCAAACGCAAGTTGTACGAGGTTTTACTCGCTTGGAAAATAGAAAAAAATCTGACTAAGGATCAGATCCTTGAGCTCTACATGAACCAGATTTATCTGGGACAGCGCTCGTATGGCTTCGCTTCCGCTGCACAGATTTATTTTGGGAAAAAATTACACGAGATCACCATCGCTGAAGCTGCGATGTTGGCTGGCCTGCCCAAAGCACCTTCGGCTAACAACCCAGTAGTCAATCCCAAGCGAGCTAGAGCTCGTCAGCAATACATATTGCAACGCATGCATGATCTTGGCTACATCACCACCGCTCAGTATGAGCAAGCGCGTGATGAACAATTAAAAATCAAAATGGATAGCAATGAATTCGGCGTCCATGCCGAGTACGTTGCCGAGATGGCCAGGCAGATGGTGTATGACCAATTCAAAGAAGATACCTACACGCGTGGCCTGAATGTATTTACTACCATCACCAAGGCCGACCAAGATGCGGCCTACCTTGCCCTACGCCGAGGTGTATTAGATTATGAAAAGCGTCAGGCCTACCGCGGACCTGAAGGCTATATGGATATCCCGGCTGATAAAGGTGAAGCCGAGGCATCGATTGAATCAGAACTAGCAGAGCATCCCGATAGCGATGGCATCGTGGCCGCCGTTGTGTTGACAGCTACGCCCAAGAGCGTTCGCGCCTTGCTAGCATCGGGTGAGGAAATTACTATTCAAGAGGCCGGTCTTGGATTGGCTACCAGTGCACTCACTGACAAAACTCCTGCGAATCGACGTATACGGCGCGGAGCCATTATTCGTGTCATGCAAGAGGGTAGTGGCTGGGCCATTATTCAATTACCTGAGGTCGAATCAGCCTTTGTCTCCGCCAACGCAGAAGATGGCGCCATTCGCGCGCTGGTTGGTGGCTTTGACTTTAACCGCAACAAATTCAACCATGTGACCCAAGCTTGGCGTCAGCCTGGCTCTTCTTTCAAGCCATTTATTTATTCAGCGTCGTTGGAAAAGGGACTCTCTCCAGGCACAGTTATTAATGATGCACCGATAACTTTCGACGCATCTCAAACGGGTAGCCAGGCGTGGGAGCCCAAAAATTACGACAATAAATATGAAGGCCCGATGTCGATGCGCAAAGGCCTATCAAAGTCGAAGAACATGATTTCTATCCGCATCCTTGATCGTATCGGTCCTGCGTATGCTCAAGAGTACGTTACCCGCTTTGGATTTGATCCAGAAAAAAATCCACCGTATCTGACATTAGCCCTCGGTGCAGGCGCTGTCACTCCGCTGCAATTAGCAGGAGCGTATGCCGTATTTGCGAATGGTGGTTACAAAGTCAATCCCTATCTGATCTCAAAAATCACCGACAACACTGGTAAGACACTTTTTCAAGTAACTCCCGAAAAAGCAGGCGACGAGAATCTTCGCATCATCGATGCACGTAATGCCTTTTTAATCGACAGCATGTTGAAAGACGTGATCAAGCATGGTACAGCCATGCGAGCACTCTCATTAAAGCGCCCCGATATTGCAGGAAAAACAGGCACCACCAATGATTCCATTGATGCGTGGTTTGCGGGCTACCATCCCAAACTGGTCGGCGTTGCGTGGATAGGTTTTGATAAGCCAAAAAATCTGGGTAATCGCGAAACAGGTGGCGGACTCGCGCTACCTATCTGGATCGGCTATATGCAAAAAGCTCTGCCTGGAATAGCGACGGTTGAGCGAGAAATACCCTCCGGTATTACTACTGCTGGGGGCGACTATATTTACTCCGAGTATTCAGACACGGGGGGTATAGGATCGCTGGGAATTTCACCACCGTCTGAATCCAAGCCTCCGTCAGAAAAAACGGAGGATGGACAAAAAAGCGAATTATTTTGATACCAACTAGCCCAAAAAATAGGGCTTGTTAAAGCGTGATCGGACTACCCGCTTGTAAGGAAGCCACCTTTGACAGTGCGGCGTAAAGCTCTGATCCATCTCGGGTATCAAGCCACTGCTGCCCGTTATACCGGTAGTGAAAACCGCCTGAACGGGCCGCCATCCATATTTCTTGCATGGGAGCTTGTGTGTTGATGATAATTTTTGAATCCGTATCGATGAATTCAATTTCAAGCACATTCCCACTCCGGTTACATTCAATATCAACGTCGCCACTATCGGCTACGCGCTCCAGTCTGATTTCAATGTCATTCAGCACTGCTTCAGCCAGCACCAAGTACTCTGATTCGGTCATGCTACACTCCACTTAGTCGTTTTTTGCGAAACCAAATTCCAGTTTTTTTTCATTCATGACCACATTGCGAGTGATTCTAGCGGCGTTTTTGATTACCGGCATAAGCGCCTGTGGTCAAACCGGTGCTCTGTATTTACCTGACCGCACACCACCCAAAAATCAACCTTCAGAAGACGCAGGGGGCGGTGACTCCTCGTCCCAATCCCGCTAGCCTCGATCATGTCGCACTTTACTTATACAAACGGCAAATTACATGCCGAACAAACAGCGCTTGATCGAATCGCCGCAGAGTTCGGGACGCCTACCTACGTTTACTCCAGTGCCAGTTTGACAGAAAATTTCCTTGCGTATGCAACGGCCTGTCAACAGCATGGCAGAGGTAATGGAGGTGCGCTTGTTTGCTACTCGGTTAAATCCAACTCTAACTTGGCTGTTCTTAATCTACTAAGCAAGCTGGGCTCAGGCTTTGATATCGTTTCAGGTGGTGAACTAGAGCGAGTGATCGCCGCTGGTGGCGACACGAAAAAAGTTATTTTTTCAGGCGTGGGCAAGTCACGCGATGAAATGCGTCTGGCGCTGTCACATGACATCCTCTGCTTTAACGTGGAGTCGATTCCTGAGCTACACCGGTTAAATGATGTGGCCGCAAGTATGGGTAAACGTGCACGCGTATCGCTGCGTGTGAATCCCGATGTCGATCCAAAAACGCACCCGTATATTTCTACCGGCCTGAAAGAAAATAAATTTGGTATCGCATTTGAAGATGCCTTGCAAACCTACCGCGTAGCCGCTGGATTACCTCACCTTGAAGTAACAGGAATCGATTGTCACATTGGTTCACAGCTGTTAGATGATGCTCCGCTGCTTGAAGCTTTAGATAAAGTGATTGAACTCGCTGATCAACTGCATGAGGCTGGGATTGAACTGCACCACTTGGATATTGGTGGTGGCATTGGTATCACGTACGATCAGGAGCAGCCCGTAGCAGTCAGTGATTATTTAACCCGCCTTTTCAAACGCATCGATAGCTGGCGGGCGGAACGCTACAACAGTAAACCGATTACGGTTCTGTTTGAACCAGGCCGCTCTATTGTTGGCAATGCAGGAGTTCTGATTACTGAGGTCCAGTACCTTAAGCACGGCGGCAATAAAAATTTTGCTGTGGTGGACGCAGCAATGAATGACCTGATGCGTCCAGCCATGTATGAGGCATGGCATGGAGTACAGCCAGTCAATCAACGAGCCGAGCCATCAAAAACGTATGACGTGGTTGGCCCTGTCTGTGAATCCGGTGATTGGTTAGCTCGTGATCGTTCACTCGCAATAGAGTCAGGTGATCTGCTTGCAATTATGTCAGCGGGTGCGTATGGCATGACCATGGCATCGAACTACAACACCCGCGGCCGTGCAGCGGAAGTACTGGTCGAAGGCGATCAATTCAGGGTGATACGCAAACGAGAAAAATCGTCTGATCTGTTCGCTTTAGAAAATATCTAAATCAGACTAAGTCACCGTCGCTGGTGTTCGACGAGCACGCCATATGAAAACTAAACGCGACCCCAATAGCAACGCCATCACCAGCGCTATGAGCATCGGCTCTTGCAAATTATTTTTACCTGACTTCATCCACCAAAAATGTAAAACGGCCAGCAGCGCTACTGCATAAATCAAGCGATGCAGCCTACCCCACCACCGACCCAGTTGACGCATCAAGCGATCACTGCTCGTTACAGCCAATGGAACTAGCAACACAAATGCCGTAAACCCCACTGCAATAAATGGTCGCTTGAGTATGTCTTTTCCCATTTCTTCTAGATCAAAAAAATGATCGAACCACAGAAAACACAGGAAGTGCAAAAACGCATAGAAGAAAACATACAGGCCAAGTAAACGCCGTAGTCGCAGCAGCCAATTCAGCCCAGTCATACGACGCAATGGGGTCACCGACAGAGTCAGGCACAAAAAATATATTGCCCAATCACCCGTAGCACGGGTGAGAAATTCCAAAGGATTAGCACTCAGATTATCATGTACACCACGCTCTATAAGTCGCAGCAAAGGTAGTAGCGCTACGAGAAAGATGACGAGCTTGACTCGCTTAATGTGAGCAGCAGTGAGATTCCACATTGACGCTTTGGATTAATAAAATTTTTTCAAATCCATACCCGAGTAAAGCGAGGCGACTTCAGGGTAACCATTAAACATCAAGGTTTTACGCTTACGCGTAAACAATCCATCTTCGCCTATGCGCCGCTCGGTCGCTTGCGACCAGCGCGGATGCGACACCTCGGGATTTACATTCGAGTAAAAACCATATTCGTCGGGTGCAGTTTTATTCCAAGCGGTTTTAGGTTGATGCTCTGTAAAGCGTATCCTCACTAGCGATTTAGCCGATTTAAAACCGTATTTCCACGGCACGACTAAGCGTACCGGCGCGCCATTTTGATTCAGAAGTGTCTGCCCATACATACCCACACAGAGCAACGCCAGCGGATGATTTGCTTCGTCGATTCGCAAACCTTCCACATATGGCCAGTCGAGTATGCGACTGTTCACACCTTTCATTTGAGCGGGATCGGCGAGTGACGTAAATTCCACATATTTGGCATTGCCCGTTGGCTCTACCTTTCGAATTAACTCGGAGAGCGAGTAACCGATCCAGGGTATAGCCATCGACCAGCCTTCGACACACCGCAACCGATACAAACGCTCCTCTAAGGGCGCCAGCTTCATCAGGGCGTCGATGTCTAAGGTAAGCGGCTTCTTGACCTCACCATCAATTTTGATGATCCAAGGACGGGTTTTCAAACTACCGGCATACAACATGGGGTCACCCTTGTCGGTACCGAACTCATAAAAATTATTGTATGAAGTCGCGTCGTCAAATTTAGTCGGCGCGTCCTTAGCTGTAAATGCTGGATTCGGTGACGCAGTCAGCCTAGGGCGCGCACTTTCTGCTGCCAAGGCATTACTGGCAATACTGGTGGCTGTCAACGCACCTGCGGCGAGTTGATGCATGAACAAACGTCGCGACTCAACCACGTGCTGCGGCGTGATCTCAGAGCCCGAGATGTGACTAAAACGAGGCCTCTTAATCAGCATAGGAACTCCATCATCAAAAAATTACCAGAATACGTGAATTAAAAAAGGCTGCACTAGGCAGCCTTTTTTGTTTTTACAGTTCGCCGTAAGAATGCAAACCGGAGAGGAACATATTCACACCGAGGAAAGCAAAGGTGGTCACCAGCAAACCAATCACTGCCCACCATGCGGCAATTTGACCTCGCAAACCCTTCATCAACCGCATGTGTAACCACGCAGCGTAGTTTAACCAAACAATAAGCGCCCACGTTTCTTTAGGATCCCATGACCAATAACCACCCCATGCATCAGCTGCCCACAAGGCGCCCAGAATAGTGGCGATGGTAAAAAATGCAAAGCCTACTGCGATCGCTTTGTACATGATGTCGTCAAGTACTTCCAGCGATGGCAATCGATCTTCAAACACGCCCTTAGATTTGAAAAGATAAGCAACGCCTACCATCGCTGCCAACGCAAAGGTTCCATAACCAATAAAGTTGGCGGGCACATGTATTTTCATCCACCAACTCTGTAATGCAGGTACCAGTGGTTGGATTTCTTGTGCGTCACGGCTGCTCATATACCAAAGAAGAAATCCAACAGCGGCTGAAATAACGAGCAGAATAAAAGCACTCACTTGCCGAGTCGCATATTTCTCTTCGTAGAAAACGGTAAACAGAGCCGTGATCAAACAAAATAAAACAAAAACTTCATACAAATTGGAAACGGGAATATGGCCAATATCGGCACCTAGCAAATACGATTCGTACCAGCGAACCATCATGCCGGTAAATCCCATCAAGATCGCTGCCCAGCACAATTTGCTACCTACTGCCGAACCGAAATCAGTTCGTGCCAGCAAACCACCCCAGTGAAAAATCGTCGATAAGAAAAACAACATGCTCATCCACAGGATGGCAGACTGACTAGAGAACAAATATTTGAGCAAGAAGCGTGTTTGCGCCATCTCGAGATTGCCGCCGTACTGAGCAATCGTCCACAGTGACAATGCGCCGATCGACAACATGAGCAAACGTACCGGCCGCCAATACCAACCAAGCCAAACAAAGGTTGGAACTGCAGCGAGCAAGATACCTTTTTCATAGATATCCATGAACTCGCCGTAACGATTCAGCGAAAACAACGCGCCAGCCGCTAAAACAGCTAAGAACAGCCAATCAAACCATGTGCGACTTTTCAACAGGCCAGTCGTTTCAGTGTAAGAAGGATTCTGGGTCAACTCCATTATTTCTCTCCGCGTAAGGCAGGCTATGCAAGTGCGATTAGTATAGTGCAGGCCTAATAACGCTGCTGATTACCCAGGTTGTAATCATGGGCAGGCTCAGGAATGCGTTAGATCGCCCTTCAGCTGCTCAAATTCTTTGTCAAAGTCTAGGCTGCGGCGCTGCGTGCTCATCGCCATTAGCGCATGACTACCGCCCTCAGCATCGGAACGAATCCACACCCACAAACGCCGCTCGCGCACGTAGAGCATGGCAAACACACCCACTACCAAGAAAAGACAGCCCAGATAAACCACATTTTTTCCAGGAGAGCGCGTTACTTGGAAAACCGATGCCTTTACCTGTTCAAATCCCTGCAATTGCAACATGATGGGCGCGTCATAAAAAAATGCATCCGCCATCGCATTGGTCGCCAATTGTAAGAAGCGGCCATTTTTTTCGTCCGCCGTCATGACTGGCAATCCATCTTTTTCGCGTGCCAGTTGCCATAATTCCCACAGGCTGCCGTTCAGTATCTTCATGAAAAGGTCTGCTGCCTTTTCCTGCTGATCTTCAGGTAACTTACCAATGAAACGCGCAATGGCCACATAACCTGAAGATTCGCGATCACCAATAAACACATTCAGGCTGCGCGCCGAAGAGGCTTTGAGCTGCTCGCGTAAGTTCGCATTAGATTTCGCATCGAGCGGTACTTTTTCTGCATAACGACTAGATGCTTTTTCACGCAAACCCGAATCACTTAACGCAGCACGTAAACGCATCCATTCATTCATGGAGTTTTTTTCATCTGCAGGGATGCGCAAATAACGAAAGCCATCGGCAGGAGAATCACGCAGACCGGCCAGAAAAATTTCTGCGCCATCGATAGTCACTGGCAGCATGTAATTATTAAATTCGCGAGCCTGACCAGTCTTATCGCGTAATTTGTATTGAACGCTGGGCCCAACATTTTTGAGGTCTTTGGTTTTTTTGTTTTTCGCCGCCGACCCTAATTGCTCATCCAGCTTGGTGGTGAATTTCTCGCTAAAACCTTTGTTCTGGTTTACCGCACGCACGTCTTGTCCATTCGCTGCCGAAGTATTTTCAACATTAAACGGTCGAAAACCTGACCACTCAATCACATATTCACTTCCTGTACTTCCTAATAGCGGAGTGGAACGACCCACATCACCTTCAACCTGAAACTGTTGATTATTCGGCCCCTTCATTGGATAACCCAGCAGCTTGAGATGACTTCCTCCATCCTCAAAGCTAGATTGATAGACCGCCATACCTTTATAGATCAATGGCTCATTTACCTTGATTGTGGCTGGAAACGTTTTACCTGTTTCATGGTCAGTGACCAACACCTCACTGGCAAACAACTTGGGCATGCCTGTCGCATAAAAATCGATCACAAATTTCTTCAGCTGCAAAGTGAATGGCAACTCTTGAATCATGACGCCTTCGCCAACGGGAATGATGGCAGTGTTGCTACTCGCTCCTTCAGGTACAAAGGTGTTTCCACGAAACGAAGGATTACCCAAGCCCAGCCTATGCTTAGCAGGAACCTCAGCGATGATGCCATTGCCTATAAACGGCGATTTGTCGTACAGCCATTGTTGAATGCCGATAGGAATATTCGAGTCGAGCAAACCACCAATACAAATGATCACGATGGCAGAGTGCGCAAAAATATAGCCCAGCTTATTTGCAGCACCTTGCTTTGCTGTCAGCAGCGTTGCGCCGTCTTTTTCGACCAGCTTCCATTGATAACCTTTAGCGGCCACTTTGCGTCCGACTTCCTGTGCAAACGCTTCACGAGCATTCGCTGAACTCCATTCCACACGATGATGAAAGTTACGCAATGACTGCTCACGCACACTCTCACGCCAACTTTTCATGTCAGCGATCATCTTTGGGGCATTACGCGCAATACACAAAGACGTCGATGTGACTAGGAATGCCATGATCAACAAAAACCACCACGCCGCGTAGACGGAATAAATCGAAAACCGACCCAGGATGTCAGACCAGAATGGCCCAAACTGATTAACGTAATTAGGCATGGGCTCATTTTGAGTCACCACCGTGCCTATGACGGATGCGATAGCAATCACGGTTAACAAGCTGATTGAAAACCGCATCGAGGATAGTAGCTCGACGACATCCGACAGCCAACGGCGTCGGGTTTGTAAAACAATGCCTTCAGTGCTTACATTCATCTCGTTTACTTTTTTATTTAATTAGCTGCGCACGAATAAAAAAGGGGCGGCATCGGCCACCCCTTTATATCGAATTTGTCGCGCTGTACTGCTATCGCAGTACCGTTACTAGAAAACCGCGCAGACGAACGATTATCTGAGGCCTGCGATATAGTCTGCGACCGCCTGCATTTCTTCATCCGACATACGCTTACCAACAGCCGTCATTTGCGCACTATTGGCACGCGTACCAGTACGGAAATTCGTTAATTGAGTAACGGTGTAATCTTGATGCTGACCTGCTATGCGTGCATACTGGGCTGGAATTCCTGCACCATTCGGACCATGACAACCTGCGCAAGCAGGCACTTGTTTTTCTGCGATACCCGCGCGGTAAATTTTCTTACCGAGATCAACGGTGTTTTTATTTCGCGCTGAACCGGGAGCTGGTTTTTGTTGCTCTAGAAAAGCTGCAATGTTTCGCACATCATCTTCACCCAAGGCTTTCGCAATACCCGTCATCACTGCATTGTTGCGGCCTGGGCCTTTGAAATCGTGCAATTGCTTTTGAATGTAGGCGTCGTGTTGGCCCGCCAACTTAGGGTTTTGAGTGATGGTCGAATTACCCGCTGCACCGTGACATGCAACGCACGCCAAAATACCACGCGTTGGATCGCCATTCGTATACAGCGTGCTGCCCTTAGCAGGATCAGCGGCCGCTGGCGCTTTCTCCTCATTAGCCCAGGCAACAGAAAAACTCATCAGCGCAACGCAGACGAACTTAGCGAATATTGGTAGAGCACGATTCATTCAAACACCCAGTAATGGAGAAGGATTTTTTTGCGGTTTCTGAGAACGCTCGTCGAACCAACTGAACAAGCTTTTTTCAGCACCGATAACAGCCTGACATTGTACTACAATGGCACCCCTTATCTTGCCCCTGACCCATTAGGGCTCCGACATGTCCCTCCTCTGGCAAGCTCGCTTTTTTACTACGGTCAATCGCCTCGGTGATTTACCAAAATATAACGTCCCGGAGATTGCCTTCGCCGGTCGCTCCAATGCGGGCAAATCCACGGCGATTAATCTGCTTTGTAACCAAAAGAAGCTAGCTTTCGCCTCAAAGACACCCGGACGTACGCAGCACATCAATTTTTTCTCGCTGGGTGGTGCCCACGTCGGCCAACACCGCAAGGATGAGACTAACGTCGAAGAGATCAACGCGTTTCTGGTCGATTTGCCGGGTTACGGCTACGCGGAAGTATCTGGCTCAGCTAAAGATCATTGGCAAGAGCTGCTGGGACGCTACGTAAAAATCAGAGAAACCCTGGTCGCCTTGGTCTTGATCATGGACGCACGGCGGCCGTTTACTGAGCTCGACATACAAATGCTCGAGTGGTTTGCAGGGACTGGGAAACCGGTTCATTGCCTTTTAAGCAAGGCTGATAAGCTTAATCGCAGCGAAGCCGCTGATGCACTGCGACTTGCACATACGGTGCTGTCAAGTTATGTTGACGAAACTGGCACGCCGCTACCCTTCTCTGCCCAACTATTTTCGGCAACAAAACGGGTGGGTATAGAAGAGGCTGATGACACCATACGTCGTTTGCTCGGGCTAGTAGAAAAAGGCGCTTCGACTGAAGCAACGCCGGATTAAACAAAATAAAAAAATCCCTGGAGAAAGGGGAAGATCTCCAGGGTCCAACGCCGTTCGCCCGCAGACGACTCGGCCCCGCTAAGGGAGGAGAAGCGGGGGGTGAAGATCACCCGCTAGTCTGAGGGTAAGTAGCGAAAAAAGTTCGCTGCTTAGCGGCAGCAAACTAAAGAGTCGCTTCCCCTGACTCAGACTATTACGGAAAATCATGTCCACTTACCCTGATCCGCAGTTCCCTTCGATTCGTATGCGTCGTATGCGCCGCGATGGATTTTCACGCGACTTAATGCGTGAAAACATCATCACTCCCTCAGATCTGATTTATCCGGTATTTATTCTCGACGGTAAAAATAGACGTGAGGCCGTACCGTCAATGCCTGGTGTCGAGCGAGTATCAGTGGATTTACTGCTACCGATTGCCGAGGATTGCGTGAAGTTAGGCATTCCCGTGTTGGCGCTGTTTCCGGTGATTGATCCCTCGCTCAAAACGCCTGATGGTATTGAAGCGACGAATCCCGAAGGTTTGGTTCCACGCGCAGTACGTGAGCTGAAAGCTCGCTTTCCCGAATTGGGCATCTTGACCGATGTCGCTCTCGATCCGTATACCAGCCACGGTCAAGATGGTGTACTTGATGCGAATGGCTATGTATTGAATGATGAAACCACACCACTATTGGTAAAACAGGCGCTGGCACAAGCAGCAGCGGGCGTAGATATCGTCGCGCCATCCGACATGATGGATGGACGCATAGGTGCGATTCGTGCAGCTCTAGAACATGAACACCATATTCACACGCGCATCATGGCCTACTCGGCAAAATACGCGTCGGCCTTTTATGGTCCATTCCGCGATGCTGTAGGGTCTGCTGCGAATTTAGGTAAAGGTAGTAAAGCTACTTACCAAATGGATCCAGGCAACAGTGATGAAGCGTTGCGCGAAGTCGCACTCGATATTGCTGAAGGTGCTGACATGGTGATGGTCAAACCCGGAATGCCGTACTTAGATATCGTTAGGCGTGTTAAAGATGAATTCAAAATGCCTACCTTCGCGTACCAAGTTAGTGGGGAATACGCGATGATCAAGGCTGCCGCACAAAACGGCTGGGTCGATCACGATAAAACCATGATGGAAGCGATGCTGTGCTTTAAACGGGCCGGAGCAAATGGCGTGTTGACCTATTTTTCGCGCGATATTGCTCGGTTATGCAAAGCGGGATAGCACTGCAGTAGTACGTACCCGACATTTATACAACACGACTTAGTACATAGCAGAGAGAATTGTTTTTCGATTCACGTTACTGACCCATGGCGAGTGGCGCATCTTTTCCGGGTGCGCCACTAATTTCACAAAGGAACTAGGCCATGGATAGGTTAGCGTCATACATCGCGCGAAGTGACCCGAACATTAAAGCTGGAGATATGACAGACAACGTCGTCGTATTGCAAGAGGAAAAATCGATCTCTAATCAAAACACAACGGTCATTAATCTAGTCTTTACCCACAAACCTGCATCCGAAGTATTCAAAAATCCTGATTTACTAGCTTCAGCCAAGCTGGCACGCGCTGAAATCAAACAACAATTAATAGCATCCGGTCGAGCCACACACTCCAAAGCAGAAAAAATTCTCGACAATATAAAATATAACTCGGTTAGCTTGGACAGAAAAGGTTATGGGAAAGATGTCGAAGAAGTTTTAGGCAGTTCGTCATTTCATCTCATGGCCAAAGCACTAAAAATCGATACCGGAAAATTTCGCTTTGACGATACAACGAAGACGATGGGTGCAGGCGCTTCAAAGTCGCGCGCCAAAAGAGGGACGGGGGTGTTTCAACCTGCGGCAATACAGACAGGACGATCGACTGGTAGCGAGCAGAAAAATGCCGCTTTGATCAACAACAAGCCATCCCGTATTCAAGAAGAGTCATCACCATCACACGATGATTTTATTTTTTCCACCTTCCCGTCGGGTCTCGATTCAGGGGAATCGTTTCCAAATACTGCGTCCGAAAAAAATACAGCTAGAAGTAGCTCAACAAGCACCGGATGGCGCGCCGCCAAACCCACAGCGGCACACCCCCAGCAATCCGCTACAACACAACCATTGACTAGCAGCTCATTGAATGAAAAGAAAAATTAAAGCGCTTACTTATTAGGCTGAGGCGTGATCCGCAAATAAGGCTTAGGTGAGCGATAGCCCTTAGGATATTTTTGCTTAATCACTGCTTCATCTTGCACGGATAAAGGGATGATCACATCATCGCCATCTTTCCAGTTACCCGGTGTGGCCACGGTGTACGCATCGGTTAATTGAAGCGCATCGATAACGCGCAACACTTCATCAAAGTTACGGCCGGTACTCATGGGGTAAGTAATGGTTAAACGCACTTTTTTCTTTGGGTCAATCACAAACAACGAGCGCACCGTCGCTGTTTCAGACTGATTAGGATGAATCATGTCATACAGTGTTGATACTGATTTATCAGCGTCAGCCACGATAGGGAAACCCACGACTGTTTTTTGAGTTTCTTCGATATCTTTAATCCAGCTCGTGTGCTTATCCGCAGGATCAACAGAAAGCGCAATCGCTTTGACGTTGCGCTTATCAAATTCTGGCTTTAATTTAGCGGTTAAACCTAATTCAGTTGTGCATACCGGCGTGAAATCGGCAGGATGCGAAAATAAAACTACCCATGAATCACCCGCCCACTCATGAAAGTGAATTTTTCCAATGGAAGAATCCTGCTCAAAATCAGGTGCGGTATCGCCAAGTTTAAGTGCCATTTTGATCTCCTATTTGAACTAATACGCCCTTTAAAAGGCAACTACTGTAACCGGATTGAATCAGGCCGGAAAGTACACTATCGATCTATCTAAATAGCTTCTGGCTATTTAGCGCTTGCTGACTGCGTCTGGACTTGCTGCAAAAGCTTTAAAAAATAGTCCGCAGTTTTAAATCCGATAACACGCGCCTGAAGAATTTCTTGTCCCTCGCGACCAAAGAAAATGATCCCTGGAGGGCCGAACAAACCAAAGCGCTTTAGTAGAGCCTTATCATCGGCATCATTCGCTGTGACGTCGGCTTGCAATAGCAGCATCTGATCCATCACTAGCTTAACTTTTGGATCAGTAAAGGTGAGTTTTTCCATCTCAATACAAGACACACACCAGTCCGCATAAAAATCCAACATAACGATCTTGCCACCAGCGCTGGCCAATGCCTGATCTAATTCCTCTACGGTTTTTATTTTTTTAAATTCTGTTTTCTGCGCACGCTCTCCATGCAAATTATCCCAAGGAGCGAAAGGATTATCACTACCTGAAGCAATGCCTACCCACTGCACCGCTCCAAGTACCACGAACAACACACCCAATAATTTAGGAATCCACCCCAAGTGACCCGACCACAGTATAAAAATTCCATATGCAACAGCGAGTAGTCCCCAGCCCGCCATTAATAACCACGCAGGAATTAATGACGCAACCATCCACAGGGCGAGAGCCAGCATCACTACACCAAACAACGGCTTAACTACTTTCATCCACTGCCCAGCACGGGGCAATAGCGTACCCGCCGACAAACCTAACAAAAGTAACGGCACGCTCATACCGAGTGCCATAACAAACAAGGCACTTCCACCAATAATCACGTTACGCGTCTGGCTGATATACACCAGTGCACCCGCTAAGGGCGCAGCCACACAAGGCCCCACAATGAGCGCAGATAGCGCTCCCATGATGAACACGCCTACTAACTTTCCGCCCTTCTGACGCTCAGACATTTTCGTCAATAGCAATTGCAATGAAGCTGGCATTTGCAACTGATAGACATCGAACATGGCGAGTGACATGACCGCAATCAGTAAAGCAAACGATGTTAGTAACCAGGGTTTTTGTAAGGCAGCAGCTAAACCCTCACCTAAAAGACCGGCGGCTATTCCTAAAGCGGTATAAACGAAAGCCATGCCCAACGCATAGGATAAAGACAGTATGAAGCCACGACCACGACTGGTTTGCACACCCTCACCTACAATGATGAACGATAAAATCGGCACCATGGGTAATACGCAAGGTGTCAATGACAATCCCAAACCCAACAAGAAAAACAAAGGAAGTATTAGCGATAATTTTCCACTCGCTAGCGATGTCTGGATGCGTCCAAACTCTCCATCCTGCTCTTGCTTAATTACTGGATTCGTCGCTTGTGCATCGCTGGTATCAGTTGCGCCTTGGTTTTTTATCGACAGGCTGGATAGCCGGAAAATGGTTTCCATAGGCGCATAACACAAACCTTTATCGGAACACCCCTGGTTGCCGACGGTAAGTGTGAATTTATCGCTATTTTCAACCGGGATACGAACGATTAATTGCTGCCGGAAGGTTTCAACTTCTTTTTCAAAGTTAGGATCAAATTTAACTTTCCCATGAGGTATATCAGGCTCACCTAGCGACGCGCCTTCTGCTTTAAATACAAGTCGTTCGCGATACAGGTAATAGCCTTCTGCAATCTGAAAATTTACCTCAATTGATTTTGCATCGATCAAGCGGGCGCTTACGCGAAACGCTTTTTCAGGCGGCAAAAAATCATCGTCTGCATGGCTAGGGGCTGTAACCACACCAAGCAAGCAAATGAAAGAAAGTAGCGAACAAATCCAATTACGCATGACTGTCTTTCGCTGTTTCAGTGGCTATCCACTGCAAATAAGGCGCATACCCGGTAACGATGGGCATAGCAATAATTTCTGGAACTTCGTACGGATGAAGTCGTACTATCGCCTTCTGCAAACTATCGACTTGTTGTGACGTGGTTTTTATAATCAACAGGATCTCAGTCGCTTCTTCAATCTGACCTTGCCAGCGATAGATAGATTGCACTGCGGGCAGTAAGTTGACGCATGCTGCTAATCGCGACTCGACCAGTGTCCTTGCAACCAATTGCGCACACTGCAAGTCGGGCACATTAGTTAAAACGAGTAAGGCTTGATCCATGGGCTTTGGTGGATGACTATTTGAGCAAGCGACGTCGGGTCAATACGGTGGCTAGATAAAAACCAAAAAAACAGTAACTTATTAGGATAAGTATATTCTGCACGGCCGCTTCAGGCAGCTGGCCGAGTAACAATGGTCGCACAACTTGAACGGCGACGCCGAGCGGGAGAATCTGCGCAAACGGCTGCAGCCACGAGGGTAGCTGGCTGACGGGATAATAAACGCCCGACACAAAAATCATGGGCGTTAACACCAGCGTGAAATAGTAAGTAAAAAAATCATAACCGCGAGCGATCGCATTCACAACTAAAGCGATCGACGCAAAGGTCACACCAACCAAAAACAGCATAGGTGGCACAAGCAGTGTCGTGGGATGGAGTCCTATACCCAGTAAAAAGAGTACCCCCAGTATCGCCATACCAGAAATCATGGCCTTACTCGCGGCCCACAGCATCTCTGCCAATACAATGTCATCTAAATCTAGCGGGGTATTTAGCAGTGATTCCCAGGTTTTTTGAACATGCATACGCGAGAATGCTGAATACAACGCCTCGAATGAGGCAGCCATCATGACAGACATTGAAATAGCACCACTGGCTAAAAACTCTATGTAACGAACACCGTCAATCTCATTGAGCAGACTACCAAGACCATAACCAAAGGCGACTAAAGTAATTAATGGCTCAGCGATGTTACCAATGACACTAGCTATGGCGAGCTTACGCCAGACGAGAAAATTACGACGCCAGACTGAAAAAAAACGCAGGCTGAACGAGGGCAGTTGATAAATTCGATTACGCATGATCGCCATCAATCTCGCATCTCGCGACCGGTAAGTTTCAAAAATAAATCTTCTAAGTTTGCAGGTCGATGCAAATAACGCAGGCCGCTTTGCTCTGAAAGATTTTTGAGTAAAGCATCGGTTTGGCGGGTATAGCAAAATACTGTTTCACCACTCAACTCTACTCGGTCAGCTAGTGGCCGCGCTTGGGTTAGCCAATCAGCCACATTGTCACCATAGACCTCTACTACTTGTGGCTCGATGTGTTCTGCAATTAGCACCCGCGGATCACCCTCAGCAATTAACTGCCCTTGATCAATCACGGCGAGACGATCACATAAGCGCTCAGCCTCGTCCATGAAGTGAGTAGTCAACAATATGGTTTTCCCCGAGGCCAATAAAGTTTTAAGCCGCTCCCACATCAAGTGGCGCGCTTGTGGATCTAGACCTGTCGTTGGCTCATCCATGAAAATTAAATCAGGATCATTCACCAAGGCTCGAGCTAAGGTTAGGCGTCGTTTCATGCCGCCCGAAAGTTCGCCTATCTGTGCTTTTCGTTTGGCAGTAAGCGTAGCGAACTCTAACAACCAATCAATACGTTCGTGCACTTGCTTATCACTCATGCCGAAGTAGCGTCCGTACACCAATAAGTTTTCTTCTACCGTGAAATCAGGATCCAAACTATCCATCTGTGGCACCACACCGACGCGCATACGAGCACGCCGTGCCGCTGCCGGGATACGGTGACCGCCAAGCATAATACTTCCGCTATCGGGCTCACTGAGTCCCAAGCAGAGCTTCAACGTAGTGGTTTTGCCGGCACCGTTAGGTCCGAGCAATCCGTAACATTCGCCAGGCCGCAAGCTGAACGACAAATCATTTACGACCTCATGTCGCTGAGCGCCTTGGCCGTAAGATTTATGCAGATTCTGGACACTCAATACATGCATTACTTCACCCTGTAGTTTTCAGTTAGTGTGACTAGAAGCACAAAAGCCAGGCATGCCTGGCTTTTGATGTTGGTGCATTACCGCTTAGCTTATTCTGCAGAATCGGTCACTTCAGGACGATCCAGCAATTCAACGTACGCCATAGGTGCGTTGTCGCCAACTCGGAAACCCATTTTCAAAATACGCAGATAGCCGCCGTTACGATTTGCGTAACGTGGGCCTAGTTCAGCAAATAATTTGACGACCATTTCACGATCGCGCAAACGGCTAAAAGCGAGACGCTTATTCGCCAGTGTATCTGTTTTGCCCAAGGTAAGAATTGGCTCGACAACACGGCGCAATTCTTTGGCTTTGGGCACGGTAGTCTTGATTGCTTCATGACGCAGCAATGATACGGTCATGTTGCGCAACATCGCTAAGCGATGCGAGGAAGTACGATTTAACTTACGAAGTCCATGACGATGACGCATGACAATTCCTTTTCAGAGTATTAGATCCAGCTCTTCTATCGCTAAACTACGTTCTCTTTTCGAGACTAATAGTGGTTGCGCGGGCCGGTAAATTAATTAAACAGTCGAGAATTTTCTCGAATTACTTATCAAGACCAGCTGGTGGCCAGTTCTCGAGTTTCATGCCTAACGTGAGGCCACGTGAAGCAAGTACTTCTTTAATTTCGTTGAGCGATTTACGACCCAGATTTGGCGTCTTCAACAATTCATTTTCGCTACGCTGAATCAGATCGCCAATGTAGTAAATATTCTCAGCCTTGAGACAGTTAGCAGAGCGAACGGTGAGTTCAAGATCATCCACTGGACGCAACAAGATAGGATCAACTGTTGGAGCGCGCGATGGCACTTCAGCTGCTGTTTCTGTACCTTCGAGTGCGGCAAAGACATTCAATTGATCAACCAGCACGCGTGCTGACTGACGAATCGCTTCTTCTGGTGTAATAACGCCATTGGTCTCGATGTTCATGACCAACTTATCCAAGTCGGTACGCTGTTCTACACGAGCGGACTCAACAGAGTACGAAACACGTTTAACGGGTGAAAATGAAGCATCAAGAATGATGCGACCAATGGTCTTGTTTGCATCTTCAGCCAGACGACGAACGTTACCAGGCACGTAACCACGGCCCTTCTCAACTTTGACTTGCATATCTAGCTTGCCGCCCGGGGTCAGGTGAGCAATCACGTGATCCGGATTGATCAACTCCACATCGTGGGGTAAGTCGATATCGGATGCGAGTACTGCGCCTTCACCTTCTTTCTTTAGTGTCAGCGTGACTTCATCACGGCTATGCAGTTTGAACACCACGCCCTTGAGGTTAAGCAGAATATCAACTACGTCTTCCTGAACGCCGTCCAGCGATGAATACTCGTGAACTACGCCAGCAATCGTCACTTCAGTTGGCGCGTAACCAACCATCGACGACAACAAAACGCGACGCAAAGCATTGCCCAGCGTATGGCCATAACCGCGCTCAAACGGCTCCATCTCGACTTTGGCATGACCCAAACCGAGTGGTTCAACTTCAATAATTCGTGGTTTCAACAGATTGTTATGCATGAATGTCCTTTCAATACCCTCGGCTCGTTACGCCGATAAGGCTGATGGAATATCGAAAGGCGTCAGAACCACAGGCTCTGACGCCGGGAAATTAGCGTGAATACAATTCGACGATGAGTGACTCGTTGACTTCTTGATTGAAGTCCGCACGATCAGGCCAGCTTTTGAGTGAGCCTTCCATTTTCTTAGCATCGACTGACACCCACATTGGGAAGCCAGTTTGTTCTGCCAGTGACAAGGCTTCAGCAATACGAACTTGTTTTTTAGCTTTTTCGCGAATCGCAACCACATCGCCCACTTTGACTTGGTACGAAGCAATGTTAACGACGTTGCCATTAACAGTAATCGCCTTATGCGAAACTAATTGACGGCCTTCGGCACGAGTAGAAGCAAATCCCAAGCGATAAACGACGTTGTCGAGACGAGCCTCTAACAACTGCAGCAATGTTTCGCCTGTATTGCCTTTACGGCGATCGGCTTCTGCAAAATAGCGACGGAACTGACGCTCGAGTACACCGTAGATACGTTTAACTTTTTGTTTTTCACGCAGCTGGTTTCCGAAGTCGGAAGTACGAGCACCTGAAGTACGGCCATGTTGGCCAGGCTTTGAATCAAGTTTGCATTTCGACTCAAGTGAGCGACGTGCGCTCTTGAGGAATAAGTCGGTACCTTCACGACGTGATAATTTAGCTTTAGGTCCAATATAACGTGCCACGATTTCTCCTTGGTATGACGCCCCAAACAGCAAAGCTGTTAGGCGCTAGTCTGGCCTGCTTACTGCCAGACGGTGGTCTTCAGAACAAAACCCGCCACAACGGCGGGTCACCTGCAGATACTGCAAAAACTTGCTTAGATACGACGACGCTTAGGAGGACGGCAGCCGTTATGCGGCACGGGTGTTACGTCCTGAATTTGCGTGATCTTGATACCTAGGCTATTGAGAGCGCGAACCGCTGACTCGCGACCTGGGCCTGGGCCCTTAATGCGAACTTCTAGATTTTTTACGCCGCACTCAATCGCTACCTTGCCAGCCGCTTCGGCTGCAACCTGCGCTGCAAAAGGTGTTGATTTACGTGAGCCCTTGAAGCCAGCACCGCCCGAAGTCGCCCATGACAGAGCATTGCCCTGACGATCGGTGATCGTGATGATGGTGTTATTGAATGACGCATGGATATGCGCGATTCCTTCTGCAACGTTCTTTTTGACCTTCTTGCGAACGCGTGCTGAAGCGGCGTTGTTGGGTGCTTTTGCCATAATAATTTCCTAGAATCCGGTAAAGGATTATTTTTTCAGTGATTGCGCTGCTTTACGCGGGCCCTTGCGGGTACGTGCATTTGTACGAGTACGCTGACCGCGACATGGCAGGCCACGACGATGGCGCAGGCCGCGATAGCAACCCAAATCCATCAGTCGCTTGATGTTCATCGACAATTCACGACGAAGGTCACCCTCAACGATGAATTTACCTATCTCATCGCGCAGTTTTTCCAACTCGCTGTCATCTAGGTCTTTGACTTTCTTAGTCACTGGTACGCCGGTCGCAGCACAAATTTTGTGTGCGCGTGGACGGCCAATGCCATAGATGGCTGTCAGACCAATTACTGTGTGTTGATGGTTGGGGACGTTGACCCCTGCAATACGTGCCATGCGTTATTCCTCAATAAATAACGTTAAATTAACCTTGGCGCTGCTTATGACGCGGCTCGATACAAATGACTCGAACAACGCCTTTGCGCTTGATGATCTTACAGTTGCGGCAGATTCGCTTTACTGATGCGAGCACTTTCATGATGGCCCTCTTTCTTTCAGTCTTCTAATTACTAGCTAATTACTTGGTACGGAATACAATCCGCGCCCTGCTTAAATCGTACGGTGTCAGTTCAACTGTCACCTTGTCGCCGGGAAGAATGCGGATATAGTTCATTCGCATTTTTCCTGAAATATGTCCCAGCACTACATGACCGTTTTCCAGTTTGACCCTAAAGGTTGCATTTGGGAGATTTTCAAGAATCTCACCTTGCATCTGAATTACGTCATCCTTGGACATATAAAGTACGTAGTCTCTAATATCAACGCGACGCTATGCCGCCTTTGAAATTCGCCTTGCGCAGCAGGGATTCATATTGCTGCGACATTACATAATTTTGTACCTGCGCCATAAAATCCATCGTTACCACCACGATGATCAGCAACGAAGTGCCACCAAAATAAAACGGCACATTCCAACGCGCGATCAAAAACTCTGGCAACAAACAAATCAGCGTTATATACACAGCACCCGCCAAAGTCAGACGAGTCAGTATGCGATCGATATAACGCGCGGTCTGCTCACCTGGACGGATACCTGGAACAAAAGCGCCGCTTTTCTTCAAGTTATCTGCGGTCTCTTTGCTGTTAAACACTAATGCCGTGTAAAAGAAGCAAAAGAAAATAATTGCAGCTGCATACAACAATGCATGAACTGGCTCACCAGGAGCCAATGATGCAGACAAATCTTTCAAAAACCTAACTACAACGCTGTCGGCTTCACCTGAAGTAAACCAACTAGTAATCGTGGCAGGAAACAAAATAATTGACGAAGCAAAAATTGGTGGAATCACACCTGCCATATTTAACTTCAGCGGTAAATGGCTGCTTTGGCCACCATACACTTTGTTGCCTACCTGACGCTTTGCATAATTCACAAGTATCTTGCGTTGACCACGCTCGATGAACACCACCAAGTAAGTCACCAGCGCTACAACGAGACAGATGAAAATCGCGCTCAACGCATTCATCGATCCTGTACGAACTAATTCAAACAAACCACCCAGCGCATTTGGCAGACCCGCTGCAATACCCGCAAAAATAATGATCGAGATTCCATTACCAAGACCACGCTCAGTAATTTGCTCACCCAACCACATCAAAAACATGGTGCCCGTTACCAGCGTTACCGCGGTGGTAAAACGAAACGCCAAGCCCGGATCAATCACTAACCTTGCCTGAGACTCAAGCGCGATAGCGATACCAACCGCTTGAAAAGTAGCTAGTACTAAAGTCCCATAACGCGTGTACTGCGTAATCTTGCGACGACCTGATTCGCCTTCTTTTTTTAATGCTTCCAGCTGGGGTGACACCACCGACAGCAGCTGCATGATGATCGACGCTGAGATGTAAGGCATGATGCCCAGCGCGAAAATCGTAAATCGGGACAACGCACCACCTGAAAACATGTTGAACATGCCAAGGATGCCACCACGATTTTGGTTAAATAATGCTGCCAACTGGACAGGGTCGATTCCCGGTACAGGAATATGCGCACCTATCCTAAATACAACCAGCGACCCCAGCAGAAACCACAGGCGCGACCATGGAAAACCGCTTGCCGTGCTTTTCGCTAATTTTGAATTGGTCGCCACTGATCCCTTGCCTGTTCCGCTACTACTCTACTGATCCACCAGCAGCTTCAATAGCAGCTTTGGCACCGGCAGTTGCGATCAAACCCTTGATGACGATTTTTTTAGTCAGCTCGCCTGATTTGATCACGCGAACTACACGCGCCAATTCAGAAACGATGCCGGCCTTTTTCAATGCCAACACATCAATCTCGTTAACCGGCATTTTTTCTAATTCGGACAAGCGAACTTCCGCTTTGAACGGTTTCATTTGCGATTTAAAACCGCGCTTAGGCAAGCGACGTTGCAACGGCATCTGACCGCCCTCGAAGCCTACTTTATGAAAACCACCCGCACGTGATTTTTGACCTTTGTGGCCACGACCAGCGGTCTTACCTAATCCTGAGCCAATGCCACGACCCACGCGACGTTTTGCATGTTTGGCGCCATCTGCAGGCTGAATTGTGTTGAGTTCCATGATTTCTCCGATCGTAAGCACTGCTTACGACACTACTTTCACGAGATACGATACTTTGTTGATCATGCCGCGGACTGCTGGGGTGTCTTCCAACTCCGAGACTGAATTGATCTTGCGCAATCCCAGACCACGCACCGTCGCACGATGAGTTTCTCTAGTTCCGATTAAGCCTTTAATGAGCTTTACTTTGACTGTGTTTGCCATGTCGTTCGCCTCAACCAAGGATTTCTTCGACCGTCTTGCCACGTTTGGCAGCGATCTCGGAAGGGGTGCTCATTTTTGCGAGACCATTAATAGTCGCGCGCACCATGTTGTAAGGGTTTGTCGAGCCATTTGATTTAGCTACAACGTTAGTAACACCCATTACTTCAAAAATCGCACGCATTGGACCACCAGCGATAACGCCTGTACCTTCTTTGGCAGGGATCATCATCACGGAAGACGCGCCATGGCGACCGTGCACGGTATGGTGCAACGTACCATTACGCAGCGATACCTTAACCATTTTGCGACGAGCTTCTTCCATCGCTTTTTGTACAGCAACAGGCACCTCTTTTGACTTGCCCTTGCCCATGCCAATGCGTCCGTCGCCATCACCAACCACAGCCAGCGCAGCGAAGCCCATAATGCGGCCACCCTTAACGACTTTAGTTACGCGATTGACCGCGATCATTTTTTCGCGCATGCCATCATCAGGCTTGTCGCTTTGCATTTTTTGTTGCATCTTTGCCATGGTGAATTTTCCTTAGAACTTCAGACCAGCTTCACGGGCCGCTTCAGCCACTGCCTTAACACGGCCGTGGTAACGGAAACCTGAACGATCAAACGCCACCTCAGCGATACCCGCCTTGAGCGCCTTTTCTGCTACGCGTTTTCCAACTAACGCCGCAGCAGCCGTATTGCCGCCCTTGCCAGATTTGCTCGCTAACTCTTGGCGCACTTCGACTTCTGCAGTTGATGCACTGGCCAACACCTTTGCATCGGGGCCGATGATGCTGGCGTAGATGTGTAGGTTGGTACGGTGCACAGCAAGCCGATTTACCTTGAGTTCTGCAATCTTCGCGCGCGTTTGACGGGCACGGCGTAGACGGGATGCTTTCTTGTCCATGTTCAACCCTTACTTCTTCTTGGTTTCTTTGATCACCACAACCTCGTCCACATAGCGAACGCCCTTGCCTTTGTATGGCTCGGGGCTGCGATAGGCACGAACCTCAGCAGCGACCTGACCCACTTTTTGGCGATCGATACCCTTGATGATGATTTCGGTCTGTGATGGTGTTTCGCACTTAACGCCGGTAGGCATGGAGTGCACGATAGGATGAGAAAAACCTAAGGATAAGTTCAACTTATCGCCCTGCGCCTGAGCACGAAAGCCCACGCCAACGAGAGACAGCTTTTTCTCAAAACCTTTGCTAACACCATTCACCATGTTGTTAACGAGTGCACGCACTGTTCCAGACATCGCGTTTGCTTCGCGTGATTCATCAGCGGGAGCAAAAGTCAGTGTGTTGCTTTCATTCTTGATGGTCACTTGGCCTGTTAAAGGCAGTGACAGCGTTCCCTGTGGACCTTTGACGCTGATTTTTTCAGCGGCAATCGTTACTTCCACACCAGCGGGAACTGGGATCGGCATTTTACCTACACGAGACATATGCTTTCTCCCTTTAAGCCACGTAGCAAAGAATCTCACCACCGGTACCGGTAGCGCGCGCTTTGCGATCAGTCATCACGCCCTGTGGCGTAGAAATGATGGTGACACCCAAACCATTCATAACGGTAGGTATGTCGCCCTTGCCGCGGTAAACGCGAAGTCCAGGACGAGATACGCGCTCGATACGCTCGATGACCGGGCGGCCAGCGTAATACTTAAGTTCAATGCGCAGCTCAGGCTTACCAGCGTGGTCCACCACATTAAATTCTTCGATATAACCCTCGTCCTTCAACACACGGGCAATCGCCACTTTCAACTTGGAAGAAGGCATCAAAACAAATACCTTGTTCACACTTTGGGCATTGCGGATACGGGTCAGCATATCGGCGATAGGATCGCTCATACTCATCGATTATTCTCCTATTACCAGCTAGCTTTAGTCATACCCGGAATCTCGCCACGCATAGCGATTTCACGGAGCTTGATACGACCCAGACCGAATTTACGGAATGTGCCGCGCGGACGCCCAGTCAAAGCGCAACGATTGCGCTGACGGGTCGGAGCGGAGTTACGTGGCAGCGCCTGTAATTTCAGGCGAGCTTCGTAGCGCTCCTCTTCCGATTTCGACTGGTCGTCGATGATGGCTTTTAACTCAGCACGCTTGGCGGCGTATTTCTTCACCAGTGCGGCGCGCTTTTGTTCACGGTTAATCAGTGCCAGTTTTGCCATGGCAGCCTCAGTTTCTGAACGGAAATTTAAATGCGGCGAGCAATGCTTTCGCTTCGTCGTCGGTCTTGGCAGTCGTGGTAATGCTGATATTCATTCCACGCAGTGCATCAATCTTGTCGTACTCAATTTCAGGGAAAATGATTTGCTCTTTCACCCCGATATTGTAGTTACCACGGCCGTCAAATGCTTTACCTGACACACCGCGGAAATCGCGCACGCGAGGAAAAGCAATAGTGACTAGTCGATCGAGAAATTCGTACATGCGTGCACCACGCAGGGTCACCATACAACCGATCGGATAACCCTCACGAATTTTGAAACCGGCGATCGCTTTGCGAGCCTTAGTAACCACTGGCTTTTGACCAGCAATCTTGGTCATGTCACCTACTGCGTGCTCGATAATTTTCTTATCAGCGACAGCCTCAGACAAACCCATGTTCAATGTGATCTTAGTCAGACGCGGCACTTCCATCGCTGACTTGTAACCAAACTTGGTGGTCAGATCAGGAACGATCTTTTCTTTATATATTGCTTGTAGACGGGCCATGATTTTTACGCTTTCACAACTTCGCCAGTCGATTTGTAAACGCGAACGCGCTTACCATCAACGACCTTTACGCCAACACGATCAGCCTTACCGGTTGCTGCGTTAAACAACGCAACGTTAGACACGTTAATTGGCATGGTTTTATCCACTATGCCGCCTACCGCGCCAGTCATCGGATTAGGCTTGACTGCCTTCTTGGCCACATTCACGCCCTCGACCACTACATGCAATGCGTCGACGCGCTGTTGAATTAAGCCACGCTTACCTTTGTCTTTGCCTTTAAGAACAATGACTTCATCATTTTTACGGAACTTCTCCATGACGGCTCCTTACAGAACTTCTGGTGCCAAAGACACGATTTTCATGAAGCGCTCGGTGCGCAGCTCACGAGTAACCGGTCCAAAAATACGCGTGCCGATAGGCTCGAGTTTGGCATTCAGCAAAACAGCTGCGTTGCCATCGAAGCGCACCAACGAGCCATCCTGACGACGAACACCTTTTGCAGTGCGCACCACGACAGCATTGTAAATTTCACCCTTTTTTACACGACCGCGAGGAGCAGCCTGCTTAATAGTGACCTTAATCACATCGCCAATACCGGCGTAGCGACGCTTAGAACCACCAAGCACTTTGATACACATAACGACACGTGCACCGGTGTTGTCGGCTACTTCTAGCCGGCTTTCAGTTTGAATCATGATTTCTCTTTCCCAACTTAATCCGTCCCCGGCCCCGGATGGGCCGCTCGACGATCAGTCTTGGTCCCGCCACCACGCCCTGAACTAGAAAGTGATGATTGGGTTGACAAAAAAGTTACGAATTCTTTATTACAAACTCACCATTTAAAGCAATGATGAGCGAAGCCCGACATTATGCACTACATATTGCAGTACATGCAAGCGTTAGACTGTCTGGGCTTCCTGCACAACGCGAGTAACCGTCCAGGATTTGGTACGCGATATTGGGCGACCTTCCTGAATCTCTACGGTGTCACCTGATTTCGCCACATTACCTTCATTGTGCGCATGATATTTGTTCGAACGAACAATGATCTTGCCGTACAAGGGGTGACGTACACGACGCTCGATCAACACAGTAACCGTCTTATCCATCTTGTCGGAAACCACCGTGCCAACCAGTGTGCGCTTGAGCGATTTTTTTTCTGTCGCGTTCATTATTGGCCGTCCTTCTGATGTATCACGGTCTTCACGCGCGCAATGTCGCGACGCACTTTCTTAAGCTGCGCAGTATTTTGCAGCTGTTGCGTTGCAATTTGCATGCGCAATCCAAATTGGGCTTTTAATAACTCGTTCAACTCTTTTTTGAGAGCCGCTTCGTCTTTGCCCTGGAGTTCAGATGCTTTCATGAATTATCCTTTTATCGGCCAACCTGGCGTATTACAAATGTTGTCGCCAGCGGCAGTTTGGCAGCGGCGAGTTTAAAAGCTTCGCGGGCCAAAGTTTCGTTAACACCATCCATCTCATACAAAACTTTACCTGGCTGGATTTCAGCAACGTAGTACTCAGGGTTACCTTTACCGTTACCCATACGAACTTCAGCCGGCTTATTAGAAATCGGTTTATCTGGGAAGATACGAATCCAGATACGACCACCACGTTTGATATGACGGGTCATCGCACGTCGAGCTGATTCGATTTGACGTGCGGTGAGACGACCACGACCAACAGCTTTCAAGCCAAATTCGCCGAAAGACACTGCGGTGCCGCGCTCATGCGAAATACCCGTGTTACGTCCCTTTTGTTCTTTACGATATTTTCTACGTGCTGGTTGCAGCATGATTATTCTCCCGCCTTATCAGCCGGTGCTGCTGGAGCGTCGGCCTTCTTTGCACGTACACGCTTGGCCGCAGCCGGTGCGGGCGCAGCTGCAGCCTCACCTGCCGGAGCATCGGTGCGTTTAGCACGTGTGTTACGACCCGCAGGTTTACCATCGTCACGACGCGGAGCACGGCGCTTGCGCTCATCATCCGCTGCCACTTCGATGACAGGCGTCTCGCCACTAGCTAAGCGATCACCTTTGTAAACCCATACTTTGATACCAATAATGCCGTACGTAGTTTCAGCTTCACCAAAACCATAGTCGATATCAGCACGAAGCGTATGCAGTGGCACACGGCCTTCGCGATACCACTCGGTACGCGCAATTTCGATTCCGTTTAAACGGCCCGACGACATAATTTTGATACCTTGCGCACCAAGACGCATCGCATTTTGCATCGCGCGTTTCATGGCGCGTCGGAACATAATGCGCTTCTCAAGTTGCTGAGCAATTGAATCAGCAATCAGCTGTGCATCTGTTTCTGGCTTACGAATTTCTTCAATGTTGACGTGTACTGGTACGCCCATCATTTTGGCCAAGGTGGATTTCAATACTTCAATATCCTCACCCTTCTTACCAATCACCACCCCTGGGCGCGAGCTGAAAATCGTAATGCGCGCGTTCTTTGCAGGACGCTCGATCAACACGCGACCTACTGAGGCATTCTTAAGTTTTTTCTTAAGGAAGGCACGTACCTCTAGATCCTCTTTGAGCATGGAAGCAAAAGTACTATTGCCTGCATACCAGCGGGAACCCCAGTTACGGGTAACGGCAAGACGAAAGCCGGTTGGATGAATCTTCTGTCCCATCGTGACTCCCTTAATTACCTACGGTCACGTATATGTGACAGGTTTGTTTGGAAATGCGATCGCCACGACCTTTAGCACGAGCAGTGAAGCGCTTAAGCACAGCACCTTTCTCGACGTAAATCGTTTTGACCTTCAGTTCGTCAATGTCAGCACCATCGTTATGCTCAGCGTTTGCAATTGCAGATTCGAGCACTTTCTTGATGATGACTGCGCCTTTTTTTGGGCTGAAGGTCAATATATTCATTGCCTGATCGATCTTCTTGCCACGGATTAAGTCGGCAACGAGTCGACCTTTTTGGGCAGACAAGCGCGCGCTGCGGAGGGTAGCTTTAGTTTCCATCATCTGACCTTATTTCTTAGCCTTCTTGTCAGCTGCGTGACCTTTAAACGTGCGGGTCAACGCAAATTCGCCGAGCTTATGTCCAACCATGTTTTCGGACACATAAACCGGTACGTGCTGCTTGCCATTGTGAACGGCGATCGTCAGGCCAATAAAATCCGGCATGATGGTCGAGCGGCGTGACCAGGTCTTGATTGGTTTTTTGTCGCGAGCAGCTTGTGCTGTCTCGACTTTTTTGAGCAGGTGGGCGTCGCAAAACGGCCCTTTTTTCAATGAACGTCCCATGTGTTACCCCTTATTTCTTACCACGGCGCGAGACAATCATTGACGTAGTCCGTTTGTTGCGACGCGTCTTCTTGCCCTTAGTCTGTTGACCCCACGGAGAAACCGGGTGCCGCCCTGCTGCAGTACGACCTTCACCACCACCATGCGGGTGATCGATAGGATTCATAGCAACACCACGAACTGTTGGGCGGATACCGCGCCAACGCGTCGCACCCGCTTTACCAATCTTGCGCAAGTTATGTTCGCCATTACCCACTTCACCAATCGTGGCACGGCATTCAACGTGAATACGACGAACCTCGCCTGAACGAAGGCGAACCTGAGCGTAAATTCCTTCACGCGCCATCAAGACGACACCAGCGCCTGCAGTACGTGCTATCTGAGCACCTTTACCAGGCAACATCTCTACGCAATGCATAGTGGTACCGACAGGGATGTTACGAATAGGAAGGCAGTTACCCGATTTAATCGGAGCCTCTGAACCACTCATCAGTTGATCACCGACTGCCATGCCTTTGCTGGCGATGATGTAACGACGCTCACCATCCGCATAGCAAAGCAATGCAATGTTCGCGCTACGGTTTGGGTCATATTCAAGACGCTCAACCTTCGCTGGAATGCCATCCTTATTGCGACGGAAATCAACAACGCGATAGTGATGCTTATGACCACCACCCAAGTGACGAGTTGTGATGTGACCGTTGTTGTTACGGCCAGCTGATTTCGATTTTTTCTCAACCAAGCCTGCAAAAGGACGGCCTTTGTGCAGATCAGGGTTGACCACCTTGACCATGCCACGACGGCCTGGCGAGGTTGGCTTTAACTTAACGAGTGCCATTATTTAGCCTCCTCGGTAAAGTTGATTTCTTGACCGGACTTCAAGCAAACAAATGCGCGGCGAGTGTTGTTGCGTCGGCCAGTGAAACGACCTGAACGCTTTGTTTTACCCGCACGATTAGCAACTTGTACCGATTCGACTTGAACTTTGAAGAGCATCTCTACCGCCGCTTTGATTTCAAGCTTCGTTGCGTCTGGAGTTACGAGAAAAACTACCTGCTCATTTTTCTCCGCTACAAACGTAGCCTTCTCTGAAATCACCGGCGCTAGCAACACCTTCATCAGGCGCTCTTCGCTATGTTTGATGACTGCGCTCATGCCAGCATCTCCTCAATCTTCGCCAGTGCAGGCTTAGTGATCAGCACTTTCTTAAAGAACACCAGCGACACTGGGTCGGCTTGATGTGGCTCGCAAATCAGGACATTGGCCAAATTGCGCGATGCCAACAACAGATTTTCATCCAAGCTATCAGTGATCACGAGGACGGAATCTAATCCCATGGTCTTGAGCTTCTGCGCTAACAATTTTGTTTTTGGCGCTTCGACAGAGAACTCTTCGATAACGGACAAACGACCATCGCGTGCCAGCTGCGACAAGATGGAGCAAACTCCAGCGCGGTACATTTTCTTGTTAACTTTGTGCGAGAAATTCTCGTCTGGTGAGTTCGGGAACGCACGACCACCTCCACGCCAGATTGGCGATGACGACATACCAGCACGAGCACGACCCGTACCTTTTTGACGCCATGGTTTTTTGGTCGTGTGAGCAACTTCTTCACGATCTTTTTGCTTACGATTACCGCTGCGAGCATTCGCCTGATAAGCAACCACAACTTGGTGAATCAGCGCTTCGTTGTAATCACGACCGAAAATAGTATCCGGTGCAGCGACATTAGATGATGCTTGACCTTGTGCATTTAGGAGCTTGAGTTCCATGTCTTAGGCTCCCTTCTTTGCTTTGGCTTTGACAGCTGGCATCAGGATGACCTGACCATTCTTTGCGCCGGGAACTGCTCCCTTGACGAGAATGAGCTGACGATCTGCATCGACACGCGCGATTTCTAAATTCTGCACTGTACGAGTGACATCACCCATGTGACCAGTCATGCGCTTACCTGGGAAAACGCGACCAGGATCTTGCGCCATACCGATAGAACCAGGAACGTTGTGTGAACGTGAGTTACCGTGAGTCTGACGGCCGGAACGGAAGTTGTGGCGCTTGATGGTGCCGGCATAGCCTTTACCAATCGTGACACCTTGAACGTCGACTTTCTGGCCAGCCTCGAACATGCTCACAGCAATGGTGTCGCCCGGCTTAAACTCCGCCGCTTTAGCTGACTCCACACGAAATTCTTTGAGGACTGTACCGGCTTCAGCACCCGCTTTAGCCAAATGGCCCGCCGATGCTTTGTTCACGCGCGAGGCGCGACGCTTGCCGAAAGTAACCTGAACAGCGGCATATCCGTCCGTTTCAGGCGTTTTGATTTGCGTCACACGGTTGTTTGAGACATCTAATACGGTTACCGGGATCGAGTCGCCGTCATCCGTAAAGATGCGCATCATTCCAACCTTGCGACCAAGAAGGCCCAGGCCACGGCCTTGGTTTTGGTCTTGGTTCATTTTTTCTCCATTCCCGCCTACGATTGGGCAGGGCTGATTTTGGTGCTACCTGAGCCGACTGAATTAGCCGACTCGCAAATTAGCCGAACATTATAGCCAGAGATTGCTGTTAACGCAATAGCTGCGACAACAGCCCGCTCTAGCTAATTTTGTTTTAATTACTGCAACTTGATTTCTACGTCGACGCCAGCAGGCAGGTCGAGCTTCATCAACGCATCAACCGTTTTGTCGGTCGGGTCAACGATGTCCATCAGACGCTGATGCGTACGGATTTCAAATTGATCGCGTGAAGTTTTATTCACGTGTGGTGAACGCAGCACGTCCCAACGTTGAATACGTGTTGGCAGAGGTACAGGGCCCTTTACCACGGCGCCAGTGCGCTTAGCTGTGTCTACGATCTCTAAGGCGGACTGATCGATCAAACGATAGTCAAATGCCTTGAGACGAATGCGGATTTTTTGCTTTTCCATCATGCTTCCTTAAAAGAGCGATCCGCGAGCGAGTACTCGCTCGCGGCATTTCTATTCACCACCCTGCTTTAGCAGAGCAGATTAGTCCATGATTTTTGCGACGACGCCAGCACCCACGGTACGGCCACCCTCGCGAATCGCAAAGCGCAGACCTTCTTCCATCGCAATCGGGTTGATCAACTTAACCGTGATCGACACGTTGTCTCCAGGCATAACCATCTCTTTGCCTTCTGGCAGTTCAATCGCGCCCGTTACATCCGTCGTACGGAAATAAAACTGTGGACGATAGTTGTTGAAGAACGGCGTATGACGGCCACCTTCATCCTTGGACAACACATAAATCTCGCCCGTGAAATGCTTGTGCGGCTTGATCGAACCCGGCTTAGCCAATACCTGACCACGCTCTACGTCTTCACGCTTGGTACCACGCAACAGTACGCCAACGTTGTCGCCCGCTTGACCTTGGTCCAACAGCTTTCTAAACATCTCAACACCAGTACACGTGGTCTTCTGTGTGTCACGAATACCAACAATCTCAATCTCTTCACCCACTTTAACAATGCCGCGCTCAACACGACCCGTCACAACCGTACCGCGACCTGAAATCGAGAACACGTCTTCAACAGGCATCAAGAACGCGCCATCAATCGCACGCTCAGGCGTTGGAATGTAGTTGTCCAGCGCGTCAGCCAAAGCCATGATGGCCTGCTCACCGAGCTCGCCTGTGTCGCCTTCGAGAGCCAGATTAGCCGAGCCCTTAACGATTGGCGTGTC
>JACCDJ011064856.1_pt1 | contig 40364 bp, 39 predicted proteins | sample 7444481 | NCBI WGS metagenome assembly JACCDJ01 (sample SAMN15323435, study PRJNA562643) | freshwater metagenome | isolation source: river surface water | place: USA:Blue River Watershed | collected 2017-08-15
CAAGAGGGCCATGGAAAGAGCAAGCGAGAAGCAGAGCAAGTCGCCGCTCGACTTGCATATGAGGAAATTTCTAAGAAACTTTAACCATGCCCGAACTGCCCGAAGTTGAGACAGTTCGTCGCGGTCTCGCGCCTTGGCTAACCGGTAAGAAGATCAGAGATTTTGAAGTACTTCACCCGCGTGCGGTTCGTGCCGGTTGCGAAATTTCTTTTGATGCAATCCGGGGCGCTCGGATTCTTCGAGTTGATCGAAGAGGAAAGTTTCTCTGGTTTGTTTTGGATCGTGATGTATCTCTAGTGGGCCACCTTGGGATGAGCGGACAAATATTGGCCGCATCACGCAAGAGCGAACTGGAGCCACACTTGAGGGCACGCATCGATGTTGGAGATAAAGCCCGAGAGTTTCGATTTATTGATCAGCGCACCTTTGGTTGGCTCTCGGTGGAGCGACTAGTTTCAAGTGAGTATGGGCTACTCCCGGAGTGTTTTGCCCATATCGCTCCAGATGTATTTGCTGATGACTTTAATGAACGAGAAGTAATAGCAGAAATACGTCGGAGACAGATTGAAATTAAGAAAGCATTGCTTAATCAAGAGATTTTAAGTGGGATTGGAAATATCTATGCTGATGAGGCCCTCTGGTACGCAAAAATTCATCCAGAGACCAGAGCTAATGTTTTGAGCGAAGCAGAATTGCGAGTGCTACTTAAGGCAGTCCGGAGAGTTATGCGAAGCGCTCTAAAAAAGGGCGGCACCTCTTTTGATGATCTATATATAAATGTAAATGGCGAGAGTGGGTATTTCGAGGTATCGCTGCGGGCTTATGGCCGTGAGGATGAGCCTTGTCGTAGATGTGGCACATTGATTAGGCGGATTAGTTTTGCTAATCGCTCCTCTCATTTTTGTCCTAAGTGTCAGCGAAAAAAGGGCGCGCGTGGGAAATCTCGCGCGAAATTGGACCGCTAGATACCCGATAGGCGAGCGGGCGTTCGCTAAGTTCTACCCGTGTATTTGAAGAGCATGACCCTCAAGGGCTTCAAGTCCTTTGCCGCCCCGACGACCTTGCGCTTTGAGCCGGGGATCACCTGCATCGTCGGGCCAAATGGCTCGGGCAAAAGCAATGTGGTCGATGCTCTTACCTGGGTTATGGGTGAACAGGGCGCAAAGAGCCTGCGCGGCGGAAAGATGGAAGATGTCATCTTTGCTGGAACTTCAGGAAGAGCGCCACTAGGAAGAGCTGAAGTAGCTGTCACCATAGATAACACTGATGGCGCGCTGCCGATTGATTTCACTGAAGTTACCATCTCAAGAATTCTTTTTAGAAACGGCCAGAGTGATTACCAAATCAATGGAGAGAATTGCCGATTACTAGATATCCAAGAATTATTGAGCGATAGCGGAATCGGTCGAGAGATGCATGTAATTGTGGGTCAAGGGCAATTAGATGCAATCTTGATGGCAAATCCGGAGGAACGGCGAGGATTTATCGAAGAAGCCGCCGGAATTCTCAAGCACCGTAAGCGCAAGGAGAAGGCGCTGCGAAAACTTGAGTCGATGCAGCAGAACATGTCGCGGGTACAAGATCTGACCAATGAACTTAAGCGTCAACTAAGACCACTCGGCAAACAAGCTGAAGTTGCGAAGAAGGCGGCCGTGATTCAAGCAGAAGTGAGAGATGCAAGACTTCGCATTCTCGCAGATGATGTTGCTAGTTTTAGAACAACTTTAAATTCTGAAGTAGCGGATGAATCTGCTTTAAGGGCACGGCGAATCGAAGTGGAACAAGACCTCGACCGGTTGCGAAATCGTGAAGTTGAACTTGACCGAGTCGCAAGCGTTGAGGGACCGCTGTTGAGCGCCGCGCAAGATAATTATTACAAGTTAGTCGGGGAACGCGAGAAGTTACGCGGCACTCAGAATTTGGCTTCGGAGCGCGCTAGATTTTTAGCGGAGGAAGTTGAAGAGGCTCGCTCAAGTGGTCGAGATCCAGATGTAATGGAACGTGAAGCAAGTTCGCTAAGACATGAGGAGAATGTTCTTCGTAGCGAGTTAACAAAGTCGCAAGGTGAACTTGCTGAAGCAAGTAAGAATGTGCTTGAACTTGAGGGCCGGGTAAGAATTGAAGAAGATCGAGTCTCAGCGGCACTACGCGCAATCGCTGATCATCGCGAAGGGACAGCGAGGCAAGAGGGCCATATAAAGAGTCTGCAATCCGCTATTTCTGGTGCAAAATCTGAACTAGCAAGATTAGAAAAGGCGCTTGGTGAAGCTCGCGAGAGAGTTGATGTTTCGCGACGCGAGTTTGCCTCGCTCGAGAGTGAGATTGCTGGGCTTGATGCCAGCGAATTAGGCCTTGATGCTGAATTTGAGCGCGCAAAGACCACTTTAACTTCAGCGCGGGGAAAACTCGAAGCTACTCAAACTGATCAGATAAAGGCAGAACGAAATCGCAGTTCTCTGCAATCTAAGGTTGATGCACTTCGTCAAGCAACGCTACATAAGGATGGTAGCGGAGCGCTCCTTACAAATAATCGCGGGATAGAGATCCGTGGCAGCGTTGCATCATTAATCTCGGTGGAGTCAGGCTGGGAGAGCGCAGTATCAGCTGCTCTCGGTAGCGTCGCAGATGCCTTAGTGGTTAACGACTCTGATAGTGCTATTTCTGCGATTTCTTTCTTGAAAACAGAATCTGCCGGAAATGCGGAGCTACTAATAATCGCGGGAAGCAGTGAAGGCGCGATTCAATATCCAAGCGATGTAGTGACGCTAGCCTCAAAAGTTTCTTCCGCGACGTTGGCAAACTCCATCTCGCAACTCTTTTCTGGTTACATTGCGGCAGATTCACTTGCGCATGCACAGCGAGTGATTTCTACGCATCCTGAATTGATTGCGGTCACTAGGGAAGGTGATGTGATTGGAAGAGGTCGCGCAAAGGGTGGCTCCTCAGTCTCAACATCACTGATTGAAATTTCAGCGCTAATAGAGAAGAGTGAGATTGAACTTACTAAGGTTAGTCATGAATGCGATCGACTTAACTTTGAGATTTCCGCTCAAGAGGGTGAAGTGCGCAGAGCGCAACAAGAATATGATCAAACAGTTGCAAAGTTAAATGAATCCGATGCAAGGATGGCTGGATTAGCTGAACAAATGGCCGCGGCCGGACAAGGTGTTCGTAGCGCAGGTGCTGAGATTGAAAGACTTGAGAGCTCCATTAGTGAAGTGAGAATTTCAATTAAGGGTGATGAATCAGAACTTGATGTGGCAACAAGTGCTTTGAATTCAGGTAGCGAACCGGTGGAACCGGATAGAACTCAGCTAGAGAATCTTCGGGCATCAATTTCTACAGCTCGGGCAGTAGAAGTTGAAGCAAGGTTAGCAACCCGCACAATCGAAGAGCGGGTAGCGGCAATTACTCAACGCGCATCGGAATTAGAACAGAGCGCATTAAATGAGCGCGAGAGTGCAGCTCGTCAGATTTCACGGAGAGAGGCTCGGGCGCGTGGTGCAATTACGGCGCAAGCAATCGCCGATGCCGCTTATGAAGCCCTTATTCAAATTGAGAGTTCGATAGCGCGCGCTAATCATGAACGTTCTCGACTTGAAGAAGCCAGAACTACAAGAGATGGCGAAATTCTCACGATCCGTGCTCAGATTAGAGATCTGGCAAGTGAGCTTGATCAATTAACTTCGAGTGTTCACAGGGATGAGATTGCCCGCGCCGAACAACGCCTTCGTATTGAGCAATTGGAGTTAAAGGCTCTTGAGGAATTTGGCGTTGATAGCGAAACCTTGGTAGTCGAATTTGGCCCGGAGCGAGATGTTCCAACTTTCATTGAGAATGAAAATGGTGAATTGTCTGAGGGCGAATACATCCCATTTGTACGGGAACAGCAAGAGAAGAGATTAGCCAGCGCTGAAAAATCACTAGCACTGCTCGGGAAAATAAATCCCCTTGCCCTTGAAGAATATTCTTCGCTGGAAGAACGGTTGAAGTATTTAGCTGAACAATTGGAAGATTTAAAGAAGTCGAAAAAGGATTTGCTCGACATTATTAAAGAAGTCGATGATCGTGTCCAACAGATATTTGAAGAGGCGTATCGCGACACGGCGAGAGAATTTGAGAAGATCTTTGCCCGACTTTTCCCAGGCGGCGATGGCAGATTGATTCTTACCGAACCAGGAGATCTGCTTAATTCCGGGGTTGACGTGGAAGCTCGTCCTCCTGGAAAGCGGGTGAAGCGACTCTCTCTACTCTCTGGAGGTGAGCGCTCGTTGACAGCCGTTGCACTATTGGTTGCCATCTTTAAAGCGCGCCCGAGCCCCTTTTATGTACTTGATGAGGTTGAAGCAGCTCTTGATGACGTAAACCTTGGGCGACTATTAACTGTTCTAGAGGAGTTGCGCGCGGCATCGCAATTAATTGTTATTACCCACCAAAAGCGCACGATGGAGATTGCAGATTCACTTTACGGCGTGACGATGCGCGGTGATGGCGTATCAGAAGTAATCTCGCAGCGACTTCGCGAAGTAGAGTCCGAACCGGTCTCTGGGTAGTTTGATTATGGGTCTCTTCGGATCCTTCTTATCTAAATTCTCGCGAAATAAAGCGACCCCGGAAGATTTAGCAGAATTTCGTAAAGTATTAATTGAATCTGATATCGGCCCGAGATTCACAGAAGAGTTGGTTGGGCTTGTCGAGCGCGAGAAGAGCGAAGTATTAAGTGAACAACTCACTTCTCACATTCTTGCTTCATTAAGCGATGCTAAGCGCGACTTGAGTAAAGCGGAGGGTCGCTTAACTACGATTCTGGTTGTTGGAGTAAATGGGACTGGAAAAACCACAACGGTAGCGAAACTTGCGAAACTGTTAAAAAAGGAAGGTAACAAAGTAATTCTGGCCGCCGCAGATACTTTCCGCGCGGCTGCAGTAGAACAGCTATCTACTTGGGGAGCGCGAATTGAAGTTCCAGTCGTTCTCGGCAAAGTAAATGGCGATCCGGCATCGGTTGCATTTGATGCAGCGACAAGAGCAAAGAGCGAAGGCTTTGATTACTTGATTATCGATACCGCCGGGCGGCTACACACCAAGAACAATTTAATGGAGGAGTTAGGCAAAGTTCGCCGCGTCGTCGAGAAGGTTTCTCCTATCGATGAAGTTCTTTTTGTGCTTGATGGAACGACCGGACAGAATGGAATCACCCAAGCTAAATCTTTTGCTGAGGCGGTAACTCTCACCGGAATAGTGGTGACTAAATTGGATGGCTCTACTAAAGGCGGAATAGCTCTCGCTACAGAGCGCGAACTTAAGGTTCCGATAAAGCTGGTAGGCACAGGAGAGGGCGAGAACGACTTGGGCCTCTTTGAGCCCACCGCGTACATCGCAGAGTTGTTAACACAGCCGTAACGCAACAGTTCAAATAGTCACTCGCCGGAAATAGAGCGAGCCCTTCGTTGTAACGCTTGCCGAGGACGATTTCCTCATTCTCAGCGTTGAGATTCTTGACCTCTTAGAGATCTTTCTGAAGGGAAAATCGATGGAATTAGATGCAGGTAATACCGCATGGGTATTGGCCAGCTCGGCCTTGGTACTTCTTATGACACCAGGCTTAGCACTTTTCTATGGCGGAATGGTTCGAGCAAAGAGCGCTCTAAACATGATGATGATGTCGATGGTGACAATCGGAATCGTAAGTGTGCTCTGGGTTATTTACGGATATAAGTTGGCATTTGGTTATGAAGCGAATTCACAATGGTATGGATCTTTCTCGCTCTCTGGACTGGGGGATGCCGTTGGAGAATTAGCAAACAATGGTGGCGTGTACCCGATACCACTACTTGCATTTGCCGGTTTTCAATTGATGTTTGCAATCATTACTCCTGCACTTATTTCTGGTGCGATAGCAGATCGCGCCAAGTTCTTTTCATGGGGAGTTTTCGTTGCAATTTGGGTGACGCTGGTCTACTTCCCGGTCGCACACTGGGTATTCGCCTTTGGTAACAAAGTTGGCGATACCGTCACAGGAGCTGGCTTCCTCGCCTCAAGAGGTGTACAAGATTTTGCCGGAGGAACTGCAGTTCACATTAATGCAGGTGCAGCCGCGCTCGCTCTTGCAATAGTTCTAGGAAGAAGAATTGGCTGGCAGAAGAGTCCGATGCGTCCGCACTCGCTACCGCTCGTACTTCTTGGAGCAGCGCTACTTTGGTTTGGCTGGTTTGGATTTAATGCTGGTTCGGCACTTGCTGCAGATGGAGTTGCAGCGCTCGCATTTATCAATACCCAGGTCGCTGCTGCTGGCGCGCTAATTGGTTGGATCTTGGTGGAGAAAATTCGTGACGGACACTTCTCATCACTTGGCGCCGCCTCAGGAGTTGTTGCGGGCCTCGTAGCAATTACTCCGGCTTGCGCTTACGTGGCTCCGTGGGCCGCAGTTGTTATCGGTTTAATCGCTGGCGCAATTTGCGCACTTGCCGTTGGACTGAAGTACCGCTTTGGATTCGATGATTCTCTTGATGTAGTTGGAGTTCACTTGGTAGGTGGCGTAATCGGCAGCCTTGCAATCGGTTTCTTCGGTTCAAGTGCGGCAAACTCACTTGGCGCAGATGGACTCTTCTATGGTGGCGGAACTGCGCTACTTGGAAAGCAAGCGCTCGGCGTCGGCTTAGTGGCTGCATATTCATTTATTGCAACTTTGATAATTGGTTTCTTGATTGAGAAAACCATTGGTTTCAGAGTTACCAGCGATAAAGAACTCGGCGGCGTGGATCTAAGCGAACATGCTGAGAGCGCTTATGAAATGGGCGGAATCCTAAAGGGAGGTCGTTAATCGTGAAACTAGTAACTGCTGTAATTAAGCCTCAGAAGCTTGATGATGTAAAGGCTGCACTCCGTGCAATTGGGGTGAAGGGAATTACTGTCTCTGAAGTATCTGGAGTCGGACGCCAGGGTGGTCACGTAGAGGTTTATCGTGGCGCTGAATATCCCATCGACCTACTTCAAAAGATCCGCTTCGAAATCCTCGCTGATACAAAAGATGTTCAGCCCATTATTGATGCGATCGTAAAGAGCGCAGCAACCGGGCAGATTGGCGATGGCAAGATCTGGGTCACTTCAGTTGAAGAGGTAGTTCGGGTACGAACTGGAGAGAAGGGCAGCGCAGCGATTTAGTACGCTCGCGCAGTGTTTGAGTCGCTCTCAGAGAGGTTCTCCTCTGCCTTTGCAACCTTAAGAGGCAAGGGGAGAATCTCCGAGAGTGATATCGAAGCAATTTGTGATGAAATAAGGCTGGCGCTTCTCGATGGCGATGTCGCTCTCACAGTTGTAAATGGATTTATAAATCGAATTAAGCAACGCTCACTTGCAGCTCTTCCGGAGATTCGCAAGAGCACGAATCAGTCACAAGAGATTTACTCGATAGTCAATGCAGAATTAGTCGAAATACTGGGCGGACCAGCTCGCCGAATTAGATTTGCGAAAAATCCACCGACAGTAATCATGCTCGCTGGCCTACAAGGTTCGGGCAAGACCACCCTCGCCGGAAAACTCGCGTTATTTTTGAAAGATCAGGGAAATACCCCACTTCTAGTTGCGGCCGATCTGCAACGCCCCAATGCGGTAACACAACTCGGAGTTTTGGCCGAATCAATCGGCGTTAAGTTACATGCCCCGCAACCTGGAAATGGCGTAGGTGATCCGGTAGAGGTTGCCATGAGTGGAATTGCATTTGCAAAATCAAATTTCTACAACATCGTGATTGTAGATACGGCTGGCCGTCTTGGTGTCGATGAGGAATTAATGACTCAAGCTAAGAATATAAAGGCTGCTATAAATCCAAACGAAACTCTCTTTGTAGTTGACGCGATGATTGGTCAGGATGCAATAAGAACGGCACAGGCTTTTGAGGATGGCGTTGGCTTTGATGCGGTAGTTCTAACAAAACTTGATGGCGATGCAAAAGGCGGAGCCGCTCTATCCATCGCAGAGAGCACGAAAAAAGCAATTCTCTTCGCTTCATCGGGCGAGAAGTTAAGTGACTTTGATTATTTCTACCCAGATCGAATGGCTTCGCGAATCCTTGGCCTAGGCGATATTGCAACACTTGCCGAACAAGCGAAGAAGGCCATCGATGAGGGCTCGGCTAAACGGATGGAAGAAAAGCTAATCTCAGGTGAAGATTTCACGCTAGAGGATTTTCTTGAACAATTACAAGCCATGCGAAAAATGGGTTCAATGTCTAAGTTGTTAGAGATGTTGCCGGGTGCAAATAGCGCAGCAATGCGAAAACAGATTGATGCCGTTGATGATGATGAGTTGGTAAGGACTCAGGCGATAGTCCAATCCATGACGCCTAAAGAGCGACAGAATCCAAAAATTTTGAATGGATCACGGAGATTAAGAATTGCAAAAGGAAGTGGTCGCACCGTTACTGAAGTCAATCGATTAATTGATCGTTTCACGGCGGCTCAAAAAATGATGAAGCAGATGCGAAATGGTGGAGGTTTTCCGGGGATGCCGGGGGGCTTGATGGGTGGATTAGCAGGTGGTGTATTACCTGGGGGTGGCGGGCGACATGTTCACAAAAAGAAGGCGAAAAAGAAGCGCAGGTAAGAGGCAAATAGCCCAATTGGGCTAATCCTTATTCACATGGCAAGATACGCCTGTTCGAGAGCCCTCTACCTCTTGAGCAAAACCTGTTAGAAAAGTTCGGTTGTCATCACCCTGGCATCCCACTCATGGGATGAGGACCGTTCGAATAAATTAAGGAGCAAGCCCGAGTGGCCGTAAAGATTAGATTGGTGCGTTTAGGAAAAATTCGTACCCCGCATTTTCGTATTGTTGTTGCTGATTCTCGCAAGGCAAGAAATGGTCTAAAGATTGAAGAGATCGGTAGATATTCACCTGCATCTGAACCTTCACTTATCGAAGTGAACTCCGAGCGCGCGCAACACTGGTTGAAGAATGGCGCCAAGCCAACTGAGGCAGTAGAGGCTTTATTGAAGATCACTGGCGATTGGCAGAAATTTAAGGGAACTGCAGGGAGTGAAGGCACTCTAAAGACTCTTCCCGCTCGCCCTGATAAGCGCGTTGCTTATGAAGCCGCCGTCAAAGCAGCTATGAATGAGCCGAAGGATGGCGCTACTACTATGAAGAAGCGTGCAGCTGAGAAGTTAGCGGCCAAGACGGCACCTGCAGAAGAGTCACCGGTTGCACAGGCTGAAGAGCCAGCGCCAGCCGCGGAGGCTCCAGCTACCGAAACTCCAGCTGTTGAGACTCCCACTGAGACAGCAGAGCAATAACTTTAAGGAGTAAAAATGTTTGATGAGGCTCTCGAGCACTTAGTCAAAGGCATTGTTGATAACCCCGAAGAGGTTGTTATTACTGAACGTGAAGGTCGCAGAGGCACAACTCTTGAAGTGCGCGTTCACCCCGATGACATCGGCAAGGTGATCGGAAGAAATGGCCGCACTGCAAAAGCGCTGCGGACCGTAATCTCGGCACTTGCTGGCCGTAGCGTTCGCGTCGATCTAATCGAGGCGGACGAAGCGCGTTAGCATCGCGAAAGCGCTAGTTCGTTGGAACTAGTTGTCGCTCGTATTGGTCGCGCACACGGAATTCGTGGCGAGGTAACGATTGAACTTCGCACGGATAATCCAGCTGAGCGTTTTGAAATCGGAAGTATCTTCAAGACCGAGCCGGCAAAGTTTGCGCCGTTGGAAATAGCTTCTGTGAGAGACCATAACGGTACTTTGCTTCTCTCCTTCAAAGGTCGAGTGGATCGAAACTCGGTTGAGGAGTTACGCAATGTTCTTTTGGTTGCCGAAGTTGATATTCCAACTCCTTCCGCCGAAGATAACGAGTTTCATGCGACATTACTGCTTGGCTGTCGAGTATTCACCGAAGCGAATGAAGAGCTAGGCGAAGTTATCGATATCTTGCAGCTTCCAACTCAAGACACTCTTGTGGTGGAGCGCAACGGGCAAGAAATTCTTGTCCCATTCGTCAAGAAACATGTACCAATTGTTGATGTAAATGCAAAACGGATCGTGGTGCGAGAGATGGAGGGATTGATATGAAGATAACCGCTATCTCAATCTTCCCCGAATATTTTGCCGCCACGAAACTTTCGCTCATCGGAAAAGCAATCGACTCCAAACTCATCGAATTTGCTCCGATTGATTTACGGGAATTCACCCACGATAACCACAAGACAGTCGATGACACTCCTTATGGCGGGGGCGCTGGAATGGTTATGAAGCCTGAGCCATGGGGCGAGGCAATTGACAGTTCGCTAAATCGCCATGATGGAATCGTCGATCTCATAATTCTTACACCAGCAGGAAGAACCTTTAATCAAGAGCTAGCAAATAAATTTGCCCAACGCGAGAACTTGATTTTCGCTTGTGGAAGATATGAAGGTATTGATGCGCGCGTTGCAGATTTCTACCGTGGACATCAGAGAGTGAGACTTCATGAGATATCGATTGGAAATTACGTTTTAAATGGCGGAGAGGTCGCCGCTCTTGTGATGATTGAGGCAATTACAAGATTAATCCCCGGCGTTATTGGAAATCCCGATTCGCTTTTGGAAGAGTCTCATAATGAGATTGGTGAAGTTGAATATCCGGTTTACACAAAGCCTGCTGAGTGGCGGGGTCTGCAAGTTCCCGAGGTACTCAAATCTGGAAATCATGGCGAGATCTCGAATTGGCGGCGAAGTGAGGCCAAGCGAAGGTCTAATTCCTTACGAGAGAGCGAATAAGCGGGGAATAATCCCGACACGCCGACTGTTGGGCAGGACATGCGCCTGGGCTTTTGGGCATTATCCGCCCGTGGTCACGCGCTAAGTGATTAGGCGCAAGACCTGATAGCTCCAAGCATTATCAAGAGATTTGAAAGGTGGTGAAGATCGATGGCAACCGATTACGACACTCCGCGAAAAACGGATGAAGAGCTCCATGAAGAATCGATTGAAGAACTAAAAGCGAAGCGCGCTGAAATCGCCTCTGGACAGATTGATGTTGATGAAGAAGATCCTGAGAACGTCGAACTTCCTGGCGCTGATCTCTCTGGTGAGGAATTGGCAGTTCGTGTAGTCCCAAGACAAGAGAACGAATTCACGTGTTCAAGGTGCTTCTTGGTTCACCATCACACCCAATTAGCAAGAGGAGAGGGCGCTAAGGCGCTCTGCAAAGACTGCGCTTAAATTTTTTTTAGGACTTCCTTTAACTCTGCTGGTTTATCTGTACTGATTAGCCAATACGGAGTCGGGTCACGAGAATCATTAATTTTTAACTTTACGCCACTTTTTACCCAGAATCTGATTGCTAAGAATGCCCGTGGGTCAATTCCCGGGCCACGTTCAAACTTCATCGCCTCTTGATCAAGAATTTCCACGCTATCAATGTACTTACATTCAATCTTAGCTCTGCCTACACGTAATTCTTCCTGGGTGGCGGTTATCACAAGCCTTGATCTATATCCCAAAATAAAAATGGCAATCGCTGTAATGGAAAAAGCAATCAAGAGCATCTCATCGCTAAGAGCTACGCCAATTGAAAGGACTGCTGCAAAACCAAGAGTGAATAAAGCTAACCAGACTCGAATTGGCCAACCAATTACCTCGCGCATATCAGGGTAATCTTCTCACCATGTCCCGCAGATTGAGCATCGAGCCACCAGCTGGCGCAACTGTTCCACAGCGGCATCCCCAAGCTCCCGTTCCCGGCACCTTGCTTGGTTCACATAATCAAGATTGTTTTGGTTGCGGAGCATCTCACCCAACGGGGCTTCACATTACTGCTTATGCATCTGAGGGAATGACTATTACTGCCAAATTCACTGTTGGCGAACATCACCAAGGCGCACCAGGTCTTGCACACGGTGGACTTCTATCCTGTGCTTTCGATGAAGCGCTAGGAAAATTGATGTGGCTCGTGAGAGCTCCTGCAGTGACCGGAAAGTTGGAAACTTCATTTTTGATGCCGGTCCAAGTTGGAAAGACTCTTTATATAACGGCTGAAATCACTGGACAAGAAGGTCGAAAAATCTACTGTCGCGCTGAGGGAAGAATTGGAGGCGTCGATGGACCAATCGCAGTCGAGGCGGCAGCAATCTTCATAACTGTGCCGTTAGAGCACTTTATCGAAAACGCACCAGAAAATTATCGGGCTAACTTGTTTGGTTCGGCTGCCCCGGAGCTTGAAATAAATCCATGAAAGTATTAATCACGAGGCTAGATCCACAACTTCCGCTACCAAGTTATGCAAAACCGGGCGATGCAGGTGCTGATCTTTACTCACGAATAGATATCGAGCTTGCCCCAGGGGAGCGCGCACTAGTTCCCACAGGAGTCGCGATTGCCCTGGAAAATGGTTATGTTGCCTTAGTCCATCCACGCTCTGGGCGTGCGATAAAGGAGGGCTTAGGAATGGTAAATGCCCCCGGGACAATCGATTCTGGATATCGCGGCGAGCTACAAGTAATTCTTGTAAATCATGATCGAGAAAAGAAGATAGAAATTAAGCGTGGTGAGCGGATTGCACAATTAATAATTCAACCGGTAATTCGGGCTGAATTTATTGAAGTGGAAACGCTTCCCGGTACAAGTAGAGGAGAGGGTGGATTTGGCTCCACCGGAAAGTCGTGAGCCACGAAGAAGATAAGGCAAAAATTCTCTCTGCATTCGGGGGAGTAAAGGGTTTAATTGATTCGGGTCTGCCAGCGCTTATCTTCTTGGTTACATTCAACTTTACAAAGGATGTCCGTAATTCTGCTTATTTTGCCCTCGCATTTTCCCTAGCGGTAACCCTCATTCGCCTAATTAAGCGTGACACTATTCAGCATGCAGTCTCCGGAGTTATAGGGGTTGCATTTTGCGCCTGGTTATCAAATCGAAGTGGCAAAGCAGAAGATTTTTATCTGCCCGGGCTCTGGACAAATGCAATTTATGGTGCGGCATACGCGCTCTCCGCAATCATTCGCTGGCCCGTGGTCGGACTAATTCTAGGTCCGCTATTAGGCGAGAATTTAAAGTGGCGCAAAGATCCAATCCGTCGCGCTGTTTATGTCCGAGCTACCTGGATTTGGGTCGGACTTTTTGCGGCCCGATTAGTCGTTCAATATCCGCTTTACCTTTCTGGGAATGTAAATGCCCTTGGTACAGCAAGACTGGTGATGGGATTTCCGATGTTTATTCTGGCGGCTTGGTTAACCTGGCAAGTCGTTAAGAGTGGGCCAAAACTTCGTGAGGATTTAAGGCCTGCTAGTTAGCGATGAAACAACCTTTAATCTGATTCTCTGCTTCTGCTGAAGCTACGAAAATTAACTCATCGCCGGCGCTGAATACATCATGGGGCGAAGGAGAGATGACATGTCCATCGCGGATTATTGCGGCGAGTGATGCATCCTTCGGCAATTCGATTTCCTCGACAGATTTACCAACGCATATGGAGTTATCGGGAAGAGTTATTTCTACAAGATTTGCTTCACCGGACTTGATTGAGAATAACCGAACAACATCGCCCACGCTGACAGCTTCTTCAACGAGCGCTGCAATGATTCGTGGAGTTGAAACTGCAACATCAACGCCCCAAGATGAATCGAAAAGCCATTCATTCTTTGGGTGATTCACGCGAGCTACAACACGGGGAACTCCATACTCGGTCTTGGCTAGAAGTGATGAAACCAAATTAACTTTGTCATCACCGGTTGCTGCGACCATGACTTGGCATTGATCTAGGCTTGCTTTATCGAGAGTTGCAATTTCACATGCATCAGCAAGGAGCCACTCGGCGTTTGGAACACTCTCCATCTTCAGTGCCTTCGGGTTCTTATCAATAAGCAGAACTTGATGGCCATTTGCTATCAACTCACGAGCAATCGCCCGTCCCGCATTTCCAGCCCCAGCAATTGCTATCTTCATTCTCTCTCCTCTGGCGGCTGGGAGAGCGCTGCTACAACTTGGGTCACATCTTTATCGGAGATTAAAACATGCACGACATCGCCTTCTTGAAGGACAACATGTTCATCAGGAATTAGACCTTCGCCCAGTCTGGTGATGAATGCGACTCGCGCTTTGGTTAGTTCTTGAATTGAGACCACGGGGTAACCAAACCATCCACGATGAATATGAATCTCAGCTAACTGAACTTTTCCGGATGGATCTTGCCACTCAGATTTAGCTCCTGATGGCAATATCCGGCGCATAATCTGATCGGTAGTCCAAAGCACTGTGGCTACAGTCGGAATACCAAGGCGTTGATAAATCTCGGCCCGCCCTGGATCATAAATACGGGCAACAACGCTCTTAACTCCATATGTTTCGCGAGCAACGCGCGCGGCCAAGATATTTGAGTTATCTCCATTAGAGACAGCTGCAAAAGCATCAGCACGCTCGATGCCAGCTTCAATAAGGGTGTCTCGGTCAAAACCAATTCCAGCGACTGTGAGGCCATTGAAGTCAGCGCCAAGACGGCGGAAGGCCTCGCGATCTTGATCGATGACTGCGACCGAATGACCTAGAGATTGAAAATCTTTCGCGAGAGTCGAGCCGACGCGGCCACAACCCATAATCACGATGTGCACAAAGGCAGAATTTACACCTTTAGGCTTGGGTAAGAGTAATTCCCGCGCGAAACTGAGGTAATTAATGAATATTGGCGATGAAGTTGTTGTCGATATTTCCGGAATCGCTCACGGGGGACATTGCGTTGCACGTCACGAAGGTCAAGTCATTTTCGTTAGGCATGCAATTCCTGGCGAAAAAGTTCGGGTACGAATAACTGATTTATCAAAAAGTTTTGCTCGGGGAGATTGCATTGAAGTTATTTCTGCAACTTTGGATCGAGTGAAGGCTCCGTGCGCCTTGGCCCGCCCCGGAGGTTGTGGTGGTTGCGACTTTCAACATATTTCGCCCGAAAGACAGCGCAAGCTAAAGGCCGAGATAATTAAAGAACAATTCCTGCGGTTGGCAAAAATGGAAGTTGATGTTGCTGTTGAAGAAGTGCTTCCCATCACGGGCTGGCGTTCTCGAATGGAATTTACCGTTTCCAACGATGGAAAGTTAGCTATGTATGAAGCCCGGCGAAATAATTTGATTGCAATCGAAGATTGTAAAATCGCTCATCCAAAGATAGACATCAAAGGTGTTAGTTCACGAAAACTCCCGATTGGCAAAAAAGTAGATATTGCGGTTGGAACAGATGGGGAAGTGACAACGACTATCGAAGGTAGAGAAAGTTTCGCTTTGCTAAAGCAAGAAGTAGATGGATTTGTATTCTCTATCTCCCCAGAGAGTTTCTGGCAGAGCCATATCGAGGCTCCTAGGATTCTTCTTCGCGCCGCGATGGAGCTGGCCCAATTACAAACAGGAGATCATTTCTATGACCTTTACTCCGGTGTTGGCTTGTTTACGAGTGGCGCCGTAAATCTCGTTGGCGTAAATGGGCGCATCACCATGATTGAAGAATCTGCAAGTGCTATTACCGATGCGCGCCGAAACTTTGCTAATTATGAAAATGTGGAGATTGTTGAAGGGAAGGTAGAAGTAGCGCTGAAGGCTTTTAAACGTGCTGATGTAGTGCTTCTTGATCCACCGAGGGCAGGAGCAGGTGAGCGCGTATTGAAATCGATTAGGGCGCTTAACCCACGCCGGATTATCTATGTCGCTTGCGATCCAGCATCGCTTGCTCGAGATACTGCAATCTTGCAGGGTAATGGCTACGAGTTAGATGGACTTCGGGCCTTTGACCTATTTCCAATGACCCAACATATTGAGAGTGTGGCGCGCTTCATCCGAATTGATTAGCAGGTCAGATAGTTACAACCAGTTAGGATTACGCGCATGAGTAAGAACTCTTTTGGGGCGAAGAAGTCCCTTGATGTATCAGGTAAGAGCTACGAGATATTTGACATTACTGGTCTTGATGGGGCATCGACTCTGCCATTCTCATTGAAAATACTCCTTGAGAATTTACTCCGCACCGAAGATGGTGCCAACATAACGGCTTCCCAGATAAAAGCGCTCGCGAACTGGAACCCTGATTCACAACCGGATACCGAAATCCAATTCACCCCAGCCCGGGTAATTATGCAGGACTTCACTGGTGTTCCATGCATAGTTGACCTCGCCACAATGCGCGAAGCAATAACGGAGTTAGGGGGAGATCCAGCCCGAGTCAATCCACTTGCTCCCGCAGAGCTGGTAATTGATCACTCTGTAATCGCCGATAAATATGGAACGGCAACTTCTTTTCAAGAGAATGTTGATATTGAATATGAAAGAAATACCGAGAGATATAGATTTTTGCGTTGGGGCCAGACCGCATTTGATGAATTTAAAGTAGTTCCACCCGGAACAGGAATCGTTCATCAAGTAAATATTGAATATTTGGCGAGAGTAATAATGACTCGAGAAGTGGGTGGCGTGCTACGCGCTTATCCAGATACTGTTGTTGGCACAGATTCGCACACAACTATGGTCAACGGCCTTGGAGTTTTGGGTTGGGGTGTGGGCGGAATTGAGGCCGAAGCAGCGCTTCTAGGCCAACCAGTTTCCATGCTCATCCCGAGAGTTGTTGGCTTCAAACTCAATGGAAACCTTCCTATGGGAACAACTGCTACAGATTTGGTTCTGACAATTACTGAGATGCTCCGTAAACATGGCGTCGTTGGGAAATTTGTTGAATTCTATGGTCCCGGAGTTAGCGCCCTACCTATGGCAAATCGCGCAACCATTGGAAATATGTCTCCGGAGTACGGATCAACAGTTGCAATCTTCCCGATTGATGATGAGACCCTTAAGTACCTTGAACTGACCGGCCGAAGCAAAGAGCAGCGAGAGTTAGTTGAGAAGTACGCAAAGACGCAAGGCATATGGCACGATCCAAATGTCTCACCGCGGTACTCAGAGCATCTGGAACTCAATCTCGCAGATGTCGTTCCATCAATTGCAGGACCAAAGCGACCACAAGATCGAGTCTCTCTAAGTGATGCAAAAGCTTCATTTGCGAAGTCACTTCCCGGTTACTTAAGTGATAAAAGTGCGAAGTCACCGGTATCAGTTTCGGTAAATGAGAAGAGTGGCGCGGTCGGAAATGGTGCCGTTGTAATTGCATCAATTACCTCCTGCACTAACACTTCAAATCCCAGCGTGATGATCGGCGCAGGGTTGTTGGCAAAGAAGGCGGTAGAAAAGGGACTTCACAGTAAGCCCTGGGTAAAAACGACTTTGGCACCAGGTTCAAAAGTTGTAACTAATTATTACGAAAAATCCGGGCTGACTCCTTTCTTGGAAAAACTAGGCTTCAACCTCGTTGGCTATGGGTGTGTGACTTGCATCGGAAACTCTGGACCGCTTCCCGTAGAAATCAGCAAGGCCGTAAATGAAAATGACCTTGCGGTAGCTGCAGTTCTCTCGGGAAATCGAAATTTTGAAGGCCGCATCAGTCCAGATGTAAAGATGAATTATCTTGCGTCGCCACCACTAGTTGTCGCTTATGCCATTGCTGGAACTATGGATCATGATTTCGAGAAGGATCCACTTGGAAAAGACAGCAACGGCAAAGATGTTTTCCTACGCGATATCTGGCCAACGCCACAAGAGATTCAAGCAGTGATTGACAGTGTTATTTCATCAGAGATGTTTAGAAAAGATTACGCCAGCGTTTTTCAAGGCGATCACCGCTGGACCTCACTTGATACTCCAACTGGTAAAACTTTTGAATGGGATACAAAGTCCACTTATGTAAGAAAGCCACCCTACTTCGAAGGTATGCCACGGCAACCAAAGCCAGTAACTAATATCGAAGGCGCTCGAGTACTTGCAAAGTTAGGTGATTCTGTAACGACCGATCACATCTCACCGGCTGGTTCAATTAAGCCAGATTCCCCAGCTGGAAAGTACTTACAGGAACATGGTGTAGCTCGCGCTGACTTCAACTCTTATGGTTCGCGTCGCGGTAATCATGAAGTCATGATCCGAGGAACTTTTGCGAATATTCGATTGAAGAATCTGCTTCTTGATGGGGTAGAGGGGGGATACACGAGAAACTTTTTATCAGGTGGAGTTCAAACAACGATTTATGAAGCATCTGTTGCCTATCAAGCAGCTCAAGTGCCTCTAGTAATTCTCGCCGGTAAGGAATATGGCTCTGGTTCTTCACGTGACTGGGCCGCAAAGGGCACCGCTTTGCTCGGAGTTAGAGCAGTGATCGCGGAGTCGTTTGAAAGAATTCATCGCTCCAATTTGATTGGCATGGGAGTTCTACCTCTCCAATTCCAAGATGGTGAAACAAGTGAGAGCCTTGGGCTACGCGGAGATGAAACTTTTGCAATTTCAGGAATAACAGAATTGAACGAGGGTCGGATTCCAAAGACTGTAACGGTCCAGGCAGGGGATAAGAGATTCACTGCGAAGGTGCGGATTGATACTCCGGGTGAGGCGGATTACTACCGCCATGGCGGCATCATGCAATATGTTCTCCGTTCATTACTCGCCTAATTATTGATTCACTTAGAGAGTTCGAGGCCAAGTAGTTACCATGGGGCTATGAAGTACTTGCCCCGCCTGAAATCTCCATCTGATCTGGCGCGCATGAGCGAGTCTGAACTGGCTGAACTCTCCGAAGAGATACGTAGTTTTCTTGTAGATAAAGTTTCAAAATCCGGTGGCCATCTTGGTCCAAATCTGGGAATTGTTGAACTAACCATTGCAATACATCGAGTCTTTCAATCACCGCATGATGTTGTTATTTTTGATACTGGTCACCAGTCCTATGTACATAAGATTCTTACTGGTCGCGCTGATGGATTTGAAAAATTAAGACAGCGAGGCGGGGTCTCGGGTTATCCCAGCCGCGCCGAGAGCGAACATGATGTTGTGGAAAATTCACATGCATCGACTTCTCTCTCTTGGGCTGATGGTGTTGCGCGGGCATTTAGCGTTCAAGGAATCACCGATAGAACTGTTGTCGCAGTAGTAGGAGATGGGGCGCTCACCGGAGGAATGGCGTGGGAGGCTTTAAATAACATTGCTGCTTCTGAGAACCTGAGACTTGTAATAGTTGTTAACGATAACGAACGTTCATATTCACCAACTATTGGTGGCGTCGCAACTTATTTATCGACCTTGCGAGCGACTAAAGGTTACGAGAAGTTTTTGGACTGGGGTAAAGGAGTGCTGGAGCGAACTCCGGTTGTCGGCCACCCGATTTACGAAACACTGCACGGAATGAAGAAAGGCTTGAAAGATATTGTGGCGCCTCAAGGAATGTTTGAGGATTTGGGACTTAAGTATCTAGGTCCTATCGATGGCCATGACATTGCGGCTCTTGAAAAGGCGCTAATCCAAGCGAAGAAATTTGAAGGACCAGTTTTGGTTCATGCAATTACCGAGAAGGGACGCGGACACGCACCAGCTCTCAATGATGAAGCAGAGAAATTCCATGCAGTTGGCGTCGTTGATCCTGAAACTGGCGAGCCACTTGCGAAGGCAGGTAAGACTTGGACAGAAGCCTTCTCTAGCGCTTTAGTTGAGATAGGCCGTGAACGGAAAGAAGTTGTGGCAATTACAGCTGCGATGCTCGGTCCAACTGGATTGGATAAATTCCGAGAGCAATACCCAGATCGAACTTTTGATGTGGGAATTGCCGAACAACACGCCACAACCTCTGCCGCTGGAATGGCTTTTGCAGGGCTTCATCCGGTTGTTGCGGTGTATTCCACATTCTTAAATCGTGCGTTTGACCAATTACTTCTTGATGTCGCTCTTCACAAAGCGGGGGTAACTTTTGTCTTAGATCGCGCCGGAATTACTGGCGATGATGGTCCATCCCATCACGGAATTTGGGATCTTGCGTTAACTGGAATCGTTCCAACGCTAAGAGTTGCAGCGCCGCGCGATGGCGTAAGGCTGCGAGAGTTATTGGGTGAGGCCGTTTTAGTAAATGATGCGCCGACTCTCTTACGTTTTCCGAAAGGCGCGCTTAGCGCCGAACTTCCCGCTTTTGAAAGGCGTGAAGGTATCGATGTTCTCTATCGCGGTGAGAGCCCCGACATTTTGGTGATTGCCGTTGGCGCAATGGCTCAATTAGCAGTTGATGCTGCAGCCCAGGCATATCGCGAAGGAGTTGGGGTGACTGTGATTGATCCGCGCTGGGTCAGGCCACTTCCGGTCGCTGCGTTGGCAAGAATGGCGGAGCGCTATTCGCGAATTGTGGTGATAGAAGATGGCGTAAAGAGTGGTGGTATCGCAAGCTCGTTATCCGATTCATTCCGTGAATTAGATATTGCAACTCCTATACATTCAATCGGAGTGCCACTCACTTTCATTGAGCATTCAAAGCGAAATCAAATCTTGGAAGATCTAGGAATTACTGCCCAATCCGTAGCGCGCCAACTCGTAACTTGGTTTTCTGGAAGCGTTACGCAGGAAGAGAGGCAACTCCAGGCGGATGGAAGCGTTGACCGCAAACCGCTTCGCTAATTCCTTCACGATCTAGATAAGGAAGTATTCCTCCGAGATGCATCGGCCAGCCTGCGCCCATCAACATACATAAATCAATTTCGGCTGGCGTAGCAACGACACCTTCATCAAGCATCATCCGAGCCTCCTCGGCTAGCGCTTTGAGTGCGCGCGCACGTACCTGCTCGGCGGTTGAAGGGGTTGTGCCCTTTTCTACGAGAGCAAGTGCTTCTTGATTGGCAACTAATTTTCCACTTTCATCCTTAACGTAGAAAGACTTCACGCCTTTCTCTACCAATCTGGAAACTGTTGGTGAAACTTTGTATCGAGGTCCAAGATTTGCATTTAAAGTCTTTGAGACATGAAGTGCAACACCCGGACCGACAAGTCCAAAGAGCTCGAGCGGTGACATCGGAAAACCGAGCGGCCTGAGTGCGCTATCGGCAATATCGTAAGAAGTACCTTCATCGATTGCATCGGTCACTTCACCCATAAATCGGGTCAATAAGCGGTTAACTACAAAACCCGGAGCATCTTTACAGATAATCATGGTCTTCTTCAATTCTTTACCAACGCTAATTGCAGTTGCAGTAGTCGCATCATCAGTCTTGCTGGTGCGCGCGACCTCAAGAAGTGGCATTACCGCAACTGGATTAAAGAAGTGAAAGCCGACTACTCGTTCTGGATGTGTAAGACCTTCGCCCATCTTTTCGACGGAGAGCGAAGATGTGTTTGTAGCAAGTACGCACTCAGTCGAGATGATTTTTTCGAGCGCTTGGAAGAGTTTCTGTTTGATTGCCAACTCTTCAAAGACTGCTTCGATAATAAAGTCACAGCCGGCGAAAATGCTTTGATCTGTTGAGCCACTCACAAGTCCCTTTAGCCTTGAAGCGCCCTCCTGATTTAGCCGTTTCTTCTCTACTAACTTGTCGATTTCGCCATGAATCCAGGAAATTCCCTTATCCACGCGGGCCTGGTCAAGATCTGTGATTACAACAGGTACTTTCAAATTTCGCATTATCAATAGCGCTAGTTGCGAGGCCATCAATCCAGCTCCTACTACGCCAACTCGATTAACTTTTCGGGCCAGCGCTGGCTTTGGGGCGCCCTCAACTTTCTTACGCTTCTTTTGGATTAGGTTAAATGCATATAGAGATGAGCGAAGTGGATTATCCATAACCAGATTTGCAAGGACTTCATCTTCGGCATCAAATCCCTGATCGAGGGTGTTGGACTTCGCCGCCGCAATCAACTCAAGGGCTCTCAAAGGTGCCGCTACTTCGGCGCCCCCGTATTTCTTAGCAACAGCGGCTTTACCCGTTGCGATAGCCCGCTGCCAAGACTCTTCGTCTTTTGAGTGATCAACACGTTCAATCTTTTTCTTGCCACTTAAGATATCGGCTGCGAAAGCACATGATTTCTCGAGGAAATCTGCTGGCTCGAAGACTGCATCGACTACTCCAAGGGCGAGCGCTTCTTTCGCCTTCATCATGGTGTTGTTATTTAGCGCGTTAAGAATTATTACTTGGACTGCCTTTTCAGGTCCAATCAACTTCGGGAGAATCGTTGCGCCGCCCCATCCCGGAACAATTCCAAGGAAGCACTCTGGCAGAGCGGTAAATGCAGTGGATGCGAGCGTGCGATAAGTGCAATGCAGGCCAACCTCAAGACCGCCACCAAGAGCTAAACCATTTGTGAATGCGAAAGTTGGCTTCTTCCCGCGCCCAAGACGCTTAAAGAGATCGTGGCCGAACTTTCCCATGGCAAGTGCTTGTGACTTATCTTTCAGAAAGGGTAACGCTGAAAGATCGGCACCGGCGGCAAAGATAAATGGCTTTCCTGTGATTGCAATAGCGGAGGAGGAGCTATTTTCTGCAGCTGTTATCGCTTGCTCTAACTCCTTAAGTGATTGTGGCCCGAGGGTATTTGGACGGTTGTAATCCATTCCATTATCGAGAGTTATCAATGAGAGCGTTCCATTAAAACCAAATGGCGTGAGATCAACCTCGCGAAGCAGTGACTTTGTTACAACTTCTTCGGGCGCGCCTTCGGGAGCAGTGAACTCGACCATTGATTACGCCTTTCCATAATCTTTATGATGCGGATTTTCCCAAATTACAGTTCCACCCATACCAAGTCCAATGCACATGGTGGTGATTCCGTAGCGAACTTCAGGGTGTTCTTTAAATCCTTCTGCAAGATTCAATATCAAACGAACGCCAGATGAAGCGAGCGGATGTCCTACTGCAATCGCGCCGCCGTAAATATTTACCCGTGCATCGTCATCTTTAATTCCAAAGTAATCCAGGAAGGAGAGGACTTGAATGGAGAATGCTTCATTAATTTCAAAAAGACCAATATCTTCGATTCCAAGACCGGCGAGCTTAAGTGCTTTAATCGTGGATGGGACCGGGCCGTAACCCATAATCTCAGGTTCCACACCAGCAAATGCGAAAGTCACAAGTTTCGCTTTTGGATTTAGACCCAATTCTTTTGCTTTGCTCTCACTCGCAAGAAGCGCAGCTGTAGCGCCATCATTTAATCCAGCGGCATTTCCAGCAGTTACTCGACCGGCAGGACGAAACGGCGTTTTTAGTGCAGCAAGTGCCTCGAGAGTTGTACCGGGGCGAGGCGGCTCATCAACTGTGGCAACACCCCAACCCTGTTCAGCGCTTCGTACCGCAACCGGAATCAGATTAGGTTGAATTTTTCCGGCTTGATATGCGGCCGCAGTTTTTTGTTGAGAAGCTAATGCATACTTATCGGCGCGCTCTTTAGTGAGGTGAGGAAACTTGTCATGCAATCTCTCTGCGGTATTTCCCATCGCTAGGGCATCTGGATCAACGATTTTCTCTGCGAGATATCTTGGATTTGGATCCATACCTTCACCCATTGGATGGTTACCCATATGCTCAACGCCACCTGCGATGGCAAGTTGATAAGCGCCCATATTGATGGCGCCTGCAATTGTTGTAACTGAAGTGAGCGCACCTGCACACCAACGATCAACCGAGTAACCTGGAACTGTATTTGGAAGGCCAGCCAGAATTGCAGTAGAACGACCGATATTCATTCCTTGGTCACCTGATTGCGTCGCAGCAGCAATAGCAACATCATCAATATCTGCGGGTTTTACCTTTGGATTGCGTTCCAGCAAACCGCGGATTGCGCGCACCATGATGTCATCGGCGCGGGTACCGGCGTAAAGACTTCCAGCTTTTCCAAATGGAGTTCGAACAGCGTCAATCAAGACGACATTGGTTGAGGTGGCGGCAGATTTCATACCGCAACCCTACTCGCCAGTAGGAATTTGCGACACCCAGCGAATTGGCCCAACGTGCTCGAGGAAGACCGACTTACCGACCTCATACTTAAGCGCTCCGGTAACCCGAACCTTTAACTCTCCGCTAAGTCCGGGAACTGTTAGCTCCAATACCGCGTCATGGCCGTAGTAATGAATCCGGGCGACTTTGGCCTGCGTTACGGCCTTTGCTTTTGCGCCCTTGGCATCGACGATGCGAATCTCCTCAGGGCGGACAAGCAGGTATCCGCTCTCACTTCTTCCCGATCGCTTCACCTCAGGATGAAGCGCGGATACTAGATGCTTGCCACCAACGCGAATCGCAGGAAGTTCCAAAATATCGCCAGTGCTCTCAGCGCTCTGTGCTGAGACGGGGTGCATGTAAACCTCTTCTGGTGAACCTGCTTGCACGACACGGCCTTCACGCATCAGGGCGATGATGTCAGCAGAGACAAGAGCATCTTCCCGATCATGAGTGACCATAAGTGAGGTCGTCTTGGTTTTTTTTAGAAGTGAGACGACTTCACTACTAACTTCCGCTCGTAGCGCATAGTCAAGATTGGAAAATGGTTCATCCAATAGAACGAGGGTGGGCTTTGTGGCAAGAGCTCGCGCCAATGCGATTCTTGTCTGCTGACCGCCGCTTAATTCATGAGGCTTTCGATTATTGAATCCAGCTAATCCAACAAGGTCAAGCATTTCGTCAATTATGCCGACACGTTCCGAGCTTTTAAGTTTCTTCTCTAGAGCAAATCCCACATTCTCGGCAACGCCAAGGTGCGGAAATAATCCACCTTCTTGGGGCAAGTATCCGATATTTCGTTTATGCGGCGGCAGCACAAGGGATGAAACGCTTACTAATTGTTTGCCGAATCTAATGGCCCCAGAAGAAGGTCTGACTAAACCAGCTATCGTCCTTAGTAGCGTTGTCTTTCCACATCCGGAGGGTCCCAAAAGAGCTGCAAAAGTTCCGGAGGGAATATCTAGGCTTAGATTTCGAAGGACTTCTTTCGCCCCGAGATGAACGCCAAGATCCTTTATTTCAAGAGCGGTCACTAGATTTCCTCCCTTGATCGCTCTTCAACGTAATTCTTATCTGGCCTACTAATCAAAAAGGTAGGAATGGCGGCGATGATGACGAGCAATAATGCGTAAGGAGCAGCCTCGCTAAATCGAAAAATTGCAGTGTTACTCCACATTTCAGTTGCAAGAGTCTCAAATCCCGTTGGCCTAAGCATCAAAGTAGCGGGTAACTCCTTCATCGATGAGAGCAAGACTAATAAAGTTCCCGTCAAAACCCCAGGCGCAGCCAATGGAAGCGTCACTCGATAGAAAATCCGACTTCTTGATTGACCCAGTGTTGCAGCAATTTCAGTTAAGTTCTCGGGGACCCGTGAGAGGGAAGTTCGGATTGTTCCCACCGATCTGGCAAGAAAAAGAATTGAGTACGCGATTCCAAGTAATCCAACGGTCTGGTAGATCAATGGAAAATCAGAACCGAGAGCGACCAAAGCTAATCCCATAACAACACCAGGTAGGGCATTAACGAGTAAGACTCCTCGTTCGGCCACTTTGCCGAGCAAACTTGCGCGTAGCGCCAGCAAGGCAAGTGGGATAGCTAGAAGTAGCGCAAATATCGCACCAATTGAGGAGACCAGAATTGTGGAGAGCGCGGCCTGACTTAACTCAAAGAAATCAATTGGTTGAGGTCTAGCAAAAAATCTCAGTAGCAGAACTCCCATAGGAATAATCAGAGCCGCCAAAATGTAAAGCGCTAGAAATGAAGTTGCGACTATACGCACTCGAATTGCGGTTATCGGCGCTACCTGCTTTGTTATTGATACTGAACCCTTAAAGATGCGTGAGCGATTCCGTGATTGAACTTCGATTGAAATAACTATTCCGGAGAGCGCTACGAGCATGAGCGCAAGCACGGCGGCGCTACTACGATCAAAACTTCCCTGGTAGGTATTTTGAATGGTACGAGTAAATGTATCTACGCCGAGGAGTGAGACTGCTCCAAAGTCACTTAGAACATATAGAGAGACCAAGAGCGCTCCTGCAGCAAGAGCGTTGCGCATTTGTGGCAGAGTCACACGCAAGAAAATCCTAAATTGATTAAGGCCAAGAGTTTGGGCGACATCTATCTGCGCTGAATCAATTCGACGTAATGATGCGAGCGCCGCAAGAGTCACATAAGGAGTAGTGGAAAGAGTAAGAACAACTACCGCAGCGAAATAGCCCGAAGGAAGAATCCCTAGAGATAACCAGCAATAAGTGAATACGTAACTTGGGATAGCTATCGGCAGGATGGCTAAGGCTCTAAATACATTGGGGTTGGGAAGTTTGATGTTATGAAGAGACCAAGCGATGGCAGATCCAAGGAGAGTGGCGAGAAATGCAACGATTGTTACTAACGAGACGGTAGTAAGAAAAACTTCCAAAGTCTTGGCGCGAAAAACAACAATTCGGAGCGATTCGAGATCGCCTTGGAGAGCGCGAGCGAAAAGGTAACCAAGTGGAAGGGCCACAAAGCCCAGGGAGATTAAGGCAGAACCAATCAAAAGCGGCGAGGTGCGGGAATCTTCTCCTCGCGCCATCGCTCGCTCGTTAATGAGAGGAAGTGTCATGGCAATCTGCTCGATTAGAGCAAGCCTACTTTTATGAGTAGTTGTTGGGTGCGTTTCAAGTCTGTCAAAGACGCAAGATCGACTGCAGGAGCCTTAATCTGATTTAACGGAATCATTCCGGCTGGATTGCGCGCCGGGTTTACTGCTGAATACTCTTTTACTTCATCTAGGAAGAAAGTTTGGGCCTTTTGTGAAAGCAGAAAAGCAATCAGTTCTGCACCAACTTCTTGTTTCTTGCTGGTTTTGAGTTTTCCGATGCCTGAGGCGTTTATTAAGTTACCAATATCATTTGCGGCGAAGAAGGAATTCTCTACATTTATCTCACGTCCAAGCTCCTCAGCAACTTCAAAAATGTAGTAGTGGTTTACTAAACCACCATCGATTTCACCAGCATCAATCGCTTCGACAATGAGACTATTCTTTTCGTAAAATTTCGGATCATTAGCCACGATTGCTCTTAACCACTTCTCGGTTTCTACTTCGCCGCGGGTCTGGATCATGGCGGTGATGAAAGCTTGGAATGAGGCATTTGTGGGCGCAATTCCGATCCGCCCCTTCCAGGTCGAGTCGGTTAAGTCATCAACGCTTTTCGGTAAGTTAGAGACGCGATCAGGCGCGTAGGCAAAAACTCGTACTCTTCCGGTTAATCCCACCCAATCCTTACTCGGCGAGCGAAAATATTTATCGACGCTATTCAACAACTCATCTTCAAGGGGAGCTAAGAGCTCCGCTGCCGATACGGCGCCAAGTGCTCCGGCATCTTGCGAGATGAAGATATCCGCAGGAGAGTTTTCGCCTTCTTCAAGAATTTGAGCGGCCAGCGCAGCTGAGTCGCCATAGCGGATCTCAAGTTCAATCCCGTTTTCTGCAGTGAAGTCTTCAAAGAGGCTTCCCATGTACTCCTCGGCCCTACCCGAGTAGATAACGAGGCTCTGGCTTTCCGGGCTAGAGCCGGAACAGGCTGAGAGCGAGGCAATTAAGGCCAAAAAGGGGATAAGCAGAAGTAGGCGATTGCGCATGAGCAGACCTTAATTCCGAAGGGGGTATTTACGCAACATTTATGTTGCGTAAATCAGCTCATTCCTCAGGCGCGGGATTAGTTGGTGGTTCGCTCTCACTCCGTGCTCGTGCGAGCGCATCGGCTGTGAGATTGATCTGCCAGTTGCGAGCACCGAAGGTGTGGAGAGACTCAGAAACACTCTTAACTGAATCGGGGGAGTAACTCGTGATTTTTTCCTTGCCTTCGTTAAAGAGAACTTTTCGAACTATCTCAGGAGAAATTAGATTTTCGAGAGGCATATTAACTTCCTGCGCCTTCACACTCAAGAGCGCACGCGCATGCTGCAGATGAATATGGGCAATAGGAAACTTATCTCGCCAGACTCGCGGTGGCGGAATGGACTCCCCGCGTGCACGCATTTCCGGCCAAAGCGATTGATCCATCTCATATACACCCTGCAGTATTTGCCACCAGCGAGGAAGGTGGGATCTTTGAATCTCGTTACGGATCTTCTCCTTCATAATTGGTAGAGCTAAAAATGCTTCATAGCTTTCTGGTTTATGTTTTGCTAAATCAATTAGGACGGCATCAGAGAGCAATCTTCCCGGTGCTAAATCTATTGATTTAGCTAATTCATCACGCGCATTCCAGAGCTCACGAATGATTGCAAGTTCAAAACGAGATTTGATTTGGTGCATCCCAGAAGTGCGTCGCCATGGATCTCTACGAACTTTGTTAGCGGTGAAAGTTAGTGCTGAGCTAAATTCTTCTTTCGCCCAATCTAATTTACCTCCCTCTAGTAGGAGCGCCTCAACCTTGTCGCGAATATCAAGTAATACTTCTACATCAAGCGCCGCGTAATCAAGCCATTCGGGGCGAAGTGGCCGGATAGACCAATCAACAGCGCTATGTTCTTTAGCGATCTGAACGCCAAGTAAGTTCTCACATAAAGATGCAAGTCCCACCCGCTCGCAACCGGCAATTCTGGCTCCTAATTCAGTATCAAAGAGGATTTTTGGAACTACACCAAATTCACGCAGGCACTCCAAATCTTGACTGCTGGCATGGATAACAGATTCAGTATTCGCCAAGAGCAGATTTAGTCTCTCTACTTCTTCCGCTCCAGCCAGAGCAATCGGATCGATCAGGTGTAGTCCACCTTCGCGTCGGAATAGTTGTATTAGATAAGCCCTAGCGCTGTAGCGAAAGCCGCTGGCCCGCTCGGCATCAATTGCAATTGGCCCAATTCCAAGTGCAAGTTTTTCTATGGCCGATGAGAACTCAGCCTTCGATTCAATTACCGCCGGGGTTCCACCCGTCGGTGCGCTCAAAATCTCCATCGATTAGCGACGCGTATTTAGCGCACTTACTCCTTCGGCGATCGGAGTCAAGCCAGATACCGTCTCAATCATCCTGGTCCAGGCATTTAAGTGATCCATTAATTTTGCTGAATTAGAGGGAGTCCAAGAAGCTCTGATTTCAATCTCAGAAGATTGGTCTTGCTCTGAAAGCTGTCCATATGATGCACTTGAAACTTTTGTTACCGTGCCACTAGTTGCCAGATAACTTGCTCCAACCAAATCTAGTGATTCGCCCACCCAAGACCAGGCCACATCCGTCAGCAATGGGTCGGATTGGAGATCTTCTTCAATAGCAGAGCGGATAAAGGTAATGGCTCTGAATTTTCCTTCCCATGCTTCTTGACCAGCCGGGTCGTGGAGTAAGACAAAGCGACCGGTAGCTACATCGTCTCCTCTAACTTCTACATCGACCGAGAATGCGACTGCATGTGGCGCAAGACGCTGTGGCGCCGGAACTTCCTCAAAAGTTATCTCTACTCGCGTTTTAAACGCTCGCGCATCAGCACAGAATTTTTCGAAGAGAATCTGATCTCGCTGCGATTGCGAATTCTCTGCCATGAGACAAGGGTAGAAGAGGGGCGCAGTCCGCTTCGGAAGGCGCGAGCAGATAGGCTAAATCCATGGGTTCGCTACTTGGATTGTTATCAAGTTTGCTCTGGGGAACAGCCGATTATCTGGCGGGAAACCTCTCAAAGAAGTACCGGGCACTTGCCGTCACTGGAGTATCGCAATTCTTCGGTCTGCTTTTTGGTGTCAGCGTCATATTGATCGGAACCCAATTTGGCTCACCATTTATAAGGCCCACTCTTGAATGGGATGGTTACTTTGTTGCTGGAGTGATTGCTGGAATCTCCGGATTCATAGGTTTACTTGCGTTTTACTCTGGTTTAGCAACGGGTCGAATGGGAGTTGTCAGCCCCATAAGCTCTCTTTCGGTTTTGATTCCTCTATCGGTTGCTTACGCCCAAGGAGAGCGAGCCAGCGGGATTCAAACAATCGGAATAACAGTTGCGCTTCTCGGAGCATTTCTAGCAAGTGGCCCAGAAATTAAAGGCGGCCTTCCGGTAAAGCCCTTAATTTTTGCGGTTATTGCCGCATTTGGTTTCGGTGGAGCGCTTACTTTCATCGCTATTGGCGCAAAGATTGATTCCATGCACACGATGACTTCAATGCGCGTAGCTTCAGTTGCAATTTGTATTTTAATTGCAATTGCTTTTCGTACTATCGGCGGTTTTCCAGTCAAGATGTTTCCGCTCTTAATTTTTATTGGTATTGCAGATTTTCTTGCAAATTTCCTATTAGGAGTTGCAACCACAAAAGGACTAGTCTCAATTGCGCTTGTTCTTGGGTCACTTTTTCCCATCGTGACCGCGCTGCTCGCATTTAAATTCCTAAATGAGCGGCTTCATAAGGTGCAATATTTAGGAATTTTCTTTGCCATTCTCGGAGTCTGTTTTATCGCCGCTGGTTAATCCGCTCCCATATTTGAAAGCATTCGCCTCCATCATTAGATTCACTTACAACTTTGTACTTTAGTTTCAATTCAGTTTCACTAAAGAAATTGTCATCGCCTAATTTGCTGGACCTGGTGAGGAAAAACTCATCAAGTAAGGCGTCTTTAATCAACCCAGATAAGAAGTGAACGCCACCTTCGACCAATAGCTTTTTGAAGCCATCTTCTCGAGCTTTTTCAATTAACTCAGCGGGCGAAAGATTTAAGAACTTAGACTTTCCAACTTCATTTTGAACTCCTCTAGTTGAGATGTAAAGCGGAAGAGGGCATTTGGAGTAGGGCTCGCTACGGTAAGTGGAGCCACCGATAAGGATGACCTCTGCCTTTTGGCGCAAAAGGTGGAATCTCGCTCTATCTGCGGGGCTAGACAGGCCCCGGGAAGAACCTGCCAATGTGCTCATTCCATTACTTCCGATAACTAGATTCGCCATAACTTTTGACACGCCTCAACGGTACTGGGCTGGCTGGGATGTCAGTGGCCACATCTACCTTCTGCTCCATGATCATTGATTGCGATACCTGCACCATGAGAGATATAGCCTGCGGAGATTGTGTGGTCACTATATTGATTGGCCCACCCTCTAACTCGAGCCTTGAGGCTGAGGAGGCCCGGGTGATTGATTTACTCGCCTCGAGAGGGATGATTCCACCGCTTAGATACGAAAATATTCAAGATTCACAGGAATCCAAGCGCCGTTCAGGTTGAGCAATAAGTGAGTCCGCAGTTAGCCTAAACCGATGTTGAAGGCGCGCTTTGGCTTAGTGGCGTTGATTTCACTTGCCCTTATTGGATTAGTCACTCCATCAATAAATGCCGCCCCAAGCGCAGACCTACTTCGGGTCCGTCAAGAAGTAGAACAACTCCAAGATGATGCCGCCGAAGCGGGCGAAAATGCCCAAGCTGCAAAAGTTCAACTACAGAGATTGCGCTCACAATTAAGCGCCGTCCAGCAAGAGGCCGATTCTCAGAAAGCTGTAGTTGAGAAGATTAGAAATTCGCTAGCCACAATTGCTGTCGCGAGATACAAATCAACAGGCTTAGGTGAGGGAGTTGAATTACTTTTCTCCTCTGACCCCTCACTTTATTTATCATCTGCTGGCTCACTCGAGAATATAACGCGCAAGCAAGCAACTCAATTGCGAAAATTCGCAACTGCCAAGCAACGTCTAGATGCAACCACACTCACAGTCGCAGATAAATTGCGTTTAGTACAAGCAGCCGAAGCTCGATATCGCGCTCAAGCGGCTCAAGTTAAATCCAAATTGGAGGCCGCCGAGAAGCTTCTTTCAAAATTAGAGGCAAAAGATCGAGAGCGGCTGCGCAAGATTCAAGAGATGGATGCTGCTGAACGCGAGGCGTACTCACGGGAGCAGGCAAAACTCGCTAACACCGTTTCGGGAAGAGCAGGACTTGCACTTCGTTATGCCGTTAAGCAGATTGGTGATAACTATGTTTGGGGCGCTGCTGGCCCAATCAGATGGGATTGTTCCGGTCTTACTATGCGGGCCTTCGAACAGGCCGGGGTGAGGTTGCCTCACTCTTCACGTGCTCAATACAACTATGGTCGCTCCATCGCCCGCAGCAATCTTCTTCCAGGTGATTTAGTTTTCTTTGGAACTCCAATCTCGCATGTGGGCATCTATATTGGTAAGGGCAAGATGGTTCATGCACCTCGTCCCGGCGCTCGCGTACAAATTGTTGAATTTGGAAATTATTTTGGCAAGAAAAGGTATATCGGAGCGCGCCGCCTCTAACGGCTAGAGTTATCGCTTGCCCAAAATACTTCTCCTGACAAATGACTTCGGTCCTCGCGCCGGCGGGATTGAGACCTTCATTATTGGCTTACTTGAGCGGCTACCAAAAGGTGAAGTTCTCGTCTATACCTCAAAGCAAAGTGAAACAGTCGAATACGATCGGAATTGGTTAGATGATTTTGGCGTAGAAGTTTTCCGCGATAAAGCGAAGATATTGCTTCCAACCCCGAGAGTTATTAGGGCGGTCCGCAAGTTGATTAGGGATCGAGATATTGAAGTTATTTGGTTTGGAGCGGCCGCCCCTCTTGCCTTGAGTTCAAGATGGCTACGGATCCACAAAATTAGGAAATTGGTCGCTCTCACTCATGGCCATGAAGTGTGGTGGTCAAAAATTCCACCCTTCTCATGGTTGATGCGAGAAATGGCAAGAAATGTCGATCACTTTGGTTATTTAGCTGAATACACCGCTAACGCATTAGCTCGGGTAATTCCTAGGGAAAAACTTAAGAAGATCGCACCAGGAATAGATATATCGCACTTCATTCCTCATCCCATCGAGCGAGTTCGGCCAACCATAATTTCTGTGGGAAGACTTGTTCACCGTAAAGGCCAAGACCGATTAGTCGAAGCGCTACCAGCCATAAAGAGAGTAATTCCTGATGTGGAGTTGGTTTTTGTCGGTGAAGGTCCTCATAGAAAAGAGTTAGACCAGTTAGTAAAAAAGTTTGGCCTCGAGAGCTCCGTAAGATTTATCGGCCGCGTCAACTACAAGGAGCTACCAAGATATTTTGCGCTCGGTGATGTTTTCGCAATGCCATCTCGCGATCGACTCTTTGGGTTAGAGGTAGAGGGGTTGGGAATCGTTTACCTGGAGGCGAGCGCCTGTGGGCTACCGGTAATAGTGGGCAATTCTGGAGGAGCTCCAGATGCGGTAATTGCAGGCGAGACTGGATTTTTAGTGGATGGAAATAATGTGCCTGAGATAGCAGCTCGCGCGATTGAACTTCTTCAAGATAGTAACTTGCGGGCGCGCCTTGGTGGCCGGGGTAGAAATTGGGTGGAATCGGAGTGGAACTGGGATATTTGGTCAGCGCGATTTAACGAGTTACTTCGGCAATAGTCCAGCTGCTCGCGCTGCGTTAATTGCTTTGACTCGATTTGCCACTCCAAGTTTTCGATAGATAGCGGCTAGGTGAGTTTTCACCGTTGCCTCACTTACAAAAAGCGCTTTTGCCATCTCAGTTATCGTCATACCGGTAGGCAGAATCTCAAGAATTTCAAGTTCGCGAGCCGTAAGTCCATAATCCTTATTCCTAACTTGAATTAGATTTGTCGCTCTGCGGACGTTAAAGCTAAGTGGCGATTTGCAACTTAGCTCGATTGCTTCAATTAATTGAATTATGGGAGAGCTTTTCTCTACAAATGCGCTCGCCCCAGATTGCATGCATGCGTCTATCTGTTCAGCATGGTTTGAAAAGGTAAGTGCAACAATCCCTAGCTTCTGATCGCGCGCCCTTGCCCAGGCGATTACCTCAAGACCGCTTCCGTCAGGAAGATGGAGATCGACTACTATCGAATTCGGTTTGTGATGCGGAATTTGCACAATAGCTTCACGCTTTGAAGCTGCTTCACCGACTATTTCGAGGGTTTGATGCCCAACTAGGGCTCTCCTTAAACCTTCGCGAATAAGGACATGATCATCAATAACTAGAACTCGAATACTCAAATAGCGCTCGAGTCAAGCTTTATCGCGTACTCCCAAGAATCGCGATCACTATGCAACTCGATACTCGCGTTAATCAAATTCGCTTGTTCGGATACGAGTCTAAGTCCGAGGGAATACGACTTTACTGCGAGCCCTGGGGCGCCATCGTTTCCCACCTTGAAGATGACTGAATTACCAACTCGCTCTTGTCTTATCCAGAACTTGCTGGCACTTGAGTGGCGCGCACAATTTCTAGCAAGTTCTAAAATGATTTGCGCTAGCACACTTTCGGTTCGCTCATCCAACTTCTCAAGCGGCGAGGAAACCTCGATATCTAGATCTACAAGAAGTTCACGGACCTCTGCAACGGCATCCTTGATTGATAACCGCTCGAGTAGATACAACTCATCTCTTAAATCATTTGTTAGATCAATAAGATCTAAGCGGGCCTGGCGGATTAGCCTGCGATTAGTGTTCGATAAATCGGGATCGCCAATTACTTCATCAAGCTTGTAACCTAAGGAAATTAACTGCTGCGCCGGCCCATCGTGGAGTCGGCGCGCAAGTTCTAAACGCTCGCTTCTATTACTATCGTCTTTTTTAGGCAAAGAGTTCGGCAATCTCTGCCGAAAACTCTTTATGAACTACGTGACGCTTCACCGATAGTTTTGCTGTTAATTGCCCGCCCGCAATTGTGAAGTCAACTGGAAGAATCTTGAACTTCCTTATTGACTCCGCCTTACTTACGGCTTTATTAGCTTCATCTACAGCAGTTTGTATGACTGAGATTAAGTCAGGATCGTTAACGAGATCTGGAACAGTAGCGCCCTCTTTCTTGTTCGCTACTAACCAAGGCTTAATTGCTTCAGGATCGATGGTCACAAGTGCCGCAATAAAGGGCTGATTGTCGCCAACAACGATGCATTGGCTTACTAGTGGGTGCGCACGGAGACGATCTTCAAGAACTGCTGGCGCAACATTCTTTCCACCTGATGTAACAATTAATTCCTTCTTGCGTCCAACGATGTAAAGAAAACCTTGGTCATCTAGTTTGCCAAGATCACCGGAGCGGAAATATCCATCTTCGGTAAACACTTCTTTGTTTGCAGAGTCGTTCTGCCAATAGCCTCGCATTACGATCGGCCCCTTAATCAAAACTTCACCATCATCTGCAATTTTGATAGTGGTTCCAGGGATTGGTCGGCCAACCGAGCCAACGCGATGTGCTGTTGTGAGATTTAGGGTCGCTCCAGCTGTAGTTTCAGTTAATCCATAACCTTCAAGAACACGTACGCCAGCACCTCTGAAGAAGTGACCGAGACGTTCCCCAAGCGGCGCTCCGCCAGATATTGCTGCTTCGACTCTTCCACCAAGGGCGTGGCGAATCTTTGAGAAGACCAACTTGTCGAAGAGCGCATGCTTAGCTTTTAGACCTAGGGGTACTTTGCCCTCATCCTGCGCCTTGCTGTATTCGATCGCAATGGCGGCTGCTTTCCTGAAAATCGAACCTTTACCAGCGGCGTCAGCTTTTGCTTCTGCGCTGTTGTAAACCTTTTCGAAAATTCGAGGTACTGCAAGTACGAATGTCGGTTTAAATGAGGCGAGATCGGTAGTTAGACGACCCAGCACATCACCACAGTGCGCTAGATGAAGTCCAGCACGAATTGATCCGATTTGAACCATTCGACCAAAGACGTGAGCAACGGGGAGGAATAGGAGAGTCGATCCGCCAGGTTTCATAAATAGATCCTTTGCGCCCATCACTACGTTGCTACATTCAGAAAGGAAGTTGCCATGAGTAAGTTGGACGCCCTTAGGTTTACCCGTAGTACCTGATGTGTAAATCAATGTAGCTAAGGTGTCCGGAGTCAACGCTTCGCGGCGACGATCAATCTCAGTATCAGGAATATCTTTTCCAAGATAAGCGAGTTGCGCGAGAACGTTCTCTGTCATCGTCCAACAATTCTTAGTGTAAGCAGGAAGAATCGGAGCCACTAATTCTTTGAGTTGTGGTGTTTCTACGATAATTCCAACGGAGTGTGAGTCGGTAAGGATCCAATCAACCTGCTCAGCAGATGATGTTTCATAAATTGGAACAGTTACTCCACCAGCAAACCAAATCGCAAAATCCAAAATTGTCCACTCATACCTAGTGCGCGCCATGATTGCGACGCGATCACCTATTTCAACGCCAGATGCAATCAAACCTTTTGCAGTCGCGCGTATCTCCGCTTCCAACTCGCGAGCAGTAACTGGCTGCCAACCATCACCAAGAGGTCTTGAGACCATAATTCTTTCTGGCTCGAACCATGCGCGTTCGGCAACTAAGTTGGTTAGATTCCCAGCGGTGGCTGCAGGCTCTAGCGCTGGTGCGAAGAACTGATTAAGGGTGGCTGTTGTCATGGCTAAAAAATAGCGGTAGAGGGCTTCTTCGGGAAGAGGTAGCCTCCCGCCATGGCCAATAACTCTTCGAATTCCCAGCAAATTGAAGCCCCTGCCTCAGAAGTGGCTCAAGTTCTAGTCGATCTAGAAAAGTATCCGACCTGGTCCTCCGCCATAAAGAGCGTTGAGGTAAGTGAGCGAGATGGATCGGGACGGCCTACTAAAGCGACGGTAAAGATTGAAGCGGGAGTTTTAAAAGATCGGGCCACTTTGAATTATGACTACTCGGATTTTCCTAATTCAATCTCATTCTCGCTAGAAGAAGCTGATTTGATGACTGAGATGACCGGCAAATACAGCATTGAAGATAACGGCGATGACACCACAAAGGTCACATACGAGTTAAATGTTCAAGTCGCGATGCCGGTCCCCGAGATGATGCGAAAGAAAGCCGAGATGGCAACAATCGATGCTGCCCTTGCTCAACTCAAGAAGAAGTTTGAAGGTTAAATGACTTTTGACATTGGTATCGATGTCGGAGGTACCAAGGTCCTTGCCGGCGTCGTCGACTCTCAAGGAAAAATAATTGAGAAGCTCCGTCGCGAGACGCCGATTGAAGGCGGTAATTCGCTCACCAAAGTTATCGCCGAGATGGCTAATGAACTTAAATCAAAACATGACGTGCAAGGAATAGGTGTTTGCTCCGCGGGATTCTTTGCTCCGAATCGAAGAAAGATAATTGCTAACCCAAATATAGCTAATTGGAATGGTGTAGAGCTTGCCGATGAACTTGAAGAGTTAATTTCGCGCCCCGTTGTTCTGGAAAATGATGCCAATGCTGCGGCATGGGGTGAGCGACAATTTGGCGCAGGCAAAGAATCTGATGAATTGGTCTTACTCACTATTGGTACTGGTCTCGGCGGAGGTTTAATAACGGCTGGAAAGATTTTCCGAGGATCACGTGGCGCTGCCGCAGAATTTGGACATATGCGCGCAGTCCCAGATGGACACCTCTGTGGTTGCGGATTGCGTGGTTGCTACGAGCAATATGCATCGGGTACGGCGCTGATGCGCCATGCGCGAGAATCCATCGCTGCATCGCCTGATCGAGCGCGCGCTCTACTTGCGAGAGGAAATGGAACACTCGATGGACTCACCGGCGAGCACCTCACTGCTGCGGCGAAAGATGGTGACCCAGTTGCGATTGCTGCCTTTAATACAACTGGATATTGGATCGGAGTTTTGGTCGCAACGCTTGAAGCAGCGCTCGATCCAGCGAAGGTAGTAATTGGTGGGGGAGTAATCGCAGCCGGAGAAATCTTGCTTCGTCCCATTCGTGAATCAATGTCACAACATTCTCTATTTCGAGGTAAGCGCGAGCTACCGGAACTAGTGGCTGCAACCTTGGGAAATGATGCCGGGCTTATTGGCGTTGCCAACATCTCCCGCTATTAATCGTTATTTTCAAAGGGATACTTGAGATCTATCTGATAGCGGATCTCATCCATGCAGTCCATGATTGCGAGTGACTCGTCATGGGACATCAAAGGGCTTTCAATAGCTCCGCTTCGAACTATCTCTGCAAAGTGATCAGCCTGTTCACGGATTCCGTGACCTTGATAGTTAGCTGGAATTTCTTGAGTCGCCTCTCCATCGATAATCACACGCATTGAAGTTGGAGTATAGAAATTACTATCTACCTCAATTCGCCCACGTGTCCCGATAATTTTGGCGGTACAAGGAGTTCTCACCTCTAAAGTCGTGGTCATAATTGAGTGCTGTCCAGATACATAACTAAAAATGAATGAAGTCTGGGCATCAACGCCAGTGTCAGTTTTTATCGAAGTAGCCATCACAGAATCTGGATCACCAAGGATCATGAAGGTTAGAGAGATTGGATAGATTCCTAAATCAAGAAGCGCACCGCCCGCTAACTCTGGCGCATGAAGGCGATAGTAAGGATTGGCAGGAAGTGCTTGGCCGTGATCGGCATAGATTGCAACAAGTTCACCTAATTCACCAGACGCTACGACTTCGCGGATTACTTGGTAGGTTGGCAAAAATCGACTCCACATCCCTTCCATTAGCGCGACGTGATTCGCTCTTGATGCGGCAACCATCGCTTCTGCCTCTTTAACATTTACCGCGAAGGGCTTCTCGCAAAGAACCGGCTTCCCGGCATTGAGCGCGAGTATGGAATTTTCGGCATGGAGAGTGTGCGGCGTGGCCACATAGATTGCATCTACATCCGATTCAACTAAGGCTCCATAACTTCCATAGGGTTGAGCAGAAAACTCCGCTGCAAAACTCTCCGCTTTACCAATTGTTCTAGAGCCAACTGCGCCAATCTCGTGGCCGGGCAGAAGCTGTAGGTCGCGCGCGAAAGTCCGGGCGATTCCCCCTGTGCCCAATATTCCCCAACGGAAGGATTCAGACATTAGAGCGCAACCCCATCTCCATCATCTTGCTCCGGCTTCATCTGCCAGAAAAAAGTTGTAACTCCAGCTAGAAGCGCGAGTAGCCCAGGCCAAATTCCCAAACCCAAAGGATCAAAGGAAGAAACCTGATTGATAAGTATGTAAGCGGGGCCCAAAGTGACACCCAACAGCGCTCCTCGCTGTATTGATGTGAGCGTCGGTAAGGCTCGGTTATCTCCTTGATATTTTTCAGCCGCATCAATATTTTCAAGTTCATCGAGAAAAGTAGTAGGAGCTGATTGATCTAACTCAAGACCCTCCACTATCGAGGCAAATTCCTCATTTATGGTTGCACTCTCATCGCCCAATGAAACTTGTCCAGTAAGGACATCGGTCATGAAAGTATGGCTTTCCTCAATTAAAACGCCACACTCATAATCTAGAGCGACATTGTGAAATGACTCTTCAAAAATTACTTCGCGAATATCGACTGAGGAGATATTTTCGATAACAAATTCTGAGTTCTTCGGATCAACAACATGATCGTTAACGGAGTAACCAATCATGAGCGGGGCGTTAATAGAAACTAAATCTTGCTGTGCCACTCGCCACAGTTCCTGTAAGGAATGAAGCGCCTTTAGCGGTGTACGTCCGTAGCTGTGCCGCGGGGGATTAGGCGCCGCTACATCGGTACCACGACCTTTAATCGATGGGATCAAGTACTTTAGTAAAGGAACAAACTTCATTATTAATCGATTATCACCGATCGAGGGATTTACAAGAATCAATCCTTCAATCTCGCGGCCAAATTTCCTAGTGAGACGAATTGAAAGTGCACCACCCATAGAAAATCCCGCAATAAAAATACGGCGATGGCGCTTACGTAATTCAATAAATGAGCTTTCGACTTCGGAATACCAGTCTTGCCATTTAGTCTGGTTCATCTCAGGCCAAGATGTTCCGTGTCCGGGCAACCGAGGAACTTTTACCGTGAATCCCTTTTTGTGAAGGCCCTCAGCCCAAGGGCGAATGGATGCGGGTGAGCCAGTAAATCCATGGATCATAAGTACGGCAATCTCTCCGCCTAAGAGCTCAAATGGCTCAGCGTGAGGAATGCTCATGCGCCCGATAGTGTCACAAAGTTGTACCTAGAATCCAAAAGAGGCTCTAAATTAGCGTCATGGTCGCAAGGCGAAAGCGCAAGAATGTCTCTGACGTTGTACAAGGTGACAAGGTCGCTTATGGATTGCTTAAATCTTTTCTTCTTCCCATCCTCACCCTGTTATTTAGACCCAAAGTAAAAGGGCTAAGAAATGTCCCGGCAAATGGCCCAGTGATTATTGCCTCAAACCATCTCTCGTTTAGCGATTCAATATTTATGCCCTTGGTTGTGCCACGAAAGGTAACTTTCTTGGCAAAGAGTGAGTACTTCACTTCTCCGGGACCAAAGGGACTTCTTAAAAAATTAGCATTTATCGCCTTAGGTCAGGTACCAGTAGATCGCGCTGGTGGCTCGCGCAGTGAAGCTGCTCTCTTGACCGGGCTATCGGTTCTCTCAAAAGGGGAGTGCCTAGGTATTTATCCAGAGGGAACGAGATCCCCAGATGGCAGGCTTTACAGAGGTCGCACTGGCGTGGCTCGACTCGCTTTTGAATCTGGCGCTCCAGTCGTACCAGTTGCAATGTTTAATACCGATGAGATTCAACCAACTGGGAAAGTTATTCCAAAAATAATGCGGGTGAAAATGATTTTTGGTGAACCGATGTACTTCCAGGGTCCAGAAAAGTCAGCTAGCCCAGAAGAATTACGTAAGGCTACAGATCAGATTATGAAGAAATTACA
>JACCDJ010782973.1_pt1 | contig 40230 bp, 29 predicted proteins | sample 7444481 | NCBI WGS metagenome assembly JACCDJ01 (sample SAMN15323435, study PRJNA562643) | freshwater metagenome | isolation source: river surface water | place: USA:Blue River Watershed | collected 2017-08-15
ACCACCTTTCAATTCATTTTCTTTTACAGGCTGATATTCTTCACTGCCATCTTTATCCAACTTTGATTTTAATTTCTTAACATCGTTTGGATTTGGTGCTCCGTTGATATATCCACCAGATAATGATAACCCAACACCAGCTCCACCACCCAAACCTTCTTTAATATCTTTTTTAGGTATTCGGAATGTTACTGCTTTCTTACCATTAATAGTTGGCATTCCCCATTCATCTTTACCTATGGATTTAACAACAACTTTTTTGTTTTTAAATTTACCCATTAGGATTTCATCACCAACTTTTACATTTAATTTAATTTCTTCATTAATACACTCTTTTAATTTCTTTAATTTAAGAGTAATCATTTTGAAAATTTGGTCATCAAACTTAGGATATGCTTTTGTAAAATTCTTTTTTCTTTCTGCTTCAGAACCGCTGCTTAACCAATAGCGAACATCAGTACCACTAATCGCGTTTGGCTGTGCAGGAGCAGCATATACATAACCTTTATTCAAATAAGGTTCTTCTACTTTACCTTTATATGGAGTAAAATATTTACCACTTAGACGTGATGAATCCTTTTCACCTACAACAGTTATAAAACCAGTTGTATCTGAATCAAATTTGTTAAGTATTTCTTCTGGTGCGTATGGGTTTTTAATTTGTACTATCTTATTTGAAGGAATACCAAACATTTTTTGCATGATGGCTTTCTTTTCCTTAAACCCAAATGGAGATTTTTTATTATCGGTTACATCGGAAGTTCCTATATACACACTATCCCTTCCAAATTTTTTAACCAAATGGTCATACGTTGCGTAGTGACCTTTATGAAATGGTTGAAAGCGGCCAGAATAGACAACAACCACTTTGTCCATCTTTGCCGCTTCTCCCAATATTGTTTCTACTAAAAATTGCGCTAATCCCTTCATATAGTTTTCTATATGATATAAATATGTGGGATTACTCTTTTACAACTTTCAAATTACTTGGTGCAGAAGATACCTGTTGAGCAGGTTGTTGTAATTGTTTTCTTGTTGGTGCACCAGGTTGGTATGTCATTGTTCCGTCTTGTAGATTCAATCTACCTTGTGGATATTTTTCATCTAAAGAATCTAAAATATCTCTCATTTGTGAATTTTTAGCTTTGAATTCATCTTCAAAAGATTCTGTCATTTTATCCAATGATTCTAATTCATTTTGAATATCTTTTCTTCTAAGATAGATTTCACCAAATCTAGAAACTATACCGTTTAATTCACTATTTAATTCAGTAATTTCTTTTAAAGTAGTATCATCTAATTTTACGGTTTCAATTTCTACCGATTGTTTTGTTGGAATGTTATCTAAACCTGCCATATGTTTTTGTTTTTTATATATATATAAGTATATTACTTTTTATTTTTTAAAATATTTGTTGTACTAAATCCGTTTAATTTATCAAAAAATTTAACTTCGGGTATATATTCAATACCAATAATCGTATCTTTAGAATAATCAGTACCAATAACCATAATATCGGTTTGCCATTCTTTAATTTTTTCTTTAAGCTCAGAATCAGATGTGAAAGTAACAACTGAATCTACAAACTTTATACTTTTCATAAATTCAACTCTATCAGTTAAAGAATTATATGGACGTGATTCACCTTTCTTTTCTCTAACTCTTTCATCACTATCAATACCAACTCTTACTAACCCAAAAGAGGATGCGTATTCTAATAGTTTTATATGTCCCACATGCAATATATCAAAAGTACCGTTTACCCAAACTCTTTTCATTATAAAAACTTTTCTAATTCTTTAATTACTCTTTCTCCAGTTATTAATTTTGTACACTCAAATTGTCTATCAGTACCTTTATGGTCTGGACACCAATTCCAATCACCTGGATCTAATCTCAATCTATTAAAACATCCTTCACATTTTCCTTCAGGTGAACCTATACGAATACAATCTTCCATTTCAGCCCATTTGTAAGAAAATCCACTTATTAAAACGGTAGGTACATCTAAAGACCAACTTAACCAACTTAATCCACTACCAATACCTATAAAAGCTTTTGATTTCTTTAGCTCATCCATTACCAATTCTATCGGTCCATCTGGATGTTTAACTATACCATTTGGTAGTTTATTACCCATATAGTTATCACCTTCTTTTGATAAGAGTTTTACTGTATATCCTTTTGAATTTAACCAATCAACTACCTCTTGCCATCCAGTTGGATTATTCCAAAACTTTGTTTGTGCAGTTCCAAAAATTCCGATACAAACTTGTTTAGTAACCGTTTGGGTTCTATGTTTTATCTTTGGTTTAATTTCTTTATATTCAAGACCCAAAATATCAGAACACATCTTTTGTAATGTTACCGATTTTGGGTCAACTGGATTTTTAAAATAATTTATAGAATTATCTTCGTTATAAAATAATCCTATTACATACATTGCGTATAAATCATTTACTAAACTTCCAGGTTCAACAAATTCTAATTCTGGATAATCATCTTTAAAGAATTTATTATGAAATGTTGATACAATAAGTTTACAATTGTGTTTTTTTCTGAATTCTTCAAAATAAGGAAACCACGCTAATGTATCACCCAATGCCTTAGAATCAAGTGCAATGTAAACACGTCTATTTTGTGCATAAAAATCATATTCCGCCCAAAAAGTTCCATTTTCAAATATTTGTATTTTCCAATCTACAAAATATTGATATGAACATCTACACCAACAATTATTTTCTATTGTTGTTTCAAATTTTACAGTATTTGTAGATTTATCAATAAATTTTACCAGATAATTAGCTTTATTAGGTCCTTTTATTTCAACATAAGGTCCTTGTACAAAATGTAATATTACTTTATTTTGTATAACTTTTTTATTATCTAAATTTTTCTTCAAATTATCGTAAATCATTAACTCCAAGTTTTAACCGTTAAATCCAAAAGAGAAAATCCTTCTGCTTGTTTACTATAAACTTTGTTGGTTGTATATCTATTTTTTGTATGATTATAAAAAACATGATTATACCAAAGGTCACCAACATCCCAACCACAATCTTTCAATCTTTCCATCCACCATCCTTTTGTTCGGTTTGGAATCAAATATGCATGTGCTAAATCTTGATTTGGTCCTGTTTTTGAAAATAAATCATCTATTTTAGTTTTTTCTCTGGATGGATTATCTGCTAAACCTATATAGTAAACGTCATCTCTTTCGGAAATAAAACATGCTTTATGTACCGCTTCTACAAATTCTTCTAAACCGGTATAAATAAATGCATCAGCTTCAAATATTAATGTATAATCAAAATTTTTAGTATCTATTGCTTCCAATGCTTTTCTATGTGCCAAATAACACCCATAATGTCTACCAGTTATCCATCCTAACCCCGCGCCAGGATATAATTCTCCTGGCTTGTTATCTTTACTCAAATGTTCAGGCCTTCTACAATTTTCTGCAGGTGGGAATCCATCGTAAACCTCATTTATAACTGGAGTATATGTAATTCCATATTTCTCTAATTGTTTTAAAGATTGAATAGATACAATTTCTCTCATATCATCTGGTCTAGTCAACATATGAATAGCCTGAATTCTAGGTTTTGTTTTTGTCCAAGCCCATCCTGTTTTTACAATTGTTCTATAAAAAAATTCATCTACAGCAGTAGTAACCCCATCAAAAATGTTTGTACCATAATCATCACCACCAATAACACCTCCTGGTTTAACTTTTTTATACCAACTATGTATATCATCTTTTACATCATCATATGTATGTCCAGCATCTATAAAACAAAAATCAATACTAGAATTGGCAAATTGTGAAGCTGCATTTTTTGATGTATCTTTAATCATTTGAATATTATCCGAATTACCAGATAGTGCGGTATTTTCAACAAATTCATAAAATATATCACCATTAAAAGAAGTAACTACATTTTGATGCCAAGGCTCATATTCAGTTCCTTTGAAAGTATCTACAGTTACTAAATTTATATTCTTTCCACTTTCTTTAATTTTTTTAGAAAGATAATTTGTAGATTTTCCTAACCAAGAACCAACCTCAACAATAAGACCGTTGTTATGAATAAGTTCTACCAATCTATCATAAACTTCCGAATATGAAAACCATCCTGGTATTTCTTTAAATTCTGGTTTTAGCTTTTCTAAAATAATTCTTTTAGTTATTTTTAAATCATCATCTATATATGTTACTAAAGGATTATTATCATATGTATCCAAATATGTATGTAGTTTTCTAAATATACAAGGTAGTTTATAAGATAATGCCTCTTTAACTGATAATGGATTTAATTCCAACTTAGATGAAAAATAAAATAGGTCACATGCCGCATAAAATTTATCAACATCATTTCTTTCGCCCCATACAACGCAATTTGAAGGTTTGTATTTCATAAGAGGCTGCCAGTAAGATTCAAAATTAAGGGCTTGATTACCTACAAAATGAAATTTAATTTTATATTTTTCTAACTGTCTTGCTATTGAAAATATTTCTTCTTGATTTTTGCCAGGCGAAAAAAGTCCAACCATCAAAACATGCTTATAATTTTCATTTAAGCCTAATTCTTTTCTTGCACTTTCTTTATCAAATACATAATCTTCAATTGGATATTCCCAAACATCAGTTTCAACACCCAACTCAGCTTCATCAAATTTTTTCTTACTCCACTCTGATACCAAAATGTACTTATCAGGATGGTATGTAATATCTTGTGGATTAGTTAAAGAACCATGTGTAGTTGCTAAAATAAAATACTTTCTATCAGACGAAAATATTCTATCCAATATAAATGTAGGTAAATCAAATTGTGGTATTTCCTGAAAATGAATAATGTCTGGTTTAAACGAATTTATAATATCTATAATATCCGCTTTATTATCCCCTAAAGTGTGTAGTTTAACAATTTCTCTTATTCTATTTTTTTGAACAGCATACTGTTCACCACCGGTGTTATTTATTTCAATAACTTCAATATTAAATTCGTTTATAAAATGACGGATTTGTTTATAAACGTATTGTGGTTGTCCACCAGTAGATAGGTGAGGACAGATGTATAACAATTTTCTTTTTTCCATTATGTCAAATATACGAAATTATTTGATAATTACCAAATTTTTTTAGTAAATTACCGTACCTTCGTTTAAATCTATTTCACCATTTGGATATTTCTTTTCCAATTCCGATAATATTCCATTTAATTCGGTTGAAACTGATTGATATTCTTTTTCGGAAGCTTCTATAAAGATTTGAAGCTGTTTTAACTCTAAGTGTAGTTGTCCTACATTTACGATGATTTCTCCTTGTTTATTTTTTAAATTTCTAATTTTTTCTACCAAAGAGTTTTCTAATTTTTCAGTTGCCATAACAAGTTTTATTTATATATAAATATATAATTTTTAGTTTTATAGTCCTAAAGAACCACTTATTTCATTTTCCAATCGTACAACTTTTTGAGAAAGTTCTTGAATTGCTTTAATTATAGGTGAAATAAATTCTTCATATCGTAAACTTAATTCAGTATGATTTTCTTTATCACCCGCAACATATCCTGCAAAATCAGTAGTAGTTAATCCAATTTCATCTAAGGTATCTTTTATATCCTGTGCAATTAATCCATAGTGGGTTCTTTTTCCCATTTCATACCCAACAAGTTTAGGAGGTACCGTATTTTTTTCATAAGTATAAACCGCTTCTTTCAATATCTCACCATTTGAGCCAGTAATAGCGGGTTCAGACAATATTGGTATATAATCTTGACCTGGTTCATGAATTGCACTACCAGAAATCATAGTGTATGAAACAGGTTTCAGTCTATTAATAAAATCTAATCCTAAAATAGATTCCTTTATATTCGTTTTTTTAGTTCTATCAGATGTCGTGTTTACCGCACCATTTGTAAAAATATCTCTCCATCTATAAGATGTTGCTCCTAAATCATATCTATCATCATAAGATGGTCTTATATTTGAATAAGTTGATACATATGATTGGTCCGCAAGTGTTGCTGTATATCGTCCACCTATATCAACAATATTATATTGACCTGTTCCGGTGAATAGTGTATCTCCAAACTTATTATAATTTCCAAATGATTGAATTTCTCCGTTAACTTGAATTCCAATTTCATCTAAATTCGCAGGATATGTTCCAAATGCACTAAAAACGGATTTAGCTCCAACGGCTCTCATTAAAGTTTCAGAAGAACCATATGCACTTGGTTCAATACGATACATTTGAATATATGCATCTTTATTTGAAATTACTTGAATACCACCGTTTGTAATTTCGGTTTTATTTAAGTTTGGAGAAAATTCAAAAGCACCACCTAATGTAGTTGTATTATATACCCAAGGTTGAATACTTGTTCGTGTATGATTGGAGGTAGCCGTTAATGTATAATATGTATCAATACCCGTATCATAATCGTAAACCGCTGAAGCATTTGCACTAACTCTTAACGCCAATCTAAACGTATAAACACCCGCTGCAGGTATTACTATTTGTCCACTTTTAGTACCTTCTGAAATATCACCTTGATAATACGCAGGTGATGTATATGATGTAGAACTCCAATAATACGGACCTGGATACATACCCGTAGCTTGATAATATCCATTTGTTGCGGATGTGGTTCTATAAGTACCTGCACCATTTATAGAAACTTCCGATATAAATGTTGTACCGGTTGAGTCAAACATTTGTAAATACCATTGCACTTGCGCTGATCCTGGTTGGGCATATTCACTATAATAACTTTCATATTCATATGAAGGTGAATATGGAGGGTATGATGAATACGCCGATGGAGTTGTACCCGAAATCGTTAATGAAGTTTGTGGTATATAAACTGAAAAGTTTGTATTTCCTCCATCTGTAAATGCAGTAACCGTAAATGGTTCAGAAGAATATACGGTAGATACTCCTAAAGAACCACTATATGTTTCCGTTACATATGCAGTAAACGCTGATGTTCCTGTTACGGCGGTTCTATTACCTTCCGTTCCATAATACTGCGCACCACTTATATATAACGTACCTCCACTCGGACTTGTTAAATTTGGTTTTGGATTCAGTACTACTTTTGCAGAACCAGTTGCATTTGTATAAAATTCTATTTGTGGAATTTGTGTATCAAATCTTAATAGAGAACCAGAAGCTAATAGTTTATTATCTTCAATTACAAAACCACCGATATTACCGGCATCCGCGTTTATAGTACCATTAATATCCAATTCACTACCATCCCAATAAAGATATTTATTAGTACTACCAGAAACTTCTTGTCCAATTCTCATTCTTCCGTTTACATCCAAATAAAAACCAGTACCACCCAAAAGACTACTAGCATTTGCGGAACGAATGAAGCCGGTATTACTACCTTCAGTTCCCATTACTAATCCTCTAGTGATTGTAGCATCTTGTGCAAGTAATACATCAGTTGCTACCGAAGTAAATTGTGCTCCAAATGAACTCCAATTTGCATTTGGTGGACTTCCCCATACTGAACCAGATGAGTTATTTAATGATAAATTATTTGTTAAATAAAAACTACTACCTACTTTTGTAATATCCCTTCTTTCGGTTGTATGATAATACACATTTCCTGCATTAAATACACCTCTATATACAACTCCTGGACCCGTAGTTCCCGCCGCTCCGTTTAACCCACTAGTACCACCAGTGCCGGCAGTTCCGCTTGACCCGGCAGTTCCAGAAGTTCCCGCAGCTGCATAAACTGACCAAGAATTAATTGCGTTTGGAGGATATCCGGTATTAACATTTGTGTCATTTGTAGACGTGTGTGCTACACCACATATATAACTTCCATCTGCATAAAAGACAGTATCATCTTCATAATATGCAACTCCAGCGGCCCAGTTACCTCTAAATGAACCTTCAGGTGTTCCAGAATTCGTTTGTTTTAGAGAACCTCTCAATGTAAGAGTAGTACCATCCCATTCTAGGTAATTACTCGCACCACCAACTTTAAAAGATGTACCGGTATCGTACCAATAGTTGTTTGCGTTTAAATATAATCCATTACCGGCGCTACTATTTACACCAGTACCCAATTCCATACCACCCGCATTTAATTTACCACTTAATGATAAATCAGTACCATCCCATTTTACATATCTATCCCCACCGGTTGATTTAATAGAAAATCTTCCGGTTGTACCAGCAGCACCCTGTTCATATATTCCTAAGAAAATACCAGGTCTATCATATCCAATTACAGTTCCACCAGGATTTAAAGTTGTACCTGCCGCACCGGTTGTCCCTACGGTTGCATTTTGTCCGATAGCAATATATGGGTCAGTTCTACCACCGGCAATTACAATATTTGCAAATGCTCCAGTACCATTTTTAGTACCAACATTAATTGTATTTTTAACATACGATTCTTCAAAAATTGCAATCTTAGCCGCAACAAAGAATTCTTCTTGTCCCAAATATTGCCAATAATCATTATCAGATTCAACCGCAGGTGGTTGTGCTCCAATTAAAGTAAATCCTGCAGGCGGTGAACCACCAACATAGTAAGTTGAAGTTGTTGGATTAACATATGTATTAGGTCCTGAACCACTTACTGCTGCATAATAGTGCGTTTCATCAGTAGTTGCCAAATATGTTACAGCATCTCTACGATTATTTGTAGTTTCTACCGAACCTATATAATCAGTTGCATTAGACCATTCACCTCTCATTACAATACCAGGACCAGTTGCACCTTCATATTGCATTGCAATTGATTGGGTTTTATATAGTGTTTCTCTACCCTCACATTCAATCTGATACACTATTGTTGCACTAGAATTGTTATCAGGATCAGTCCAAGATACAATTGCAGGTGCAGTAGCAGGTGTACCAGTTATATAAGAACCAGGAACAAGTCCCCCTCCCAAAGTTATATGTGAAGACTTTGCAGAAATTGATATTCTACATTGTTCTTTATACCCTATTTCATCATACGCATCCCATTGAGGAGATGTAAATCCACTTGGTTTATTTGTTAATTCTGTATCACCTCTATATGCCCTTATTATATTTGAAGTTGAACCATATTCTAATTCACCAGAAACTCTATATACAACAGATGAATTTTCATTTTGCATATAAACACTGTATGGAGCAGGTGGTGTAAATGCAACACTAAATGATTGTGTTACAAATTGTGTTTGTCTTCCGTTTTCAAAATCAATTTTATAAACAATAGTTGCAGATTGTGATACTGCCCATTTTCTCCAATCAATCAAATCAACTGTAGTAGCTGGATTGGATGTTGGTATTCTTGCTAAACTTTGTGTAATCCAATTATCTTTATAAAAAATAGATGCAGATGAATATCCTAATTTACCTATAACGTTTCCCAGATAATCATAATCATCAGGAAAAGTATAAGCTGGATAAGTTGCAGTACTTACATTTGTTAATTGCGTTACACCTTTAAATGTTGGTAATTTTATTCCAGTTCCTGTTAAGTTTCTAGACCATAAATCACCAGAAATAGTTACACTTTCATTAGTAGGTGCAACTCTATAAGAATCAGCACCAGCTTTTATACCTGCAATTGTTAATTGTCCTTCTGCTCTTACATCACTCTGGACTAAATTGAAATATGAAGGACTTTTACCATCGGTTATTTTTACTTTCCAAGTTTTATTTTCTCCAGGTCCTGCCGCATCTCCACCATCAACACTAATAAATTGTTCTTTAGAACCAGGACTAGTTTCTGCCAAAGGACCATCATAAAATGTTTCACTACCATCTGATTCAACGTAATAAAAATAAAAATAAACAGAGCCAGTAGTATTGAAAGCAGTTGCAACTAAATCAATAGCTCCTTCTGGTGTTGTTTTGACTCCATCTCTATTATAGTTTACGGTATATGAAGTTGCTTTAAAATCAACTGAACGTGCATTCGGTGGTGCAATTGCTTTATTAAAAGTTTGTGTTCTTTGATAAATTGATGATGTGTATAAATGCCCAGCTCCTAACGCAAATGGATAGACTTGAATTGTATAAGTTGCACTACCCGAAACGTATGGATGGTCAAATCTATTAAAAGTAGTTAATGAACTACTTGCAGAACCGGTTGCCAATGAACCAGTTCTAATACTCCATACTCCATTTGGACTTCTCGTTTCAACTGAATTTATTTTCCAAGTTCCAGGTAATGAAGATGTATTGTATAATAAAAAGTCATTTCCTTCTTTTACAAAAATTGCAGTATTAGCAGCACCATAATCGGTAACATAACCAACTTCATCCGATTTTATATTTACGTTTGAAGGTGTAATTACTATTTGTATAGGCTCCGCACCTTCTAATGTTTTATTATATTGTTGTATAATACTACCAGTATAAACAGATGAAGTATAATATGGTTGTATTTCTAAATTATATGTAACACTTGCACTTAATTGGGTCATATTTGATGCAGGCCCAACTCTTAAAGAACCAGTATTTGTTTCATCAAATCCAGTTGGAGAAAGTGAATTTAAAACTGTTCCAGGTGTTATTGCGTTTCCAGTTATTGAAGATTGTGCAACCCAAAATGTTCCAGGAACTCTACTTGATGTAAATGAAAGATATCTAGAACCTTGTTTTAGTTTAATATCGGTAATTGATGCCGAATAACTCGTAACTAAACCACGTGGATTTGAATTTAAGTTTACAACCAAAGGTGCAATTTCATAAATTATTGTTTCATCTCCAGGTTTACCTTCAGGTACAATACTAAATACCTTACTAACACTTACCGATTCAGATGAATACGGTTCTATATAAGTTGCAGTTACAGTTAATGTTCTGCTTTGAGTTAATGGTGATGCAGTATAAGCACCCAATGGTAGTGATGGTATTATATTATTTAAATCATCGGTTGCCTGAACTCTTATATCCGAATTTACGCTACCGGTATAGTAATACATCCAATATTCTGGAACATAATCCTTATTAATAGACATTGATGGAAATACAAATACCGATGCCGATATAGGATTAATATTTGTTCCCCTTCTATAAAATGATGCCGTAGCTGATGCGGATGGTGGTGTAAAAGTTGTTGATAATCTTGGATTGATTGTAAATGTATCATTATCATACGCAAAAAATCCAGCATCAATACCATCCAACAAATCCGTTAAAGTTAATGTTGTTAAAATAGATGCAGAATAATTTGATGAACCAGAAGGTATTAAGTAAATTGTTCTCTGTCCATCAATTGAATCTCTATTAAAGATGGCATTATAATTTAGTTCTTTAGAACCACTTTGACCAGGATATACGGCTTTTAAAAATCCACTTGATGATGCTTCGCTCAATAAAAGATATTGTGAGCCAGATAAAACGTGCATTTGTACCAATGAACGTCCTGCTGGCAAACCTTGCCTTAGATTGATTTCGTTAATACCATCAATACGAATTGCTTGAACTTCCAATGAACCAGATGGGTCATTATTTCTAATCACCGTACCTCTATATGGTCTAATTTCATAGTTTACACCACCTTTACCATCTACAACTCTTGTGATAACAATTGTATCGGTTACACCTTCACATTCACCGGTAAATTCAATAAATTGAACAGGAATATCTTCTCTAGAACCTGTGAAGTTTTCTACTGTCAATCTTACCGTATCTAAACTTCTATCTAATAATAAACCAGGGAATTGTCCAGGAGTATATTGAGATTGAGATAATTCATTATTAAAAAAATCAAATGAACGAGATGTAAAGTTTACCGAGCCTGTTAAATAACTTTTTACAACATCTATAAAAATTGTTGTAGGTGGAACAGGATTACCAAATCCGGAACCAGAATCAAATTGAAAATATAAAGAAGATGGTATGAGTTGTAAATCTTTATTAATTACATTAAGATTACCTCCATCAAAAGTTTTACTTTCTTCAACTAAAACAGGTATATAATTATTATTAATATCGTAGAACTGAAATCTAAAATCAAAAGTTTCTCTAGGAAGTGTTCTAGGAATAGGTTGAATGAATGTAATTTCATCAGGACTAAAAGATGTTTCTTGAGAAGCTCTTAAGCTCACATCTGCAATATACCAACCATTACCTACTACTTCAAAATATAATTTCGGATTTTGTATAGCATCTGCTTTAAAATTTGAAGTGATATTTGATTTTTGTAATATCGTATTATCGGAAGTTATTGTAATTAAATTTTGTACAATTTGTTTTCCGTTATTACTTCCACTTAAAAATGCTTTTATATAATTGTTTTGTGAAATATTCGATTGTAGACGTAAATTGAAATCAAAAGTATATTCATTATCTTCCGTAATATCTAATGATTTAGATGTAAAATATCTTTGAGCGGTATTCCCTGCATTAAGTTTTACAGAGTTATACAAAAATGTTTGATTAAATTCGGTTGTTATATTATTGGAAGATGTTATCCAATAATTTTTAAAATTAAATTGGTCAAATGAACCATAGTATTCTTCATTTTTAGTTATTGATTCTAAATCTCTTAAAACTTCATTTGATTCTAATTGTATTTCTTGTATAAATTGATAATCCGCTAAATCTGATTGTGACCTTCTAAATATTTTAACTCTAGCCACATCTCCTACAAATGTTGTTAAATCTGCTATTCTTATTTTTGCAAAAGAACCAGTCAATGCTGTTTTTAGATTATCTACCCCTTCAACATAATTAAATGATGCGGTATATCTTTCATTTGAGAAATCTTGAACAACTCCATTTATTGTATATGGAGTTTTTACTGTTAGATTTGTTTTATCTATTAAATCGTCCGCTTGAGAAAAAAAGCCTAAATCAGTAAATTCTATGTTACTACCTACAACGGAACCAGTCCATGCACCACCATCATTTATTTGAATTAAATAATTTGTTGGTAAAGTATAATCGGTTAAAACTTGTCCTGCCGATGGAACTTGTGCAAATCCATCAACAAATCCTTTTTGTGTTACAGTTCTAACTATATTTGAAAAAATAGGTTTTACTATTTCATCTATGTTTACAACAGGTCTTTTATAAAATCTAACCTTATCTTCGTTAGAAAGTAACTTATTTATTTGAAATTCTTTCTCCCATTTTATATTGTAGACATTCTTCCATTCATCTGGAATTTGCTGAACAGTTCCGTTTTCATCTATGTATGTTTTTAATTCTCCAAGTATTGTTATTTTAGCACTACCAATTGGAGTATCTTCATACACATAAACCGCTACTAATTTAGAAGTACCTTCGTAATATTCAGGAATACCATTACCTGGTTCATAATAAACCGGATTTCCTTCAACATCTAAAATCTGTATTTTTACTTCAGTAGATTCTTTTAGGTGTTCTGAACCAGCGATTAAGAAGCCGTTTTTACCACCAGTAAATGTGTTTTTAAATTCGGTTATCTTAAAATAAAAAGAATTTGGGTCAGAATCAACCAAAAATGTTGAATACTCACTTAATTTAGGGACAGGATTTAAATTTGAAGATTGTCCTTCAGCGTATTTCTTTATTATTGCCATTGATACTTTATCTTATATTCAATAAATATGATAATAAATTTTTCTTTTTATAATTATATATAGAATTCTAAAGAAAAATAAAGAAAAAATGAAAGTAGCTCTATTACTATCTGGTAAAATTAGAGACGGTATTAAAAATTATGGTTTTTTGCAAAAAAATTTACTATCAAAATATGATGTAGATATTTTTATAAACTATTCATATGACGAAGATGATTTGGAAGATTATACGGCTAAGCAAATAGAAAAAAAATTTAAACCTAAGTTAATAAGATATGTCCCATACGAAATGGAGTTTGAAAGTTATTCAAATGAATTTGTAAACTTTCCATTTTCAAATGATGTGAGACCTATAAATCTTTTAAAAATGTTATATGGATGTAAAAATGCAAATGAATTAAAAAGTTTATGGGAAACTTTAAATGGGTTTAAATACGATGTGGTTATAAAAAGTAGATTTGATTTAAAAATAATTGAAACATTTGAACTAAACCAAACAAAAAATGCAATATTCATTCCAATTGGTTGGGATAATAATGATGGGTATAATGATTTATTAGCATATGGTGATTCTGAAAGTATGGATTATTATTGTTCACTATATGATAATATTTTAGGATATGTTAAAAGTGGAATAGAGTTTCATCCTGAAATATTATTGAAACATCATTTACACATAGGTTTTACCGATGTGTATAGATTTTATCTAAACGCAAAATTAAGAAATATGGAAATTAATAAAACAGAATATAAAACAAAATAGTATGAAAAAATACGCTATGATACAAATTGATGCATCGGTTCATCAGTTACTTAAAGATTTTTGTAAAGAGAAAGGTTACAAAATTAATGGATTAGTAGAAACTCTTATAAAAGAAAAGGTGGAATCCTCAAAGAAGACCCCACCCAAAAATGTATTACCAGTTGGTTCTAAAACTTAATTTTAGAAAATCCACTTTCTTTTTTAATTTCAATAAGTCCATCTACAATATCTCTCATTTGTTCTAAGTGAGAAATTACCCAAATAAAATCAAATTGAGTTTTAAGATATTGCATCATCATAAATAATGAAGATAAGTTATCCGCATCCAATGTACCAAATCCTTCATCTATTACTAAGAAGTTAGGTCTGGGTAACCCACAGATGTTAATTAGAGCCACTCTAATCGCTAGACCTGATATAAACTTCTCCATACCACTACACATTTCTAGAGCCCATTCTTGGTCCTCGTAAACGATTCTGGCGTTAATGTTCTTTCCATCGGTATCCATTGAAAGTGAGAAATCTACAACTTGTGCTAGAATGTTGTTTACTTCGTTCTCAATAACCGGCATTGCTTTTGAAATCAGTTCGTATGGAATACCATCTTTTTTTACAGCATCCAAATAGTAAGTGTAAAGAGTATTCTTATTTTCCAATTCTTTGACTTCAGTCATCTTAGCTTTTGTAGCGTTTATAAAAGATTCTATTGAACCAATTTGTGCGGTTATATTAAGAATTTTTTTATTCGTATCTTTTATTGAGTTATCGAATTCTTTCTTTTCATTTTCTAACTCTTTAATCTTATTTTCAAACTCCGTGTTCTTTTGAATTGTTGCTTCATTATCGTAATATTTTTTAATATCCAATTCAATAGTGTCTAATTGGTTTCTTAACAATTCAGATTGAGTTTCTAAACTATTCAATTCAGCTTCTGATTTACCAATTATAATTTCACCCTTAGAATACTTGTTTCTCAACTCATTAAGACGTTCCCAAACATCTTCAACTTCCGCAAAAGGTTCTGCCTGTCTGATTAACGAATGGTGATGTGTATTTAATTCTTCTAATTGCGATTCTTGTCCTTTTACAACTTCTTTAGTTTGAATTGCATCTTTAACAAAAACATTGTTCATACAAAACTTACAATTTGGGTCATATTCATGTTGTTCCAAATGTTTTAGTTTTTCTAAATTCGCCTCATATGATGATTCTAACTTATGTATTTGTGAATTTACTTCACCAATTTTGTTTTTATATTCATCCCACTCTCTTTTAGCATCAACAATAGGAATACCATTAACAACATCATAATCACCAATTGATTGGGAAACCTCGCCCAATAAATCACTATAACTCTTTATACTACCTTTTTTAGTTTCAATCAATGTTTGGTTATCAATTATATCCTTTTCTATTTTAGATTTGGTTATTTGTAGCTTGTTCAAATCTAATTTAGAATCAATAGGGATAATGTTTCCTTTAAGGTTTCCAATTTCGGTTTGGATAGCTTCTTTGGATTTGTTTTGTTCTTTAAGAGTAGTATTTAACTCTTTCAATTCTTCTTTTTTAATCCTCAGGTCGCCTTCCTTAGTCGCCAATTCGGAAGTAAAATCCGTCCTTTTGAAATTTTTGATTAGTATCGCCACTTCCTTAATGTCCTCACTTGCAGCCTCATACAACTTATCGAATATATCCAATCCCATAAATTGTGCAAGGAGGTCTTTCCTTTCAGATTGTGATTTATCAATGAATAGTGCGTTATTACCTTGTAGTGATAGTGCAGTCATTACAAAATCTTCATACCTTCCCACATATCCTTCAATGATTTGGTTTGTATCCCTTCTCTCTGTCCCATTGAGGGATTCCGTCACACCATCTACTACTCTCCAGAATTGTACATCTACTTTTACGTTCTTTCCTTTGTTAATAGTACGGGCTTCTCTACGAATGTGGTATTCTACACCTTCTATTTCAAAATCCAATTGACAATGGAAGTCTGATTTCCGATTATTTAGGATATGAGATGCTTTATATGCTCTACTACACTTATCAAATAAACAAAATGATATTGCGTCAAATAGAGATGATTTTCCGCTTGCATTTGGTGCAAATAATCCCATTAGTCCATTTACTTTATCGAAGTGGATTACATTATCTTCACCATAACTGAACATATTGGAGAATTCAAATCTTACCGGCTTCCATTGTACGTTTCTTGTTAGTTCGTCCAATACTATTCTTCCATTAATCTCTTTATTAAGGGATTGTAGTCCGGCAATTTCTTCTTCAGTTACAAACGGCATCATTCTTTGAATATAATCCGCCAATAAAGAGTTTTGATAAGTTATATCGGTAATATCTTCAAGTTCTAATTGATTATCTCTATCTCCGGTCTTTTTCTTCGCTAATGAATCAGTTCTAATAGTTGTAAAATCATCTACACCATACTTAATTTTAATTTCAGTTATAGCCTTTTTAGTATCTACGGCATCGGTATCAGAAAACCTTACTCTTAATCGAGGAAACTTAGGCATATCAATCACATCCGGAACAATACCATTAACAACATCCATAGTATAATATCCATATTCATTTGTGATATTTACTTCTTCATAATCGTTTGTATCTAAATCCCAAACTAAGAATCCATGCTTATCTAAAGTTTCACCGAAATTTTGTTGCACCAACGAACCTGCGTAAACACACTTACAACCTTTAGGAGAGATTAGTTCTTGTCTTTTGTGGATATCACCTAATAGGGCTAAATCGTAACCATCAAACATATCAGTTGTGAAATGTCTGGATGATACTACATACCCAATATCGGTTTGTGAATGGTCCACAGGTCCGTGGAATAGTGCAATCTTTTTTCTGGCTGGCATCATAATCCAATCATCTGCCTTTGGCCAATTATCTTTATTATCAAATATGGAAAATACTGCAAATGCAACTTTATCTTCCCAAAATATTTGCGTATCTTTTAAATAATGAAAATTTGGAAGATTAAGAGCTTCTACAATAGGTGTGAGTACATCCAATCTATCCGAATTGTTCATATTACAATCGTGATTACCTGCAATAAGAATTGTTGTACACAATTTAGAACATTCTGTGAACAACCAACTAATTTCTTTCACCAATTCAGGAGACATTTCTAATTTAGCATGTGCAATATCACCGGCTAAATAAATGATTGAGTCTTCCGTACCTCTCTTACGAATTTCTTCAAACATCTTTTCAAACACTTGTCTATACTCTTTGTGTCTTTTTACGTTACGGATATGTATATCCGCAATATGATAAATTCTTTTTAAACTCATATATTATTTAACTTTGCCATCACCAAATCATCCCAACTTGTCTCTTTGGCGGATTTTAATATTTCATTTACTTTTTCGAATCCCATATCACCTGCATCTTTATCAGTTGGTATGATATTCCTTACTTTGATTCCGTTCTTTATAAACCATTCGGTATGTTTAGTAGAATCATCTACGGCATCAGAATCTAACATAATCGTTACATCCTTAACACCTTTTTCCATAATTTTGTTTTTGAGTTTATTGAGTAAAAATTTACCCAATAGAGGAATTACGTTTCTTTTGACTGAGAATGAATCAAATACTCCTTCAACCAAAGTGATTGGTTCATTCCAATTAATCATATTATCAAACACAATCACATCTCTACTAATTGGTGGATTCTTATACTTCATTTTCTCATCTTCATAAAATGAACGAGCTACAAAGTAATTAAGGTCACCATTATCATCATAAGAAGGAATGATAACTCTACCACCATAAAGTCCATCTTCACAATATCCGATATTATACTTTACAATATCTGCTTGAGTAATACCTCTTTTGGTAAGATAATATAGTGCCAAATTATAATAAGGATTTACACCTTTTGGTTTGAAATATAATTGTTTAAATTCTTTTGGTAATTGTAATTTTGCTACAAATTCTTCTTTTGAATCATATTCCGGCTCATCACCATATACATCCTTTACAATGGATATATCTCTGAGGTCTACATTAAGTTTACGAAGAAGTGATGATATACTTCTACCCTTAGAATCACATACCCAGCAGTGCCATCTTTGAGTATCTAAGTTTACTTGAAGTTTCTTCTTATGATGGTTACAAAATGGACAATGGTGTGCTTGCTCATTACCTTTTAAAGATGAGCCAACCCCCAATGCCGAGTCTAATATGTTGATTATTTTTAATTTATTCTTACCCGATAACATAATTTAGGTTATATCCACAAAAACTATGTCAAATATACAACATTTTTTGGATATAACCAAATATAAATTAGCCAAATGTAGAATTTTTTACATCTGATAAAAAATCAGCTAAAAATTGTAATTTATTTGCTATTTGCTCTCTTGGTGTATTATTTAATACCATACCTTTGAGGTCTATAAGGGATGCTGCTGCAATAGAATGTGCATCATCTTTTGCGTTTAAGTAAGAATCGGAAATACCGTACTTTTTACAAATTTCATCTAAAGTCATAACGTGTGTTTATTAATATATATCTTTTCGGAAAAATTTACCCATTAAATTTTCATTAATAGATTGTGGGTCAGCCAAAACATCCAATTTAAACTGCCACCAAACTTCCCAATATGTAAGTGATTTTTTACTAAAGCAGAACTGGATGATTTCTCTTTCAAAATCTCCTTCTCTACCTTCTTTTACTTCATTCTTAATCCATTCGTTTGATGAATAGTATTTTTCCCAATCGGAAGCCTTACGAACTATTCTTTTACGAACCTTTCCCTTTAGGGGTTTCAAACGGCGAGTTGAAGTAAGTGATTTTTTACCAATGTAGAATTTACCAGTTGGAGTATGTACAATCTTATAGACAAAGCCGATTGCACCGTCAGGTGTATTTTCTTCCGTAACAATATTTCCCTTAAATTTCCAAGACATTTATTATCTTTTAACGGAGTCAGAATACTTTTTTGTATTCAATTCACCACCTCTTGCTTTTTTTAGTTTTCCATCATCTTTAGAAAGATTTAATCCACCATCTGCTTCAATTGGTGTTTTATCTTTTCCTTTGGAATCTATTTTTCCTGTTTTTGGTGGTGTTTTTTCAAACATTTCAATTATACTTGCCATATCTGTGTATTTATTGTCTTATATAAATATAAGTTTAGGTATCAAAACGAATTATAAAATTAATAGGGTAATCCGGTAAAGATTTAATCGGTTGTGGTAGTTTCGCCACCGCAACCATATTAAGTTCATCATCATAAAGACCTATTGTTGTAATAAATGGTGCTAAAAATGAACCGGTTGGGTCTAAAGAACCACTAATTAAATAATCATCAAAACTACCATACTTTGTTGGGTCTATTTGAGATTGTATTGGATAACTACCATTTCTAATATATTGAATACCGTTTTCATAAAAAGATGATGTAACCAAATCATTAAATTTAGTATTACCTGGACGATTTATTATTGCAGTTGTGGTTTTTCCACCATCAATGTATAATGCTGATGGATTTTGGGAAACATTATATTCATTTTCTAAAACAGAAATGAATACTTCATTTTCATATATCGTTTTAATTGAACGAAAACTTAAAGAAAACTGTCCCATCATAGAACCAGTCACTACATCTCTAGTAACCACAACCAATCCTCTATCATAGAAAATATTTCCACAAATACTACCTGTTGCATCTATTAAATTTGAATATCCATCATCTATATAAGATTTTGTAGTTTGCTTATCTAATAATTCTACAGTTCCTATTTTTATCCCTTCTCCATAAAATATCTGAGGGATAGGGAGTGCTACCAATTCATCTTCCAATACTCTCTCATCTTTAGATGCATATGATTTTCTTCTACCAACTTCCGTCAATAAAGAAGCTGTTGCTGGATTTGTATAAAATTGAGATTTTATTGTTCTATAAAAAACCTTTTTAACTATACCTTGACTTTTTGAATCCGTGTCTAAATTCACAAAAGAAGATGCAGGGTCTTCTCCAAATATTGGAAATATATCATTTTCATCAAGAGTCCATTCCTTATATACTTTAATTTCTCTTGTGGATATGTCTGATTTTGGAATTTCTTTAAACATGCAGATTACTTTTCTATAAATATTTATTTAATAAAAAACCCCCTTTCGGGGGTTTCCTATTTATTTCATTTTTAAATTAGAATGATAATTTTACTTTAATCAATACTTCTTTATCAAATGATTTATTAATTGGCTGAGATGTTTTAGCTACAGCAATTAGTTCATTTGCATCGTTAAGTAAACCAATTGTAGTAATATAAGTTTGAGGGTCTGTCTCAAATGTTGGTTCATAGAAAAATCCATCTGCATCAATAAATGTAGGATTGTTTGAAAAGTTGAATTCTCTATTTGTTGCTCTTACAAAGAAATGTTGAGTTGATACATTTTCAGTTCTTCTAGCTTCAAAATCACCACCTTCTTTAATTGCGTGGAATAATTTGTATTGATTAAATTGTTCTGAAGTTTGTAAATAGCTTGGTACTAAAGAACCACTAATTACAAATGAACCATCTTTTGTATATACTCGTCTATTTGGTAAAGTTCCAACTGTATTACCTACCGCTTTAGCGTTTAATACGATTATACCTCTATCTGGATAGAATGTACCAAAACCTTCACCGGATGTTGCATCGGTTGTAGTTACAATTGATGCTTCGTTTTCAGTTCCTAAATTTAAAGATCCAGAAACTACTTTGAATGTTCTACCACTCAATCCCAAATCATCACCAAATTTCTTACCACTATTATCAATAAAATATTGGAATCCATTTGAACCGGATAATTTAAGTGACCAGTTACCAGCATCCATCTTTTCTCTAAAACGATTTCTAGCAATATTGATTACATAGATTGCATTAGCGTCTGTAAGAACTCCTGATGAATTTTCGAATTGGAATTTAGTTTGAGTTGGGTCTAATAACATAGAACGATATTGTGCGTAAGTAGCTTTTGTAGCTAGTAATGCATTATCATTATCTGCTAAATTCATAGAACCACTACCATTAACATGTCCATATGCAATTGCAAATTGAACTTCATCAGAATCAGTTTGTGTTGGGTCTAAATTTAAAACATTTAAATAATAGTATCCGCTTGTTTCAAGAGGTTGTGTAGATGATGTATAGAATGAAGTTAAAGAACCAGAATCACCACTCCATAATCCAGTTGTTACAACTTCTACTTTAGCGTTTACTTTATCAAAATCACCAAATCTTTTATATACTCCAGTTGAAATAATATTACCGGCTGCTCCAATTTGTTGTCCAGCAGGCAATACGGAGTTTAAAATAGATACGATTTGGTTTGTATCTAATCTGCCCGTATTAGCTAAATCTCTAATCTGGGCGGTTATTGCTGGGTCTTGTATTAATGCCATTTTATATACCTATTTTATTGTTGTTTATATATTACAGTTACAGGAATAGTTTGTGTTCCACCCGTTTCGTTTCCATAAACTGTTAAAGTTGTAGCTATATCAATTGTCAAGTTTGGATTTGGTGTGAATCTAAATTCTAAACCACTTACCACTTGTGCAGTTGTTGTAATTTCTTCACCTAAGAAAACAGGAACACCACTACCACCGGTAGCTCCTCTTGTCACTGTGATTGTACCAGCTCTTTGGTCTGCCAATACAACTGTGTATCCAAGATTAGTATTTCCAGATGGAGATGTTGTTGGTGTTAAACCAACTCCACCTTCGTTTTGATTTACTGATATGGATGGTACACCCAATCTCACTGTAGGGATTTGTGTAGTTCCTTTTGGAAGTGTTACCAATTTGTATCTCAATACTTGAGTTTCATCTGGATTTGCTTCCGTTACAGGAATAGCTTTAATAGCCGAATCATAGTAAGCCGAGCCCTTTGGGTGTGCAGCTTCATAAAGTGTATAATCAATTTCATCATCTCCCAAAGCGAATTTGGTGATGTTTAATGATTGTCCAGATGCTAATTTTTGTCTACCTTTTTTTGTAAGGATAGCATCTACGGTAATTTCTGTATTATCTAAATATGCCATTTGATATTGTTTTTATCTTTGTTTTCTAAAATAAATATAACCATTTAGTATTTTCAATTTTAATCCACTTCCAAAATTGGTTCACCACTACCTCTACCCGTTCTAGCCACTCTAAGAACGTTAGGATTAGTAGTAAATGTTTCAACTGGATCTAACCCATCAGGAGTAGTTGCTGTGGTTTGTTGAGACCCTTTCCAATATGAACGTTGCATTCCCTCTGATAAATTATTTACAAATTTATAATGGGTTTTTAAATATCCATTTAATGGAGTAACTTCCACAATTTCACCAGATACAGAAATACTACCAGTTGGTAATATAGAAATTCTATAAGTATCATAGGTTGTTGGTATGTATTCGTATTTTACTTTATCTCCAGGTTGTGCGCCATTGGTTGGATATCCAGAAACTTGTGTGTTTATTTTTTTTATTTTTTGTTCTTTTACGATATATGCAAATTTTCTACTACCGGTTGTTTCCGTATTTCCAAAAATACCATCCCAAGTTCTATAAACAATCATTCCATTTTTACCATACAACCCATATCCTAAATTCGCCAACGAATCTTTTTCTAATCCAATTACTTCTGATTTGAAAATATCTATTGTAGATGTAATTGTTGAACCAGATGGTGCAAATATAGTTGATTCATAGAAAGGTGCACTGGCTTCTAGTTCTTCATTTATAAAATTCTCCAGTGTACCATCGTAAGTTGGATTTAATGATTCCAATCTTATTACTTCATTTGCATCTATTTCAGTTTCATTTGAATTATATGTAGAATCAAAATCCACCCCATCATATACATCTAAATTTGTGTCATTAACATTATATTCAAATTCAACTCTATCATTATCATTTATTTCAACGGTAGAATCAAAATCATTTCTTAAAGATTGTGGTTTGTCCCAACGAGTTTTACTTCTTTCTAAAAAGTGTGGTTCTATTAATAATCCTTTTGATATTTTGGCTCTAGCAGGCGCTAAATCTGAAAGAACATCAAATAAAGATTTATCAATATATCTTACTAATTGAATATATTCATAAATGTTTCTATCTAATCTTTCAAAATAATAATGTCTTAAATTATCTAATTGTTTATAAGTTTCTTTATATTCATCAGATGGGTCACCTATGTAATTATCAATATTAAAATCTCCAAATGTTTTTAAGATATCCATATTCAACTCCTTAATTGGAGAGAAGAATAATCCTAAACGAGATGAATCAATAGGAGCTCTATCAAATGATTTTTTAGTTGCTCTTGTTTTATACGAAAGGTCAGTAACTAACGATGCAGATTCAAAACGAATTTTATTAGAATAATTAAACCCTAAAGATGGAACAGTAGCAGTTACAGTTCTGTCATAAGGTGTATATTGATATGGATAAGATGATGCGGATTGCATATTATATGCAAATCCATAAGGTTCACCATAATTATCACTTACAGCAACATTTATAATACCATTATTCTCAGTTTTTGTTCTATCTTTTGGATATTCAAAATCTAAACGGAATAATAAATCAGAAGTAGATGCTGTATATGAGTTACCGTTTGTTGCGTCAGGAAATAAAGTGTGATTTTCAAATTTACTTTTTTGCAAAGGAACAGTCCATAATCTAACTTCATCTACATTACCACTAAAATCATCCGAACCAATATGTAAGAAAGAACCGGTTTCCCATTGTGTGTCATCGGTTAAAACTGACATACTTACAAATGTTGTTATTCTTTGTCCATTTCCAGTTGCCCACCAAACTTCGTACATTGAAGTAGCACCACCATAGTTGTATCTATTGATTATTACATTTGAATATTCTTCAGTTGAAACAGGAAATCCTAAACTTGATGTGTACAAATCTATACCATACACATAAGGTGCGTAACTCGCAGTATCAAAATAATATGTTGAAACCGATGCACTTATGAATGGTTCATCCATATATGAAGTTGCCGAAACATCTCCACCAAAGTTTAATTTTAATTGTGAAAAAGAACCAGTTGTTCTAACTAAATCTAAATTCCATTCACTTCCAGATATTATTGTATAAGAATTTTGTGGCAATGAATGTGGTTTAATTCTAAATTCAACTGCATTTGGATAACTTCCTGCAGGAGAATGATATTTCCAAGGTATTTTCACACCGGCACCATCCAATAAATTTATAGCGGCAGTTCTATCATCGAATGTAAATTTACTTGAACCACCTTTTGTTGGGTCTTGTGGCCCTCCAAACTCCATTATTGTCAACATAGATTGAGGTACACCATAACAAGCCATAACAGCTTTCAATGCTCTACCAGTACCTTTATGTTTTAATAAATAAGGTAAGTTATTAAGAATTCTTCTCCATACTTCATAGTTTGCATCTTCTAAAGTTCTTCCATATTTTTGTGCACCTTCTTTTGTTGTACCAAAAAGATATTCCCAAAGAAATTGTGAATTGAAAGCCTTTTTGGTATCCCATCCCATTGATTGAAGAAGATAGGATATTAATTGATTTGGTAACCCCAATTCTTGTTTGTGTTCTACCTTTTTTAAAGTTTTCAATCCATTTATATAACACCATAGAATATCAAAGTGCTGACCTATCATATCACAAAACAATATAAAGTCATCATTTTGATAATCTTCAAAAATGTATTCAGGTAAGTTATTTTTTATCGCATATGCATTGTACTTATCAAAATATTCTGATAAGTTTTGTGCATTTGCATACCAACTTTTTGCATCATTGGTAGTTGATGGTTTTATTATTCTATAAGTTAAACTCGTAGTATAATCAAAAAAGTCTTGTTTAGGATATGCAAGTATATCTTCTGACTTAAATAAGAAATTTTCAAACCCATCAAAACTATTTATTAAATTTGTAATTTTTTGAGCAATTTTTTCAGCTTCTATTTTAGCATATGGAGCAGGTAATACCTGTGGTACTTCATATTGTATTCCTAATTCATTTTCACTTTGTAGAATCTCATCACCTTCTAATTCAGGTGTACCATCTCCTCCAGCATCTTCAGTTAAAACATAACCAATAGGAAAAGATGTTTGTACTAAACTAATATATTTTGTTTGGTATTCTTCTAATAGTTTTATTTTATAGTAGAAATTCTCAACTCTTTCCAACGCAGAACCGAAGTGTACAAAATTTTCAAACGTATAAAGTGATGAACTTACATATTGTATGTTTAGTTTAGTAGTATCAATTGTTGTTTTTTCACCAATTGCGTTGTAAATATCAGTTGCAACTTTAGAACCACTAGCAATTAAATCATCAAATACTTGAAATCCTATTCCGTTATCAGGATTTAAAGAAAAGTTTGGCCCTTTAAGCGGTGCACAATACGATGTATCAACACCACTAATTGTAATAGTTTCTACAATAGGTTGAGCTTGTAATTTAGAAATCCATACTTGCTGATTTGGCTGTATAGACGTTTCTAATGGTTCGTATAATTTGAGTATTAGTGAATCATCATCACCTAACCAAGTTGTAATAGTTTTTGTATCACCATTATCTATATGTAACAAGTGAGTAAGATACTTTGATGTTTCATCTACAAATATTGATTCATCAAATTGAGAAATAAATCCTTCAGCGATTCTACTAATAGCCAATTCTCTAGGAATAGTTAAATCGCCTTTATCAAACTGAATAGAAATTGATTCTGATTTACCTTCTACTACTTCTCTACCACTTGTATTATAAGGTATTAAGATTAAGTTTACGGTTATAAAATCATCTTCTTCATTTGTTGTTATATTTCCTAAAGTTAATAATTCTTGGAAATTTAAAGTATGCGTACCATTATTAGGTAATTGAGTGTATTTATTTTCTTTACTCTCTACATACAACCTTACATAATCGGTATCAACACTATCATATGAAATTGAAAAATCAACATTAGTACCAACATAATCCGGACCTCTTAGTACACTAGGATATACTATATTATTAATATCAGGAACCCCAACCCAAACATCATCTACAACAGTAATTTGTGCTTCAATAAATTCACCTCTTGAAAATCTACTATTTGCTATTCGAATAGCTTCAAATTCACCACTATTGAAAATAGGTGCAAAACGAATTTTATATGTACCTATTGTTTGTAATGCGGAAGATGGTATAGTTGCAATAATTTGATTATTACCATCGGTAACTTCATAATCAAATTCAGTTTGTCCTACAAATATTTTTACAGCATTTGCATTTTCTAAAATTAATGCAACCGGAATATCAGTATTAGAGTTTTTGTTATATAATTTAAAACTATCAGATTCTATGTATGATGGATTGGCAAATCTTACCACCGGAATTGGAAGTTCTGTTGTCAGTTGTACATTTTCGGATACAACATTTACAGTATATGCAGAATCTGGATTAATAGTTACAAAAACACTTTGATCTTGATTTTCTGCAAATATAGTTGTTGGTCTTACCAATTCATCAAATACAAGTATTGAAGATAACCTATAATTGTTTATATTAGAACTTTGTACCTGAATCGTATGTTGAGGATTCTTTTCAACAACAATTTCATTTGTACCCGCTTTTAATACAATTTCTTCAATCGTTGTACCACTGGTTTTTATCAGACTTACTGAGTTTTCAGGACCTTCAACATATACAGTTATTAATGTATTTTCTATAACAGGATCTTCAATCGCTTTTACTATAATTGGATTTAAATTAAAAATAATCCTTCTTTCGTTTTCTCCTAATTCAAATCCTGAAGTGTTTTGGTACTCTACTAAACCATCGTTTACATACTTTCTAATTCTAAGTGTAAATGCAGGCGTAGTTGTGTATGGAATAGCACTTGCATTATTTTGTATATAATTCTGTTCAGTATATAATTGCCTATTTGAATATTGTATTAAACTATCATACGGATTTATTTGTATCCCCTGTCCTAAAAATTGTATTTGGTCTAAACTCGTTGGAGGAATATAATTTTGTGGAATCGGATTTGTTTGTGGTTGTGTAAATAACGGATTATTTACAACATCTAACACATATTTTTCAGTAGAATTATAAAATGAGTTTTGTATAGTGAGTGTTTTCTCACCACCATTTAATAATTCAGATACAGTTACATTTAACGTTGTATCTAATGTTTTATAGGTATTTTCCCCATTTACAAATAAAGTAGTAGTACCGCCATCTAATGGAGCAGCGTTACCAAATTCCGAATCGGAACTAACTACTCTTTTACCTATTTTTATTACAAATTGTTGGTCACTATTTGGAAGATTTGGTGTCTGAACAATTGGAATATATCCTGGTGCATTACCACCACTACCGCCTGCATCTATTCCACTAGGAGCAAAAACAGCACCAACGCCACCGCCAAATCCTATTCCAGTTCCTATAATAGCATCTTGCTGGTTTAAATAATTATTCCAGCTTGGCTCTTGAGAACCAAATCCAGGCGTTATTACTCCTTGTTCATTATATGCAGCCATCTATATAAATATTTTTTTATTTTATATTTTCCCTTCTTTCTTCTCCCGAGTCAAAAACTATTTCTTTACCCATCCCAGTGCCGAAATCTCTTACTACATAACCACCGCCGCCACCGCCGCCTACAAAACTTGGAGTTTCTTCTACTGGAACTTCTATTCTAATTGGTTCATCGAATATAGGCGGTTCTATTGGAAGTTGTTTTGGTGGAACTATTTTTGGAGGTGGTTCTTCTATTGGTAGTTGCTCATCAATTTTTTCTTTAATTACTAACTGCTTTGTTGTTAGTGATTTGGTTAATTTTGCAACTTTAACTTCTGGAGCTTTTGTATCAATGATTACATCGTTTTCTAATCTTTGTAAAACTTTTTCAGTAACATCTACACTTTCATTAGTTTTTGCATCAAATGTTGCTTGTTTTTTAACATCTGGCGTTAATAGATAATAATCAATACAATTTATAATTAACGTTTTACAAATATCTTTTATTTGTGAAACCGATAACTCAATGTCTGGTTTACTATTTTTAGGTTTACCATAATTTATATTTGTTGGATTCGATATTCTATTTGTAAAATGAAATATAGAAGCTTCTATAAACTTCTCATATACTCTTAAAGAAAATAAATCAAAATCTTGAATTTTAAATTCTCCAACCATTTTATTAAACCACTTTTCAGTATATTTTGTTTGCAAAAATGTATCTATTACAGATGGTGTTATTTTTTCAATAAAGTTAAATGCTAATTGTATTGTATCATCTCTAAATTGTCCGTTTTTTACAAATAATTTAAATCGTTTTTCAAGCTCTTGATTTGTTTCCAATCCCCTTTTTAGTGGATATAATCTAATCTCTGTTCTTGATGGAGATATTTCAGAAATCCAAAGTTTATCATATACACTATCACTACCAACTCGTTTGTTGATTAAAGTTACCTGTGTTTTAAATATACCATTATCATATCCCGCTTCTCTTAACAACCTCTCTGCATCAATAAAGTATTCAGTAGGAAATTGATATTTTTTAAATAATGTTCCCTCTGGAATTAAAAAATATTCTCTAATATTCTCAGAATTAAGAGGTATATATCTAGCTAGCGCATCGTTTATTTGCGGAAGTTGATTATCGTTAATATCATATATAATAAACTCTATTGCATCCTTTTCCCCAAAGCCAAAAAAAGATTCCAAAGTTCCTTCTTCAAAAATCTTTCTGTCATTGGTATTAATGCGATACCCTTTATTTTGAATAATTTCTTTAAATGTTTTTATCGCCATGCTAATCGTTTTCTTTTATTCATATATGAATCATATACAAAATATGAATAGTGTTTACCAAAGAAATGTATAACAGTTCCTAATAAATTTTTCTTTTTAAGAGCACCAACTTCATATGCCATATACTCTGTCCAAGGTTTCACTAATAAATAAATGTATTTTGTATATTTTGGATTTTTTCTCATAAATTCAACAACACCCCTAGCCCATATACCATATCCAATAACCAATCTTCTATCTACATTCCACATCATTTCACCATAACGTTCATCCGCATCCCATATATTTTGTGGTAAGAATCCTTGGTTATATAATTCGTTACAAATAATTTTCTTTTTCTTAGTTGTTGCGTTTGTAAGTTGTTGGTTAGCCTGTATTAACTGCGTTTGGTTTGTATTAAGTTGTGTATTAAGTTGATTAATAGTTTGTGTTAAATTTACTATTTGATTTTGCGCACTACCCAATTGTTCTTTTAATAAATCATTTTCTTGATTTAAAGAAGTATTTCTAGCTGATAAAGAAACCCTTTGAATTGATTCCGCTGTTGCTTTTTGTATAGCAGTTTGTAAATCAACAATACTACTTTCAACTTTTGCATTTGCCTGTTGAGTTTGGTTTTGTGCAACAGCAAGTAATAAATCTTTTGAATCCATTTCAACTCTTAAACTTTCAGATACAATTTCCAAAGCATTTACTTTAGCAGATAAATCCAAAATAACAGTATTTAAATCTTCTACCTGTTGTGTTAAATCATTTATTAATTGAATTGATTCATCATATGCACTTCTTAAAATAGTAGGTTCTAATAGTGGTGCGTCTGGTTCAAGTAATTCAATTATAGTAGTATCAATTGCTTTTAAAATTTCTTCTTCATTATATTTTGGTTTTATCAACTGACCCGAAATGATACCATCATCAGCAACTGAACCACTAAATATATGAACTCCAAAACTATTTTTTGTTTTTATGGCAGTAGAACCACTTACTAGCAATTCGCTAATTTTTTCTTCGTTTCTTAAACCTGTTTTTACAATTCCAGTCTTTATCATACTAATTAATATTTTGAAATTGCAAATGTTAAATCATTATCAAAAAATTGAACATCCCCATTACCAAAATCAATTTTAAATTCAATTTTATATGTTCTATTAATTTCCCAATTAGATAAATTTAAATTTATATAATTTCCTTCTGTATCACAACTTATTTTTGAAAATTCACTAAAAGGTATAATAATTTCGTCTGATTCCAAATCTTTAATTTGGTAATACGAATTTAAAGGAAGATACTTAGAAGTATTATATCCGAATGAATTTGTAAAAGTTTTTAAAGGATATAATTCTCTTGCAAAAAGTCTTAATTTAGGAGTTGTTCCTATTTTAAATTCTTTTTTATGATTAGATATTCCAATTTTAACTTCACCTGATGGTAATGCGGATAATGAACCAGTATTGTAGTATTGGTCATTCCATCCAATTTTTATTTTTGGTTGAAAAATTGTATTTGTTTCTTTACTAAATATTTTTATAACACCATAATCCTGTGTATCATTTTCTAAATTAGAATCAAACTTAATCATCAATCCATCATTCGGTATTGAACCGCTCATCCATGATTGTAAAATTGATTTTACATTCATATTAATATCAGCGGTTTGATAATTAAACGTTTGTGATGCATAAAATCCGTTCCACCAAGTTCCACCCTGTCCATTATTTGGATTTGCATCTGTTCCTAAGTTTAAATTGTTTTCTAACCACTCTAATTTAGAATCACCTTCTCTATAATTCCAAGTTACACCTTTAGTAGATATATTATCAAATCTAGTACCCGTACCCATTTCCCAACTTCCGGATATTGCATATCCATATAATGTATATTGTAAAGGAAGTTCTTCACTTTGTGTTTCTTTTAAAACTAAAGTTGCTTGTGACATTGATATATGACCATTCGATAAAGAAGAAGATAAGTATCCTAAATCGAAGTGTAAAAATGCTCTGGAAACATCTTTAATATTTCCATAGTATATTTTACTTATTTCCAATATCTCATCTAAACCAGTATTTTGATTTGGTTGTTGAAGATAAACCGATGCATCTTTTGATGCTGTTAAAAAATAGTATGCCATTATCTTACCCTCCCTTTAATGTCTGAATCTGGAAACTTAATTTCAAATATAGATGGGTCTAAAGATGGATATACAATTTTATCTTTAGTTGCGGCATCAATATTGTATGAATTTGGAGAATATCTACCACCACATTTATTTATTAATTTTACATATGGTACTGATTCAACTCCTTCAACATTTGCGATTAAAAGTTCTACTTCACTTAAATTAATAGTTTGATTAAATGTCCAATTATCAATTTTGAAATAATCTTTTAGTTCAGAAATACATTTTGCCAAAATTTCACTTTTATTATAATTTTGGTATGTACTAATTTCAAATTCCAATCCAATATTAATAATAAAGCCATCGTTCATATTAATACCATCTGTAAGAATTCTATATTCGTTTAAATATGTTTTTAAATTTTCTTTAACAGCCCTATTAACAGGTGTTAATTTTCCAAATAAATCATATCCCAATAAATAAAGGTTTATAGCAAATGGATTATTTTTTTCATCAGAATTTGATGTTTTACCTATCAAATATTTTGTAATTTCTTCTTTTATAGATTGTTGTGTTGGTTCTTCGGAATCCGGTTTACTTACAAAACTCATTACCAAATCGGTAAATTCTTGTAAGTTGTTTGGTGATGCTAATATTGATGCCGGTGAGTTATTATCTAATGTTCCATCAGCAGTAGCATATGATTTTGCAATTGCACCGTATTTTGGTGGCATAGATAAAGCTCTTACTTGATAATCTCTAGCAGTTACCGCTCTATTTTGAGAACCAAAGTTTGCCAATGCATTTTGTCTTATTTCTTCTACACTTTCTCCGCTTCTTCCACCAACTGCTGGCACTTCGTTATCTATTGCTACTGAATTTTTTGTTGCTTCAAATATAGCTCTTTCAGCATCAGTAAGAATTTGATTATCTTGCTCAAATTCTATTTTAGATATTCTAGTCAATTGTCCGGTTGCTACATTCGAATTTACACCACCGCCAACTAAATATTTTACCGTAATAGTTGTATTAGCTGGAGATGTTCCGTATGTTTTTGTTTTTAAGAAATTGGTTGGGTCAAAAGATTCTTCCAATCTACTAATTGAATTTGGTAACCCCAATCCTACATTTTTAAGATTAGGTATCAATAATTCATCCGATGCAGATGGGTCACCTGCACCAAATTGTATTGTTGTTGTACTATCTTCATTTACTTTAACAACATAACGCTTAGGTGTTTTAATTGTTTTTAAAATGTAAGGTACACTTGTTTTGAATTGATATAAATCTGGATCGTTTGCTTCAGTATTTGGATAGTCTATAAAAACCATCTCTTGTGCTAAATACGGAACTTCATACCACTTATTATTATTAGAATCTCTTACATCATATACCGATATTACATTAGTATCTTCGATTGAAATTTTTTGAAAAGGAGTATATGTATCAAATGTTACAGTTTTAGTTTTTATTTCAGCAGAAATAGCTTGTACATATTTTTTAATCAAATAAAAAGTTGGTTCACCGGTTGATATATCTCTTTGATATACAGAAATTTCTCTTTCGGTTTCCTCTGAAAAATCAACTACATCCGATGTTCTAAAAAGTATATTGTTTCTACCTGAACGAACTTCCAATCCTTCTTTTATTCTTAAATAATATTTTTCGTCAGGTACGTTATTTATTCCACTACCCTTTGAAGGTACAAGTTGATATACACTTAGAGTTGTAACCGCCGGTGCGGTTACTTTTGGTTTATATCCCAAATATTGAGAAAGTGCTAATACACTTCTTATATCTTCGGCATATACCATTAAAGATTCTTTTAATGTATCATCTATATAGTATGAAAGCGAATCCCCAATATAGGATGCCATTTCTATAAACATCATACCAGGAGATGATTCATTAAAATCGGAATAAGATTTTGGGAAATAATTTTTAGCAAACTCTATAAGATTCTGTCTAAATCCTATAAAGTCTTTATCAAGATATTTTATATCTTTTCCTCTATTTTTAAAATTTTTATTTGTTGTTGTAATCGCCATTTTATTTCTTTTATTGAGCTACACTAAATGAAACTGTATTCAAATCTGGTGTGTTTAAAATACTAAAAGTAATTGAAACATTTACCAAATTTCTATCTTTATTATCATTTGTTTGCTCTATATCAATTTGTTCAGCAGTAACATAAGGTAACCAAGTCTCTAACGCTTCATTAATTGTATTTTCAATTTTTTCAGCTAATAAATCATCATTAAATTCAAATAATAATTCTTGTAAACCACTACCAAAATTAGGCTGCATTACTCTTTCACCTTTCTTAGTCAACAACAAATTTTTTATATTTGATTTAACCTGTTCTGCGGTTGTAAAAGATTGATTAAAAGCAACATTTCCTATTTGTATAGGTAAAGTTATTCCTATTGCATAATCTTGATACTTTTTTGTATCCTGAACTAACTTTTGACCTAATACAATTGCCATTACTTCTTAAATCTTTTAACAAGCTCTGAATAATCTCTATTAAAAGCTTTATCTAATTCCGCTACGCCTGTTTGGACACCTAATCCAGTTTTTTGAGGTCCACCACCAGCAAATTCACCATAACCCATTTTTTCTGCAATTGCAGTTCTACCAACAATCGAACCCATATCTGCCTGTCCAAAGCTCATAGTTCTAAATCCACCATCATTAGAAACTGCTTGTCTGGTTTCGTTTAGGATTTGATTAATCATTGGGTTTTTACTATATGTTTCTTTTTTTATTTCTACTTTAGGCTCATCATCACCTAAAATAGCTTTAGCCATACTTAATCCAGTATTCTTTGGTTGTTTTTGCTCAGCCAATACTTTCTTCATTTCAGTTCTTATAGCTTCCTTAATAAGAATAGGAAGTTGTTGTTTAAGTTCCTCTTTAACTAAGATTTGAATGGCTTGTACTAATTTATCAGTATTCATACTTCGTTATTTGTTATGTTTATAAATATTTAAATTGATTATTTTTGGGTTTTAAGCCCAAAGAGTTGGGTCTTTTTGTAATTCTTCCCAATATTTGGCAAATTTTTTGGTTCTATCATCCAATCCATTATACCCACCATTAATTCTTTTAGTTACAATTTTTATTGTATTAACAGATGAATCTTTACATTTTTCACCTAATTTATTCGCTTTCCAAAACATACAGGCGGTATCTGAATAATATTTAGTTGCCACTATTGTTGGGTTACCAACAAAATCAGCTCCAGCGGTAGGTCCAAACTTTTTATAATTTGCTCTACCTGTTAATTGAATATAACCCCTTCCTTTATATCGTTTACCATCTCCTGGTTCTGTATTACCCAAATCTTTTCTTCCTTCATATGCCGTTCCAGAAGCTATTTCTTCTTTATAAACAAAATTACCAGATTCGTGATTAGTTTGTGCTAAAAAATGGGCTCTTTCTAAAGGAGTTTTTCCAATACCATATTTTCGCATAGCCGTAACTAATTCAGGTGGTACTTTCATTTTGCTTTTATAATTTGGAACTGGTTGTATATTATCCTTCGGCTTTTCTTCTTCGGTTAATGGTGGGTCTGGTTGGGTTTCCGCATCATCTTTCAATCTTTGTTGTATTTCTTGCTTTCGTTCTTCAGTTGGTTCTTCTTCATCTTCAGATATTGCATAAGCTTTTGCAGAAGATTCATTTATATTATCACCTTCCAAAGATGCTTCTTCTGCCGCAGCCAATTGTGCATCTGTCATTTCTATATCAGATGTATCCACTTCTTCCGAAGTTTGCTCAATTTCAGATGGAACAGAGCCGCCAGGTTTTGCCGGTGCTAACTGGTATCCACTCCATTGAACTATTCCAGGTCCAGGTGTTCCAATCGGTGGATACAAAGAAACTGTGTTTACAATTCCTGAAACTGAGGTTAGATGACTTGTTGCATATAAAATAAAATCATCTATTATTAAACCTGGATTTTTGGTTGGTGGTATTGCTGACATAATTATTCGTATATTGAAACGTGCATTGGGTCATTATTACTTAACCACGTCATTCCTTGTGATTTAAATATTGCTGCAACTTGTTGAAATCCTTTATCAAAATCATTTAAATCTCTTATCTTTTTACTACCACTATAAATACCATCTGCACCAAACTTATAACCATATGGATATACTTCGGTATTCATATCTATTGCAGTTCCCCAACTATGATTTGATAATCTAGCCCCACATGTTACATTTCGAACTGCCAATCCTCCACCACAATTTTTAATATATTGTTGTAATCCTTTTTCTTTAATTTTCGCTAAAGCAGGTTTAACTATTGCCGCTAAATCTTTGTGTACTAATATTTTTTTATCTCCACTAGCAGTTGGAAACATTATTTCAGTACAATTTTTTGTCATATATTCTTTATTAACTTTATACCAATTTCTTGGACATTTACCAGGATCAGTTCTACTAATTTCAAAATTCGGCGCTTCTCCTAATGCTGGCCATACTCCATTACCACAACGTTTAAATAAAGCTTGGTCACCCCTTGCTACTGGTGGTTTTGCTTTTGGTGGTAAATCACTAGATGTTCCAGATGTACCAGAAGTAGAAGAAGATGGTTTTGGTTGAGTTTCCGAAGTTCCGGTATCTTCTTCTTGTGCTTCAATTTCTCTATTATAACTTTCTACATTTGCGTATGCTTCTTCTTCAGAAACATTACTATTATTAGCCATTGCCGCTTCTGAAGTAGGAAATTCTTCTTCGTATATTTGTTGATTTTTTGGATATTCTTCTTCAATATCCTGTTTTATAGCTTCGGCTTCCGCTTCATCTGGAGTTGATGCTCCAGGTACACTTACAGCAGGTTGCCAAGTCCCAGCATTTAAAACAATATTTGATACAACCGAAACATTTGAAACAGCACCAACCGCAGGTATTAATGGTATTGGAAATTCATTAAGAGTTGCACCTGTCCAATATGCAATAACACCCTTACCCATTTCACCAACTAAATCATATGGTTCGGTTGATGATAATCCTTTTTGTAAAGCAGCCTTAAACAACTGCTCCATAGCTTCTTTATTTCCTTTTTTTAAACTAACCTGATTTAAAACATCCTTACCTCTTTTTATAGCAGCATCATACTCATCAGCCCATTTTTTTGCAACAACATCTATGCTATTGATTGAATCGGGACTGTTTGCAAAATTAATTAAATTATTTTTAAAAATTTCCCAAGACATAATTTAAATTTTAACTCCGTCTATTTTGCTCTGCGCAAGTTTGATTGTTTCTTTTGATTTTTGCATTTTTTCTTTGGCGGAATTTAAAGTACTTTGAGCCGCTTCTTTTGCTTTTTTAGTTGCTTCTTCTAATTTAGCTTTTGCTTTTTGTTGAGCTTCACTTATTTTAGCCTGTGCTTTATCTTTAGCAGCCATAGCTTTATCTTTAGCAGCCATAGCTTTATCTTTAGCTGCCGTAGCCTTATCTTTTAAAGATGAAACTGCCGCTTTCTTTTCGGCTGCTTCTTTTTTAGCTGCTTCTAATTTTTCTTTTGCTTTACTTTTTTTATCTTTTTTAGGTTTTGGTAAATCTTTCTTTTTAAATTTAGGAACAGGTGGTAATTTTGGTACTCCAATTTTAGGTATTTTTGGAATTTCAGGTGGCTTTGGTAATTGATTTTGTAAACTTTGCAATTGAGAAGTTGCTTGTCCCTGTAAATTCGATAATTGAGAAGTTGCTTGTCCTTGTAAATTAGATACCTGAGAACTAACTTGTCCTTGTAAATTAGATACCTGAGACCCTATTTGTGATTGAACATTTTGTAGCTGTTGTGCTCCTTGTTGTTGTAAATTGTTTAAATTACTTCCAGACGCTTGATTAGTTACAGATGATTTTATATTTTGTATTTGCCCAGCAAATGATGATAAATTTTCCATATTAAGATGTCTGATTTAATTTACTTAATATATTATTTAATTTAGATTTTATTGAACGAAATGTTGGTACATTTTCCGGACCTATTTTTGAAGGACCTGATGGTGTTAAATAATTTTGTGCTACAATAGCATCAATTAATTCTGCTAATAAATCAACCAATTGTTGTCCTTTTACTATTGGTTCTAAGTTTTCATTGCCTAAAAATATTGAACCCTTTCCACTATGTATAGCAACATCCCTATCGTTTGTTACAATATGTATATTATCTTTTACACTTACATCTATACCACCTTTATTATCAATAGAAAGACCACCATCTGAAATAAATCCATAATTTTTTTTAGAAAAAAATATCATTTCTGATTTTTTTGCTGAAAGGATAATTCTATCAGAATTTAGTAATATTTGTTCACCAATTAATTTTTGTGGATAATTTTCAAAAGATTCCGGCTTTGTTTCAAAATCAGTAGAACCTTTATCGTCAACAGTTCCAGGTAAAAAAGGTAATTGATATTGATTGGAGGTAAGTGCAATTATACTACCATCTCTATTGATATCTTCTTCGGTTACTAAATAATAATCTTTTTTCTTAGATTCAGCATTTTCATTATTTCTTATAATAATTGTAGGGGAAAATACTCTTTTTTGTCCTACAAGATTGTTATATCCACTAAATCTAATTGATTGTCCAAAACGGCTTTCAAATAAGGTATCACCTTCATATAATTTTAATTTATGAATACCTTGTTGAAATTCATAGTAATCACCAAACCCATCATATTTTGTAGATTCATCGCCATTACTTCTTGCTATTCCTGTATCCTGTACCTTTGCATAATCACTACCTTGTTCACTTTTTAATTTTTTAGGCGAAAATAGATTTGAAATTATGTTTGGTTCATTGTTTGCACTTGGCGATAAATCTTGTCCAATTCTTCTGTAATATACTTGTCCACCCTTACCTTCAATAATTTCTACTGCTTCATTTCTTACCGGTAAAGTTTTAAAATTTTTATCAAACGGATAAGCTACTGGTAAACTCGCATCATCTTTTGATATTTGTCCAGTATATCTAAATAATATTGCTCCAACAAATGAAGCCTGCTTATTAACCGCATTATCATTATTCTTTAAAAATGGATGGGTATCATCTAATATAACACTATAAACTATACCATTTCCTTTTGATGAACCTTCAGGTGCATTTTGTGAACCTCCTGCTTGAGAAGTTTGTGCATTTGTTAAAGACATCTTATTTTATTACTTTTTTAAGTTCTTCTAATTCAAATTCCAAATCATCAACTCTCTCTACCTCTTGTTTAGTTTCTTCTAATTCTTTAAGAAGTTGATTCTTTTCAAATTCAGTTAAGAAACCATCTTGTCCTTCGGTTTTCTTTTCCGCTGCTATAATTTTTGTTGCAATTGTTGCCAATTTAACTAATTGGTCATCATTTTTTACCGAACTATCAATTAGAGAAGATAATACAGGTCCAACAGTAGCTACATCGCCAGCATGTTTAACCATTTTCTTTAATTCTTCAATTAAAGCGGATATTCTTTGTTTTTTTGAAGTTTGATTGTTGTAAATATCCTCAAAGAGAGAACTAAGGTTTTTTCCTTTAAATAACTCAAAATCTGTTGACATACTCTATCATTTTTGTATGTCTATAAATATGTACTAATAAAAAAGTGGAATTTATTTTTCTATAACCTCGATTGTAATCTTAGGTTGGTATTCTTTTGGTAATTGATTATTGATACCTTTAAATTCATTTACTTTATCTTTAAAATAAGTAATTTGTAATATACGGTCAGTTAGATTCATTACCGTTTGAGATGATGTGGACATTTCTTCCGTATCTCTTTTCATATTAAGAGCCGGTCTATTTGGAAAGAACTCTTTTCTCATAGCCTGTGCTATTTCTGTCCAGTCACTAACTTTATCAACTGATTTTTCGGCTGATATTTTTCTCATTTTAGAACTTAGGTATTTCTCACCATGTGTATATCCCGCATCCGTAAACATATGTCCGTGGTTTGTACGAACAACGGGCGATTCGGTATTTTGTAATTTAATATCAGGTTTGTGTTTAGATGTGGTTTCTACACTAATCATATGTTTTGGTGAAGATATGAATGTGTGTCCTTTAAGTGATAATCCACTTTTACCTTTGTATGTTATAGCTGCTTTTAATGCCTGTTTTAGTGTAGGTTGTTTGATGATGTTTCTCATCTTATCACCATCGGGTCCAGGTTTACCACCTTTCTTTACAATCTTATGTTCTGCTTCATCGTGTCCAACTAATAGTGCCGAATTTACAACACCTATTCCTTTTTCGTTTAATCCTTCACTCCAGTCAGTTACTAAATCATGTAGGTATGCAACTTCCACACCATCTATAATAGTGTGAACAATTTCTAAAGATGGATTATAAGCTCTATCTCTATTTTTAGCTAGGATAAATTTATCTCCAACTTCTTTGGATACAATAATACATTCGTTTATCATATTGTTGCCAAACCTTGTTTTTCTGCGTATTGATTAATAAAACCCTTTACTTGTCCACTATTTAATACATTCGTAAATTCTTCTATTGCTTTATTTGTAGTATTCAATTTCCATTGCGTATATGTAAACTCTAATTTATTATCACCTGGTATATCTTTTGAATTTTTATCTTTTGATGGATATAGTTCTTTAAATACTTTTTCTAATTCATCTTCTGCCGCTTTACTTGTCAACCATTTTTTAACTAATGATTTTTGATAAACAAACTTTTCAAAATCAAATTTACCATCTTTTGTTTTAGATTCTAAATTTTTTAATTTGTTATCATTTTTTAAAGTATAATAAACAAACTTATTAAATTTATCATTTTTATCCAATCTATCTAACCATTTTATATAAGCTTTACCAATTTCTTTCTCTTTAACAGATTTACCTCTAAAAGAAAGTATAGCTTGTTTGATTGCCCATATAGCAGCAGTTAATGCTACATTAATAGCAATTGTATAAAATATATCTTCTTTTAAAAGTGATTTTAATTTAATCATTCTATTTACA
>JACCDJ011582367.1_pt1 | contig 40077 bp, 30 predicted proteins | sample 7444481 | NCBI WGS metagenome assembly JACCDJ01 (sample SAMN15323435, study PRJNA562643) | freshwater metagenome | isolation source: river surface water | place: USA:Blue River Watershed | collected 2017-08-15
CCACGGGGCACTGTCCAGCCCGGCCAAGTACACCAGGCTGACCGAGCGTTGGGCCGATGCCGGTTATCTCGTCGTTGCGCCGTTGCATGGCGACAGCACCGACTGGACCGGAACCAAGCCGCAGCAGGCTGAGCAGCTGCCCTGGCGCATGGCCGATATGGCTCTGGTCCGAGCCAGGCTGCCGAGCCTGGCGCAGCGAATGGGGGTGCGGGTTGGCCGTGCTCCGCTATACGCTGCAGGTCACAGCTTTGGTGGGCTGATCGCGATCCTTTGGAACGATCCGGGGCTGCGTTCGGTCATCGCGCTCTCGCCACCGGGGCCATTGCCGGGCCTGCCCGTGGCGATCGCGGACAAGCCCATGCTGGTTGTTACCGGGACCAAGGATTCCTTTCCCGGCTTTGCACCCCGCTGGCAGGATCACCTGACAGCCTACAATTTGGCCAAGGGGCCAGCGCTGGCTTATGTCGGCATCGATGCCGATCACTATTTCGGCGGCATCTACTGTCGCCCCGAGCTGCCGGGGCCAAAGGCCGAGGCAGCCTTTGCCGACCTGGTCCCGCTGACACTCAAATTTCTGCGTTCGCCGCGCCTCGCCAAGCAGTTCAGGCCGAAGGCCGGAACGCTGGAAGGCAAAGGCTTTTAATCGCGGCCCCAGCGGGCGAAAGTGGCTGCCGCAACCAGGTTACACGCGGCCGGGGTCAGCGCAAAAGCGATCAGGATCCCGGTCAAGGCTGAGGCCGGCTGCGGTCCGCCATGCGCCGCTGCGACCGCATCGAAGCCAAAGGCCGACAGGATCAGGCCGGTGATCAGCGCCCCGCCCAGGGCAAAGGCAATCTTGTCGAGCGCGATGAATACTGCAGAATAGAGCCCGGCCTTGCCTTCACCGGCGATGTCACTGACCATTGAAAAGCCCAGCATGGCCCAACCCGAATTGCCGATCCCCAGCAACAGGGCAAAGCCATAGAGCAGGGGCAGTCCGCCCCAGGCGGATGCGCCCCAACCCAGGTGGGCCGTGGCGTGGATCAGGGCTGCGACAACATAGGCACGCCGCTTGCCGATCCGCGCCGCCACCTTCACCCAGATCGGTTGGGCCACGATGATGCCCACACTTGCCAGCAGGACCACCGGCCCGACCCGGTTGAGCGCATCGGGAATGCCAAGATTATAGGCGATGAAATACATCAGCCCGGCATAGGCCATTCCGGCGGCCAACAATTGTAGCAGGTTGACCATCGCCAGCACCGAAAAGCGGCGGTCCGCCAGGGCCGTCATGGCTGAACGCAAGGTGATCTTTTCCTGCACTGTGGGTCGCAGGCCAACGCGCTTGGCGGCGGCCCCGGCACCCCACCAGCCGAACAGCAGCGACACGGCGCACAGGGCCGCGAGCATCTTGGCCATGGCTTCATAGCCCGGCTGGCCGCCGCCAGCCGCCGCCGCATAGGCCGGGGCTACGGCCCCTGCTAGCAGCACCCCGATCGCGGTGAAGGCCAATCGCCAAGCCATCAGCACCGTGCGTTGGTGCGGGTTGAGTTGCAGGTCTCCGGCAATCGCCAGGTAGGGGACCGAGAGGCAGGCAAACACCGCCATGTAGAGCGCGAAGGCCGTGGCCACATAGGCGGCCATCGCCCCCTCGCTGCCCGGTGGAACATGGAACAGCGCGATCATCGCCGCCGGTGCAGCAAGGGCTCCGATCAGCAACCAATGACGCCGGGCAAAGCGGGCTTGCAGGCGGTCTGAAAGCAGGCCGGCGGAAACGTCGAAGACGATCCCGCCGATCAGCTTGGGCACGAAGATTGCGGTTCCGGCCAGTGCCGGGGAGACGCCCAGCACGCTGGTCATGAAGAACAGCAGCAGCAGCGATGGCACATCGCGGAAAACCTGCCCGGCGATCTGGCCAAGGCCATAGGCCATCTGGGCCGGAAGTCCCGGTCCCTGCGTGCTGTTCGTCAACCCAATCTCCCCTATGTTTTATAGTCGCCGGCGCGTCAGGACTTGGGCGGGCCGCCCTGCTGCATGGCCCGGAACCAGGCCGGCAGTTCGGGATCCTTGGCCCGCGGCGGGCCACCCGGACCGACCGGCGCTGGCGTCTGGGTATGGGCGTAATTTTCAAGGCTGGACAGCGAGATGTCTGACCAGGCCTCGGGCGCGTGCATGAATTTGGGGAAGTGCTTTTCCGTGAAATCGAGCACACGGCGGTCGATCACCTCGATATGATCGTGGGCGCCCATGAAGCATTGATAGGTGCAGTGCCCCGGGGTGCTGCCCATCAGCATCCACGGCAGCCACGGCGTCGTGCGGGCCCATGACCCATCATATTCGACCGAGGTCTTCTTCGGATTCTGAATGTCCGCCCAATCGATCTGGTAGAGGAAGGTCTCGGTCACCTGGTTGAAGGGTGACCCGCTCTCGCGCGGCCACTTCGAAGGTTGGAGCGCTGAAGGATAGAACAGGTTGATGTTGCTGAACCAGTGCAGCCGGTTGTCGCGGCGGCGGAAATCCAGCTTCACCGGGATCTTTGGCGGCTTGTCCTTGTTCAGCCCGCCATAGGCCGGCGGCGGCGGATAGAAATCGGTAATCGTGTGGTTGAACGGATCGTTGGCGATCGGCACCACTTTCACCACCTCGTTCAGGTAGGGATTGGTCCATTCCTCGATGATCTCGCCACTCTTAAGATCGGTGTAAAAGCCGATTTCGCGCAGCACCTTCTTGTAGCCGCCATCTTCCCCATCGTTGGGCAGCAGGCGGGCACAGGAAAAGCCGGTGAAGCCGACCAGGTCCTGGACGGCTTCGCCAGGGCGGACGCCCTGAACCACGCCCTTGAACCAGCCGTACTTGGTGGACTTCATGTCGGTGTTGCCAGCCAGACGTGCCCAGGCTTCGCGACAGCCGCGCGACGTAGTGAGATCCAGGAAGGGCCCCTTCAGCGAGGTCTGGACCCCGGCACTTTTGCCGACCGTTGGCTTGGCCCCGGCGGCGGTGGGGAGCATGCTGGTCGTAGCAGCCAGCATGGCGGCGGAGGAGAGGAAGTCGCGGCGGTCCATTCGGGTGTTTCCTCGCTAGGTGGATAAAAGCGAAGGCTATCCTGCCATGCCATCTGGACCAACACGAAACTCCCGCTAGTTTGACCGGCAGACGGATAGATCGAGGGGTTGGGCCTGCGATGACAATGGAAAAAGGTGTCCCGATCCGGGCGATTACCCGCGGGCTATCGGTCCTTCAGGCAGTCAACCGCGGTGGGTCGATTACGATGATGGAAATCGCCCGGACCAGCCAGGTGCCCTATCCGACCGCCTGCCGCATCGTGCAGACCCTGCTCCACGAAGGCATGATCGAACGCGAGCCGGCGCGCAAGCGGTACCGGGCGACGGCGCTCGTCCAAAGCCTTGCCTCTGGCTATCACGATGACAGCAAACTGGTGGAAATTGCGCGTCCTCACATTGAGGCGCTGACCGACAAGCTGCTCTGGCCAATCTCGATCACCAGCCGAGTGGGGGCGCATATGATGGTGCGCGATTCCACCCACACCCGCACATCGCTGACGCTCAATAACTATTACCCGGGTTTTACCCTGCCGATCATGGAATGCTCCAGTGGCAAGGCCTATATGGCCTTCTGTAGCGATGGCGAGCGTGAGCATCTGCTGGAAGGTCTGCGAACGATCGAGGGGGCGGCCGAGAAGATGGCCACCTTGCTGCTGTCGAACGACAGCCTGCTGCGCGAAGTTCGCAACCAGGGTTATGCGACCCAGTCGCGCAACGCCTATACCGCCAACCCTGGCAAGACGTCCTCGATCGCCGTTCCGATCTTCCGCGGAGAAGAGGTGGCCGGTGCGATCACCATCATTTTCTTCTCGGTCGCCATGCCGATGGAAAAAGCCATTGCCCAATTTGTCGCGCCGGTAACCGAGACGGCCCGGGCCATTTCTCGCGAATTAAGTGTGCTCTGACCCCATTTATCCGCCTGGCGAACAAAGGCGGGGTGATGGTATTGTCCGGACAACTACACTATAGCCTCGGAACTGGGCGCTCTGCATCTCCACGTGGAGCGACACAGGGAGGCTAACATGAATCTTACTGCGCACAGGATTCTCAAGCGCGCTGCGCTCCAGGGTACAGCGCTTGTTGCCATTGCCACGGCTTTTCCGGCCTATGCCCAGGAAGCCGATAAGGATGGTGCGAATAACGACGATATCGTGGTGACCGCGCGCAAGCGCGATGAAGACGTCCAGACCGTTCCGATCGCGATTACGGCCTATACCGCTGATCAGCTGGCCGCACGCGGGATTTCGAATTTCAACGATCTCGGCAACTCGACCCCGGGCATTGCCATCACCAGCATTGCCGGCGGCACGGTCCAGCAGATCTTTGTGCGCGGCCTGGCTCCGGCCAACACGGCAAACGACCTCAACACCGAAGCGAACGTCGGTGTGTTCATCGACGGCATCTATCAGACCAGCCGCAACACGCTGGACATCATCTCGGTGCTTGATGTCGGCCAGATCGAAGTGGCCAAGGGTCCGCAATCGGCCCTGTTCGGCCGTTCGACCTTTGCCGGCGCGCTGAGCATTGCCACCAAGAAGCCGGGTCGCGATTTCGGCGCCGATGTTTCGGCCACGGCCGGGGTCGACAAGGACTATCGCATCAAGGGGTCGATCACGGCTCCGCTCGGGGATTCGCTGCGGGCGCGCCTGTCGGCCGGTTACCTGACCTATGATGGTTGGGGCCAGAACCTGGCCGCTCCGGATGACAACCTTGGTGGAACCAAGAAATGGGCCGTCAGCGGTTCAGTTGTTTGGGAGCCCAGCACCGATTTCACGGCGACGCTCTCGGGCTTTGTCACCGACAGCAAGACCGAGATGAGCCCGGTCAGCCAGCCGGCGATCGCCACCTTCAACTGCGGCACCACCAGCACTTCGGCAGTCACGCTGAATCTGCGCCAGCTCTATTGCGGCAGCCTGGTCGCACAGAAGATCAGCGACATCAGCCCGGGCGTGCCGGATACCCATACCAAGACCCGCCAGGGCTCGCTGGAACTTGAGTACAAGCTTGAAGGTGTCCGCATCGTCAGCCTTACCGGCGTGACCGGTGCCGAGAACGATACGTTCAATGATTACGATGGGTCGTCGGCGGGTGTTCTGTTTGGCGTCTGCAGTGCAGCGGTCTGTTCGCCGGCCGGCGCATACTCGCGCCTGGTGCGGGCCAATGTGCATTCCATCTCGAAAGAACGGGTCCGTACTTTCAGCCAGGAACTCCGCCTTCAGTCGGATAATGCCTCGCCCTTCCAGTGGATCCTCGGCGCGAACTATTTCGACCAGCAGATCCCGCTGAGTGCCGGTGGCCTTGGCACCGACCGGGCGGGCCTCGCGGCTAATGAGCGGTTCGTTCAGGTTGTCCAGGTTGGCGTCGTCCCGACGACCGGCGTAGGAGCTTACGACTTCACCGCAAACCCGTTCATCATCGACAATGCGAACGCCGGGCAACTCTCGTCGAGCTATTCCAAGGCCAGCACGAAGACCTTCTCGGTCTTTGGGTCGCTGGGATATACGCTTGGGGCCTTCCGCGCCACGGCCGAAGGTCGCTATAACACCGACCGTAAGCGGGCCCAGGTCTTCTCCGTATCGAACCCGCTGAGTGTCCCGGGGATCAACCAGCCCATCGCTGGTACCACGGTGCCGGCAGACGGGATCTTCCCGGTTGTCGGTCCGGTCTTCGAACAGACCTTTAAGAGCTTCGCCCCGCGCTTCACGCTGGATTACAAGGCGTCGGATAATCTCTTCCTCTACGCTTCGGCTTCCAAGGGTGTTCGGGCGGGCGGCTTCAATACGGCCAACGCCGTCAGCGCCACGGGTATCCTGGCGACTGAAGTACCCTACGACGAAGAAGAAAACTGGACCTACGAACTGGGCTTCAAGTCGGACTGGTTCGACAAGATGCTGATGTTCAACGCGTCTTACTTCCATGTCGATTGGAAGAACGCCCAGGTTTCAAGCTTCACCGAAAACCCGACTGCGGTGAATCCATCGCGGATCATTCGCAACATCGGCGCCATCAAGACCGATGGCTTTGAAGCCCAGGCAGAACTGAACCCGACCAAGAACTTCAACTTCGGTGGCAGCATTGTCTATTCCGACGTGGCGTTCGGACCGGGCGTATATGATGGCGGTACGGTAACCCAGTGCGTCATCGGCGCAGGCACCACCGCGGTGGCAGCGCCCGGATGTCCGGCCGTCACCGTCCTGACCCTGCCTTCGGGTGTGGTCCGTGCGGTTCCCTCGCTTGAGGGCCTTCGTCCGGCCCGTTCGGTCAAGTGGCAGTGGAATGTCCATACTGCTGTCGGAATGGACCTGGCCAACGGTTGGGAAGCAAAGGCTCGCGTGGATGTAAGCCACACCGGCCCGGCCTATACCAACATCATCAACACGATCAGCTATGGCGATCGCACGTTGACCAACGCGCGACTGACCTTCTCGAACGACAAGTACGGTGTCTCGCTGTGGGCCACCAACCTGTTCGACAAGACCTATGTCCAGAACTCGATCAACCAGCCGCGCGCTGGTGTACCGTTCGCCTTCAACGTACCTGAGGTCTACCTCGGTGAAGGCCGCCGCCTGGGCGTGACCCTGACGGCCAAGTACTGATCCGGTTAAAAAGGGGGATCGGGCGGGGGACCTTCGGGTCTCCCGCCCTTTTCTTTTCAGCTAAGCAGAAAGCGGGTTACCACGGCAACCCAGGCCTCTGGCTGCTCATCGATGATGTCGTGCGTCCCGCCATCCAGCGCTGCGAAGGCAAAGTCTGGTCGCAGGGAATGGGCCCGCTGGGACGCGGCGTAGAGATCCTCGCCAGTGTTGGTGAATATCAGGCTTGGGGCGCGGATCGCCTGCAGGTCTGCTGCCATGTCATGGGCGAAGGCGGCCTCGAAACCCCAATAGTAGTCGGTCGGATTCGCCAGCAAGGCCGTGACATAGCGATGCATGGCTTCAAGCTCCGTCCAGCCGGGTGAGGCCGCCAGACGCTGATCCCAGGCGGCCAACAGATGGCTGCCATCGGCCTTTGGCTCCAGCGGGGCAAAGCGAAACTGCGCGAAATGTGCCCGCTCCTCGTCAGAGAGCAGGGCGACGCCATTAAGGACCAGGCGGTCGACCAGTTCCGGCCGTCGCGCGGCCAGGCTGGCCGCAATCGAGGCACCGGTATGGTGGCCGAGAATGCTCGCCTTGGTCCAGCCCATGGCGGCCATCACGGCTGGCACGGCCTCGGCATAGCCCGCGATGCCGACCGGTGCTGTTGGTCTGTCCGACTGGCCGAAGCCCGGGGTATCCATCGCCACCGCGCAGAAGCCGCGATTGGCCAACAAGGGCAGGACCGCGCTGAACTGATCGCCGCTGAGGGGCGATTGGTGGAGCAGGATCAGCGGGGTGCCATCACCCGCGATCCGCAGGTGGATCTGCCCGTAGGGGCCATCGACATAGGCCCGGCGCAGGGTCATTTGCGCGAAGGGACTCCGTCCTCAATCCAGGCCCGCATGATCGCAGTAAAGCGCTTCGGCGTCTCGATCGGGGGGAAGTGGCCGACATCGGGCAGATAGACCAGTGCTGGTTCGGCGTTGGCCAGATAGCCGTAAAGCGTGCGGCCAGCGCTGGGCGGCAGCAGGGCGTCGCTGCCACCCCAGATCAACAAGGTTGGTGCCTTGACCGCGGCCATGGCGGCGCGGGCCTTGGGCGCGTCGGCAACCTTGGCGATCATCGCGATGAAGTTCTTGTGCGCGGTGCGCCGGTTGAAATCATAGAAGTGCAAGCGGGTCGGCTGATCGATCCGGCTGCCATCCCCGGCGAAAAAGGTGAGGAACTGGCTCCAGTAATCGGCATCCTGGTAGCCCTGGGCCTTGGCGCGGGCCTGGGCATCGGTCCAGGCCTTGGTCAGCACGAGGTGCGAGGTGTCGACCGGATCGGACGGCGCGTTTGATATGACCAGCCGTTCGACCAGGTCGGGCCGCTTGGCGGCCAGGAACACGCCAAGCGTGCCGCCGCTTGAAACCCCGACAACCGTGACCTTCTTGATGCCCAATTGGGTGAGCAGGGCCTCGGCGATGTCGGCGGGGGCAGTGGATGCCACGACGCTGTCCGGTACGTCATCGGACAGGCCAAGCCCGGGTACATCATAGCGGATCACGCGGTAATGGGCCTTGAGCAGCGGGACCATGCCGTCCCAGGTCCTGAGCGTGCTGGACGAGCCGTGGACGAGGAGCAGGACCGGCGCATCGGGCCCTTTCAGGCCTTCATCCTTATAATGGACCTTCAGCCCCGCGATCGTTGCGTAATGGCTCTGGCTATCCTGGTATTTGGCCTTGAGCTGATCCAGCGTCAGCCACGGCGATGGGGCGGGGGCATTGCCCATCAGCAGCAGGGCCAGCGGCAGCAGGATCAGGCGGGCCAGCATGGCTTAACGCTTCTTCAAGCTGGCGAGATAGGCGATCACGTCCTTGCGCGCCTGTGGATTGGGCAGCCCGGCGAAAACCATCTTGGTTCCGGGCACCTTGCCATTGGGACGCGCCAGGAAGGCGTCGAGCTGGTCCGGTGTCCAGGTGATGCCCGCCTTGGTCAGCGCCTGAGAATAGCTGAAGCCAGCCTTGCTGCCGGCCTTGGCGCCATAGACGCCCCACAGGTTGGGCCCGACCGCATGGGGGCCTTTATCGGCCACGGTGTGGCAGGCCTTGCACTGGAGGAACTGGCGCGAGCCTTTCACCGGGTCGCCCGCCGGGGTGGGCTGAGCACCCAGCGGAGTTGCGGCAATCAATGCGATGATGGGCAGAAAACGTACCCGTGGCGAAAACAGCATGGCAAACCAACCCCTCGGTTCTTCGTCCCACCACCCTAGGCGGGAGCGACGGGGCAGGGCAACGCTGCTCCTGAATAACCGACAGGCGAATAACCCTGCTTTGCGATTGCCTTTGCCGGGGCTGGCGCCAGAGTGCGCTGGCTAGGAGATTGCCCATGAACCTGTCCCGCCGTCGCTTCGCCCTTGGCCTTGGTGCCACCGGGATTGCCGTTTCTGCGGGAGCCAAGCCCAAGCCCAAGATCGCGACACCGGCCATGCTCGACACCATCGTGATCGGCGCGGGGATGAGCGGGCTCAACACCGCGCTGCTGCTGGAGGCTGAAGGGCAAAGGGTGGCGGTGATCGAAGGGCGCAGCCGCGTCGGCGGTCGGGTCCATACTCTATTTGACCAGCCGGGAACGCCCGAAATGGGCTTCAACACCATGGGCGAGGGCTATGGCCGCGGGATCGATGCCGCGCGGCGCGCTGGTGTCGAATTGTTCGAAACCGGTGCTCGATACCGCAAGGCCCCGCCGCAGGCGCTGTTCCTGAACGGCAAGAGCTATAGCCGCGAGACCTGGGCTGCGGCGGTCGAAAATCCGCTGCCGGCGCCGCTCAAAGCGATGATGCCCTGGGAAGTCGTGCCCCGGCTGGTGGCGCAGCACACCCCGCTGACAGACTGGACGCAATGGTATCTGCCCGAAAGCGGGGTGCATGATATCGCGCTGCACGAATTCCTGAAGCAGCAGGGGCTGAACGAAGCTGCGATCCGGCTCGTCAATGATACGGCCCCGGCCTATGGCAATTCGGCCTGGGACGTTTCGGCACTGATGCTGGAATGGAACGATGGCTTCGTGAAGGGGCAGATTGCAGTCGGCACCAAGCAGTTCGCGGTCAAGGGCGGCAACGCGCGGTTGCCGATTGGCATGGCCAAGCTGCTCAAGGGTGACCTGATCACCGGCAAACGAGTGGTCGGCGTAGATAGTGGCGATGCCCATGCCACGGTCTATTGCGCCGATGGTTCAACTATGCAGGCGCGCCGGGTGGTCTGTGCCCTGCCGCTGGGGGTGATGCGGCGGATTGCCTTCTGGCCCGGCCTGCCCGAGCGACAGGCCCAGGCCATTGCAACGGTGCCGTACCAGCAGCTGGTCAACATCTTCGCCACGGTCAATCGCCCGTTCTGGGAAGAGGACCAGCTGGGGCCGGGCATGTGGACCAATTCGCCGCTCGGCACGATCTATCCGCAATACTTCGGCGCGACGGATACGGAAGTTACCGGCCTGCTGTTCCAGGCGCGGGGCGAACTTGCGCTCGCCTGGGACCGGATGGGCCGGGATACCGCCATGGCATCGGTGGTCCAGACGCTTGAGCAGTTGCGGCCGGCCGCCAAGGGCGCGGTCACCCCGGTCCACTACCATTCATGGGGGGCAGAGGAATATTCGACCGGTGCCTGGGCGGTGTTCATGCCCGGCCAGATCCGCGATCTGCACGCGGCCATGGCCCAGCCGGCCGGCCGGGTGCACTTTGCCGGCGAGCACACCGCGACGGGCGCACGTGGGCTGGAAGCGGCGCTGGAAAGCTCTGAACGCGTGGCGATCGAGGTTTTGAGCGCCTAAAGCCCCAGATTGCCCGGATTGAGAATGCCCTTGGGGTCGAGTTCGGCCTTGAGCGCCTTCATTGCCGCCCAGTGCGCCGGATTGTGGTCGCGGTCATAGGGATAGACCTTGCCGATCTGGAAATGGATGCCGCCGAATTCGTGCATCAGATCGACCACCCGGCCCTTGATCCGCAGGGCCTCAGCCTCGTTGGCTTCGGAGCGGGGATAGGTCGGCAGGTCCTTCAGATAGTCGGCATCGACGATCCGCTGGTGATAGGGGTTCTGCGCATCGGGCCAATAGAATGCCGGCTCATAGACGAAAGCGGTTGAGCCGACGGCCATGAACATTCCGCCGACCACGATCCCATGGCGGGCCATGACATCAGCCTCTTCGGCCAGCAGCGCCTCCAGCGCATAGTGAAATGGCACGACCCGGTCATGCGGCAGCTTGGTATGGCATGGCAGCCAGCGCTCACCCTTTGGCCCCAGCACGTTGTGGAACGGGGCAAAGGGCATGGCCCGGACAACCTCCGGCACCGAGTTCGGAATCTCGGTCCCAAATTCGCTGCACAGCCGCTTAACCAGGTTGATCCGGCCATTGGCTTCGGCCTGATCAATCCCTTCGACGATGAAGTGCCCGGCGTGGCTGGCCGCGGCGATTTCCTTTTCGCCGCTGAAGGCCATCTTCGCCAGTTTGGCTGCCCCCTTTAGCACGCCCGATTGCTTGACGATCTTGCCCGCCATCTCAACCTTCGCGGCGGTATCGGCCTTGCCCAACTGACCTTGCTGGAGAACTTCGTTCAGGCCAAAGTTTTCCTCGCAAATGTCCTCGATCCCGACGGCGCGGAAGGCGGCGTGAAGCGCCTCGAAGCTGGGGAATGAGAAGCTGGCCGTGGCAAAGGCGGGTCGCGCCTTGACCAGTGGCAGGGTGATCCGTGCCTTGACCCCGAGCACCCCGCAATCGCCGGTAAACAGCCCGGTCAGGTCCGGGCCGAAATGGCGGAAGAACGGGACCGACTTGTCCGAAAGCGCGCTGCCGGTGCGCAGCATTTCGCCGGTGCCGGTGATGATGTCGAACGAGAGGGCGGCTTCACCAGCACAGCCCTGGCCATGGCTGATTGCATTCATCGACATGCCCCCGCCGACATTGGCGTGCAGGCCAGAGTAGGAGCCCCAGAACCGGGTCTTGTAGCCGCGCGCCAGCACGGCTTCGCGCAGTTCGGCCCAGGTCACCCCGGCCTCTACGGTGACGGTTGCGCGGGTCTCATCGATCTCGATCGCTTTGAGCCGGCTGCTGTCGATCGTGATCCCCTCGGCCCGGCGTTGGGCATAGGCATCGGTATAGCTGGCCCCACCGCCGCGGGTGACCAGCGGTGTACCGCTGGCGTAAGCCGCGCGGACAATCGCCTGCAATTCCTCGACCGAACCGGGCCGCACCACGGCGGCCGGAAGCTCTCCGGCGCGGAACACGTCGTGGCCATAGAACAGCCGGTCGGCCTCACCGGTCAGGACGTTTTCGGAGCCAAGCTGCTGGCTGAGATTTTCAACGAGGCCCATCAGTTCACCGCAATGTCATCAAGCGCCTTAGTATAGCGCTCTGCCGTGTCATGGGTGGCAAGCTCTGCGGCTTCCTTGCGGGCGACATAGAACAACCGCGCCAGGAAATCCTGCCGCCGCAGTTCACGCGCTTCCAGCGTTTGCTGGTCGGGCTGATAGGCCTCGATCTCGGCGTCGAGCATGATGCCCTTGGCCGCGGCGACCTTTTCAACCGTGTCGAGCCGATCCCGGACCACCGACAGCTCGTTGGCCAGCACCATGATCATCGACATGGCTTCATCCATACCGGGCGTATCGTAAAACCGGGGGCGTTTGCCACGGGCGTTGCGTTGAAGATTGCGCATGGTCATTCCCCTCAGGCCGCCTTTTGGGCGATCAGAACTTCCCAGCCACCGCCGGGGGCGAATTCACCGGCGGTGAACTCACGCTCGGCCAGCGCCTCGGCTGCGTCCTCGGTGTAAGTCGTGTCGGCCCCGGCGAATTCCATGATCGCCATCGGTGCCGTGTCAAACCGGATTGTCTCGACCGGGAACCCCGCGTCGCGGGCCATGCCGATCTGGTCCTTGTCGCGCATCGCGCCCCAGAACGGTTCGTTGTTATAGTAGGTCTCGTTATCCAGGATGAACTGGGTGAACGGGTCCATCAGGTCAAACGGCGGCAAGTCGGCATGGATCATCAGGCCGCCGGGCTTTAGCAACCGGTGACATTCGCGGAAGATGCGGGGCATGGCCTGACCGCTGGTTTCGTGCAGCAGGATGTGGCTGACGATCAGGTCAAAGCTGCCGGCTTCAAACCCGGTGTCCTCGGCATTGCGCTGCATGAAGCTGATGTCCTGCCCCAGCGCCTTGGCGCGGGCGTGGGCATAGCGAATGCAGGGGCCGCCCACGTCGATCCCGATCACTTCGGCATCGGGGAACAGTTCTTTGTAGGGCACGGTCGAGTGGCCGACGGTGCAGCCCATGTCGAGGATGCGCCGGGGCGTGAAGCCAGGCATGTTGCGCTTCAGATAATTGCAAACCGAGCGGCCCATATCGTCGTTGTTCGGGCCGCCATAGCCCATGGAATAGAGATAGACGCCGCGATCATAGACCGCTCCCTGAGCGATATCCTGACCGCTGACCTCGCTGGCATAGCCGCCCGGCATGCAGTGAATGTCCAACTCTGAAATATAGCGTGGGACCGGAAAAGCGGTATCGCTTTCCAGTGTGGCGGCGCTGCTGGCACTTAGCTCGGCGACGGCCTTTTCGAGTTCGGGCAATTGCCGCTCAACCGATCCAATCACCGATTCCCACAGCAATTCCTGCGCAATTCGGTTGGTCGCGGCATAGTGCTGGAAATAGAGGTCCTTGACCATGGCCTTGCGGATATCCCAGCGGTCAGCCGGCGGCTTGCCATGTTCCTTTTCGAACGCCTTGGCAGCGCGGTTCTGGTAGACCGGGGTCAGGCCAGGAAGCAGCCCCTGCTGGACAAATTGCTTCAGGCTTTTGGTGAATTCCTGGCGGGCGCGCTCATCATGGTTGGCGCGGGGCAGGGCAGCATGTTCGTGCTGCTGAAAGGTATTGACCATATCCATCGGCGGTAATCCTTTTCGGGTGCCATCCCAGCCATAATGCTCATGATAGCCATGCCATCAAGCGCGGATTTCCGAGGGTGAAGATGGCGCTCTATCCGCCTGCCGGTTAAGCGTGGTGGTGGTCCTGCGGCCGGGGGCGCGGCGCGCGCGCAACCAGCAGCGCCACCCCGATTGCCAAGGCCATAACGGCTGCCCCAATCGCAAACGGTGCGCGGTGGCTGATTCCGGCATAGATCGTGCCAGAGATCGCCGGCCCAACAACCCGGCCAAGGCTTGATGAACCCTGGGTCAGCCCCATGATCAGGCCGCGATCACCATCGCTGGTCTGGTCGGATGTCAGCGTCTGGAACGCCGGATTGAACAGACCAAGGCCGATCGCCATCACCGCAAGGCCACCCATCATGCCCAGACCGGAGGTCGCCAGCGCGAGCAGGCCCAGGCCGATCGCATGGAACAGCACACCGGCCACGGCCAGCGCAGCGCTGCCAAACCGGCGAGCCAGGGGTCCCGCAGCCCCGCCTTGCAGCAGGGCTGAGATCAGACCGACCGCCCCGAACGAGAGGCCAACATCGCTGGGCCCCCAGCCAAATTCATCATGGGCGAAAAAGGCCAGAGTGGTTTCCATCATCGCCGCCGAACCGATCACCAGCAGGGTCAATGCCATCAGCGCCCAGATCACCGGCTTGGCGCGCAGCACTTCTCCTGCCTTCATGTCGCTGCGGGAAGCATGGGCTTCGGCCCGGCGTTCCGCTGTCAGGCTTTCCGGCAGCACGAACCAGGCGGCCAGGGCGGCAAGCGCGGTGATCGCGGCAGAGGCATAGCCGACGGTGATGAAATCTGAAGGATCGGGATGGTTGCCGGCCAGCAGCCCGCCAATCGCCGGGCCGAAAATGAAGCCCAGGCCAAAGGCCGCGCCAATCATGCCCATGGCCTTGGGGCGCTGCTCCGCCGTGGTAATGTCGCCGACATAGGCGAAGGCGGCGGCGATATTGCCGGCCATCAGGCCCCCGAACAGCCGCGACGCACCCAAGGTGACAATATCGCGGGCGTGAGCCAGGATGATGTAGGATACCACCGCGCCCAGCAGGCTGGCGATCAGGATCGGTCGGCGGCCATAGCGGTCCGACAGCTTGCCCCACAGGGGCGCACCCAGGAATTGGCCGAGTGAATAGATACCCATCGCCACGGTGATCTCGCCGGGGCTGGCCTGGACCATGGTTCCGAAGAACGGGAAGACCGGCAGGACCACGCCAAAGCCGACCAGATTGATGAAGGTGATGAGGAACAGCGTGCCGAGTTGCCGCTGTTGGTTTGGGGTGCCGGACATGGTGGTAACTTGGCTAAGCCATGCGGATTTGGCAATTCGGGCAGGACGCATTCTATCCACTGGGCGGACACGGCGGCGCTGTGGCAAGGCAGGGCGGGCAGCACGGCGCAAGAGAGGCACCATGAACGGAGACATTGCAATCATCGGAGCCGGGCTGGGTGGCCTGACCTGCGCGCTGGCGCTGGTTAAGGCCGGGCTGCGCGTTACGGTTTATGAACAGGCACCCGCGCTGGGTGAGGTCGGGGCCGGGATCACCCTCAGCCCCAACGCCAGCAGGATCATGATCCACCTTGGGTTGGAACAGGGGATGCGCCGTCTTGGTGTCGTGCCGCCCCGCCAACTCACCCAGAACCTGCAGACCGGCAAGGTGCTGGTCGAGCGCGAGCGCGGAGACGGGGTTGAGGCCCACTACGGAGCGCCTTACGTCCACCTGCACCGCGCGGACCTGCACGCGCTGCTGGCCAATGCCCTCGAGGCGGCACAGCCGGGTGCGGTCCGCCTTGATCACAAGCTTGAGGCGATTGCCAGCCAAGCCGATGGCGTGACGATGACCTTTGCTGGGGGCAAGCAGGCCACGGCATTGTTGGCGGTTGGCGCTGACGGGGTGAAGTCGGTCGTTCGCGATGCCCTGTTCAAGACCGCTCCGCCGCAGTTCACCGGGCAGGTCGCCTGGCGCGGCGTCTTGCCGCGTGCGGCGCTTCCGGCTGCGGTCCAGGATCTGCCGCCGGGCATCTGGATCGGTGAGAAGCGCCTGTTCATGCGCTATCCGATGCGGGGCTGGGACCTGGTCAACTATGCCGCCTTCGTGAATCTGGAAGGATGGAGCGAGGAAGGCTGGGCAATCCCGTCGACCACTGCCGAACTGCGCAGCCACTATGCCGATGCCGAGCCGATGCTGCTGGCGATGATCGATGCGACGCCGCCCGACCAGCTGTTCAAATGGGCGCTCCACGCCCGCGAACCACTGGAAAGCTGGATCGCCGGCTCGGTGACTTTGCTGGGCGATGCCGCGCATGGGATGTTGCCCTTCATGGGGCAGGGCGCGGCGACCGCGATGGAAGATGGCCTGGTCCTGGCCCGCTGCCTGATCGCGTTCCCCAAGGCCGAAGCGCTGGCCCGCTATGAAGCTGCGCGGCGCGAGCGGACCACCATGGTCCAGACCCAATCGCGCCTGTTGGGCCTGCAATTCCAGGGCAAGGATCCGGAAAGCTTCGGCAAGGGCCCGATCCTCAACGAGGATACACTGGGCCTGTTCGCCTATGATGCGGTAACGTGCCCAATCTGATCAGACTACGGCGCAAACCGTCTTAGTTTCCAGGTAATTGTCGAGCGCGCCAACCCCGGAATCTCGGCCCCAGCCCGATTGCTTCATCCCGCCGATCGGCAGCGCGGCATCGTACATCGAGTGGGTGTTGATCCAGACCGTGCCCGCGCGCAGCCGCTTGGCCAAGCGGTGGGCCGAAGAAAGGCTTTCGGTCCAGATCGAGGCAGCCAGACCATATTCGCTGTCATTGCCAGCGCGGACCACTTCATCAAGATCGCTATAACGCTGGGCCACGACCACCGGGCCGAAGATCTCCTCGCGCACCACCGCCATGTCCGCGGTCACGTCGGTCAGCACGGTCGGGGTGATGAAGCTGCCATTGGGTCCCGCCGTTTCGCCGCCGGCAACCACGCTGGCCCCGGCCTTCTTTCCATCGGCGATAAATTGGGCGACCTTGGCCGCGTGATGCTGGCTGACCAGCGGCCCCATCTGGGTCGATTGGTCCAGCCCGTGGCCCAGCACCATGCCGCGCGCGACGGCGGCAATGCCTTCCACCACCTGATCGAACAGGCTGTCATGGACATAGAGCCGCGAACCGGCGACGCAGACCTGGCCTCCGTTGAAATAGATCGCATTGGCCGCCCCGGGGATCGCCATGCTCAAGTCGGCATCGGGCAGGATCACCACGGGCGACTTGCCGCCCAGTTCCAGCGTCAGGCGTTTGAAATTGCCCTTGGCGGCATCGATGATTGCGCGGCCCGTGGCGGTGGAACCGGTGAAGGCGATCTTGTCGACACCTGGATGGGCGGCCAGCGCCGCGCCGCAATCGGCGCCAAATCCGGTAACGAGATTGACGACACCGGCCGGCAGCCCGGCTTCAACCATCAATTCCAACATCCGGATTGCAGTCAGGCTGGTGTCTTCGGCCGGCTTGAGCACAACCGTGCAACCGGCGGCGAGGGCCGGAGCGAGCTTCATCGCGGTCAGCACCAGCGGCGAGTTCCACGGGACAATCGCCGCGACCACCCCGACCGGTTCCTTGACCGTATAGGCGAAGACCTCCTTGCCCGGCGGCTGGTAATTGACCGAAGTGGGGATCGACTTGCCCTCGATCTGGTTGGCAAGGCCGCCAAAGAAACGGAACTGGGCAATCGCCCCGGGAATCTCGGCCCAGCGCCCGACATAGAGCGGCTTGCCCTGATCGAGTGTTTCGAGCTCGGCCAGTTCGTCGATATGGGCTTCGAGCTTGTCGGCAATCGCCCAGAGTAGCTTGGCCCGGTCCATCGGCGTCATGGCCGGCCATGCGCCGGCTTCAAGCGCGGTCCGGGCTGCGGCAACGGCGCGATCAACGGTTGCGGCGTCGCCCTTGGCCACGGCTGCCAGCACTTTGCCCGTGGCCGGATCGCGGGTATCGAAACTGTCGCTTGCAGACTGCCAGTTGCCACCGATCAAGTGGCCATGGGGCGCGCGGGACAGGAACGCCGCGGCGGCGGCGGAATGGGCGGGGGCGGTCAGCGCAGACAGGTCGGTCATAGTGCGCTGATATGCGCGATCGCCTGACTTTCGGAAATAACTTCTGCGTATTTTGCTTGCAGGTCGAACAGGTTTGCCTCGTGCGGTCCGGGATGACGGTCGCCGCAGGCCTCGCGCACCACGAAGGGCAGGAAGCCGTGCTGGCAGGCATCCAGCGCAGTCGCACGGACGCAACCGGAGGTCGAAAGCCCGGTTATCAGCAAGGTGTCGACGCCCATAGCGGTCAGGGTCGAGGCCAGGGTCGTGCCGAAGAACGACGAGGCATATTGCTTGGTAATGACCAACTCACCGGCCTGCGGCTGGAGGCTGGCGGGGAAAGCGCCCATCGGAGAACCGCGCTCGAAGGCTTTCAGGGCGGGGACCTTGCGGAAGAACACCCCGCCGTCGGTCCCGCCCGGGGTATATTCGACATTGGTGAACATCACCGGGATACCGGCCTTGCGCGCCGCGGCGAGCAGACGCTCGTTGCTGGCCAGTGCGTCCTCGACCCCAGCATAGAGCGGCGAAGCCGGGTCGAGGTAGGCGACGACAAAATCGACGATCAGCAGCGCCGGCTTCTGGCCGAAGGGCAGGTGGCCATCGAAGGCGCCCTTGTAGTTCGCTCCGAGGTCGCCTTCGTCCTTCGCCATCAGATCACCCCTGCCGCCTTCAGGCCGTCCAGCTCGTCCGCCGTCATGCCCAACAGCTCGCCATAGATTTCGGCGTTGTGCTGGCCAACCTTCGACGGAGCAGGCCGACGCACGCCGCTCGGCGTGGCGGAAAGCTTGGGGAAGGCGTTCTGCATCTTGAGCGGCCCGAAGCGTTCGGTCTCCACTTCAATGATCGCTTCGCGCGCCTTGAAATGCGGATCAGCCAGCATGTCTGGCGCGCGATAGACGCGACCAGCCGGGATCGAATATTCGATCATCAGCGCGTCCACCTGATCGATGGTCAGCGTGCGGGTCCAGTCGTTGATCAGGTCATCCAGCTCGGTCTGCCGCTCACCCCGGGCGAGGTGGGTGGCATAGCGCGGATCATCGCCCAGTTCGGGGCGACCCATGGCCTTGGCCAGCCGCTTGAAGATCTGATCGTTGTTCGCGCCGATCATGTAGACGCCGTCGCTGCACTGATAGACGTTTGACGGGGCAACGCCGGGCAGGATCGAACCGGAGCGTTCGCGGATGAAATCGTTGTGGACGTATTCCGGAACCAGCCCTTCCATCACCTGCAGGACCGCCTCGTACAGCGCCGTATCGACGACCTGTCCCTTGCCGGTCTTCTCGCGGTGATGCAGTGCCGCCAGCACGCCCATGCAGCCATAGGTCGCGCAAAGTGTATCGCCAATCGATACGCCCATGCGCGCTGGCGGCCGATCGGGATCGCCAACGATATAGCGCCAGCCGCCCATCGCCTCGCCAATCCCGCCGAACCCGGCGCGATCGGAATAGGGGCCGGTCTGGCCATAGCCTGACATGCGGGCAATGATCAGGCCTGGGTTCTCGGCATGGAGAACATCAGGCCCGAGGCCCCACTTTTCGAGCGTGCCGGGCTTGAAGTTCTCGATCAGGACATCGGCCTTGGCGATCAGTTTGCGAACCAGCGCCTGGCCCTCGGGCACGCGCAGGTTGCAGGAAACCGACTGCTTGTTCCGGGCAAGGACTTCCCAGACAACCTTGTCATCGCCCATGCCCCAGACGCGGAATGGATCGCCCGCGCCGGGTTGTTCAACCTTGATCACGTCGGCGCCCATGTCGCCCAGCAACTGGCCGCAGAACGGGCCAGCCAGCAGCTGGCCCAGTTCAACGACGCGAAGCCCCTTCAACGCACCTGTATTCGGCTTTCCAGTGTCGGGCACAGCTTACTCCGCCGCTTCGAGGTGCGACCAGACCGGCTGGATCGGTGCGGGGAGCCCCGTTTCCGCCTGGCAATTGGCGCGCAGCATTTCGATCCCCGGACCATAGTCGAACAGCGGCAGTTCGCTGCGCTTGGCCCGCATTTCGGCGCGCAGGGCCTCGGTAGCGGCCGTGTCGACCTCACCCTTGGCATTGGCGATCACGCCATAGGCCTTGGCGCCTTCGGGGGTCACCAGGCCTTGGGTAATCTCCAGCCCAACCAGGGCCGGATCGCGTTCCAGCGGGTCACCCCAGCCGCCGCCGCCCCAGGTGATGAAGTGCAGCTGGTCGCCCACTTCAACCTCAACATCCTCAACCTTGTTGCCAACGATCACGCTGGTGCCATCGGCCTTTTCGAGGATCTTTTTGGCCCGCTTGCCCGGCTCACCGCCATTGACGCCCCAAGGCGGCACGAACCAGCGGTCATCGTGGATCGAGATCGTGCCGGGGCTGAGGAAGCGATAGGTCATGTGAATGCCGTTCCCGCCGCGATGCAGGCCGGCGCCGCCCGAATCCGGTTCGGTCTCGTAGCGTTCGATCAGCATCGGGAAGTACCGTTCCAGGAACTCGTTCGGCACGTTGGTAAAGCCCGGCCAAAGCGAGTGGCCGTCCGGCCCGTCGCCCAGCGGACGGCCCGGAATGCCGCCGAAGCCGATCTGGAACAGCTGGAACCATTCCCCGCCCTTGCCGGGCCGCGTATCGTTGCCCGAATAGAACAGGTGCGGTGAAGAGCTGAAACCGGCCGCGTTGAGGAATTCCGGGGTCTTCTGACCCAGCAGGCCGCCCAGGATATCGAAGATCCGGCCCAGCGCGTGGGTGCGGCCCGAAAGGGCGGCGGGGAACTTCGGCTTAAGCAGGCTGCCTTCGGGGATCCGGACGTCGATCAGATCATAGAACCCGTCGTTGAACAGGATCTGCGGATCGAAGACCATGATCATATAGATCCCGAAGAACATCTTGAACATGTTCTCGTTCAGGAAGAAGTTGATCGAGGCGGCCGACTGCGGATCGGTTCCCGCGAAATCGAGCACGACCTTCCCGTCCTCGCGCCACATGGTGCACTTGATCTTGTAGGGGCCATAGCCGACGCCATCGTCGCAGATGTAGTCTTCGAAGCTGACCGGCTCTTCGGCGATCGCCATGCCGATCAGCGCCTGCATCGCGCGGTGGTTGCGGGCCAGCAGTTCCTGCGTGGCAGAGACGTAAACGTCATCGCCGAACCGCTCGGCCATTTCGATCACGCGGCGCGAGGCGACGCGGCACGAGGCGATCAGGGCGTTAAGGTCGGCCTGGCACCAGTCCGGCTTGCGGGTCTGGTGCATGACCAGCTTCATCAGGTCGTCGTTGTATTCGCCCTTCTTCCAGATCTTCACAGGCGGAATACGGACGCCTTCTTCGAAGATCGAACGGGCGTTGATCGGCATCGAGCCGACGACCTTGCCGCCAATGTCGCTCTGGTGACCGAACATCGCGGTATAGGCGAGCAGGCGCCCGTCCTTGAACACGGGGAGCAGCACCAGCCAGTCGTTCGAGTGGCTGATCGCGCCGCCGCAGGAATAGGGATCGGACAGGAAGATCATGTCGCCATCTTCCAGCGTACCCTCATAGCTCTTGAGGAAGCCGCCGATGAAGCTGCCGAACTGGCCGACGATCATCTTGCCGGTATGGTCGGCAATCAGCGGGAAGGCGTCGCCCTGTTCGCGGATCCCCGGCGACATGGCGGTGCGCACCAGGGTGGCGTCCATTTCGATGCGGGCATTGCGCAGCGCGTTTTCAATGATGTCGAGCGTGACCGGATCGATCGGGATCGACTTGAAAGGGGTTGGATTGGTTTCGACGATGGTTGCAGGCATGGCTCGTCTCCCCTCAGGCCAGGTTGATCAGGATGTTGCCGACAGCGTCGACGGTGGCGACACAGCCGCTTTCGATCAGCGTGGTGGAATCCATTTCCACCACGATCGCCGGGCCAGGGATCACGTCCCCCTGCCGCAGCTTGGATCGGTCATAGATCACAGCGGCCTGTTCACGACCGTCCATCCATAGGGTGTGGTCGCGCATTTTCGCGGCGATCGGGTTGCCATCGCCCTTGGGCAGTTCGGCGGCTGGCAGGTCCAACGCCTTGCCCAGCGCGACGGCGCGCAGGTTCACGATTTCGTGCGGCGTATCCATGTTGAAGGTGAACAGCCGGTGATGCTCTTCATCAAACCGCTTGAGGATGCCGGCGATGCCATCGGCGTGCAGCGCCTCGGCGGTGATCGTCAGCGGCACTTCGAAGGCCTGACCGGCATAGCGCACGTCAACTTCGAATTCGCTGGTGATATCAGCCTCTGGCACCCCGTCAGACAGCAGCTCGGCCCGGGTCTGGGTCGCCATTTCATCCAGGATCGCGATCAGTTCATCAGCCTGGGTGGTATTGGCCAGCCGCGAGAACGAGCGGGCGGTCTCGGTCCGCATCCGGGTCGTCGCATCACCAAGCGCGCAGAGCACACCCGGCGAAACGGGCGATACGGCCGGCCAGGAACCCATCAGCCGCGCGACGGCGTTGACATGGAGCGGACCGGCACCGCCAAAGCCCATCAGCGCGAAGTGGCGCGGGTCATAGCCCTGCTGGACCGAGATCATCCGCAAGGCACCGAACATGTTTTCGTTGACGATGTCGATGATCCCGCGGGCCGCAGCCATCAGATCGATGCCGAGCGCGTCGGCAATGGTCTGCACGGCCTTCTTGGCGCCTTCGCGGTCAAGCTTGAACGAGCCGCCAAGGAGGTTTTCGGGCAGGTAGCCCAGCACGACGTTGGCATCGGTCACGGTCGGCAGTTCGCCGCCCTTGCCATAGGCGACCGGGCCGGGAACCGCACCAGCCGACTGCGGGCCAACGCGCAATGCCTTGGTAAGGTCGGGCACATAGGCAATCGAGCCGCCACCGGCGCCAACCGTCTTGACGTCGAGCGCCGAGGCCCGGACCGAGAGGTGGCCGACTTCGGTGGTGCGCTGACGGCGCGGTTCAAGGTTTTCGATCAGCGCGACGTCGGTGCTGGTGCCGCCCACGTCGAGCGTCAGGATATTGCGGATCCCGGCATTCTTGCCGACCCACAGCGCCCCGGTGACCCCACCGGCGGGGCCGGACATCAGGATGTTGACCGGCTGCTCTTCGGCCTTCTGGGCCGACATCAGGCCACCATCGGAGCGCAGCAGCGACAGCTTGCCAGCCATCCCGGCATCGGCCAGGCGGGTGCGCAGGTTGGAGACATATTTGCCCACCACCGGCCGGACCGCGGCATTGGCCACAGTGGTCAGGGTGCGTTCGTATTCCTGCATTTCCGGCAGAACTTCGTGGCTCAGCGAGACCGGCACGCCGGGCAGAACTTCTGCCGCGATCTTGCCAACCACAGTTTCGTGCGCGCCGTTCACATAGGCGTTGATCAGGCTGACCGTAATCGCCTCAACCCCTTGTGCCTTCAGCACGCCAAGCTGGGTGCGGACATCGTTCTCATCCAGCGGGCGAACCTCGTTGCCCGCAGCGTCGATGCGGCCCTTGATCGTGACCGTATCTTCCAGACGGGCGAGGGGAGTGGGCTTGGGCCAAATGATCCACGCGGCCAGACCGCCCGGCACGAACGAGCGGGCGATCTGCATGATGTGGCGATAGCCCTCGGTGGTGACCAGGCCGACCTTCGAGCCCTTGCCTTCGAGCACGGCGTTGGTGGCCACGGTGGTACCGTGGAGGAAGTATTCGATCGCGTCCGGCTTGATCCCGGCTTCGGCACAGATTGCCGTCACACCGTTGAGAATACCTTCCGAACTGTCATGCGGGGTCGACGGCGTCTTGTGCCGCCAGAAGGCCCCCGTATCGACATTGAACAAGAGGAGGTCGGTAAACGTCCCGCCGACATCCACACCCAGGCGATAACCCATGCGATCCTACTCCCCAGTCTAAACCGTTTAATCTGCTACTTTCGGGAAAACGGGGGCCTGCGCCACCATTCCCGGCAATTTACGTTCCATAACTCCGGCCAGCCAGTGGCTCGCCTCTACCATCTTGGCCAGGTCCATGCCGGTAGCGATTCCGCCCCGTTCGAGCATATAGACCACGTCCTCGCTCGGCACGTTGCCAGCTGCGCCCGGTGCGAACGGGCATCCGCCCAGGCCGCCCAGCGCCCCGTCCACCACCGTCGCGCCCGCGGCAACCGCAGCCCAGACATTGGCGAGGCCGGTATTGCGCGTGTTGTGGAAATGCACGCGCACCGGCAGCGGGTTAATCGCCTGCCGGACACGTTCGACCAATCGGGTCACGTGCGCCGGGTTGCCGACGCCAATCGTATCGGCAATCGCCACCTCAACCGGTCCGGCTTCTGCCAGTCGTGCCGCCATCGCGACCACGCGGTCCTCGCTCACCTCGCCTTCAAAGGGGCAACCGAACGAAGCGCCGATGGTCACCTGCGCGGTGCGCCCATATTCCTTCGCCAGTGCGACGATCGCCTTGGCGGCTTCAACCGATTCGTCGCTGGTCTGGCCCTGGTTGGCCATGGCGAAGCGATCAGTGGCCACGCAGACCGCGCCAAGCTGATTGATTCGCCCGGTGGCCAAGGCGCGCTCGGCCCCGCGCAGGTTCATGACCAGGCCGATGTAAGTCATATCCTCGCGCTGGGGCAGGCCGGCGCAAACGTCCTCTGCATCAGCCATTTGCGGGACTTTTTTGGGATTGACGAAGCTCGTCACTTCGATCCTGCGGGCGCCCGCGGCAATCGCGCGCTCGATCAGCGCCAGCTTGTCAGCTGTCGCGATCAGGGCCTTTTCGTTCTGCAGTCCGTCGCGTGGACCGACTTCAACAAACTCGATCGCAGCGGAAGGGCGGGGGGTGTTCATGAGCAGCGCTATGCCATTTCTGTATACAAAACTGCAAGAGGGCTATTCGGCTGCTGTTCGCTGTGCGGTGTAGGCATCAAGATAGGCGTGGTAAGCGCGGCGAATATGGCCAGTCATGATTGAGGCTGCCCAGGCGGGGTCATGGCGTGCGAAGGCGGCGATCAGTTCTTCGTGTTCGCGATGCGAGCGCTGGAGGTTTTCATGATCATAATTTTGGGCCGTGCGCCAAACCACTGGTTGTTCGATCAGGCGGGTTAGCAAGCTGGCCAGCCGCGTTGAGCCAGCTGCGGCCAGAATGATTTCATGAAATGCCCGATTGTGATCCAGAAAGTTCGGAATATCGGCCTTGCTACCCGATATCGCCTCACCAATCAGCCGATTATGCCGCCGCAAGGCCTCCAATTGAGCCGGGCTAATTCGCGTTGCAGCGCGCCGTGCAGCCTGGGCTTCCAGCATCGAGCGCAGTTCAAAGGCGTCTTCGATATCGTCATCCGACCAATCGGCCACAAAGCTGCGTTGGCTCTCGCTGCGACGGATGAGCAGATCGGATTCCAGCCGGCGCAGGGCATCGCGCACTGGTGTGCGGGAGACCGCGCAGTGCACCGCTAGCGCCTCTTCGCTGAGTTGCGTGCCCGGCGGCAGTTCGCCTGCGAGGATCATTCCCCGAATTACCGTATAGGCATGTTCTGATGCGCGCGACATGATGCAGCCTGAAAGTCTTGACCTTGCCTATTTGTATACAATAAGCTGTCGTCCTCGCAAGCTGTCCGGCATGGAATGGTCAAGATCGGGCGGTAGCGAACAGGGAGTATTACACGATGCGGATCACGCGCTTGCTGCTTTCGGCTTCGGCCGCCGGTCTTGCCCTTGGTGCCACCCCGGTTTTCGCGCAGGATAGCGCTGCCGACGGTGCCAACGAGGAAGAGGCCATCATCGTTACTGCCCGCCGCCAGAATGAGCGGCTGCAGGATGTTCCGGCTTCGGTCGCTGTGCTTTCGGCAGCCACGCTTGAAAACACGGGCGCCAAGAACGCTGACGACTTCGCCCAGCTGACCCCGGGCGTGACTATCGTGACCGGCACCGCCGAAGCGGGGGACACGCAAATCAACATTCGCGGCATCAACGGCGCACGCGATGCTGAAAGCTCTGTCGCACTGGTGGTCGATGGCATCCTCAAGACCAACACTGCCCAGCTTAACCAGGTGCAAGGCACGCTGCGTCAGGTCGAAATCCTCAAGGGGCCGCAGGGCGCTCTGTACGGCCGCAACGCTGCGGCGGGGGCAATCGTATTGCAGACGCTGAAGCCCAAGGATGTGCTGGAAGGCGGTATCAAGGCTTCTTACGCCAGCGAGAACACGGTGGATGCCTCAGCCTACATTTCCACCCCGCTGAGCGAGAATGCCGGCTTGGTGGTCAGCGGCAGCTTCCAGCATTCCGATGGCTTCTTCCGCAACATCTTCCTGGGCAACAGCAAGACGGTTGATGACAAGGAATCGTACAACATTGACGGCCGGCTGATTGTGCGGGCCAGCGATGCCACCGAATTTGACGTCAAGCTGCGCTATGCCGAATTCCACGGCGCTTCGCTGCCGTTCAATGCCTCGTTCCACCTGCCGAATTTTGCGGCAGTGAACCCGAAGTTTTATGAAGATGTGAACACGCACGATTTCCGCTTCTACAACAACATCCGTGCGACCAACGACCAGTCGAGCTTTGATGCCTCCATCAAGGTTGAGCACAACTTCGAGACGATGAAGTTGGTCGCCTGGGCGCTCTATTCGGATGTGAAGCAAGATCTGGTCGCTGACGGCACGTCGGCCGACTTCGCGCGCTATATCAGCGCGGCCCAGCCCGGCGGACAGGCCACTGTGAATGCCTGCTTCGCTTCGACTGCGGCGAACAAGGGCTATCCGGTGAACCAGCCGGGGGCGATCGGCGCGATCCCGGTGCCCTTCATCTTTGCGCCGGCCAATGGTTCAACCTTCGGCCCCTATAGCAACACCACCTGCGACGGGATCCAGTACCAGTTGCGCAACCAGAAGGACATCAGTGCTGAAGTTCGTCTGGTGTCGACTGGTGATGGCCCGGTTTCCTGGCAGATCGGCGGTTATTATCTGAACATCGATCGCACCACGGGCGTCAGCCTGGGCGGGGATACCGGCAATGGCGTGATCAAGAACCTTTACAATGGTCCGACCACTGTAAACCCGACCTCGCTGCTGTTGGCTGATAACTTTGACACCAATGTCTACGCGGCGTTCGGTTCGCTCGATTACAAGCCGAATGATCAGTTCAAGGCTGGTCTGGCGCTGCGCTATGACATCGAAGATCGCGCCTCGAACTCGCTGGTTCCGACTGCGACCGACCCCTTCACCGGTGGTCCGATCAATCCGGGCCAGGCCTTTGGGCCGCTGACTCCGAAGTCCGCCTCGTTCAAGCAGCTTCAGCCGAAAATCACGCTGAGCTACACCCCGACTGACCAGTTCAATCTCTATGCCAACTGGGGGATCGGGTTCAAATCGGGCGGCTTCAACAACCAGGGCTCTTCCGCGCTGATCAATGCCAATTTCAACAACGGGGTTACCCCGGGCACGATCAATGCAAACGTCCGGATCAACGACCAGTATCGCAAGGAAAAGTCGAGCGCGCTGGAAGTTGGGGTCAAGGGCACCCTGTTTGACAACCGGGTGACCTATGACCTGGCGGGCTATTACACCCGTATCAGCGACATGCAGTTCTTCGAATTCTTCGTCGGCAGCTTTGGCCTTCTGCGCGTGGTTTCGAACATCGACACGGTTGACGTGAAGGGTGCGGAAGTCAACCTGACCGCCAAGGTTGTCGATGGCTTCAAGCTGTTTGGCTCGTTCAACGTGACGGATAGCGAGATCAAGAAGAACGCATCGCGCACCTACACGGTTGGCAACAAGTCGCCCTACACGGCCGACTGGACGCTCAACGTCGGTGCTGACCTGAAGGTGCCGGTCAACGGCGGCCTGCGGATCACTGGCCGTGCGGACTATCGCCTGACCGGTCCGACCTGGTTCCACACCGTGCAGAACCAGGAGCGTCCGTCGCTGTTCAGCGGCTTGCTGCCGATTTCGGCGCTGGCCCTGCCGGCCGTGGTCGGAAACGCGAAGTACGACGTCGCTCAGCGTGACACGTTTGGGGTGTTCAATGCCCGTCTGGGTCTTGAAACCGACAAGTATCACCTCGTCGCCTTTGCTGAGAACCTGTTCAACAAGAAGTACATCGCCGAAGCGATCCCGGCGATCGAATTTGGCGGCTCGTTCATCTCGCCTGGCGCACGCCGCCTGATTGGCGTGGAAGCGGGCATGAAGTTCTAATCCAACTTCACGGCATGATCTTGGCTGGGGCCGGTGGTGCGAACCACCGGCCCTTCGCTTGTTCGGACAAGGTATAATTGCCGGGTTGCAAATTGAAACTTATATCGGCATAGCCAAGACAATGCAGTATTTTGTCCGCCTGATTCCGCTCGCTGCGCTTCCCATCCTGGCCGCCTGTGGCGGGCAAGAGGCCGCCCCCGCACCCAAGCCCTTGCGGGTCAGTGTCATCACGGTCGGGCAGGAGGCACCGGCCCCCTCGATTGAGGCGGCTGGCAGCGCGGCCTTGCGCAAGGAAATCCCGCTTGGCTTCACCACGCCAGGCCAGATCGCCCGGATCACTGTGCAGGAAGGCGATCGTGTCCGTCGCGGTGATGTCCTTGCCACACTCGACATGACCAGCGTCGGTGCATCGCTTGAAGCGGCCGATGCCGAGCGCGACCGCGCAGGGGCAGAGCTGGCGCGCTTCAAGCAGTTGTATGCGCAAGGGTGGATCACCAAAGGACGTCTTGAAGCGGCCGAAGCCGCGGCCCGAAGCGCCAGCGCCAATGTTTCCGCGCGGCGCTTTTCCCTGCAAACCGCGCGCGTGGTGGCTCCGGCTGACGGAATCGTGTTGAGCCGCACGGCCGAACCGGGTCAGATCATTGACGCGGGCATGCCAGTTGTCACGCTGGGCGATGCCAGCAGCGGGTTCGTCCTGCGTGCCCTGCTGGCCGATCGCGATGCCGTGCGGGTGCAGATTGGCACACCCGCTGCCGTTCGGTTCGACGCTTTGCCGGGCGTGGTCCTGGGCGGTTCGGTTATCGAAGTCGGGGGACGATCTGATCGCGGCACCGGGGCCTTTGTTGCGGAAATTGCGCTGCCGGCCGATCCCCGCTTGCGCTCAGGCCTTGTCGGCCGCGCCACTATTGCCGCACCGGCAGCCGGAGCATCAAGCCGTCTGGTTATTCCGCCGACGGCGATCTTCTCGGTCCGGGCCGAAGAAGGCTTCGTCTATGTGATGGATGCCAAGCGCCGCGTGAAGCCACGGCGGATTGCACTTGGGCCGCTCTCCGCTGACGGGACAGAAGTCCTGTCCGGACTTCAGCGGGGTGAAGTGGTGGTGCTATCCGGGCTCGACCGACTGCGTGATGGCACGCTGGTTGAGCCAGTTGGCGTAACGCGCTGATGGGCTTTGTATCGACCGCCGTCCGGCGCTGGCAGATCACGCTGGTGGCTTTTCTGCTGCTGGCGCTGCTCGGGTTTAACGCCTTCCGCTCGATCCCCCGCGCTGTCGATCCCTATTTCCCGATCCCCCTGACGGTGGTGATCGTGACCCTGCCGGGCGCCGACGCGGCGGAGATTGAGGAAACCGTTGCCAAGCCGCTGGAGCGGGTGCTGCAAGGCCTCGATAACGTCCGCGACATAACCTCCCGGTCCAGCGACGGCCTGGCCAGCATTTCGATCTGGTTCGATTACGGCACCAATGCCGAGCAGGCCTATGACCGGACCGTGCGCGACGTGAATGCGCTGCGGGCGCAATTGCCAGCGGGCATCCAGCGCCTGGAAATCCGGCGGCCGCGGACCACCGAAGCGGCCATTTCCCAGATCGCGCTGGTTAGCGAGACCGCCTCATGGCGGCGGATGGAAAAGTACGCCGAAGACCTGCGTGATCGCCTCGCCGGGCTGGACGGCGTTCGCAATACCGAGCTCTATGGCCTGCCCGCGCCCGAAGTGCGGATCGCGCTTGACCCTGTGCGGCTGGCTGAGCGGCGCTTGCCGCCCGGTTTGGTCGCCAGTGCGATCGCCCAAGGCGGGCTGGACGTGCCGGCTGGTGCGGTCAATGCCGGCAACCGGCGGTTCAATGTCCAGTCGGGCGGTGCCTATCGTGATCTTGATGCGATCCGCGCGATCCCCTTGCGCGGCGGTGACGGGCAATTGCTGACCGTTGGTGATGTCGCCAACGTTGAATGGGCTGAGGCCGAGCGGCTGCATATCACCCGCCTCAATGGCCAGCGCGCGGTGTTTATCGGTGTGCGCAAGAAGGACATCACCGATACCCTGGTGCTGCGTGATCGGCTCAAGACCGTGAAGGAACAGTTCCAGCAGGAGCTGCCGCCCGACATCAAGCTGGTGCCGGTGTTTGACCAGAGCAACGATATCGAGCGCAAGCTGAACCAGCTGGCCAAGGACTTTGGCATCGCGCTGCTGCTGGTGCTGGTCACGCTGCTGCCGCTGGGGCCGCGGGCTTCGCTGGTGGTGATGCTGTCGATCCCGACCTCGCTGGCGATCGGCCTGACCGGGCTGAACATCCTGGGCTATTCGCTTAATCAGCTGACCGTTTCAGGCTTCATCGTCGCGCTAGGCCTGCTGGTCGACGATTCCATTGTCGTGACCGAAAATATCGAGCGGCACATCCGCATGGGCAAGGATCGCGTTTCGGCAGCGATCGAGGGGACCAAGGAAATCACCCTGGCGGTGATGGGTTCGACCGGCGTGTTGATCTTTGCCTTCCTGCCGCTGGCGAACCTGCCTGAAACGGCGGGGGACTTTACCCGCAGCCTGCCAATGGCGGTCTTGCTGACTGTGGCCGCGTCGCTGCTGGTATCGATGAGCCTGGTGCCCTTTGCCGCCAGCCGGATCCTCAACGCCCATGAAACGCACGAAGGCAATCGCTTCCTGCGCTGGGTGACCGAGCGGATCGAGCATTGGTATCGACCGGCCCTGCATTGGAGCCTGGCCAATCCGCACAAGACCGTGTGGGGGGCAATGGCTGCCTGTGTGGCGATGTTCGCCACGATCCCGGCTATCGGCTTCAGCCTGTTCCCCAAGGCCGACGTTCCCTACTTCCTGGTGCGGATCGAAGCACCCGAAGGGTCCAGCCTGGCGGCGACCGACAAGGCCGTGCGCGAAGTGGCCGCGATCATGCAGCAAAAGCCTGAAGTGAAGGACGTGATGGAAAACACGGGTCGGTCAAACCCGCAGATCTATTACAACGCCCTGCCGCGCGAAGCCGATACCCGCTTTGGCGAGCTGTTTGTCACGCTCAAGGATTTCTCACCCAAGGATACGCCGGCACTGGTCGAAAAGCTACGTAACGAGCTGACACGTTATCCCGCGGCCCGGGTGACGGTGGAGCAGTTTGAACAGGGGCCGCCGATTGACGCGCCGATTGCGATCCGGGTCAGCGGGCCCGAGCTGGGTGAACTGAAGCGCCTTTCGGCCCAGTTCGCCGATACCTTGCGCCAGACCCCGGGAACCCGCGACGTCGTCGATCCGCTGGCAATCGACCGGATTGACCTGAACCTGGCGGTCGATCCGGCCAAGGCGGGCCTCCTGAATGTCGCCCCAGATGCCGTGCGCCGCACCCTGCGACTGGCCATATCGGGTGAGCGTGCCAGCAGCCTGCGCGATGCTGAGGGCGATTCCTATCCGGTGGTAGTCCGCCTGCCGTTTGAGCGAGAGGTGCCGGCGGCGGTGCTGGACAAGGTTTATGTCAGTTCGCTTTCCGGCGCATCGATCCCGCTTTCGCAACTGACCACGCCGAAGCTGGAGGCCGGACCCGCCACGATCAACCGCTTCAAATTGCAACGGCTGGTGACGGTCACGTCCTATGTGAAGGACGGATTCCTGGCTTCAAAGGTCAACGCCGATGCGCTGGAGCGGGTCCGCAAGATCCCGCTGCCCCAAGGCTATTCCATCAGCGTTGGCGGACAGGCAGAGGTTTCCGCGCGCAACAACAACGGGGTAGGTGGGATCGCCATGCTGGCGGTGTTCGGGATCCTGTGTGTGTTGGTGTTGGAGTTCGGCCGCTTCCGCGAAGTGACCGTGGTGGCCGGGGTCGTGCCGCTGGGGCTGTTCGGCGGCCTGTGGGCGCTGATCCTGACCGGCAACTCGCTGTCCTACCTCGCGATCATCGGCTTTATCGCCTTGATCGGGATTGAGATCAAAAACTCGATCCTGCTGGTCGATTTTACCACCCAGCTGCGCAAGCAGGGGATGGGACTAATGGAGGCGATTGAGCAGGCTGGTGAAATCCGCTTCCTGCCGGTGCTGCTGACTTCGGTCACCGCGATCGGGGGGCTGTTGCCGCTCGCGCTATCGGGTTCCCCGCTCTATGCGCCGCTGGCCTGGGTCATCATCGGCGGGTTGATTTCCTCTACCCTGCTAAGCCGGATCGTGATCCCGGCTATGTACTTGTTGCTGGTTCGCGGAGCCCCCCCGGCAGAGGCCTGATTGCCGCTTACGGCAGTTTGTCCATCTGGCGGATGGATTCGCTTGACTTTGAAGTTGTCCGGACAAATCATCCGTGCCAAGGCGGTCGCAACCAGTCCGCCGGGAGCACTCCGTTCGCATGTTTGCCGCCAATTCCTTCCTGTTTGTGCCCGGATCGCGACCTGATCGCTTTGCCCGCGCCCATGCTAGCGGGGCAGGGCTGACAGTCATCGATCTGGAAGATGCGGTGCCGGCGGACGAAAAAGCGGCGGCGCGTGCCAATGCGCTGGCACAAGTCGCCAGTGGCCAGACGGGCTGGGCGATCCGGATCAACGGCGTGGCAACCGCCGCCGGCATTGCAGACCTTGCCGCGCTGATCGAAGCGGAATGCCTGCCACCGTTCCTGTTCATTCCGATGGTTGAAAGCGCGGTGGAAGTGGAGATTGTCGCCCGGGCGCTGGGCGATCGCTGCCCGGAACTTATCCCGCTGATCGAAACGCCAAAGGGACTGCGTCAGGCCGTCGCCATTGCCTGCGCGCCAATGGTTGGTGGGGTGATGTTCGGGGGTGGTGATTTCTCGGGCGAATTGGGCGTGGCCCTGGCGTGGGAGCCCTTGCTTGCGGCGCGTCATGCGCTGGTGCTGGCCTGTGCTGAGGCACGGGTGCCGGCCATCGACGTGCCCTGGATCAATTTGGATGATGCGGCCGGACTGGTCGATGAATGTGCCAAGGCCAAGGCGCTTGGCTTTGCCGCCAAGGCGGCCATTCACCCCAATCAGGTCGCCGCGATCGAGGCGACTTTTACGCCGACTGCTGCCGAAGTGGCTGAGGCTGAAGCCGCGCTGGCGGCCTATGAAGAGGCTGGCGGCAAGGCAATTCGTTTCAAGGGCAAGATGCTGGAGGCACCGCTGGTCAAGCGATACCAGGCCGTGCTCAGCCGGAAAGGGAACTAACAAATGCGTGATGGGGCAATCGAAGTCGCACCGGGCCGATACCGGGAAACCTTCGGCCGCTATTTCGAGGATTTCAACGTCGGCGATATCTATGAGCATCGCCCGGGCCGGACAATCAGCGAAACCGACAACACCTGGTTCAGCCTGCTGACGATGAACCAGCATCCGGCGCACTGCGATGCCGAATATGCCAGCAAGACTGAATTCGGCAAATGCCTGGTCGCTTCGCCGCTGACCGTGGCGATCATGACTGGCCAGTCGGTGTCGGACGTCAGCCAGAAGGCGGTTGCCAACCTTGGTTGGAAGGACATTCGCCTGCTCAAGCCGGTTTTCGCCGGCGACACGATCTATTCTGAAACAGAAGTGCTGGAAAAGCGCGAATCCGAAAAGCGCCCGCAGCAGGGGATCGTCACGATCAAGACCGTGGGCAAGAATCAGCGCGGCGAGGTGGTCTGCGATTTTGTCCGGATCATGCTGATCTGGAAGCGCGGCTTCGGCCCCGGCGACGATTGAGGAGAGTTGGAATGGCGACCGCCGTGGAGATGATGAGCGATCAGGGCCGCACGATCGACCCGGCCGAGGAAGAGGCTTTTCTCGATGCAATCGACCGCTGGATCGAGCGTTCGGTCAAGCCGGTGATCCTGCATCACGACCATAACGACATCTGGCCGGAACAGCTGGTCAACGAGATGGTCGAAATGGGGCTGTTTGGGGCGACCATTGGGCAGGAATACGGCGGGCTTGGCCTGCCGGCCACGACCTATGCCAAGATCGTGATGAAGATCAGTTCCTACTGGATGGCGCTGACCGGCATTTTCAATTCGCACCTGATCATGGCGGCTGCGGTTGAGCGGTTCGGCACTCCGGCGCAGAAGGCCAAGTGGCTGCCGAAATTTGCCGCCGGGGAAATCCGCGGGGGGCTGGCCCTGACCGAGCCCAACGCCGGGACCGACTTGCAGGCAATCCGCACGGTCGCCCGCCGCGATGGCGATCACTACGTGATCAACGGCACCAAGACCTGGATTTCGAACGCGCTCAACGGTTCTTGCTTCGCCCTGTTGGTCAAGACCGATCCCGATGCCAATCCGCGCTACAAGGGGATGAGCCTGTTTATCGCCGACAAGCGTGAGGGCTTCACCACCGGCAAGAAGTTCGACAAGCTGGGCTATAAGTCGATCGATAGTGCCGAACTGATCTTTGAAGACTACCGCATCCCGGCCGACCAGCTGATTGGCGGCGTGGAAGGGCAGGGCTTCTTTCAGGCGACCGGTGGGCTTGAACTGGGCCGCATCAACGTTGCGGCGCGCGGTGTTGGCCTCTCCGAAGGCTCGCTGCGGCTCGCAACCGAATATGCCCAGCAGCGCCAGACCATGGGTAAGCCGATCAGCGAACACCAGGCCATCCAGCTCAAGATCGGGGAAATGGTTACCCGCGCCCGGGCTGCGCGCCTGCTGACGCTGGATGCCGCGATTGCCTATGACAAGGGCGAGCGGTGCGATCTGGAGGCCGGCATGGCCAAGTACTTCGCCAGCGAGGCGGCCGTGGCCAACAGCCAGGAAGCCATGCGCATCTATGGCGGCTATTCCTATTCCAAGGAATACGACATCGAGCGGTTCTATCGCGATTCCATGCTGATGTGCATCGGCGAGGGCACCAACGAGATGCAGCGGATGATCATCTCCAAGCAGTGGGTCAAACGGAACCCGGCGTGAGCGAACTGCACCTTCCCCTTTCGGGCTTCCGCGTTATCAGTGCCGAGCAATATGGTGCGGGGCCATACGGCACGATGTTCCTCGCCCAGCTTGGCGCGGAAGTTATCAAGATCGAGCCACCCCAGAAAGACGGCAAGGGCGGTGGCGACACGGCTCGGGCCGTGGGGCCCCATTTCACTCGACCGGGAGAGAGCGTCTATTTCCACGCTTTCAACCTTAACAAGCGCTCCCTGACGCTCGACCTCAATACTGCTGAAGGTCAGACGATCCTGCGCGAACTGGCTGCGACCAGCCATGCCATGGTCAACAACCTGCGGGGTGACCTGCCGGCCAAGCTGGGCGTGACCTATGACGCGCTGAAAGAGGTTAACCCGGCGATCGTCTGTGCGCACCTTTCGGCCTATGGCCGGGATAATGCGCGGGCCAAATGGCCGGGTTATGACTACCTGATGCAGGCCGAAGCCGGCTTTTGCGCGCTGACCGGCGATCCCGATGGCGAGCCGCAGCGCATGGGCCTGTCGATGGTCGATTTCATGACCGGTACGATCATGGCCATTGGCCTGCTTGCAGCGTTGACCGATGCGCAGCGCAGTGGGCGTGGTCGCGACGTTGATACCGACCTGTTGTCCGCTGCCGTGCACCAGACCAGCTATCCGGCGCTATGGTACATGAACAATGGCGATGTGACCGGTCGTACGCCCCGGTCTGCGCACCCCACGGCGACGCCCAGCCAGATGGTCCGCGCGGCGGATGGCTGGATGTTCGTGATGTGCCAGTTGCCCAAGTTCTGGGACATTATGGTTGAGCGGATCGGCCATCCCGAGCTGGGCGAGGACGTTCGCTTCCGGACCAACCCGGACCGGCTGGCCAATCGCGCTGCCCTTACCGAAGTGCTGGACGCTATCTTTGCACGCCAGCCGATGGCGCATTGGCAGGCCCTGCTGGAAGGCCACGTGCCGGTTGCCCCGGTCTATCAACTTGATCAGGCGCTGGATAACCCCTGGCTGCGGACGATCGGGATGCGGGACAGCGTGTCCCATCCGGACAATCCGGATTTTCAGATCCTGGCCAGCCCGATCAAGCTGGATGGTCAGCGGCTGCCCAATCGGGCCGGCCCACTCCTTGGCGCGGACTCGGCCGACATCCTTGCCGAGCTTGGCTATGGCGAGGATGACTTCGCCCGGCTACGGTCTGCCGGAATAGTCTGACCGAGGGGGCGATGGGCAAGCTTAGTGGCATTACAGTTGTCGATCTGACGCAATTTCTGCCGGGTCCGGCCATGACCGTGATGATGGCCGATCAGGGTGCGCGGGTAATCAAGATCGAGCCGCGCGGGGGGGAACCCGTGCGCAGCCAGGCACCGTTCGAGAATGGCGAGTCCGTCTGGTTCAGTAACCTGAACCGCGGCAAGGAAAGCCGGGTGCTCGACCTCAAGAGCGAGGATGGCAAGGCCGCGCTTCGCGCCCTGATTGCCGATGCTGACGTCTTTGTGGAGGGCTTCCGACCTGGCGTGATGAAGCGGCTGGGGTTTGATTACCCGGCGGTTCGCGCACTCAATCCGCGGATCGTCTACTGCTCGATCTCCGCCTTTGGGCAGGAGGGTGAATTGGCGCATCATCCGGCGCACGACATGGCGGTGCAGGCCCTGGCCGGGTTTCTGAGCGTCAACGATGGACCCGACGGCACGCCGGTTGTCCCCGGCGCGCCGTCGGCTGACCTTGCGGCCGGGCTGACAGCACTATCGGCCGTGCTGATGGCGCTGGTCGGGCGGGAAAAGACCGGACAGGGCGATTACATCGACGTGGCCATGTTCGACAGCCTGATGCCGTGGTGCGCGCACACGGCGGGTAGCGCCATTGCCGGCGGGCCTTCCCCCAAGTCGAGCGAGCAGCGTTCGCTGGGTGGAGCGGGATTTTATCAGGTTTATCGGACCAGCGACGGTCGGCACGTCGTGCTGGGCGGGCGCGAGATCAAATTCGCCACGAACCTGCTTAATGCGCTGGACCGGCCAGACCTGATCGCCCTGGCGGAGCAGGAAGCCGGCCCGGCGCAAGCCCCGCTGATTGCCTTCCTGCGCGAAACCTTTGCCACCAAGACGCGCGATGAATGGGTGGCCTGGTTCGGGGACAAGGATGTCGCCTTTGCCCCGGTGCTCGATTTCCGTGAAGCGCTGGATGAGCCCCACGTTGCCCAGCGCGGCTTGCTGGTTGAGGCGGACGGACGGCACCATATCGCGCCGCCGATCAGGTTTGCCAATGAACCGCCATGGGTGCCGGGCGCCGTGCCGGAATTGGGCGAGGGGTAATCGTGTCAGCCGTCGACGTCGATATGCATCGAGTAGGCGAAGCGGTCACCAGGATGGTGGCTGACCGAAATTTCGAAGATGCGGCCCTTCAGATCAAGGTAGCAGCGGGTGATCCGCAGCACCGGACTGCCGCGCTTCAGGTCAAGTGCTTGGGCGATATCGGCATTGGCGGCAACAGCTTGAATATCCTGGGTAACTTTGCCGATGCTGACCCCGGTCAGCTTTTCAACCTGGCTGAACAGGGTGCCGGCGCCCAGATCGAGCCGTTCAACCGCAGCATCGACCCGTTCGTGGAAATAGGCGTCGGTCGCTGCGATCGGCTGGCCGTCAATCTGCTGGCTGCGGACACCACGAAAACAGGTCCAGGCGCCGCTGGTATCTTCGCCAATCTGTTCGGCGATCTCGCGCGGCAGGTCACCGCGGCCGCGCGCTTCATAAGTCACATGGGTATCGCGCGCGTATTGCAGGATTTCGCCGACGTTGGAGAGCGGCTGGTGCAGCGTGCCGCCGCGTGCTGCCGCTGGTTGCACGACCGTGCCCGAGCCGCGCTTGCGGGCAATCAGACCCTCGTTTTGCAGCCGGCGGAGCGCCTCGCGCACGGTAAACCGCGAAACGCCATAACGCTGGCACAGGTCGTTCTCAGTCGGAAACTGATCGCGCGCCGCGAATTTGCCGGAGAGGATTTCGGCGCGCAACTCGCCCGCAACCTGCAGATAGCGGGGTCCTTCGCGCTCACGCGTAACAGTCATGCTGGCGTTCAATCCTTGCTCCCATCTGGCCATCGGGGGCGGCAATGAGCGATCCCCTTTTGGTCCAACTTGTCCGGACACTAGCGCGCCCCGTCGCGGAAAGCGATAGGGCGCGTGCGCGGCTGCACTTGCTGGACTGGCTGGCCTGTGTCGCGGGCACGCGGCAGACGCAAGTGGCCAAGGTACTGTATCGGGCAGAACTGGGTGGTGCGCGCCGGGCTGCCTGGTTGGGCGGGGTGCTGGAGATGGACGATGTCCACCGCGCTGCCCTGCTTCATCCCGGACCGGTGATCTGGGCCGCCGCGCTCGAGGCTGCTGCCGATGTCGACGCCGATCTTGATGCCGTGCTGGACGGTGCGGTGCGGGGCTATCAGGCGATGATCGCGATTGGCGCCAGTTTCGATGCCCGGCATTATGCCCATTACCACAATACCGCGACGGCCGGCCCCTTCGGCGCAGCGGCTGCCGCCGGTTCGGTGCTGGGCCTGAATCAAGACCAGCTGGTTGCGGCCCTCAGCAATGCCGGTTCGACCACCGGCGGGCTCTGGCAGATGCGGCATGAGAGCGGCATGACCAAACAGTGGCATGTCGCCATGGCTGGCAACAACGGTTACTTCGCCGCCTATATGGCCGCTCGCGGACTGACGGGCACCTCTTCGGTGCTGGACGGGCCACAGGGCCTTTACGCGGCAACCTGCGCTGCGCCAAAGCCGCTGGACCTGGGCGAGGGCTGGCGCATCCACGAAGTCAGCTTCAAGCCCTGGGCGGCCTGCCGCCATGCCCATCCGGTGATTGACTGTGCGCTGGAACTGCGGGCGCGCGGGGAATTGCACGGGCCGTTTCGGGTAGAAACCTATGCCGATGCCATCGCCTTTTGCGATCGGCCGAACCCGGTGACCGAAGTGGATGCAAAGTTCAGCCTGCAACACGCCGTCGCCGTAATCGCCAGCGGACGAGAGGCCAAACCAGAGGACTTTACCCTTGAGGCAATTGCCGCGCTGGCCGACCTGCGGGCACAGGTTACGGTGGCCGAAGACAAGGCGATCACCGCGCGATACCCGGCCCATTTTGGAGCGCGGGTGAACGGTTTGGAACTGATCGATACGCGCGGCGATCCGGAGCGTCCGGTTGATGAGGCGGTAATCCGCGCCAAGATGCACACGCTGGCCGCCTGGGGTGGACTTGCCGCTGATGAGGCAGAGCGGGCCTGCAACCTGGCTTTGCATGGCGATGATGCGGCGGCGATTGCCGACCTGCTGGAGGACTGGCTGGGATGAGCGCGACCGCTGATCTTCTGGCCTTTGCCGGCGCGGCGCATTGCCTGCCCGATAGCGTCCGGGCCGATGCCTTGCGATTGCTGGGCGATACGCTGGCTGTCGGTGCGGCCGGTGCAACGGCGCCGGGGGCCGACGCGATCCTCACGACTGCGCAAGCCATGGGCCAGGGCGGTGATGCGCGGCTGATCGGCAGCACAAGCCGGCTGCCCGCCCCTGGTGCGGCCTTCGTCAATGGTTATCGGATTCATTGTCTTGAGTGGGATGCCGTCCACGAACCTGCCGTGGTTCACGCGATGAGCGTGGTCACCGCGGCGCTGGGCGCCGCGATTGACCGCAAGGGCGGGTGCGATCCCGAACAGGCGCTGGTGGCGCTGGCTGTCGGCGTCGATGTTGCCTCAGGCCTTGGCCTGGCGGCGGACTCGGCGCTCAGCTTCTTTCGTCCGGCCACTGCCGGGGTGATTGGCGCGGCGCTGGCCGTGGCGCGGATTGACGGTGCCCCGCTGGATCACGCGATGGGCCTGGCCTATTCAAGCGCGGCGGGAACCATGCAGGCCCATGTCGAAGGCTCGATCACCCTGCCGTTCCAGGTCGCCAACGCCGCGCGCGCCGCGATTACGGCAAGCGACCTGGCCAAGGCGGGCTTCACTGCGCCGCTCGATCCCCTGGAAGGGCCATTTGGCTATTTCCAGCTGATCGATCAGGGCGATCTGTCGCGCTATACTCGTGAGCTTGGTCGGATTTGGCGGATTGCTGAAATCAGTACCAAGCCATTCCCCTCCGGCCGTGCCAGCCATGCCGCACTGGGCGCCTTGCAGAGCTTCGCGGGACAGAGTGTTGATAGCATCGAGCTGGCCTGTCCGCCGCTGATCCATCGACTGGTCGGGCGTCCCTATCGCCCGGATATGACGGCGGCCTATGCGCGGCTCTGCCTGCCGTTCCTTGCCGCGCTGATGTTGACCGACGGTCGGATCGATCCGCGCCGCTTCACACCCGAAAACTTTGCCGATCCGGCGCTGGCAGCGCTGGCGGCCAAAGTGATGCTGGTGGCCGATGGTAACGATGATCCCAACGCGCTGTTCCCGCAAAACTTGCGGATCACCCTGACCAATGGCGGGGTGCAGACCATTGCCGTGCCCCACACGCTGGGCA
>JACCDJ010283424.1_pt1 | contig 39924 bp, 30 predicted proteins | sample 7444481 | NCBI WGS metagenome assembly JACCDJ01 (sample SAMN15323435, study PRJNA562643) | freshwater metagenome | isolation source: river surface water | place: USA:Blue River Watershed | collected 2017-08-15
CCGCTGTTTGACAACGGATCGGGGCTGTCACGCGAGGAGCGCGCGACGGCGGCCCAGCTCACGCGCCTGCTGCAGCACGCCTGGACCTCCCCCCTGATGCCGGAGTTCGTCGCCTCCCTGCCCGTGGCGGGCCTGGACGGAACCGCCCGGCGCACCGCCGCGCGCACCGCAGGCGTGGCCCACCTCAAGACCGGGAGCCTGCGCGATGTGACGGGAGTGGCGGGGTATGTGCACGCGCCCAGCGGACGGCGCTATGTCGTGGTCGCGATTGCCAACCACCCGAACGCGGGCGCCATGCGCGGGGTGATCGACTCCGTGGTGGAGTGGGCGGCCCGGGAGCCCTGACAGACGCGTGCGGTCAGCCCGCGGCGGCGCGCTGCAGGCGATCGCGCACCCCGGCCCATTCGGGTGTGTCCGGCACCTGCTCGATCCAGATCTGGCGCGCGCCGCGCGCGTCGAAATCACGCAATACCGCAAAGAGTTCTCGTGCGGCCTCTCGCGCTTCGCGGGGCATGGCGCGGTGCAGCCATCCCGTGGCAGGCAGCCTGGGCAGGGCGCGTGACCAGATCGCCGTAGCCCCATCAGCCTGGCCCCCTGCGGCAGTCGCAGCATCGATGGCGTCCTGCAGGGCCTGCGCCGTCATCACCCGCACCCGTGCCTGCGGCGCGTAATGCGATTCGAGCGTGCCCGAAGCACGCGGCGCGGCCTCATCGACTTCATGCGGCAGCCACAGCCGCTCACCGCAGGCAGCCTCGACCTGGGCATGCGTCAGCACACCGGGACGCAGCAGCACCGGCCGACCCCGCGTGCAATCGACGATGGAGGATTCGATCCCGACCTCGCACGGGCCGCCGTCGACCACCATCAGGCCGTCGCCGAACTCCTCGTGCACATGGGCGGCGGTGGTGGGGCTCACGCGGCCGAAGCGGTTGGCACTGGGCCCTGCCACGCCCCAGACCGGTGGCACGTGTGCCGCGCAGGCGCGCAGCAAGGCTTGCGCCACGGGGTGCGACGGGCAACGCAAGCCGATCGAGTCCTGGCCGCCCGCGGCGGCGCCCGCCATCCCTTCACGCCGGGGGAGGATGACGGTGAGCGGGCCCGGCCAGAAGGCCTGCATCAGACGGCGGGCCACGGGCGGCACTTCCCGCGCGAAGCGCTCCGCCTCCCGCACGCCGGTGACATGCACGATCAGCGGATGGTCGCTCGGGCGGCCCTTGGCCGTGAAGATGCCGGCTACCGCCGCGTCGCTGGCGGCATCGGCCCCCAGGCCGTAGACGGTTTCGGTGGGAAAGGCCACCAGCCCGCCTGCCGCCAGGTGCGCGGCGGCCCGCACGATGGCGGCGGTGTCGTGGCCGTCCAGGATCACGGCCACACTCAGAAAGGCGCAAGCCCCAGCAGGTCACAGGCCTTCAGGGCCGTCGCGCGCACGGCGGCCACCTGCGGGCCCGTGAAGGTCAGGTGCCCCATCTTGCGGCCCGCCCGTGCCTCGGTCTTGCCATACAGGTGCAGGTGACTTCCGGGCAAGGCCAGCACGGCGGCCCAATCGGGTTCGGTGGCCGCCTTCGCACCGCCTGGAAACCACAGGTCTCCCAGCAGGTTCAACATGATCGCGGGACTGTGAGCGCGGGGTTGTACCAGCGGCAGACCCGCCAGGGTACGCACCTGCAACTCGAACTGGGACACATCAGAGGCGTCCAGGCTCCAGTGCCCGCTGTTGTGGGGGCGTGGCGCCATCTCGTTGACCACCAGCGAGCCATCCTGCAGGATGAAGAACTCGACACACAGCACGCCCACATAGCCCAGGCCCTGCGCGATGGCGCGCGTGGCCTCGATGGCCTGCTGCGCGCGCGCGGGCGGCAGCACGCCTTCGTGAACTTCCGTCACCGCGAGGATGCCGTCGCGGTGCAGGTTCCATTGCACCGGCAGATGCACCATCTGGCCGTCGGCGCCGCGTGCCACCACCACCGAGCATTCGGCCGCCAGGGGCAGCATTTTTTCCAGCACGCAGGGCACACGGCGCAGGTCGTCCCAGGCGCGGACCAGCGCCTCGCGTGTGGCCACGCGCACCTGACCCTTGCCGTCGTAGCCCAGGCGCGAGGTCTTGAGGATGCCGGGCAGCAGGTCCTCGCCCACGGCCGCCAGCTGCTCGGGGGTCTCGATCACCGCGTGCGGCGCGCAAGGCACACCGCAGCGGGTGAAGTGCGCCTTCTCGCGGGCACGGTCCTGCGCGACGGCCACCGCCTCGCCACCGGGCGCGACGGGGCGATTGGCCGCCAGTTGTGCCAGCGCTTGGGCCGGCACGTTCTCGAATTCGGTGGTGATGGCGGCAGCGATGCGGGCCAATTCGGTCAGGCCCTGCGGGTCCAGGTAGTCGGTGCGGATGTGGGTGTGGCTCACGAGGCCGGCAGGGCTGGCCGCGTCGGGGTCGAGCACGGCGGTGAAGTACCCCATGCTCTGGGCCGCGTGCGCGAACATGCGCCCGAGCTGGCCACCACCCATCACGCCCAGGGTCTGGCCGGGGAGGATGGGAGCGTGTTTCATGCGGCCGGCGGCAGCACCGTGGCGCGGGCTGCGTCGGTCTGGCGCTGGCGGAAGGCCTCGAGCCGCGCGCGCAATTCGGCGTCGCGCGTGGCGAGCATCGCCACGGCAAAAAGCGCCGCGTTGGCCGCGCCCGCGGCGCCGATCGCAAAGGTCGCCACCGGCACGCCCTTGGGCATCTGCACGATGCTGTGCAGGGAATCGACGCCCGAGAGGTGCTTGCTGGCCACCGGTACGCCGAGCACAGGCACCGGGGTCTTGGCCGCCAGCATGCCCGGCAGGTGGGCCGCCCCGCCCGCACCGGCGATGATCGCCACCAGGCCCCGGCCAGCGGCCGCCTCGGCGTAGGCGAACATGTCATCGGGCATGCGATGGGCCGAGACCACCTTCGCCTCGTGGGCGACGCCGAATTCCTGGAGAATCGCCACTGCGTGCTGCAGGGTGTCCCAGTCGCTGCCGGACCCCATCACGACGCCAACCTGTATCGTGCCCATGCCTGATCCCAAAAGGTATGAATTTTAAGTTGCAACCCCGAAGCGCCCCGAATGATCGACGTCACCATCGAAAACTTTGAAACCGAGGTCATCGCCGCCTCCATGCAAACCCCCGTGCTGGTGGACTTCTGGGCGCCGTGGTGCGGCCCCTGCAAGGTCATCGGCCCGCTGCTGGAAAAGCTCGAGGTCGCCTACGCGGGGCGCTTCAAGCTGGTCAAGATCGACTCCGACCAGGAGCAGCAACTGGCTGGCGCCTTCCAGATCCGAAGCATCCCGACCTGCGTCCTGCTGAAAAACGGCCAGCCGGTCGATGGCTTCATGGGGGCCATGCCCGAGGGCAAGATCCGCGAATTCCTGGACAAGCACCTGCCGGCGGCCGCCGAGGCCGAACCCGAGCCGGAGCAAGAGGCCCTGCCCCAGGACGCCGAAGGCCAGCGCGAACGCCTGGCGCAGGCCGTGGCCCAGGCGCCGGACAACGACGACGCGCGCTTTGACTACGTCAAGTGGCTGCTGCTCTCGGGCCACATCGATGAGGCCAAGGTGGCCTTCGCGCCGGTGATCGCGAAGGCGGCGGGCGTGCGACGTCTGGATTCGCTGCAGCGCCTGATGGACGCGATCGATTTCGCCTCCTCGCAAGGCGATCCGCAGCAGGCGCTGGCTGGGTTCGATGCGCAGATTGCAGCGAATAAACGCGACTTCGACGCCCGCTACGCCCGCGCCCGCCTGCTGGCGGCCCACCTGCAATGGACCGAGGCGATGGACGAACTGCTGGAGATCCTGATGCGGGACAAGGCCTGGAACGAAGACGCCGCGCGCAAGGCCTACATCGCCATCCTGGACATCATGGAGCCGCCCCGGCCCAAGGTGGCCGAGGGGCAGATTCCGCCGGAGGATCCAGTGGTGGCGAGCTACCGCCGGCGCTTGTCGAGTGTGGTTTTGAGTTGAGACACAGATGGAAAAGGGGCCCGGTGGCCCCTTTTCTTTGGCATGCCGGACGATCAGGCGGTGAGCCGCTCCAGCGCCTCGCGGTACTTCGCCGCCGTCTTCTGGATCACGTCCTGCGGCAGGCGCGGCGCGGGCGGGGTCTTGTCCCAGGGCCTGCCGTTGCTGCGGACCTGTTCGAGCCAGTCACGCACGAACTGCTTGTCGTAGCTGGGGGGGTTGTCGCCGCGTTTCGCGGCCTCCTCGTAGCCCTCGACGGGCCAGTAGCGCGAGGAGTCGGGCGTGAGCACTTCATCCATCAGCACCAGCTGGCCGCTGGCATCCAGGCCGAACTCGAACTTGGTGTCCGCGATGATGAGCCCCTTCTTCAGGGCGATGGCGGACGCCTCCTTGTAGATGGCGAGGCTGATGTCGCGGATCTTGGCGGCCAGCTCGGGGCCGATCATTTCAACGGTACGCTCGTAGGTGATGTTCTCGTCATGCTCGCCCACCGCCGCCTTGGCTGCGGGCGTGTAGATCGGCTCGGGCAGGCGCGCCGCATTGGTCAGGCCCGGCGGCAGCTTCACGCCGCACACCGATTGCGTCTGCTGGTACTCCTTCCAGCCGCTGCCTGCGAGGTAGCCGCGCACCACGGCCTCCACGGGAATGGGCTTGAGGCGCTTGACCAGCATGGAGCGGCCCAGTACCTGCGGCACTTCGCCAGAGGTGACCACCGTCTCGGGCGCATCGCCCGTGAGATGGTTGGGGCACAGGTGCCCGAGCTTGCCAAACCAGAACAGCGCCATCTGCGTGAGCAGCTCGCCCTTGCCGGGAATGGGCTCGCCCATGATCACATCGAACGCCGAGAGGCGGTCGGAGGCCACCATGAGGATGCGGTCCTCACCCACCGCGTAGTTGTCACGCACCTTGCCACGCGCCAAGAGCGGCAGCGAGGTGAGCGAGGAGGTGTGCAGGGCGTGGTTCACTGCACGACCTGGGCCAGTTCGCCCTGGGCGTATTTCTGCGCCACCACCTGCAGGGTGTGGCCCTTGATCTTGCCGGCCTGCCCCTCGCAGCCGAACTCGATGTAACGCTGCTTGCAGATCTGCTTGGCGGCCTCGCGGGCGGGCTTGAGCCACTCGCGGGCGTCGAACTTCTCGGGGTTCTCGTACAGGAACTTGCGCACCGCGCCGGTCATGGCCAGGCGGATGTCGGTGTCGATGTTGATCTTGCGCACGCCGAACTTGATCGCGTGCTGGATCTCCTCGACGGGCACGCCGTAGGTCTCCTTCATCTGGCCACCGTACTGGCGGATGATGGCCAGCAGCTCCTGCGGCACGCTGGACGAGCCGTGCATCACCAGGTGGGTGTTGGGAATGCGGCGGTTGATTTCCTTGATGCGGTCGATGGCCAGGATGTCGCCCGTGGGCTTGCGGGTGAACTTGTAGGCGCCATGGCTGGTGCCGATGGCAATGGCCAGGGCATCGAGCTGCGTCTTCTTCACGAAATCCGCGGCCTGCTCGGGGTCCGTCAGCAGCTGCTCGCGGGTCATGGTGGCGTCGGTGCCGTGGCCGTCTTCCTTGTCGCCCTTCATGGTCTCCAGGCTGCCCAGGCAACCGAGCTCGCCCTCGACGGTGACGCCCAGCTTATGGGCCATGTCCACCACCTTGCGGGTGACGGCGACGTTGTAGTCATAGCTGGCGATGGTCTTGCCATCGGCCTCCAGGCTGCCGTCCATCATGACCGACGAAAAGCCCAGGTCGATCGCGCCCTGGCAGACATCGGGGTTCTGGCCGTGGTCCTGGTGCATCACCAGCGGGATGCTGGGGTAGGCCTCGATGGCCGCCGAGATCAGGTGCTTGATGAAGGACTCTCCCGCGTACTTGCGGGCGCCCGCGCTGGCCTGCAGGATCACCGGCGCGCCGGTTTCCTTGGCGGCCTCCATCACGGCCTGCACCTGCTCAAGGTTGTTGACGTTGAAGGCGGGGATGCCATAGCCGTTGGCGGCGGCATGGTCCAGCAGTTCGCGCATGGAAACGAGAGGCATGGTGCAGGTCCGGAAAGGGAAGTTGGGAACAGGGGCGGGCAAGGCCGTGGCGGCCGGCCCGAAGCGGCTCGAATTTTAGCCGGGGCGCCCCCGCCGGGACCGCTCTGGCGCCGCGCCCCGGTGTCAGTCGATGCGCACGGCGTCCTCGAACGCCAGGCGCGGGCCGCGCGGGTGCACGCCAGTGGCGTCGCCCCAGCCCAGGTTGATCAGGAAGTTCGCCTTCCAGGCGCCCTCGGGGAAGAAGGCGGCGTTGACGGCCGCCGGGTTGAAGCCGCTCATGGCCCCCGCCGCCAAGCCCAGGGAGCGAGCGGCGAGGATCAGGTAGGCACCCTGCAGGCTGCTGTTTCGCATGGCGGTGTCGGCCGCGAGCGTGGCGTTGTCGGCAAACAGGGCCCGGGCATTGGGATTGGCCGGGAACTGCGTGGGCAACTGGTCATAAAACCGCGCATCGCTGGCCACGATGGCCACCACCGGGGCGGCCATGGCCTTGTCCACGTTACCTGGGGCGAGTGCGGGCTTCAGGCGCGCCTTGGCCTCGGCGCTGCGCACGAACACCAGGCGCATCGGCTGGCAGTTCATGGAGGTCGGACCCCACTTGGCCAGGTCATACAGCGCACGCAAGGTGTCGTCGGTGACGGGCTGCGAAGTGAATGTGTGGATCGTGCGGGCGGAGCGGAAGATCTGGTCCAGGGCGGTGTCGGGGAGGGCGTGGGTCATGCGCTGATTCTAGGAGGCCAACCCATGTCGCCCCGGTTCGTCAAGCCGCGCGGCAGATCTTGAGCATGTTCGTGCCGCCCGGCGCTCCCATGGGTTCACCGCAGGTGATGGCGTAGATGTCGCCGCTGCTCACGATGCCACGCTGCTTCAGATGCGCCTCGGCGTCGCCCAGCGCGGTGTCGCGGTCGGCGCTGGTGTCCATCAGCAGCGGGCGTACGTTGCGGTAGATCGCCATCTTGCGCTGCGTCGACAGGCGCGGCGTGAGCGCATAGATCGGGATGTGAATGCGATGCCGCGACATCCACAGCGCGGTCGACCCGGAATCCGTGAGGGCCACGATGGCCTTGCAACCCAGGTGGTGGGCCGTGAACAGCGCTCCCATGGCGATGGACTGGTCGATGCGCTGGAAAGTCATGCCGGTGAAATCGGCATCCAGCTTGGTGTCCTCGGCGCGTTCGGCCTCGGCGCAGATGTTGGCCATCTCGACGATGGTCTCCAGCGGAAACTTGCCCGAGGCCGTTTCGGCACTGAGCATCACCGCGTCGGTGCCATCGAGCACCGCATTGGCCACGTCGCTCACCTCGGCGCGCGTCGGCACCGGGTTGGTGATCATGGACTCCATCATCTGGGTGGCGGTGATCACCACCTTGTCATGCTGGCGTGCCAGCCGGATCATGCGTTTTTGCAGGGCCGGCACGGCGGCGTTGCCCACTTCCACCGCCAGGTCGCCGCGCGCCACCATGATGCCGTCACTGGCCTTGAGGATGGACTCGAGATTGGGAATGGCCTCGGCGCGCTCGATCTTGGCGATCAGGCCCGGCTTGTGGCCGAACTCGGCGGCCGCCACGTTGCAAAGCTGGCGGGCCATCTCCATGTCCGTGGCGTTCTTGGGAAAGCTCACCGCCACGTAGTCGGCCTGGAAGCTCATGGCGGTGCGGATGTCCTCCATGTCCTTGGCGGTGAGTGCGGGGGCAGTCAGACCGCCGCCCTGCTTGTTGATGCCCTTGTTGTTGGACAGTTCGCCGCCGAGCTTGACGGTGGTGTGTACCTGCTCGCCCTTGACGGCGTCCACCGTGAGCACAAGCAGGCCGTCATTGAGCAACAGCACATCGCCGGCCTTCACGTCGCGGGGCAGCTCCTTGTAGTCCAGGCCCACGCCATCAGCGTCGCCGGGCTGGGTGCGCGAGGCGTCAAGGACGAACTTGCGTCCAGGCGCCAGCATGACCTTGCCGTCGGCGAACTTGCCCACGCGGATCTTGGGGCCCTGCAGGTCGGCCATGATGGCCACCTCGCGGCCCGCGCGCTGCGAGACCTCACGCACGAGGCGTGCGCGGTCGATATGGTCCTGCGCCTTACCGTGGCTGAAGTTCAGGCGCACGACGTTCACGCCAGCGCGGATCATGTGTTCGAGCAGCTGGGGGTCGCTGGAGGCGGGGCCGAGGGTGGCGACGATCTTGGTGGCGCGACGGGCCATTGAACTTCCTTGGCTGGCAGGTCAGAGGTGACCCGGCATTCTCACACGCCCACCCCAGTCCAGTCCCCCGGGATTGCCCCCGGCTGGCGCCGCGCAGCCCGCACTCAGCCCCGCGCGCGCTTCTCCAGGATCTCGAACGCCGGCAGCGTCTTGCCTTCGAGCACCTCCAGGAAGGCACCGCCGCCCGTGGAGATGTAGCCCACGTCCTTCTCGATCCCGTACTTGGCGATGGCCGCCAGCGTATCGCCGCCACCGGCGATGCTGAAGGCGGACGACTGCGCGATGGCACGGGCGATGGCCTGCGTGCCGTGCGAGAAGGCCTCGAACTCGAACACGCCCACCGGGCCGTTCCAGACGATGGTGCCCGCCGCGAGCAGCTGGTCGGCCAGCTTCTTCGCGGTCTGCGGGCCGATGTCCAGGATCAGGTCATCATCAGCCACATCGGTCGCAGCCTTCACGGTCGACGGTGCATCGGCGGCGAAGGTCTTGGCCACCACCACGTCGGTGGGGATCGGCACCTCGGCGCCGCGCGCCTTCATGGCGGCGATCACCGCGCGGGCCTCCTCGACCAGGCCCGCCTCGGCCAGCGATTTCCCGATCGGCAGGCCCGCCGCCAGCATGAAGGTGTTGGCAATACCGCCGCCCACGATCAGCTGGTCGACGTTCTTCGCCAGCGACTGCAGGATGGTCAGCTTGGTCGAGACCTTGGAGCCTGCCACGATGGCGGCCAGCGGGCGCTTCGGGTTGGCCAGGGCCTTGGAGATGGCGTCGATCTCGGCGGCCAGCAGGGGACCGGCGCAGGCCACCGGCGCGAACTGCGCGATGCCATAGGTGGAGGCCTCGGCGCGGTGGGCCGTGCCGAAGGCGTCGTGCACGAAGATGTCGCACAAGGCTGCCATCTTCTTCGCGAGCGCGGGATCGTTCTTCTTCTCGCCCTTGTTCAGGCGGCAGTTTTCCAGCAGCACCACCTCGCCGGGCGCGACCTGCACGCCATCGACCCAGCCGGCCCGCAGCGACACCTCGCGCCCCAGCAACTCGCCCAGGCGCTGTGCCACCGGCGCCAGCGAATCCTCGGGCTTGAACTCGCCCTCGGTGGGCCGGCCCAGGTGCGAGGTGACCATGACTGCAGCCCCCGCGTCCAGCGCCATGCGGATGCAGGGGATGGAGGCGCGGATGCGGGTGTCCTCGGTGATGCGGCCCGCGTCGTCCTGGGGCACGTTCAGGTCGGCGCGGATGAAGACGCGCTGGCCCCGGGCCTGGCCCTGGGCGCACAGATCGGAGAAACGAAGGATGTTCATAGGCCCGGATTCTAGGAAGCCGGCTTTCCGCCAGGCTTACCAGCCCAGTACCAGGTGCAGCGGCAGGTAAACGGCCATGCCGGCCACGATGGTGAGGAGCGTGTCCCGCCGCCAGAAGAAGACGGCCATGCCGGCGGCCGCCCCGAAGACCCGGGCGTCCTGCCAGGTGGCGATCAGCTGCCCCTGGGTCATCACCACCTCCGGCACCACCACGGCGGTCAGGGCCGCAATCGGCGCGTACTGCAGGCCGCGCTCGGCCCACACCGGCAGGCGCCAGGGGCGGCTGGAAAACACGAAGAAGCCGCGGGTGATGAGGGTCACCACGGCCAGACCGGCAATCACGGCCATCGTCCAGAGATCGGTCATGAGGAGTGCGTCCCTCCCGCTGCGGGCCGCAGGCGCTGTTCCAGCGCCATGCACACGATCACGGCCACGCCGATGGCCACCACGATGTTCAGTCGCAGGGGCAGGGCATAGGCCGCCACCGCTGTCGCCCCCGCCACCACGGCAGCCACCGTGCGCAGCGGCGTGGAGGCCAGCGCGCAGGAAATACCCACCAGGCACAGGATGCCCGCGAAGCCCAGGCCCCAGGTGGTAGGCACCACATTGGCCAGGGCAATGCCCAGCACGCTGGCCACCATCCAGCTGGTCCAGATGGTGCAGATGTGGCCCGCCATGTAGGCCTCCTGGGCCAGGCGCTCGCCGTCGTCCTGCGCAGGCTTCGGGTAGCGATGCGTGTGCAGGGCGTAGCTCAGGTCCGCGGTGAGGTAGGCGGCGGCCGCGCGGCGCAGGGGCGGCAGGTGGATCAGGTAGGACCGCAGGTGCAGGCTGAACACGATGAAGCGCAGGTTCACGCAGAAGCCCGTGGCCAGGATCACCCAGGCCGGGGCGCCCGCCACGAGCAGCGGCAGGGCCGCCAGCTGCGAGCTGCCCGCATAGACGAAGAAGGTCATGGCCAGCGCCTCGACCACCGACAGGCCGGACTTGACCATGGCCACACCCGTCATCAGGCCCCAGATCGCGGTGCCGGTGGCCTGGGGCACCATGTCCCGCAGGCCGGCGCGGAACTCCGGGTGCGCGCGCAGGTGGGCCAGCCAGAACATCAGGCCCGCGCCTCGAAACGCTGGCCCGGTACCAGCGGGAAACCCCGCAGGAAATCGGCGGCGGCCAGACGTTTGCCGCCGGCGCGTTGCAAAGTTTTCAGACGCAGGGCGCCGATGCCGCAGGCCACCAGCACCCCCTGGTCGCCCGCGGCCAGCACGGTGCCAGCAGGCACGCCGTCCTGCGCCACGCCCGGCGCCATCACGCACTGCGCGCTCCACAGCTTCACGGACTCGCCCTGCACGGTGCTGGTGGCGCCGGGGAAGGGGTCGAAAGCGCGCATCCGGCGCTCGATCGCCTCGGCGGGCAGCGACCAGTCCACCTCGGCCTCGGCTTTCTCGATCTTGTGGGCATAGGTCACGCCCGCCTCGGGCTGCGGCGTGCGTGTCAGGGAACCCGCTGCGACCTGCCGCAAGGCCGCGACGATCATGCGTGCCCCCAGGTCCGCGAGCTTGTCATGCAGGCTGGCCGTGGTGTCTGCGGGCTCGATCGGCAGGCGCCCGGTTTGAAGCATGTCGCCAGTGTCCAGGCCCGCGTCCATCTGCATGAGGGTGACGCCAGTCTCGGCATCGCCCGCCTCGATGGCGCGGTGAATCGGCGCCGCGCCGCGCCACCGGGGCAGCAGCGAGGCATGGATGTTCAGGCATCCCAGGCGGGGCGCATCCAGCACCCACTGCGGCAAGATGAGGCCGTAGGCGGCCACCACCATGACGTCGGCCTGCGCGGCGTGGATCGCGGCTTGCGCCGACTGCGCGTCCTGCGGGTACTTGCCCTGCAGGCGCAGACCCTGGGGCTGTGCCACGGGCAGGCCCTGCGATTGCGCGAACTGCTTGACCGGGGAAGCCTGCAGCTTCATGCCCCGCCCGGCGGGACGGTCCGGCTGCGTCAGCACCAGGGGAATCGTGTGGCCGGCCGCGTGCAGTCGCTCGAGCGCCACGCGCGCGAATTCGGGCGTGCCCGCGAAGATGACACGCAAGGGGAGGCTGGCAGGGCCGGGCGTTTGCACGTCGGCGCTCAGGCGCGTTCGGCTTCGCGCTGCGCCTTGATCATCTTGGTCTTGATGCGATTGCGCTTGAACATCGAGAGGTACTCGACGAAGACCTTGCCTTGCAGGTGGTCCATCTCGTGCTGGATGCAGATGGCCAGCAGGCCCTCGGCATCGATCGTGTGCTCCTGGCCGTTTTCGTCCAGGGCCTTGACCTTGACCGCGACGGAGCGCTCGACGCCGTCATAGATGCCGGGCACGGACAGGCAGCCCTCCTCGCCGGCGCGTCGCTCCGGGCTGGCCCAGGTGATTTCGGGATTGATCAGGGTGAGGGGCGAGTCGCGCTTTTCCGACACGTCAATCACGACGACCCGCTCATGGACGTTCACCTGGGTAGCGGCCAGCCCGATGCCATTGGACTCGTACATCGTCTCGCGCATGTCGGCCACCAGCTGGCGCACGCGCGCATCGACCACGGGCACCGGCTTGGCGACGGTGTGCAGACGGGGATCCGGGTAGACAAGGATGGGAAGGACAGCCATGGTGGAGCCGCAAAGGCACGGGGAAAACCGCTATTTTCCTCCACGATCGAGGACCCCGCCGGCAGCCCGGATGACACATTGCCCGATCACCCGGCGTGGCGCAAAATTAATTCCTTGGAATTAATTTTGTCGGAAACCATGAAAAAACACGATGTCACGCGGGACACCGTGGCCGGCGGGGCCGCAGGGGCCGCAGGGGCCGCGCTCATCGTGGCGCTGGCCGCTACCGCCCCCGCGGCAAGGGGCGCGCAGGCGCCCACTGCCCCCCTCCCGGAGGCCGCGGCCAGTGCCACGGCGGTGTCACGCGCCGCAGACAGCCTCCCGACCCTGCGGATGTCGCCCCGGGTGCGCGTGCAGTTGCTGCCCGGCGCGACGCGGCTGGCCCTCGAGCCTCACCAGATCGAGCCCTTTCTCGCCGAGCCCCTCATCGTCGACGAAGACGCCATCCGCCAGGCGCCCCGCATCGTGGCCGCGCCCGAGGGCCGGGTGCTGATCACACGCGGCGACCGGGCCTACGCGCGCGGCCCGGCCGGTTCTGCGCTGGATGTCCCCCCGCAGGATGCGCCAGCCGCCCGCGCCGCGTTCCGCATCTTTCGCGAAGCGCGCGCCGTGCACGACCCGGTCACCCACGCCGTCCTCGGCTACGAAGCGCGGTATGTCGGCCGCGCCTTGCTGGTGCAGGCACAAGGCCGGGTCACGGGCCCGGACGCCGACGCGCAGGCCTGGCCCGTTCCCGCCCTCCTGGACATCGTGTCGGCCCGGGAGGAAATCCGGGCCGGTGACCGCCTCCTGCCCGAGCCGGCACGCCAGTTCACGACCTACACCCCCCACGCCCCGCAGACCGTCCCGGAAGACGCGCGCATCATCTCGATCTACGGCGACGCCGCAGGCATGGCCGGCCAGAACCAGGTGGTGGTGATCAACAAGGGCCGCGCCGACGGACTGGCCGACGGCCATGTGCTCGCTGTCATCCGGCAAGGGCCGCAGGGGCTGGATCACACAGGCCCCGGACGGCCCGAGCAGATCCAGCTGCCCGCGGAGCGCAAGGGCCAGCTCATGGTGTTCCGCACCTTCGACCGGCTTTGCTATGGCCTGATCCTGGACAGCGGCGATGGCGTCCGGGTCGGCGACCGCCTGGCCGCGCCGCGCTGAGGCAGCCGCCATGGACCGCGAGACATTACGGGACTGGCTGCGCCTGGTTCTCACACCCGGCATCGGCCCTGGCACGGCGCGCCGGCTGCTGGCCGCCTGGGGCTTGCCGGGTGCGCTCTTTCAAGCTGCGCCCGCTGCGCTGCGTGACCTCGTCACGGCCCGCCAGGCACAGGCCCTCCAGGCCGAGCCGCCGCAGCTGGCAGCCCTGGCCGAGGCGACCTGGCAGTGGCTGGCGCAGGGTGAAGGCACGCGACGCATCTGGAGCCTGGCCGACCCCGGCTACCCGCCGCTCCTGCTCCAGACCGAGGATCCACCGCTGATGCTGCACGGGATGGGGGCCTGCCTGGCGCAGCCCGGCGCGGCGGTCTGGCCCGAGGGGATCGCCCTGGTCGGCAGCCGCAACCCGACCCCGCAAGGGGCCCTGAACGCCCGCGAATTCGCGCGCAGCTTGTCCCGGGCGGGCTGGTGCGTGGTCTCCGGCCTGGCGCTCGGCGTGGACGGTGCGGCCCATGAGGGTGCGCTGGAAGGCGCGGCGCAGGCGGCATCCGACTTCGCCGCGCCGGTGGCCACGATCGCCGTCGTGGCCACCGGGCTGGACCTCGTCTATCCGCGCCAGCATGCGGCGCTGGCGCAGCGCATCACCGAGCGGGGGCTGATTCTGAGCGAGTACCCGCTGGGAACCCCGCCCCTGGCCGAGAACTTCCCCCGCCGTAACCGCATCCTCTGCGGCCTGGCCAGGGGCACGCTGGTGGTCGAAGCGGCCGTTCGATCGGGGTCCCTGATCACCGCGCGACTCGCGGCCGAACAGGGACGCGAGGTGTTCGCGATCCCTGGCTCCATCCATTCGCCCCAGTCCCGCGGCTGCCATGCCCTGATCCGGCAAGGTGCCAAACTCGTGGAGACCGCGCAGGACGTACTGGAAGAACTGCCTCTCCAGGCGGGCGGGCCGCCGCCCATCGCGGCACCTGCATCGGCCCCTCCACGCGCCCCGGAGACCGGCAGCGACCCGCTGCTGCATGCCCTGGGCTTCGACCCCGCCTCGCTCGACACGCTGGCCGCGCGCATCGGCCTGGACACCGGCACGCTGCTGGCCCGCCTGCTGGCCCTCGAACTCGAAGGCCAGGTCGCCCGCCTGCCCGGAGGCTTCTACCAGCGCACGGTCGCCGCCTGAGGCCGCAAGACCACACGTCCCAAAAAGGACTTGCGGACGCCCCCCTCTTCTGGGCTATATTGGCCCCATATGTTCGACGTGCTGGTGTTTGTCTACGAGAACTACTGGCGAGGCGATGCGTGTCCCGAGTTGCAGCAGCTCGGACGCAAACTCAGCGCCCACGGCTTCGAAGCCGAAGAAATCCACGACGCCCTGGTCTGGCTCGACGGCCTGAACTTCGCGGCGCAATCGATCCGCCTTTCTCCCGCACCGCCCGACGCCGAGCCCGAAGCGCCGGCCATGCCGTTCCAGGATCCTTCGGCGCAAAGCCTGCGTGTGTACTCGGTCGCCGAGCAGGATCACCTGGGCGCGCAGTGCCTGGGCTTCATTTCCTTTCTGGAGTCGGCCGGCGTGCTGCCCGGCGCCATGCGCGAAATCGTGATCGATCGCGCGATGGCCGCCTCGGGCAGTCCGCTGTCACTGGACGCCCTCAAGATCATCGTGCTGATGGTCTACTGGAGCTTCGGTGAAGAGCCCGACGCGCTGGTTCTGGACGAGTTGTGCGATGACAGCGAAGGACGGCTGGCGCACTGACTTGCGCACGCAGCTGCGCACGTAACGCAGGCCTGCCCCCAAAAAAAGACAGGGCCCTTTCGGGCCCTGTCTTTTTCCTCGCGTCAGACTGTCGCGCCGGCGTTCGGATCGTTGGGGTCGTTGTCCTTGCGCGGCGCCGCCTTGATCAGGTCTTCGCGCTGGATCCCCAGCCACATCGCGATGGCGGCGGCCACGAAGACCGACGAATAGATGCCAAACAGGATGCCGATGGTCAGGGCCAAGGCGAAGTAGTACAGCGTCGCGCCCCCAAACAGCAGCATGGAAAGCACCATGATCTGCGTGGAGCCGTGGGTGATGATGGTGCGGCTGATGGTGGAGGTGATGGCGTTGTCGATCACCTCGGTCGTGTCCATCTTGCGAAAGCGCCGGAAGTTCTCGCGGATCCGGTCGAAGATGACCACCGACTCGTTCACCGAATACCCCAGCACCGCCAGCACCGCCGCCAGCACCGCCAGCGAGAACTCCCACTGGAAGAAGGCGAAGAAGCCCAGGATGATGACGATGTCGTGCAGGTTGGCGAGGATGGCCGCCACCGCGAACTTCCATTCGAAGCGCAGCGCCAGGTAGATCATGATGCCCGCCACCACCACGGCCAGCGCCTTCAGGCCGTCGGCCGCGAGTTCCTCGCCCACCGAGGGACCGACAAACTCCGTGCGGCGCAGGTTCACCGAGGGATCGGCCGCCTTGAGGGCCGTGAACACCTTCTCGCTTTGCTGCGCGGAGCTCACGCCCTTCTGGGCAGGCAGGCGGATCATGACGTCGCGCGCGGTGCCGAAGTTCTGCACCTGTACGTCGGTGTAACCCAGGCCGGAAACGGTCTGGCGAATACGCTCGACCTCCGCTGGCTGGCTGTAGCCCACCTCCATCACGGTGCCGCCGGTGAACTCCACCGACAGGTGCAAGCCCCGCGTGAACAGGAAAAAGACGGCGGCGGCGAAGGTCAGGAACGAGATGATGTTGAACACCAGCGCGTGACGCATGAACGGGATGTCCCGCCGGATCTTGAAAAATTCCATGATCAGGCTCCTTTGCCGGTGTGAAGCGCCTCGTCCTTCGAGGGACGCCAGACGGTACCGATGGACACGGACTTGAGCTTCTTCTGGCGGCCATACCAGAGGTTGACCAGGCCGCGCGAGAAGAACACCGCCGAGAACATCGAGGTGAGGATGCCGATGCAATGCACCACCGCGAAACCGCGCACCGGGCCGGAGCCGAAGGCCAGCAGCGCCACGCCCGCAATCAGGGTGGTGACGTTGGAGTCCAGGATGGTGGCCCAGGCGCGGTCGTAACCGGCGTGGATGGCCGCCTGCGGCGCGGCACCGTTGCGCAGTTCCTCGCGGATGCGCTCGTTGATCAGCACGTTGGAATCAATGGCCATGCCCAGGGCCAGGGCCATGGCCGCCATGCCCGGCAGGGTGAGGGTGGCCTGCAAGAGCGAGAGGATGGCCACCAGCAGCAGCAGGTTGACCGCCAGCGCAATGCCGGAGATCAGCCCGAACAGCATGTAGTAGATCGCCATGAAGGCCACGATGGCGGCAAAGCCCCAGGCCACGCTGTGGAAGCCCTTGGCGATGTTCTCGGCGCCCAGCGTGGGGCCGATGGTGAGCTCTTCGATGATCTCCATCGGCGCGGCCAGCGAGCCGGCCCGCAGCAGCAGCGCCAGGTCATTGGCTTCCGTCACGGTCATGGAACCGGAGATCTGGAAGCGGGTCCCCAGCTCGGCCTGGATGACAGGGGACGTCAGGACTTCGCCCTTGCCCTTCTCGAAGAGCACGATGGCCATGCGCTTCTTCAGGTTCTCGCGGCTGGTGTCGCGCATGATGCGCCCGCCCTTGCCGTCCACGGTCAGGTCGACCTTGGGCTGCTGGGTCTGGGAGTCAAAGCCCGGCTGCGCGTCGGTCAGGCTGTCCCCCGTGAGGATGACCTGCTTCTTGAGGATGACGGGGCGGCCGTCACGCTCCAGAAAGCGCTCCGACCCGAAGGGCACCGGGCCCGAGCCCATCTCGGCGGCACGCGCCTCCGCGCTTTCGTCGACCAGGCGCATCTCCAGGGTGGCGGTACGGCCCAGGATGTCCTTGGCCTTGGCGGTGTCCTGCACGCCGGGCAGTTGCACGACGATGCGGTCCAGGCCCTGCTGCTGGATCACCGGCTCGGCCACGCCGAGTTCGTTGATGCGGTTGTGCAAGGTGTGGATGTTCTGCTTGAGCGCCTGTTCCTGCACCTTGCGGGCCGCTTCGGGCTTGAGGCTGGCGGTCAGCTTGTACTCGGTGCCGTCCGGTCCGCCGCTGACCTGCAGGTCGGGGAACTGATCGGCCACGCGGCGCACCGCCTGCTCCAGGGTGGCGGCTTCACGGAAACGCACTTCGAGGGTCTGGCCGCTGCGGCTCACGCCGCCATGGCGCAGGTTGGCCTCGCGCAGCGACAAACGCAGATCGCCGGCGTAGGCCTCGGCCTTCTTGGTGAGGGCGCCGGGCATGTCGACCTGCAGCATGAAGTGCACGCCGCCGCGCAGGTCCAGGCCCAGGTACATCGGGGCCGCGCGCAGGGCGGTCAGCCAGGCCGGCGACGCCGAGATCAGGTTGAGCGCCACCACGTAGCCAGGGTCGGCCGGGTCCGGCACGAGCACCCGCTGCAGGGCGTCCTTGGTCTTGAGCTGGGTGTCGGTGCTGTCCACGCGCACGCGGATGGACGTGCCCTCCAGCGTGATGGACTGCGGCCGAATGCTGGCGGCCGCCAGCGCCTGCTCGACGCGGGCCAGGGTCGTGGTGTCGACCTTGACCGTGGCCTTGCCCGCCGACACCTGGACCGCCGGGGCCTCGCCAAAGAAATTGGGCAGCGTGTACAGGATGCCCACGAGCAACGCGACCACAAGGATCGCGTACTTCCAGACCGGGTAACGGTTCATGACGTTGAGTGTTCAGGCGAGCCGGCACGAAGCGGCCGGCCGCGGGGCGACAGCGTCGCCGCTTACTTGAGGGTGCCCTTGGGCAGCACCTGCACGATGGCACTGCGCTGCAGCTGGATCTCGACGCCGGTAGCGACCTCGATGCCGACATAGGTGTCGCCCAGCTTGCTGATGCGCCCCAGCAGGCCGCCGGCGGTGGCCACTTCGTCGCCCTTGGCCAGGGCCTCGATCATGGCCTTGTGCTCCTTCTGGCGTTTCATCTGGGGCCGGATCATGACGAAGTACAGCACCACGAACATCAGCAGCAGCGGGAGCATGCCGGTGAGGGTGGACATCAGGTCGCCACCTGCGGCGGGGGCCGGCGCGGCCTGGGCGTATGCGGAAGAAATGAACACGTGGGCTCCTAGGGGTTTCAGGCGAAATGTCACGGGCGCAGGCCGGCTCGGCCCCGCTGCCCGCGAAACCTCGGGATTGTAGGGCCCGGGCCCAAAGGGCCCCGGTCCATGAGGGTCAAGGGCCGCGCCCGGGGGCTGGCAGGGCCCGGGCGCGCACCGGTCAGGCCGCCAGGCGCTGCGCCGAGGCCTGGCCGCGCCAGCTCACCATCAGCTCGCCCCAGCGGACGCGGGCGGCCTCCAGGTGGCGGGCCTTCACATGGCCAAAGCCGCGGATCTGCTCGGGCAGGCGGGCAATGTCCACGGCCAGGGCATGGTTGTCGGCGTGCAGGGCCGGCAGGAGTTCCTCGATGCAGCGGCGGTACTCCCCGATCAGCGCCCGCTCGGTGCGGCGCTCCTCGGTGTAGCCGAACACATCGAGGGCGGTGCCACGCAGGCCCTTGAGGCGTGCGATCAGGCTCAGCCCCCATCCCATGGCCGCCCCGAAGCGGCGCTTTTGCAACTCGCCGCGGTCGTTGCGCCGGGACAGCAGCGGCGGGGCCAGGTGGTGGTGGATGCGGAAATCGCCCTCGAACTGCTCGGCAATCCGTTCGCGGAACCCCGTCTGGGTGTGCAGGCGGGCCACCTCGTACTCGTCCTTGTAGGCCATGAGCTTGAACAGGTAGCGGGCGACCGATTCGGTCAGGGTCGTGCGACCCAGCGGGGCCTCGGCGGCGCGCACCTGCTCGATGAAGGCGCGGTAGTCCTGCGCATAGGCCGCGTTCTGGTAGCCCGTCAGGAAGTCGGCTCGGCGAGCGATCAGGCTGTCCAGGGTCTCGCGCGGGCGCAGCTCGATCACCTGGGAAGGCGCGAGCAGCTTGTCCAGGCGGGCCGGGTCGTGCGCGGCCCAGCGGCCCCAGGTGAAGGCGGCCTTGTTGGCGTCGACGGCGACCTCGTTGAGCTCCATCGCGCGCAGCAGCGAGGCCAGACCCAGCGGGATCCAGCCCTTTTGCCAGGCGTAACCCAGCAGCATGGGGTTGGTGTAGAGGCTGTCGCCCATCAGGCGAGTGGCGGCGCGGTCGGCATCGAAGCTGCCCACGCCCTGCGCGCCTGCCGCCTGGACGATGGCCCCGACGCAGGCTTCGGCGGGGTTGGCCCAGTCGGGCTGGCGCACGAAGTTGGCGGTGGGGGTGGCGTGCGCATTGAGCGCGACGCGGGTGCGGCCCTCACGTACGCGCAAGAGGGTTTCGCGGTGCGCCGTGACCAGGGGGTCGCAGCCCAGGACCAGGTCGGCGGCCGCCATGCTCACGCGGGTGGTATGGATGACATCGTCGGTCGCGCCGATCAGGACATGGCTCCAGGTGGCGCCGCCCTTCTGGGCGAGACCGGCCGCGTCCTGGGTGACGATGCCGCGACCCTCCAGATGCGCGGCCATGCCCAGCAGCTGGCCGATCGTGATGACGCCGGTGCCCCCGACGCCGGCCACCACGATGCCGTAGGCGGCGTCGGTGAGTGCAGGCAGGCGCGGTTCGGGCAACTCGCCCAGCTCGAAGGGCGACGGCGCCTGTTCACGCGATTTCTTCTTGAGCTTGCCGCCCTCGACGGTGACGAAGCTCGGGCAGAAGCCCTTGAGGCAGCTGGTGTCCTTGTTGCAGGTGCTCTGGTTGATGGTGCGCTTGCGGCCGAAGGGGGTTTCCAGCGGCTCCACCGACAGGCAATTGGACTGCACGCTGCAGTCGCCGCAGCCTTCGCAGACCAGGTCGTTGATCATCACGCGCAAGGCCGGGTCTTCCATCGTGCCGCGCTTGCGGCGGCGGCGCTTCTCGGTGGCGCAGGTCTGGTCGTACACAATGACGCTGGTGCCGGTGATCTCGCGGAACTCGCGCTGCAGGCGATCGAGCTCGTCGCGGTGGAAGACCTCGATGCCGGCGGGCAGGCCATGGCGGCTGTCGGCATTGCGCGCGTACTTGGCGGGATCGTCGGTGACGACGATCAGGCGCGACACCCCTTCGGCCAGCAGGCTGCCCACGATCTGCGGCACCGAGTGGCCCTCGGGGCGCTCGCCCACGGTCTGCCCGCCGGTCATGGCCACGGCGTCGTTGTACAGGACCTTGTAGGTGATGTTGACGCCCGCCGCGATCGACTGCCGGATCGCCAGCAGGCCGCTGTGGAAGTAGGTGCCGTCGCCGATGTTGGCGAAGACATGTTTTTCGTGGGAGAAGGGCTGCTGGCCGACCCAGGGCACGCCCTCGCCGCCCATCTGGGTGAAGCCGATCGTGGCGCGGTCCATCCAGGTGGCCATGTAGTGGCAACCGATGCCGGCCATGGCGCGGGAGCCCTCGGGCACCTTCGTGGAGGTGTTGTGCGGGCAGCCCGAGCAGAACCAGGCCGGGCGGTCCCCCGAGACCTGCGTGACCTGCATGCTCGCTTCCTTGGCTTCGAGCAGGGCCAGCTGCGCGTCCAGGCGCGCGGCGATGTCGGCATCGACACCGAGCTTCTTCAGGCGCTGCGCGATGGCGCGGGCGATGAGGGCAGGCGACAGGTCGGCGTTGGCGCGCAGCAGGGTGTGGGCCGACGGGTTGGGCATGGACCATTCACCGCCGGAGTAGTCGCCTTCGACCTCGTTGAACTTGCCCAGCACGTTGGGGCGCACGTCCGACCGCCAGTTGTACAGCTCTTCTTTCAGCTGGTACTCGATGACCTGGCGCTTTTCCTCGATGACGAGGATCTCGCGCAGGCCGGTGGCGAATTCACGGGTGGTCTGCGCCTCCAGCGGCCAGACGACGGCGACCTTGTGCAGGCGCACGCCCAGGCGTCGGCAGGTGGCGTCGTCCAGGCCCAGGTCGGCCAGGGCCTGGCGGGTGTCGTTGTAGGCCTTGCCGCTGGCGATCAGGCCCAGGCGGTCGTTCGGGCCCTCGATGACGTTGTGGTTGAGGCGGTTGGCGCGGATGTAGGCCAGCGCGGCGTACCACTTGGTGTCGAAGAGGCGGGCCTCCTGCTCCAGCGGGCTGTCGGGCCAGCGGATGTGCACGCCGCCGGGCGGCAGGGCGAAGTCCTCGGGCAGGCGGATCTGCACGCGCTCGGGGTCGATCAGGGCGGTGGCGCTGGACTCGACGATTTCCTGGATGGTCTTCATGCCAGCCCAGACGCCGGCGTAGCGGCTCAGGGCCAGGGCATGCAGGCCCAGGTCCAGGATGTCCTGCACGGAAGCGGGGAAGAAGACCGGCAGGCCACAGGCCTTGAAGATGTGGTCGCTCTGGTGGGCGGCGGTGGAGCTCTTGGCGACGTGGTCGTCACCGGCCACCGCGAGCACGCCGCCCCAGGGGGTGGTACCCGCCATGTTGGCGTGCTTGAAGACATCGGAGCAGCGATCCACGCCCGGGCCCTTGCCGTACCAGATGCCGAAGACGCCGTCGTACCGCTGGGTGCCCGCGGGGGCGAAACCCAGCTGCTGCGTGCCCCACAGGGCGGTGGCGGCAAGCTCCTCGTTGACGCCCGGCTGGAAGACGATGTGGCGCGCCTGCAGGTGCTTCTTGGCCTTCCACAGAGCCTGGTCGTAGCCGCCCAGGGGGGAGCCGCGGTAGCCGCTGATGAAGCCGGCGGTGTGCTTGCCCGCGAGCTGGTCGCGCTGGCGCTGCAGCATGGGCAGCTTGACCAGGGCCTGCACGCCGCTCATGAAGGCGCGGCCGTAGTCAAGGGAGTATTTGTCGTCGAGCGTGACGGTTTCGAGGGCCTGGCGGATGTGCTCGGGCAGGGGAGCGTTCATGGCGTTTGCGAGTCTCCAGCGGTGACATGTCGGCCGGGTAGGCCGGGCTTCGGGGGCGGTGCCACCGGGTAGGCGGCGCGTCCGTTTCAGGCGCAGTGTAGTCCTGCAGGACGGGATCCGGGGGACGGAATGACAGCCGGATGTCCGGGACGGCGGGCCCTGCGCGGTCCCGCCAGGTTCAGCGCCCCCTCGGCCACAAAGCCCACAGGCGCAGGGGCTGTTTCAGGCGCCCGGCGAGTTCACCCGCCTCGGCGCCCCAGCCGACGAAGTAGTCGGCGCGCACCGCGCCCACGATGGCGCTGCCGGTGTCCTGGGCCAGCACCAGGCGCTGCAGGGTCACCTGCGGCCCGGTGGAGGCCAGCCAGACCGGCGTGCCGTAGGGAATGCTTTCGCGGTCGACCGCAATGGAACGCCCCGGGGTGAGCGGCACACCTTGCGCGCCGCGAGGCCCGAAGGCGGCCGCCAGGTCGCCCAGCGGCTCCTCGCGGAAAAAGACCGTGCGCGGGTTGCTCCAGAGCATCTCGTTGACGCGCTGCGGGTGGGCGCGCACCCAGGCCTTGATGCCGGGCCAGGAAGCGTCGCGCACCGCGCCTTGCTGCAACAGCCAGGTGCCCACGCTGCGGTAGGGATGGTCATTGGTGGCGGCAAACGACAGGCGAGCCAGGGTCTGTCGGCCATCGGCTTCCGTGATGCGCAGCCGGCCGGAGCCCTGGATCTGCAGCACCAGCGCGTCGACCGGATCAGCCAGCCAGGCAATCTCGCGACCGCGCAAGGCGGCGCGGGCCTCGGGCAGGGTGTCGATCTCCTGGCGGCTGTACCAGGGCTTGCGCTGGCCCAGCCCCGCCGGCGGACGGTACAGGGGCACACGGTGCTGCGCGGTGGGAACCCGCGAGGCGTCGAGCACGGGTTCGTAATAGGCCGTGAGCAGGCCTGGGTCCCCCGCCTGCAGGGGGTCGACCCGGTAGGGCTGCAGGGTCTGGACCAGCCAGGCGCGCTGCTCTTGGGCGGAGGCGATGGTCAGGCGGCGCACTTGCGGGCACAGGTCGGCCCAGGGGGCCGCCGGACGCTCGCAGCTGCGGATCCAGGCGTTCCAGGCTTCATGCAGCGCGTCGTGATCAAAGCCGGGCAGGTCACGCCAGCGCACCGGGACCCAGCGGCTCTTGGCCATGACGATGGCGGCGGGCAGGGGCGCCTCATCGCCAGGGAGCGCGGCGGCGGCAGCGGGCGCCTCCTGGGGCGGCGGCACAGACCCGGTCGGCAACAGGGGGGCACTGCCGCAACCCGCCAGCGTTCCTACAATGGCCAGCGCAACCGATTTCACAACCTGTTTCATGCTGTTGATTTTGCTCGAAGCCCTGCTGGCCCTGGCGCTGCTGGTGCTGATCGTGTGGTGGACGATGTTCTCGGGACGGCCGGGCGGCGAACCGCCGGCGCAGGAGGAGGCGCGAAAGCCGGGCGCCGACGACTCCGACACCGCAGGCAAGCCGTGAGGGCCGCCCTCGACACGGCAGCCGCGCTGCCCTTGCTGACGCTGGTGATCAACATGGACCGCGCGACCGTCCGGATGGCGCACATGCGGGACGAGTTGGCGCGGGCAGGGCTGTCCTACCAGCGCATTGCAGGCGTCGACGGAGACCTGCTGAAAGCGCCGCACCCGGACTTTTGCGAACGCTCCTACCGCCACCTGCACGGGCGGCGCTGGGCGCCCAGGGAACTGGGCTGCTACCTGAGCCACATCAAGGCCTTGCAGACGTTCCTGGACTCGGACGCCGAGTACGCCCTGATCCTGGAGGACGATGTGCGTATCGACCCCGGCATCGTGACGGTGCTGCAGTCGGCGCTGGCGCATCGCCGGCACTGGAACCTGCTGCGGCTGAGCACGGTGAATTCGGGCAAGTGGTGGCCGGTGCGGCGGCTGGGCGCGACCCACCTGGCCGTGTGCCTGACACGGGAAAAAGGGGCGGGCGGCTATGTGGTGGACCGGCTGGCCGCCCGGAAAATGGTGGACCGGCTGCTGCCCATGCGCCTGGCCTGGGACATCGCCTTCGACCTGGAGTGGCTGATCGGTTTCAAGGCCCTGGGGATCCACCCCATGGTCATCGAACAGAACACCGGCGGCTTCGAGACCCAGATCCAGTCTGATCTGGCCCGGATCAAGATCCGCAGCAAGCTGAAATACCTGACTGTGGGTCCCTTCCGGCTGCTCACGGAAAGCTCAAGACTGCTCTACAGGCTTTATCGGCTGCTTGCGCTGAAGCTGCTGCTCCGGGCCTGAGGCTAGAGGTCGCGAAGGGCGTTGGCGAGCTCCACGGCCGACTTGACGTTCATCTTGTCGAACACCCGGGCCCGGTGCACCTCGACAGTCCGCACGCTGATGTCCAAGGCGTCGGCGATCAGCTTGTTGGGCAGGCCCTTGGCCACCCGCGCCATCACATCGCGCTCGCGCTGGGTCAGCTCGGCCAGGCGCAACTGCAGCTGCTGGCGAGCGCGCCGCGTGGCCAGTACCTCGGCCGAGCGGGCAATGGCTTCCTCGACGCGATCGACCAGGGCATTGTCGGAAAAGGGTTTCTCGCAGAAGTCGAAGGCGCCGCGCTTGACCATGGCGACGGCCGTGGGCACGTCGGCATGGCCGGTGAGGAAGATCACCGGCATCACCTCGATCAGCCCACGCTCCACCAGGCCCTCGAACAGGGCCAGTCCGCTCAGTCCGGGCATGCGCACATCCAGCAACAGGCAGCAGGGCTGGTCGGGAGGGAGGCCTTCCTGCAGCCGGACCTCGAAGGCCTGGCCGCTGGCAAAGCCCTCGCTGGCCAATCGACGGGAACGCAGCAGCCAAGCCAGCGCTTCACGCACCCCCGCGTCGTCGTCGACGAGGTAGACAATGGCGTCCTGGGGTGGTTGCATGAGGATCAATCCGTGGCGAGGGACTTGCCCTGGGCCGACGCACCGGCGGGGTCCGGCAGGTCGGCCAGAGGCAGGGTGAAGCGGAAGATCGTACCGTGCGGCGGGTGGGGCTCGAACACCAGCTGCCCGCCATGCTGCTCGACGACCGTGCGGCACAGGGACAGGCCCAGCCCCATGCCTTCGGGCTTGGTGGTGAAAAAGGGCGTGAACAGGCGCGCCTCCACCTCGGGCGCGATGCCCGGACCCACATCGGCCACCGAGAACTCGAGCCAGCCCGTGCCACCACCTTCGGCCGGCGGCAGGCGCCGCGCTTGCACCGTCAGCGAAGGACGCTCCGTGCCCACCTCGTCCATGGCCTGCATCGCGTTGCGCGCCAGGTTGAGCAAGACCTGCTCGACCATGGTGCGGTCACATCGCACCGGCGGGAGTGCGGCCGAGACCCGGGTCACGACGGTGATGCCCAGCTTGCGGGCCTGCAGATTGACCAAGGGCAGCACGGCCTCGACCAGCTGAAAGGGCGCCACCGCTTCACGCGCCTGGTCGCGGCGGCGCACGAAGTCGTGCACGCTCTTGATGACGCGTCCTGCACGCTCGGCCTGCTGGCCGATACGCTGCAGCGCCCCCTCCAGGCCTTGGGCGTCGCCGCCCTGCAGCAGGTTGATGGAACCGGTGGCGTAACTGGCAATGGCCGCGAGTGGCTGGTTGAGCTCATGACTGAGCAATGAGGCCATCTCGCCCACCGTGGCCAGGCGGGCCGTCGCCTGCAGGCGCTCCTGGGTGGCCCGCGACAGCTCCTCGACGCGTCGCTGTTCGCTGATGTCGAGAAACGCACTCATCCAGCCGGTCTGGACGCCGGCTGCGTTGATGAGAGGTGCCTCGATGATGAGGACCGGGAAGCGTGAACCGTCCTTGCGCATGAAGACGGATTCGAAGCCCTCGCGAGGAGGGATGTGGCGGCCCGCCAGCCGCACCTCCTGGCGAACCTGGTAGTCGCTGACCAGTTCGGGCGGCCAGTAGGGTGCCGGGCCCGACTGGCCGAGCAGCTCTTGTGCGGTGAAGCCCACCATGTCGCAGAAGGCTGGGTTCACATAGGTGATCCGTCCCTGCAGGTCACGCGCGCGCAGGCCGGTGACCAGGGAGTCCTCCATGGCCTTGCGGAACGCCAGGGCATCTGCCAGTTCGCGCTCCGCCTGGACGCGGCGCCGCATGTCCTTGCCCAGCATGGCCAGCACCACGACCAGCGCGATGGACATGGCGGTGACCAGGGCGGTGAGGACGTTGGGAAAGAGGTCGGGCGCGCTGCGCCAGCTGTTCATGCGCAGCACCAGGGTGTTGCCCGCCAGGTCCAGCAGCTGCTGGGAGGTGAAGGTCCGGCGGCCGCGCTGCGCGGTGCCGTGCAGGGCCAGCCGGGTGCCGTCGGGCTCGATGAACGAGACCTCCTGGTTGCGTGTGAGCTGCGGGCCGACCAGGGTCGCGAGGATCTCCCGCAGCGAGTAGGTGGCCACGACATAACCGGTGACGGTGCCACCGCTGATGTGGGGCACGCACAGATCCATCACCTCCAGGCCCAGGCCGTCCGCCTGGGGCAGGTAGTAGTTGGGCGAGTACGCCGGCTGGCTTTGGCGCCGGGCCTGGGCGCAGGCCAGCTGCACATCGGCCAGGGCACGGGAGCGCGGCAGCCATTCGAAGACCGGCGGGCGGTGGGGGGAGTCGACCGCCGCGAGGGGCTCGAGCGACTCACGGCGCCATTCGATCCGAAGCAGCTCCCGGTGATCCCGAAGCAGCTGGGCCGCCTGGCTGGACCAGGCGGTGCGCGCTCCGCCTGCGGCGCTCAGGGCTTGGAGGCTCTGCGCACGGCGGACCAGCCCCGTGCGGATGTCATCGGCCGCAGCCTCGGTGTTGCGGTCCAGTTCGCCCTGGACCTGCAGGGCCTCCTGGCGGCCCGCCAGCCAGACCAGGGTGGCCAGCAAGGCGGCCACGAGCGGAACCAGCACGGCCCACAGCACACGGCGGGAGGTGTCGGGGCCGGTCGTGGTGGCGACGGGTCGTGGACTCGGCGTGGCGTCCGTCGCCCGGGGCGGCACCGTCTCGCTCACGATGCGCCGAAGCCGCAAGCCGCCATCAGTTCCCCCCCGAGGCGGGGGCGCCCCCCGGTGGCGGCCGCGCGATGCGGGTGACCCTCGGCTCGGTCCAGGTGCCGTCGATGTGGAACTCCTGCGTGGCTGCGCGCGAGAGCGGTTCGCGCAGGAAGATCTGCGCCAGGAAGGTGCCCAGGCCGATCGCCGGGTTGATGGCCGTCGCCACCAGCGAGGCCGTGCCCGCATTCATCTCGGGCACGACCACGACCTTGAGGTCCTGGGTTTCACGGGCGATGTCGGCCCGGCCTTCCATCAGCACGGCGGCATTGACGCCCTTCATCTGCAGGTTGTTGGTCGCCGCGATGCCCTGGGCGATGGCAAGGTCGCCCCGCACGAAGTCGAAGGCGAAGCCCTCGGAGAACACGTCGCGGAAGTCCAGGGCGAGTCGGCGGGGCAAGGTTTGAAGGCTCAGCACACCCAGCAGCTTGGCCAGGCCGGGGTCCGCCTTGAGGAACTGGCCCGTCTCGATATTGACCGTGAAGGCGCCGCTCAGGCTCGGGTAATCCAGCGCGAGCGGCGACCCCAGCCAGGCCACCTGGCCCTCGAGCTTGCCGCGTCCGCGTCGCACCACGTCCTTCATGCCCAGCCGCGCGAGCAGCTGGCCGGCATCGGCGACGTCCAGCCGGAAATTCATGACGGTGCGGCGGCGCTCGGCCCCCGCGCGGGTGCCCCGGGCAGCGGGCTGCTGCGCGTTGATCTGCACCCAGTTGCCGGTGGCGTTGAAGTTCGCCTCCGGCGTGACGAGCGCGAGCTTGTTCAGGCGCCATTCGCTGCCGCCACCGCGGTTGACGGCGTCGATTTCCAGGCGTCCGAGTTTCTTGCCGCGCAGCTCGAAGTCTTCGACCACGATGTCCAGCGCCGGAATGCCGGCGGGTTGCTCGTCCAGCAGGCTTTCGACGTCGGTGGCCGTGGCGGCAGCGATCGACAGACGCGCCAGGCGCGCCTGCAATCGCCCGGCACTGCTGCCCGTGGGCTGTCGGTACTCCAGGTAGCCGTTGAGCTGCGCGGCGTCCACGTTGGCCCGCCAGACCAGACCGTCGCGCGAACCGCCCACCAGGACGTTCTGCAGCGTACGGCCAGCGACGGTGAATTCACGCGCGCGCAGCACGGCGCTGGTGGGCAGGTAGCCCTGGATGTGCGGCGGGATGGCGCCGGGTCGGCTGCTGCCTGCGGCTGGCACACTCAGCAGGTTCTCCCAGGCGTCGACGTTGAACTGCGCGAAGCTGATGTTCGCGTACACGCCCTGTTCCGGCAGCGGTGCCGATTCGCCTGCGCCCAGGCCCACGCCGATCGCGCCGCGCAGCACACGCGGCTCGGGCCCCGACACGTCGCGGATGTAGGTCACGGCCGCGAGCCGTCCCACCTCCAGGGTGAGTCGGTCCTGCGGGCGGGAGGTACCGGTCTGACGCAGGGTCTCGAAGCGCAAGGGCAGGGCCGAGTCCGCAGGCTTGGACAAGGGAGCGGGCAGGCTCAGGGCCATGCCCTGCAAGCTGCTGGTGACCAGCACGTCCACGCCGCTGGGCCGGATGCCCAGGGTGGCGGCATAGGTCGCGGATCCGCTGAACTGCTGGGCCATGCGGGCGACGGCGCCCAGTTCGCGGGCCTGCCGCAGGCCCTCGGCCGTGGCCGTGCCCTGAATGCGAATGAGGGAGGGTGGCTCGAAGGAATTGGCGGGCAGCGACCGGGTGCCCCCCTCGATGCGCACATCGCCGCCCAGGCTGCGCCCTTGTACGCCGGCCAGCGTGAAGCCGTTCTCGCTGAAGGAGACCACGCCGCGCAGCCGGGACAGCAGTGGCATGTCAGGCGTGACCTGCAGATCGTTGCTGGCAAAGGTCACGCCACCCTGGACCGTCGATCGCTCCACCTGCGCCAGGGGCACCGCCAGGCGCAGGCGCACCTCGGCATTGCCTGTGGCGGTGGCACCGCCGAAAGGCTGGCCCAGCGATGCCGACACCGGGCTCGCACTGAAGACCGACAGGGCGTCAGCCAGGGGCCCGCGCACCTGCCCATTGACGGTGACGACCGGAGCGGTCAGCTCGGCAATTGCAGCATCGGCCTGCACCTGCAGGCCCGGCGTGCCGGTGAAGCTGCCGCGCGCGCCGTTGATCTGCATGCTGTTGCGGTCAAAGACGAGTTCGCCTGACAGTCCCGCGAGGGGGCGCCAGGAGCCGGGCCCGCGTCCCGCGCTGCGCGGGACGTAGGCGTAGGTCACGTCACTGACGCGGGTGCTGATGCGGAACTCGCCCGTCCCGGGGCGGCTGAAGGGGAAGTCATGCAGGTCGCCACGCACCCGGATGCGGCCCTCGGTGGCCTTGCCCGCGACGACGGCCTCGCGCACGTAATCTCGCGTGGCCTTGGGGATGCCCACAGGCAGGTAGCGCCAGACGCGGGCGCCGTCGGCGCGTTCCACGTTCAGCTGCAGGTCCAGCACGCCGGGCAGGCGTGCGCGCGCCGCCTCCCCGGTGTGCCAACCAAGTTCGCCCTCCAGCTGCACGTCCGGATTGCGCAGCTTCAGGCCCTTCACGGTCAGGGTGCTGCGTTGTTCGGTCTGCTGCCATTGCAGGTCGGCCGTGAGCAGATCGATCGGGATCCGGGGGTCCTCGAACACGCCGGGCAACTCGACGCCGCCCCGGTCGATCTGCAGGCGGCCCTTGCCGCCCGCCTCGGAGACATCGAAGTCCAGCGTCGCCCCGCGCAGACCCGGCCGGCCGCTGGCGGGATGAACGGGCAATTCCAGACCGGTGAGACGCCCGCGCGCCTGGAATTTGCGGGGTGCGTCGACCGGGCCTTCCCAACTGCCTTGCAGCTGGTCGACCAGGCCCTTGGGCGCGTGGGCATCCAGCATCGCGCGGGTGGCGGCATCCAGCGGCAGGTGACTGGCCAGGCGGCGCAGGGCATCGAGGTCCAGCCGGTCCGCGCGCAGCTGGCCTTCGGCCGGTCGCTTGCCGTCACTGCGCTGCCAGGCCAGGAACACGTTGCCGCCCGGCCAGCGGCGGCCATCGGCCGTCTGGAACTGCAGGTCGCGGGTCTCGAATTCGAAGCCGTTGGCCAGGCGCTTGCCGGCCAGCTGTCCCGACACGGACGTCAGCATCAGGGGCGCGCGGTCTGCCGACAACAGGGCGTCAACCCGGGCCAGGGCCACCTGGGCCGCGCCGCCCGTGACCTGCCCATCGCTCACATCCGCCCAGGCCTTGAGCTCGCCCTGGCCGGAGCGCACCTGCACCCCCAGATCCGCGTACTGGCGCAGCTGAGACAGATCGACTCCGGCGAAGTCCCCGTACAGCTGCCCTTTCCAGTCTTGCCACCGGCCCGGATGACTGGACAGGAGCGGCTCGCGGAAGACGCCGCGCAGGCTGAAGCGCTCGCCCCAGGCCGCAGGCGGCGTCGCGTCCAGGCGCAGGGCGTGGCGCAGCCCGCCATTGCGCACGACGAACTGCAGGTCGGTCAGGACCAGGGGCGGGGCGCCGCGCAGCTCGTCGGTCCAGCGCAGCGTGCCCCCCAGCACCACCACCTCCCGCTGGACAAAGAACCAGTCGGCGGCACGCTCGTCGCCGCCGCCGCGCGAGACATCGAGCCCGGCCACCGAGATCCGGCCGTCGGCCGAGCGGCGTACATCCAGCTCGGGGCCCTCAAGGTACAGCTGCTCGAAGCCCAGGTTCCACAAGGAGCGCGGCGACACGGCCACCACCACGCGCGACAGCCGCAACGCCTCCCGGTTCTGGGCGTCGTGCAGCACCACCTCGCGCAGCTCGATGGAGGGCATCACGCCGTCGCTGCGGGCGGTCACCGAACCGATGTGCACGGGTATCCCCAGGACCTGCGAGGCCTGGCGCTCCAGCACAGGGCGCCATTCACCTATTCGCGGCACAATCCAGCCATGGAGCGCGCCCCAGGCGAGCGCAAGCACCAACCAGAAGACCACGAGGGTCCACCACAGGGCGCTGGCAGCAACGCTGAACGCCCGCAGGGGGCGCGAGGGCGGCGAAGAATCTTTCATGGGAACGAGGACGTGGCAGGAATTATGACCCCCGGTGCGCCTCAAGGCACAGCGGGCGATCCGGCCATCCCGGGGCCCTCCGCACATTCACGTTTCGCGCAGCGGCTGCGCCGGCGTTACGCCGGCGAACTCGGCCTGCTGCCGGCCGGCAACCCGACCCTGGCCTCGATGGCAGCGGCCTTCGGGTCGCTGCGGAGCCGGGGCGACGATCTGCCCACTGCCCTGCGCATCCTGCGTCAGATCGTGATGGAGCGCCTGATCGTGCTCGATTGCGAGCAGCAAGCGCCCCTGGACACGATCACGCGGGCCGTCACGGAGCTGGCCGAATTCACCTTGGACCAGGCCTGCGAGGACGCGCGGGCGCAACTGGACGCGCTGCACGGCGCACCCCAGGGCCCCGCGGGCCAGCGCGCGCACCTGTGGGTGGTGGGCATGGGCAAGCTCGGCGCGCGCGAGCTCAATGTCTCCAGCGACATCGACCTGATCTACCTCTACGACCACGACGGCGAGACCGCCGGCGTCGAGGGCGGGCGCGGACGCATCTCCAACCACGAGTATTTCGCCAAGGCGGTTCGACTGATCTACGGCCTGATCGGCGAGACCACCGAGCACGGCTTCGTGTTCCGGGTGGACCTGGCCCTGCGGCCCAATGGCAACTCCGGACCGCCCGCCGTCTCGCAGGACGCGCTGGAGGACTACCTGCAGGTGCAGGGGCGCGAATGGGAACGCTTTGCCTGGCTCAAGAGCCGGGTGGTGGCACCGCGTGCCGTGATCGAGAACCGCAGCGCGCGGGCCCTGAGCACCACCGTCCTGCCCTTCGTGTTCCGCCGCTACCTGGACTACAGCGTCTTCGAGTCCCTGCGGGTACTGCACCGGCAGATCCGCGAGCATGCCTCGCGCCGCAGCGCCGGCCGGCCCGAGCGGGCCAATGACGTCAAGCTCTCGCGCGGAGGCATCCGCGAGATCGAATTCATCGTGCAGCTGCTGCAGGTGGTGCGGGGCGGCCAGTTCCCCGAGCTGCGCACCCGGCCGACCCTGGCGGCCCTGCAGCGCGTGGCGGCCGCCGGCCTGATGCCGCAGGCCACCGCCGACGCCCTGGCCGAGGCCTATGTCTTCCTGCGCCGCGTCGAGCACCGCATCCAGTACCTGGACGACCAGCAGACCCATGTGCTGCCCATGGGGTGCGAGCCCGCTGACGGTGACCTGGCCTGGATCGGCCGCACCATGGGCTACCCCGACTGCACCGCCTTCCTGCAGGTGCTGGACACGCACCGCGAGCTGGTGGCCCAGGAATTCGACACCCTGCTCGGGCAGGACGAGACGTGCAAGGGATGCGGCGGGCCCAAGGCGGCGCGCACCGCGGCCACCGACTTCGACAGCCTGCTGCACGGCCTGCCACCGCAACTGCGCGAGCGCATCGCCGGATGGCCGACGCACCCGCGCGTGCAGTCCCTGCGCGAGGACGCGCGGGCACGCCTGGTCAAGGTGATGGCCCGCACCGCGCAGTGGCTGCAGGAGGGCCGCGTGGGCGAGGAAGCCGCCCTGCGCATGGCGGACTGGATCGAGCCGCTGCTGCGACGCGAGAGCTACCTGGCCCTGCTGCTGGAGCGCCCGGGCGTGCACGAGCGCCTCTTGCGCGTGCTCGGCGCCGCCCGCTGGCCGGCGCGCTACCTGCTGAAGCACCCGGGCGTGATCGACGAACTCGCCGGTGACGCCCTGCTGCGTGAACGCTTCCAGCCCGAAGACTTCGAGCGCGAGCTCGAGCAGCGGCGCCACGCCCTGGCCCGTACCGCCGAAGACGATGACGAAACCCTCCTGAACCTGCTGCGGCGCGCGCACCACGCCGAAGTGTTCCGCACGCTGGCGCGCGACATCGAGGGCCGCCTCACGGTCGAACAGGTCGCCGACGACCTGAGCGCGCTGGCCGACACGATCCTGCGCGTCACCGCGCGCTGGGTCTGGCAGCGCATGAAGACGCGCCATCGCGACACCCCGCAGTTCGGCATCATCGGCTACGGCAAGCTGGGCGGGAAGGAGCTGGGCTACGGCAGCGACCTGGACATCGTCTTCGTCTACGAGGACGCGGATGAAGCCGCAGCCGACACCTATGCCGCCTTCGTGCGCAAGTTGATCAACTGGCTCACCACCAAGACGGCCGAGGGCGACCTGTTCGAGATCGACACCGCACTGCGCCCCAACGGCAATTCGGGCCTGCTGGTCACCACCTTCGACGCATTTGCCAACTACCAGCAGAACCGCGGCAGCAACACCGCCTGGACCTGGGAGCACCAGGCCATGACCCGCGCCCGCTTCGTGCTGGGCGAGGCGGCGCTGGCGCAGCGCTTTGACGCCGTGCGCGAGTCGGTGATCACCGCGCCGCGCGACACGGCCGCCCTGCGCAATGAAATCGTGGCCATGCGGGCCAAGGTGTCTGCGGCGCATCCGGTCGAGGCAGGACGCTTCGATGTGAAACACAGCCCCGGCGGCATGGTCGATGCCGAATTCGCGGTGCAGTTCCTGGTGCTGTCGCAGTCGGCCCCCCACCGCGAACTCCGACCCAACGTCGGCAACATCGCGCTGCTGCAGCGCGCCGAGGCTTGCGGCCTGCTGCCCGCCGGCGTGGGCCACGCCGCCGCCGACGCCTACCGCAACCTGCGTCGCGCCCAGCACGCCGCGCGCCTGAACGAACAACCCACCCACGTGCCCACCGAGCAGATGGCCGGCGAGCGCGACGCGGTGCTTGCCCTGTGGCGGGCGGTGTTCGGCTAGGCCGCACCGCGCAACGCCCCTTCCGAGGACTTCTCCCGAATGAAGCAATGTCGACTGGCAGCGGCACTCGTCCTGCCGCTGTGGTTGGGAGCGTGTGCCATCACGCGACCGCCCGCCTCCGTGGAAGCGTCGGTGCCGGCGCAGTGGCGGGCGCCGCTGCCGCATGGCGGCGAGGCCACGAACCTGGCCCGCTGGTGGGACCAATGGAACGACCCGCTGCTGGGGGAACTGATCACGGCATCGCAGGCCGTGAGTCCGACGCTGGCCAGCGCACGGGCACGTGTGGCCCAAGCGCGCGCCGCGCGGGTGGCCGCCGGCTCGGCGCTGACGCCGCAGGTCGATGCGTCGGTGAGCGCCACGCGCGGCACCCCCGCCACATCCACCTCGCCGGTGGGAACGGTCCAGGCCGGCCTGCAGACGGCCTGGGAGCTGGACGTGTTCGGTGGCCTGGACGATGGGGTGCGGGCGAGCCAGGCTCGACTGGCGGGCGCGCAAGCGGGTTGGCACGAGGCCCGTGTGAGCGTGGCCGCCGAGACCGCGAACGCCTACCTGGGCCTGCGCGCCTGCGAACAGCAACTGGCCGTGGCCACGAACGATGCCGCCTCGCGCGCCGAGACCGCGCGCCTGGCCCACCTGAGCGCGCAGGCCGGTTTCACGGCACCCGCGACCGCGGCACTCGCGCGGGCCAGTGCCGCCGAGGGCTCGGCGCGCCTGCGCCAGCAGCGCGCGCAATGCGAGGTGGAGCGCAAGGCGCTGTCGGCGCTGACCGGCCTGGACGAGGCGACGCTGGGTCAGCGCCTGGCCGCGCCCTGGACACCGCAGCGGGCCGAAGGCCTGTTCGCGCTGTCGGCACTGCCCGCGCAGGTGCTCTCGCAGCGGCCCGATCTGCGCCAGGCTGAACTTGCCGTCGCTGCGGCCAGCGCGGACGTCGGGGCGGCGCAGGCGGGCCGCTACCCACGCCTGTCGCTGACGGGAACGGTCGCGGCCGGTTCGGTGCGCGCGGGCGGCGTCACCACCGATGCCCAGACCTGGTCCATCGGTCCGCTGGCGCTGTCCCTGCCGCTGTTCGATGCAGGACGCCGCGCCGCGAATGCCGAAGCCGCGCAAGCCCGCTACGAGGAAGCCGTCAGCCTGTACCGTGCGCGGGTGCGCCAGGCGGTCAGTGAAGTCGAACAGGCGCTGGTCACCCTGGACAGTGCCCGTGCGCGAATCGCCGATGCGCGGGCGGCAGCCGAAGGTTTCCGCACGTCCTTCCTGGCCACCGAGGCCCGGCACCGCGCCGGTCTGGCCAGTCTCGTCGAGCTCGAAGACGCACGGCGCTCACAACTGGCTGCCGAGACCGCGGTGGTCAGCCTGCAACGCGAGTTGCACAACGCGTGGATCAGCCTGTACCGCGCGGCGGGTGGCGGCTGGCAGCGTGACGCTGTGGCCAGCTCGCTGCCCTGAACCCTGGCAGACCCCCGTCGTCCAGCGCCTCACATTTCCCAAGCACCATGAACCTGACGCTCCTGCGATTCACCTCCCTGCGTACCGCCCTCCCCGTGCTGTCCGTGGCCGCCCTGTGCGTGGCCGCCGGCCTGGCCATCGCACAGGACAAGTCCGCCGCGCCTGGCCCGAAGCCGGCCCTGAGCGTGGCGGTGGTCACGCCCCAGCGGGCCAGCCTGGCCCTCACGCTGGCGGCCAACGGCAACCTGGCCGCCTGGCAGGAAGCGAGCATCGGCGCCGAGGCGGGTGGCCAGCGCCTGGCCGACGTACGCGTGAACGTCGGGGACCGCGTGACACGCGGGCAGGTCCTGGCGGTCTTTGCCACCGAGACCTTGAGCGCCGAAGCCGCCCAGGCCCGCGCCGCAGTGGCGGAGGCCGAGGCGGCGGCCGCCGAGGCAGCGGCCAACGCCGAACGGGCCCGCACCCTGCAAGCCACCGGTGCGCTGTCGGCGGCGCAGATCAACCAGTACCTCACCGCCGAAAAGACCGCGCAGGCCCGCCTGCAGGCCGCGCGCGCGCAGTCGCAGGTGCAGCAGGCGCGCCTGGCGCAAAGCCAGGTGCTCGCGCCGGACGACGGCATCGTGTCGGCGCGCCAGGCGACGGTGGGCGCGGTGGTCGGCACCGGCACCGAGCTTTTCCGCCTGATCCGCCAGGGCCGCCTGGAGTGGCGGGCCGAGGTGACCAGCGCCGAACTCGGTCGTATCCCGCCGGGCACGGCAGCCAGCATCACCACCGCCAGCGGCGCCAGACTGCAAGGACGCGTGCGCATGATCGGCCCGACGGTCGATCCGCAGACCCGCAACGCGCTGGTGTACGTGGACCTGCGCCCCGCCGGCGGATCCACCGCACCGGCGCTGCCGGGCATGTTCGCACGCGGCGAGTTCACGCTGGGCGCGGCGCCGGCCTTGACCGTCCCGCAAGGCGCGGTGGTGGTGCGCGAAGGCTTCAGCTACGTGATGCGCGTGAATCCCGACAGCCGCGTGAGCCAGGTGAAGGTGCAGACGGGCCGCATCGTGGGTGACCGCATCGAGATCGCATCCGGCCTGCCAGCCGACGCGCGCATCGTCGCCTCGGGCGGCAGCTTCCTGAACGAGGGCGACCTCGTGCGGGTGGTGCCCGCCCCCGGGAGCGCACCAGCTTCCGCTCCTGCCTCCGTCCCCGCCAAGTAAGCGCCGGAGCCCGCTGCGATGATGAACGTCTCCGCCTGGTCGATTCGCAACCCGATTCCGGCCGTGATGCTGTTCGTGCTCCTGACCTTTGCAGGACTGCTGTCCTTCAAGGCCATGAAGGTGCAGAACTTCCCCGACCTGGACCTGCCCACGGTGAGTGTCAGTGCCACGCTGCCCGGCGCCTCGCCCGCGCAGATGGAGACCGATGTTGCGCGCAAGATCGAGAACAGCCTGGCCACTCTGCAGGGTCTCAAGCACATCACGACCAAGGTGCAGGATGGCGCGGCCACGATCACCGCCGAATTCCGCCTGGAAAAGCCGGCGCAGGAAGCGGTCGACGATGTCCGATCCGCCGTCGCCAGCATCCGGGCCGACCTGCCAGCCGACCTGCGCGACCCGGCGATCACCAAGCTCAATCTCGCCGGCCAGCCCGTGCTGGCCTACACGGTGCGCTCCGTGCCGCGCGCGGGTGCCCCATCGCCCGCGATGGACGACGAGGCCCTGTCCTGGTTCGTGGACAACGAGGTCTCGCGCAAGCTGCTCGCCGTCAAGGGGGTCGGGGCGGTCACGCGCGTGGGCGGGGTGACGCGTGAGATCCGCGTGTCGCTGGACCCGCAGCGCCTGCAGGCCCTGGGGGCGACGGTGGCCGAGGTGTCACGCCAGTTGCGGCAGGTGCAGCAGGAAAGCGCCGGCGGGCGGGCCGACCTCGGGGGCAGCGAACAGCCGGTGCGCATGCTCGCGACGGTGCGCACGGCGCGAGAGATCGGACTGATCGAAATCTCCCTGGCCCAGGGGCGCAGCGTGCGCCTGCAGGACGTCGCCACCGTCACCGACACCTACGCCGAGCCACGCTCGGCGGCCCTGATGGACGGCAAGCCGGTGGTGGGCTTCGAAGTCTCCCGCAGCCGCGGCGAGAGCGAGGTGGAAGTCGGTGCCGGCGTACGCCGTGCGCTCGAGGAAGTGCGCGCGGCCCACCCGGACATCGAGATCACCCAGGCCTTCGACTTCGTCACGCCGGTGCAGGAGGAGTACGAGGGCTCGATGACCTTGCTCTATGAAGGCGCGCTGCTGGCGGTGTTGGTGGTCGGGTTGTTCCTGCGCGATTGGCGCGCCACCTTCGTATCCGCGGTGGCCCTGCCCCTGTCGGCGATTCCCGCCTTCCTCGGGATGTACTTCCTCGGGTTCTCGATCAACGTGGTGACGCTGCTGGCGCTGTCGCTGGTGGTGGGCATCCTGGTGGACGACGCCATCGTCGAGGTGGAAAACATCGTGCGTCACCTGCGCATGGGCAAGACGCCTTTCCAGGCGGCGATGGAGGCGGCTGACGAGATCGGGCTGGCGGTGATCGCCACCACCTTCACGCTCGTTGCGGTCTTCCTGCCCACTGCCTTCATGAGCGGTATCGCCGGCAAGTTCTTCAAGCAGTTCGGGTGGACGGCGGCCCTGGCGGTGTTCGCCTCGCTGGTGGTGGCGCGGGTGCTCACGCCGATGATGTCGGCCTACCTGCTCAAGCCCATCGTCACCGCCGAGACCGAGCCGCGCTGGCTGCAGCGGTACATGGGCCTGGCCCGCTGGTGCATGCAGCACCGCGTGGCGACGATGGTGATGTCCACGCTGTTCTTCTTCGGCTCTGTCGCCCTGATTCCGCTGCTGCCCACCGGATTCATTCCGCCGGACGACAACTCGCAGACGCAGGTGTACCTGGAGCTGCCGCCAGGCGCGACGCTGGCGCAGACGCGCGAAGCGGCCGAACAGGCGCGCCAGCGCATCGCGCAGGTGCCCCATGTGAAGGCGGTTTACACCACCATCGGCGGGGGCAGCGCGGGCTCGGACCCCTTCACCGCCTCCGGTGCGGCGGAAGTGCGCAAGGCCACGCTCACCCTGCTGCTCGCTGATCGGGGCGAACGTCCGCGCAAGCAAGGCATCGAGAACCAGATCCGCAGGGCGCTGGAGGCCGTGCCCGGCGTTCGCAGCAAGGTCGGCCTGGGCGGTTCGGGCGAGAAGTACGTGCTGGTGCTCACGGGCGAGGATCCGCAGGCGCTGTCGGCTGCGGCCCTGGCGGTGGAAAAGGACTTGCGCACCATCCCGGGCCTGGGCAGCGTGGCGTCCACCGCCAGCCTGATCCGCCCCGAGATTGCGGTACGGCCCGATTTCGCGCGCGCCGCAGACCTGGGCGTGACCAGTGCCGCCATCGGCGAGACGCTGCGTGTGGCCACGCTGGGGGATTACGACGCGCAGCTGCCCAAGTTGAACCTGTCGCAGCGGCAGGTGCCGATCGTGGTCAAGCTCGATCCGGCGGCACGTCAGGACCTGTCGGTGCTGGAGCGCCTGGCCGTGCCCGGCGCGCGCGGCCCGGTGATGCTGGGGCAGGTGGCCACGCTCGAACTCGCGGGTGGCCCGGCGGTGATCGACCGCTATGACCGCTCACGCAACATCAACTTCGAGATCGAGCTGTCCGGGCTGCCCCTGGGGGAGGTGGTGTCGCAGGTGCAGCAGCTGCCCTCCGTGCGCAACCTGCCGGCAGGCGTGAAGGTGGTGGAAGTGGGCGATGCCGAGGTGATGGGAGAGCTGTTCGCGAGCTTTGGCCTGGCCATGCTCACGGGCGTGCTGTGCATCTACATCGTGCTGGTGCTGTTGTTCAAGGACTTCCTGCACCCGGTGACCATTCTGGCGGCCCTGCCCTTGTCGCTGGGCGGCGCGTTCGTGGGTTTGCTGCTGGCGCAGAAGTCCTTCTCGATGCCGTCGCTGATCGGGCTGATCATGCTGATGGGGATTGCCACCAAGAACTCGATCCTGCTGGTGGAGTACGCCATCGTGGCGCGGCGTGATCACGGCATGAGTCGCTTCGACGCGCTGCTCGACGCCTGCCACAAGCGGGCGCGGCCCATCATCATGACGACCATCGCCATGGGCGCAGGCATGCTGCCGATCGCCATCGGCTGGGGCGCGGCAGACCCGAGCTTTCGCTCGCCGATGTCGATCGCGGTGATCGGTGGCCTGATCACCTCGACGCTACTGAGTCTGCTGGTGATCCCCGTGGTGTTCACCTATATCGACGATATCGGGCAGTGGGTGAAGCGGCGGTGGGCGGCGGGCCGCGGAAAGGTCGCTCAGGGCTGACGGGTGTCGGTGCCTGCAAGGCGCTGGGCATGCGGGGTGGCTTCTCTGGCCTGCTACGCACCGGGCATGCGGGGCGGGCCTGGGGGCTTCAAGTGTGAGGGCCCTTCGGGCTCCCCTGCGGTGCTCGGTCGCTGGGGGCACGCGCGACAACTCGCCCTTCGGGCTCAGACACGTCGCGCTTTCCACCCCCAGCGCCCTGCGCTCCTCGGCCCCACACAGGCGCCCCCAGACCCACCCCGCACACCCAGTGCTCCCCTCCGGCGCGA
>JACCDJ010530141.1_pt1 | contig 39847 bp, 32 predicted proteins | sample 7444481 | NCBI WGS metagenome assembly JACCDJ01 (sample SAMN15323435, study PRJNA562643) | freshwater metagenome | isolation source: river surface water | place: USA:Blue River Watershed | collected 2017-08-15
ACCTGTAGCAAGTTACTTGGGAGTAGGTCAGAACCAAAAACAAACGAATGAAAAAGTATTTAAGTTTTCTCTTTGTTCTTAGCTTCATGTACGCTTGTAGCGACATCGAAGGGAATTTAGTAGGTGTGAGTGGTAGAGACACCTGGTATCCAGACGTCCTCGGCCCTGGAAAAGTCCCACTTGGCATGGTTTACGTGCCTTCTGGCGCTTATCAGGCCGGTGAAGACGACGAAGACATCATGGGTTTTCATACGGCGCGCAAACGTACCGTATCGGTTCCTGCTTTCTACATGGACGCAACCGAAATTTCTAACAACGAATACCGTCAATTTGTGCATTGGGTCCGCGACTCCATCGCACGTGAAAAATTGTATCGCCGTAGTTACGACGAAGAAGCGGAGCGTTGGGTAAATATCCCAGACAACTTCTTTAAGGAGCCTTACAGAACGCTAATGGCAATGGGTTCAGACCTACAAGGTGGCAATACGCCATTCCAATTGTTCATGGATTCTACCAACGGAGCAGAAGTAGACAAAACCATCATGACAATGTTGGGTAACTACGATAAATCTAAAGGTAAAGGCAAAAAATTAGTCAACGGTTTCCAATACGACCAAAAGAAATACGGTATTGCTGGTGGCCCAGAAGAAAAATTTGATGTGGTCATGTCCGATGACGACCTCCGCGGTATTTTCCAAATGTACAGTGGGGCTGCCAAGAAAAATGCACCAGACAAAACAAGTGCAAAAGGCGCTTCTACCAAGACAAAATACAATCAAGGTGGCCGTGTAGAAAATCGCAAGTACTTTACTCTTAACTGGTTAGAGCCAGTAGATTACGAAGATCCAGAAGTTGCATTCATGCTTTCTGATATGTATCTTAGCGAGGCAGAACGCTTCTACAATCGCCGCGAAATCGATACGCGCTTGCTTTATTTCGATTATTACTGGATCGACTACAAAGAAGCAGCACGCCGCGGTAAAATCATCACCAAGTCAATCGATGCGCGCAAAACATTTGCATATGATAGCCTAGATAAAGAAGCTGAAAATACGCTTTATCAGCGCTCACGTCGCGAACCTCTTGGCAAAGACTACAAGTCTAATGACCTACACCGTTCTACATTAATGACCATGGATCAAAACACTAACAAAGTTTGGGTTGACACCACAGGTTATACAGAACAATGGTCAGAATTCAGCAAACTAAACGATACCAACTCTTTGCGCGGTACCATCTTACAAAATCCAGGTCAAGATTTAGACCTTGGTTTCACCAATAGTAAAGGTGCTCACAACGCAATTAGAGGGCATTCAGATCGCTCGCGTTTCATTATCAAAGAGCGCATCAATATCTACCCTGATACACTTTGTTGGGTTAGAGACTTTACCTATGCCAACAAGTCAGCAATGACCCAGAATTATTTCTGGAACACTGCTTACGATAACTATCCAGTAGTTGGTGTAACTTGGTCTCAAGCCAAAGCCTTTTCTGTATGGCGCACGCAAATCTTCCATTCTTGGTTGCAGTCTAACGGCGACCTATTTGTCAACGACTTCCGTTTGCCTACAGAATCTGAGTGGGAGCGCGGTGCAAGAGGTGACCTCGACAACATGCAATATCCATGGGGTGGCCCTTACATCAGAAACTCAAGCGGTTGTTTCTTGGCCAACTTTAAACCAATGCGCGGTCGTTACTTTGAAGATGGTGGTTTCTACACTGTAAAAGTATATAGCTACAATCCAAATGGTTTCGGTCTCTACTGTATGGCTGGTAATGTTGCCGAGTGGTGTTCTACTGCCTACGACGAGTCTACTTATGAGTTTGGCCACGATATGGCTCAAGATTTCGAGTACGATGCCAAAGACGGCGAAGCGCCTGCTAAGAAACGCAAAGTTTTGCGTGGAGGTTCTTGGAAAGATATCGGCTACTACCTGATGAACGCAACACGTACTTACGAATATCAAGATACCGCCAAAAGCTATATCGGTTTCCGTAACACCATGACGCACCTAGGTCGTGGAGGTAAAGACATCGAGCAAGAAAACGGTGAAGAGATTCAAACAGATATTATCCTAAACTAAACTATAAACTATAAATCAATTAATTTCTAAATTCTAAAAAACAAAAATTATGAGTGGTAATGGTGGATTTTTTGCTTCGCGCAAGTACAAATTAATTACGAAGTATGTAACCGGATACGGTGCCTCCGTGGTCATCCTTGGTGCACTATTTAAAATCATGCACTGGCCAGGTGCTGACCAAATGTTGATCGTTGGTTTGATTACAGAAGCCTTGATCTTTGCGTTTATTGCCATGGAACCACTCCATGAAGAAGTAGACTGGACACGTGTATTCCCTGAATTAGGTGTCGAAGAAAATAATGATGAAAACCGTTTGTTGCCACTCTTGAAAAAAGGTGGAATGGGTGGTGGCGGTGCTGCTGACCAACTTGCTAAAGAGTTGGACAAAGCAGGTATCGACCAAGCTTTATTGGCTAAATTAAAAGACGGTATGTCTAATCTTGCCGATAACGCTAAATCACTTGGTGCTATTTCTACAGCTGCCGGTGCAACTGACTCTTATGTGAAGAGCTTAGAAACTGCATCTGAAGGCTTAAACAAATTGACTGAGCAATATGCTTCATCAGCAAACGCTATTGCTGGTATCGCAGGTGAAGGTCAAGGAAACTTTGGTGCTGAAATGCAAAAATTAGGTCAAAACCTTGGCGCACTTAACAACGTTTACGAACTTCAATTGAAGTCTTCGCAAGACTACCTTGAAAGCATGCAACAAATGAGCAGCTTGCAAGAGAACATCAAATCAATTATGGCAGACCTATCAGCCTCTGCAAAAGATACGGCTTCTTACCGTGAAAACATGGCCATGTTGTCTCAAAATCTCACTGATTTGAACAACGTATATGGTAACATGTTGCGTGCGATGAGAGGTTAATCCCTTTCTTTAAGTATTTATTTAGTAGTAACAAATTAAAAATTAAAGAAAATGGCAGGTGGTAAGGAAACCCCAAGACAGAAGATGATCGGTCTCATGTACTTGGTATTGACTGCACTTCTTGCGTTGAACGTATCTAAACAAATTCTCGATGCTTTTGTAGCCATCGAAGATAACATTCAACGAGGAAGTATTACACAATATGAGCGCGGGCAAACTGCAAAAGGCTCTCTTATTGAAGAGCTCGGCAGTGTAACCAAAGACGAAGCTGGTCGCGCAAAAGCTGAAAAAATCAAGAAGTATCTTGGCATGATTGATAAAATTGACAAAAATGTTGGTGATTTTATCAAATATGTAGATGAGCTTAAAATTGAACTGATTGGTAAAGTTGAAGGTCCTGAAAAGATCAAAACTGCCAAAATGAACGACAAAGAGAGCATTATTTGGAAAAACTATGATCCAAAAACGCCACTTCTTCCGGCTCGTTTGTATTTGCAAGCTATCGAAACAAAAGACAACTTTGACGTTCCTATGCACGAAATCGTAGGTTCTGAAATTTCTAAAATTGACCCAACTAAAAAGGGTAAGAAACTTTGGGAAATGTTCAAAGGGCTTCGTTCATCTATCGTAGAAACCGCTGGTAACTACAAAGAGGGTGAAAAAAATGTTTGGAAACTAAAAGTGAAAGAAATCAATGCATATGCTGATTTCCAAGACCTAGAGAAGCAAATCTTGAAAATGTTCAATGCACCTGGCAACAAGGTGAATCCTGAAGATTTAGAAGCACTCGTTTCTATTTATCAAGAACTTACAAAACAAGAGTTTGCTGATCACCACGAAGCTAAAAATATCCACTGGTTAGGTCGCACTTTTGACCACGCACCTTTGGTAGGGGCCTTGGCTTCTTTGAGCTCAATGCAGAACGAAATTTTGGCTGCACGTGCTAAAGCGGTTAACTTGTTAAAGTCAAAAGTGACAACTGGTGAATTCTCATTCAACAAAATTCAACAATTGGTAAGCGGTCCTGGCGTTGCTACAGCTGGTGAAGAAATTGAATTGCTCGTCACTATGGCTGCTTATGACTCTGACAAAAACCCTGGCGTCACGTCAAGTACTGGTAATGTTGAAATCAAGGAAGGTATCGGCCGCATCAAAATGAAAGCTGGCATGACCGACATGAAAGTAAACGGTACCGTTACCATTGTCAACAAATCTGGTGTTCCATACAAAAGAGATTGGGAGTGGAAAGTAGCCATTGTCAAAGCGCAAGGTTCTATCTCACTTCCCGAAATGAGCGTTTTATACAAAGGTTGGAATAACAAAGTTGTACCGGTAGTTGCTGGTGCGGTAAGTTCTTCAATTGCAGTAGACGGTGGAAGCGCAACTAAAGCTTCTTGGACCGACGCAGAAGGTAATAAGTACGATGGTTATTATGTAAATGTAACTGGTGCAGCTAAGTTTGTAACAATTACTTTGAACGGAAAAGACAAAGATGGCAAGTCTAAATCTTTCGGTAAATTCAAGTACAAAGTGAAACCTTTCCCTAAAGCACAGTTACAAGGAACAACCATCTCCAAAACCACTGGTTTCAAAGCGGTAGTTTCTCTCGGAGCTGATAGCCCTTTCACAGGCGTTGGTTTCACAGTAATTGGTGGATCAGTAATCGTTGGTAACGACGAAGTACCTTTCTCCGGTGACCGCGTACCTGCTTCTGCACTTGCAAAAGTGAAAGCTGGTAAGCGTGTTGCAGTTGAGGTAACCTACAAGAGAACTGGTGGGGGTGGACCTGAATCTGCCTCAGGATTTTTGAAGGTAATTCCTTAATTGGAAATTAAAATTAGAGATTATGAAAAATGTATTGTTGGTTTTTGTTAGTGTCCTGACACTCGCGATTCACGCACAAGATCGTCCGCAGCGCGGCCCTTACAACACACTTCCTGGTGGCGTTGTAGATGGTGTAGCGATTCAAGACGAAGTTCCGGTGCGTTCAAAAGTTGAGTACGAATATGTACGCGCTAGTGATGTTGCATGGCAAAAGCGTGTGTTCTCTCGCATAGATGCGCGTGAGACCATGAACCACGATATCTTTTTTCCATACGATGCTTTTGACGGCGATTTAGCTTCTGGTTCAACTTACCGTCCGAGCAACGCGAGTGAAATCGATGACCCAACCTGGAACAAAGATCAACGTCGTTGGTCACTCTGGACAGTCATTATGCGTCATATTTTTCTTGGCGACCTAACTGTTTATCGCGTAGCGAGTGAGTTTTATCCAGATGCAGAGGATGGTTACAGTTTAAAGTACCCAATTCAACGCCAAGGTCAAAACGATTATTTTGAAGTAAAGAAGTACCGCAAAGACGTTAACTCTTTAATGGCTTCTGGTGGTTTAGGTCCGAAATTGCGCATTTACCGTCCGCTTTCTGAGGATACAATGGATATCATCAAAACGGACCAAAGTTTGCAGGAATACCTTGATAGTTTGCGTTCTGATTCTGATTACGAAGAACTATTCGGCATCGATCAAAACAAACTACAAGAATGGTGGAACTTTGCATCTGTTAACTCTCTAGTTAGAAAAGATGCGATTTCAATGTTTGTTCCTTCAAATAACATCGTAGCTTATCACATCAGAGAAGACTGGTATTTCGACAAAGAACGATCTGTTCTAGACAAACGTATCATTGCTATTGCCCCAGTTGCACGCTATACTTACTCTGAACCAGAAGAAGGTGAGACGCCAACACGTGGAGAATTACTCATCTATGATCAGCTCGGTAAGCCTTATCTTTTCAGTTCGGCTTCAAATTCATTCGAAGAATACGAAGGCCGTGTAGAAGAGCGCGAGATGTTTTGGTTGTATTTTGACGAGTTGCGCAATGTAATTGTGAACTATTATGTCTACAACGATCAAAACGATGCACAATGGATGTCATTTGATGACCTTTTCTGGAAGCGCAAATTCTCTTCAACAATTTATCGTGTTTCTGACAAATTTAATCGTGAAATCCAGGATTACAAATTTGGTGTAGATGCTTTGTATGAAGCTGAGAAAGTCAAAGAAAGTATCCGCGATTGGGAGCACAATCTCTGGCATTTTTAAGAAGAAAAATTTTATAAAAGCCCCGTTGAAAAGCGGGGCTTTTTTCGTTTAATTTTGTAGCGTGAAGTGGATAGGAAATCGCATTAGTTTTAATGATCAAAAAGACAAAACAACTATTGTCATTGATCCATCTAAAAATGTCTGGATCTCAGCAATTATGGGCGCTTGGCTAGGCATGTGGTATGCCATCGGCGGCACGGTTATTTGGGCCCTGAATGTCATGAAGCTAAAAGGTCAAGAAGAAATGATCTTGTGGATATTTTTGGTTTTTTGGTTGTATTACGCCTGGCGTGTAACCATGAGTTTCTTTTGGAATATCCGTGGCCAAGAATACATCAGAATAGACGCCGATGCTTTTTACCTCAAAAAATCTTTTTTGCATTTCGGAAAATCAGTTCCTTACTACTTTGATAATATCAAGAATTTTAAATTTGATATCCCAAAAGAAGGCAGTTTTCAAGCGATATGGGAGAGCTCTCCCTGGATCAATGGTGGCGAACGCTTTGAATTCGATTATTTTCACCAGAAGGTGCGCTTCGGCAAAAAACTCAATGAGAAAGAAGCCAAATTATTATTTCAATTGATATCTAAAAAAATCAAATCCTGATGTACGGTCAAATCAAAACACACCTGAGCAATGAACTCGTTCAAATAGAACAAAACGGACTGCTCAAAAAAGAGAGAATCATTACTTCACCTCAGGGCGCGAATGTAACCGTAAGTACGGGTGAAGAAGTTGTGATCATGTGCGCAAATAATTACTTAGGTCTCTCTTCGCATCCAGAAGTGGTAGGTGCAGCCAAAGATGCGCTAGATACACACGGCTACGGGATGTCTTCAGTTCGTTTCATATGTGGCACACAGGATATCCATAAAACATTAGAGCGCAAAATCGCAGAATTTTATGGTACTGAAGATACCATTTTGTATGCCGCTGCTTTTGATGCAAACGGTGGTGTTTTTGAACCGCTTTTTACCGAGGAGGATGCGATCATTTCTGATGAACTAAATCATGCTTCAATTATTGATGGCATTCGTTTGTGCAAGGCGGCGCGTTACCGTTACAAACACTCCGACATGGCGGATTTAGAAGCCCAGTTACAAGCTGCACAGGCACAAAGACACCGCATTATCGTTACAGATGGTGTCTTTTCGATGGACGGTGACCTCGCCAAAATGGATCAAATTTGCGCCTTGGCAGAAAAGTACGACGCAATGGTCATGACCGATGAATGTCATTCAGCCGGCTTTATCGGCAAAACCGGCAGAGGCGTTCCTGAACACTTTGGTGTCATGGATAAAGTAGATATCGTTACTGGCACGCTAGGCAAAGCGCTAGGCGGGGCCATGGGCGGTTATACCACAGGCAAGAAGGAAGTGATCGAAATGCTACGTCAGCGCTCCCGTCCCTATCTATTCTCTAACTCTCTTTCTCCGGCAATTGTAGGAGCGTCTATTAAAGTTTTTGACTTATTGAGCGCCACAACAGAACTCCGCGACCGTTTGGAAGCCAACACGGCGTATTTTAAAGAGCGCATTGTTGCTGCAGGTTTTGATATCAAGCCTGGAGGATCACCAATTGTGCCAATTATGCTCTATGACGCTGCCTTATCTCAAGAGTTTGCCAACCGCCTACTTAATGAGGGTGTTTATGCAATTGGCTTCTTTTACCCAGTTGTTGCCAAAGGTCAAGCGCGCATCCGCACACAAATTTCAGCAGCGCATACTCAAGCAGACCTCGACAAAGCCATTGCCGCCTTTATCAAAGTCGGTAAAGAGTTGGGAGTGATCAAATAGCAGAGAAGAGCGCTTTCTTGCGCCGTTTTACGTATAAACTTTCCTTATATTTGTCATATGTCAAATTTGGGAAGGATATGCTTGTTTGCCCTAATTCAGCTTTTCGTTATGAAGGCTGTTTGTACAAGCCTACTTCCTATTTTGAAATTTGATCAGCAAATGTTGGTTTTAGAAGAAAGTCAGGAAAATGAAGAAACTGACGATTCCTTTGAAGTCAAGTTTTTAGATGAATTCATTGACCTTAATCAGGCTGTAGAGTTATTCAATTTCATAGATCTAAGTCCTTCTAAAAAGGCTTATGCAACTTATCGAGCAGCCCTCTATATAGGGCATAAAAATCAAGCTTTTAGACCTCCTTGTATTTAATGACTGAAATTCATTCATTCATTAATTCAAGTATATGTTATCATTTTTTAAATTTTGGAAGCAGGATCTACCTGCTGGTTTAGTAGTTTTTTTAGTGGCTTTACCCCTTTGCTTGGGCGTTGGTTTTGCCTCTACAAATATTGCCGGATTAGAAGCATTGCCTAATGTGATGTCGGGAATTATTGCCGGTGTCATTGGCGGAACCATCGTAGCTTTTTTTTCCGGTTCTAGGCTAGGTGTTTCTGGCCCAGCCGCTGGCCTCATTACAATTGTGCTCGCTGCCTTAACAGACTTAGGGTCTTTTGAAGCCTTCCTGTTGTCTTTGGTTTTGGCGGGCGTCATTCAGTTTGTTTTGGCCTTTGTGGGGTTTGGTTTTTTGGCCAATTATGTTCCAACAGCCGTCATTAAAGGCATGTTGGCAGCAATTGGCATCACGCTTATTCTTAAAGAAATTCCACATCTCTTAGGCTACGATAAAGATTACTTTGGAGATGAGTCTTTTTGGCAATTTGACGGACACAATACATTTTCTGAATTGTTTTATGCCTTTAATGCATTTGAACCTGGTGCTATATTGGTGGGCTTTTTATCCCTACTGATTTTACTTCTTTTTGATACCATGTGGATCAAATCCAAAGCCTGGGCTATGTATATTCCAGGTGCATTGGTTGTTGTGGCGGTGAGTATTTTTGTCAATCAGTTCTTTCTTGGTTCAATTCAAGTAACGGGTAAGCATATGGTAGAAGTTCCACGTTTGGCTTCGCTTGAACAACTCAAAAGTATTTTTCATGGTCCAGATTGGTTGCAAATCTCCAATTCAAAAGTTTGGGTTATTGCCATTACTTTGGCACTTGTAGGCAGTTTAGAAACCCTATTGAGTTTAGAGGCTACAGATAAATTAGACCCCAAAAAACACAAGACCAATCCGCACCGAGAACTCAAAGCACAAGGTATCGGCAACCTCGTGAGTGGGCTAATTGGAGGCTTGCCAATTACACAAGTTATAGTCAGAAGCTCTGCGAATATTGCAGCGGGCGGGCAATCTAAGTTAGCCGCCATTATTCATGGTGTCTTGCTTCTCATTTCTATTCTTTTTTTGAGCAGTGTACTCAACCTGATTCCTTTAGCTGCTTTGGCTGCAGTTTTGGTTTTAGTAGGTTATAAGCTCGCCAAGTGGTCATTATTTGTAGAAATGTACCAAAAAGGTTTGTCTCAATTTATTCCTTTCATCTCCACTATTGTTGCTGTTTTATTGACAGATTTACTAAAGGGAATCGGAATCGGCATCCTGATTTCTATCTTTTATATCCTCAAGCGCAATTTTCAAAACCATTTTACCAAGGAAGAAACAGATGAGGCGCACATCATTATTTTATCAGAAGAGGTTACCTTTTTGAATAAAGGAGGTATTCTAGATGCCCTCCAACAGAGTAAGCATAAAAGCATCGTTATTGATGCATCCAGAACCAAGAGCATCGATATAGATGTGTTGGAATCACTACAAGAGTTTAAATTTAACGCCGAACATGAAGGGCGTCAACAAATCACATTTATCAATTTATAATGGAAAAGTTCTATAATCAGCTATTGGAAAACAATAAGAAATGGGTTGCAGGTAAACTTGCTAAAGACCCTGAATATTTCAAAAAATTGTCCATTGGTCAGAAGCCACCAGTGCTTTGGATTGGATGCGCAGATAGCCGTGTGCCAGCAAATGAAATCATTGGCGCCGAGCCTGGTGAAGTTTTTGTGCACCGCAATATTGCCAATATGGTCGTGCATTCCGACATGAATATGTTGTCAGTGCTTGATTATGCGGTAAATGTCTTGCAAGTGAAACACATTATCGTATGTGGTCATTATGGTTGCGGAGGCGTACAAGCCGCCATGACTAATAAGCATATTGGCTTGATAGATAACTGGATCAGACACATCAAAGATGTATACCGCCTGCATCGTCCTGAACTTGATGCCATCTCAGATGAAGCGAGTCGTTTTGATCGTTTTGTAGAGTTAAATGTATTTGAGCAGGTACTTGATTTAGGTAAAACATCAATTGTCCAGGCGGCTTGGGAGCGCGGACAAGAAGTACATGTACATGGTTGGGTCTACGATATCCACGACGGCATGATCCGAGATTTACAAGTTACGCTCAAAGACAACAAGACGCTTAGCGATGTCTATAAATTGGATTTGTAAGAAACGCGAGCCCCTCTGATCATTTCCCTGTTTTAATTATGTAATTTCGTGTTATGGAATTACTCATGATCATTATACTGGTGCTGATCAATGGGGTCTTTTCAATGTCAGAAATGGCGTTGGTGAGCTCTAAGCGTTACAAATTAGAAAAGGCCAGTAAACGCGGTAATAAAAAAGCCCGAAAAGCCCTGGAGTTATCGGAGAAACCCACGCGTTTTCTTTCTACTGTTCAAATCGGCATCACGCTCATCGGTATTTTATTAGGGGTCTATTCAGGCGAAAACCTCACCAATGATTTCATTGCTGTTTTAGACAATTTTGAGGCACTTCAGTCTTATAGTCGAGAACTTGCAACGGGCATCATTGTGGTCATGATCACCTATTTTTCGATCGTACTTGGAGAGCTTGTTCCCAAGCGCATCGGCATGGCATTTCCAGAAAAGATCATCACTTTTATGGCGGGTCCGATGCAAATATTGGCCTTCATGACTGGTCCTTTTGTTTGGTTGCTCACCGCTACCAATAATTTATTTGTAAGGATTTTAGGCTTGAACGACGCCACTGATCAGGCTGTTTCAGAAGAAGAGATTAAATCGATTTTAAAAGAGAGTGCACAGGGTGGCGAAATTCAAGATATAGAGCACTCCATCGTGGAGCGCGTATTTGAATTGGGCGATCGCAAAGTTAAATCCTTATTCACTCACCGCAGTGAAGTCGTGTTTTTCAGGGAAGGCGAAACTTGGCAAGAAATTCGTCAGAAAATTGATGAAGAAAAGCACTCTGCATATCCGGTTTCCTCGAGCAATGACCTCGACGATATCACGGGCATCATCTTGCTTAAAGACTTGTTTGGTGGTCATACCGAGGAAGATTTTCAGGTTGTAAATTACATCAAAGAACCAATCTACTTCAACGAAAACACGAGCGCCTATCAAGTGTTAGAGTCTTTTAAAAATGAAGGCAATCATTATGGAATTGTGGTAGACGAATATGGTTCAGTGCAAGGCATCATCACTATGGACGACATGCTTGATGCGTTGGTAGGTGAGTCCACGGAACAATACCAAGACGAATACAAAATTATGCAGCGCACCGACGACACGTGGTTGGTAGATGGCCAATATTCCATATTTGATTTTGAAAAGTACTTTGATGTCTTACTGACCGATGAGCAAAACTCATATGCCACAGTAGCAGGGCTATTTATCTCCAAGAAAAATGAAATCCCTGAAGTGGGAGATAAAATCACAATCAATGATCTTGAATTTGAGGTCCTAGATAAAGACGGCCCTCGGATAGATAAACTATTGATCAGCTTAAAGGTGAAGTAAGTAGTGGTCTCGCCAGGAATCGAACCTGGATCAAACGTTTAGGAAACGCTTATTCTATCCGTTGAACTACGAGACCAAATGTTGTATTTCTTGCCAAACTTGCGCAGCAGCTAAATCCCAATCGAAGGCTTTCACCCGTAGCTTACCCGCCTCGACTAATTGGGATTGCAAAACTACATCATTTTTCAGTTGGCGCATGCCATTTGCAATTGAATTGACATCAAATGGATCGACGTACAAGGCTGCAGGGCCAGCAATTTCGGGTAAGCAACTTTGATTGCCAGCAATAATTGGCGTATGTGTAGCCATCGCTTCAGCCAAAGGCATGCCGAATCCTTCAAAATAAGGAACGTAAACAAAAGCTGTTGCAGCGCCCATGATGGCAGCTAAGGCTTTTGTTTCAATATGTCCTTTGAAATGGATGCGCTTGGCAAGATGTGCTTCGATTTCAAATGATTGGTCTTTCCACATCGCGGCTCCTACAATAACGAGTTGAACGGTACTATCTGTTTGAGCAAACAGTTGAAACGCTCGAAGCAAGCGATGGATGTTTTTTCTTGGGTGCAGAGAGCCTACAAATAAAAAGTAAGGGTCATTGAAGCCTAATTGCTGCTGGATCAGGTCTTTTTCTTGATCAGAAATGGGTTTATATTGTGTATTGACCCCATTGTAAATGACGCTGATTTTTTCTGCAGGCGTATGGTAACTCGATACAATATCTTGTTTGGTTGTATTGGAAACGGTAACAATTTGAGTAGCTGCTTTTGCAAATCGCGGAAAGTATTTTTTATAATACCAAGCTACCCATTTAGGAAGGTCTTGTGGAAAATGTTCAAAATTGAGGTCGTGTATGGTGGCGAGCACTGGCGTTTGTATGCCGAGTGGAAACATGCCGTCAGGAGACCAAAAAACGTCAAGTTTGTCCTTGCAAATAGCGTTTTTCAAGCGCCACTGAAACCAAATAACGTATAAGAACGGATGTCTTGTAGGCGGAAAGAGCGCTTTGCAAATGACGTTGGGCCCAAAGCTAAATTGCGGATCTACCGGCCGATCAAAGTACAATATAAACGTGTGCTCAGGCTGATTTTCGCTGAGTCTTTTGACCAGTTCTAGGGTGTAATTGCCAAAACCTTCCAGTTTTTGACCAAGTAAAGATCTGGTATTGATTCCGATGCGCATCTTAGAATTGCAGGATATAATTGCTTGTTTTTTCGGCACCTATTGTAGTGGCAGCACCGTGTCCGCAATAAACGGTAGTTGACTCCGGAAATTGGAACATGACCTCGAATATGCTCTTTTTGAGTGTGGCTAAATCTCCACCGGGCAGATCTACGCGCCCAAAACTTCCTTTAAAAAGCACATCACCATTGATCAGAAAACCGCTATCATGGTAAAAAACGACATGACCCGGCGCATGACCCGGCGTATGGTAAACCGTAAACTTTAGCGCGCCAAAATCTAGAATTTGTTGGTCTGTTAGGGTGTGAGTTGGCGCTTCAATTTCTTTGTAATTTTCAAAACCATAAACGTGCGCATAGCTCTTAACGGACTCCCAAGTGAGTTGATCAGCAGTATGTAGATAAGTTGGTGCTTTGAAGCGGTCTTGACAAAATGAGGCACCTAAAATATGATCTATATGGGCGTGTGTGAAGAGAATAGCTTTGATGTCAAGGCCGTTTTCATTAATGTAACCAAAAAGTTGGGCTTCTTCTTCTCGGGTATAGCAACCCGGATCAAAAATAACGGCGTCTGTACCCGCTGAAACAACAAAGGTATTTTCTTGAAAGCCATTAAAGGTGAATGCTTGAATCTGAACTGACATGTCTCAAAGTTACAGCAAATCTGCTTTAGCGCAGCAAATTGACATGGCCCGTCAAGACTTCTTTTCTGTTTTGGTAGTCAGTATAGATGATTTTCCAGGTATAGGTGCCATCTTGGCAAGGTCGGAAATTATAGCTGCCATCCCAGTAGTCTTTGAGGTCTGTGAATTCATAAATGAGCTCTCCCCAACGGTCGTAAATACTGACTTTGACTTCTAGGTAATTGCCCCCAACAACCCTGAAATACTGATTGAACATATCGCCGTCTGGCGTAAAGGTATTGGGTACATAAAAGAATGGGTCAAAGAATATGTTGACTTGGCTTTGAGCGGTACAGCCATTTTGATCGGTAAAATAAACAGAGTAGATGGCATTTTGATTTGGTGTAACAACCGTAGATTGGCAAGTAGGGCAGGAGACTTCATCTGGCGGCGACCACAAAAAGGCGCCTGGACCTGATGGATCTGCCGTGAGTTGAATGATGTCGCCTTGAACGGCAAAAATATCTGAACCAGCACTTACAAAGGCAGGCTGAAATAAACTTACCTGTACATAAGCGGAGTCTTGGCAACCTTGCGCATCGGTTCCAATGACCATGTAAGTTGTATTGAAAGGAGGCAATACACTAACTTGTGCACCGTTGGCACTTGAACCATTAGCGCTCGGGCTCCATTCGTAATAGAGCGCGCCACTTGCCCAAAGATTTGCAGGTCTGCCTGGGCATACAATAGTGTCGTTTCCGGCAGTAATTTGGGCAGTTAGGATAGAGACCCAAACAGAGTCGGTTTCGGTTCCACAGCTATTTGTGACGTCTACGAAGTAATATTGGCCTTGCAAAGGGCTAATTTGAACGGTTTGGTTTGTTGCGCCGACAAGGTTGTTACTCGGATACCAAAAGTAGCTGGTACCGCCTGATGCCGTAAGGGGCATACTGCTGCCATAGCAAAGATTGACGCTGTCGATGAGTTGGGGTTGAGGCGGATTATTAAAGACCGTAATGCTGATGGAGTCTTGGGCCGTGCAGCCAATGCCTGAAGTAACCGTTGCAGTGTAGGTAATGTTGTTTTGAGGCGTTGCAATGACGTTAGCACCTGTGGTGGTATTTAGGAAGTTTCCTGGCGACCAATTGATGTTGCCGCTAGCCGTTGCACTGATGTTAACGCTTTCGCCAATACAGATGGTGGTATCGTTGGGTAAAGTAATACTTGGAATACTGACGTCAAGGGTTAGTGTTAAGGTGTCTGATCCACAAGAATCGGAAACGATAACAGAAAAAGTTGTGGTAGTGAAAATTGTTGCCGTTGGCGTCGGGCTGCTTGGGTCATCAAGGACGTTGGCCGGAGACCAAGCATAATTGCTTCCGCCAAACGCTTCTAATTGATAGGAATCGCCAGCACAAATGCTAGCTGTGGGCTGTATTGCACCCGCAGTGAATGCGCCAATGTTAACAGTAACAGTTACTGAATCTGGCGTAAAACAACCTGTAGAATCATATGCAACGAGCAATACGTCGTATACTCCTGGTGTGAGGTAGGCATGTATAGGCTCATAGGCATTGGAGGTGTTTCCGTCGCCAAAATCCCAGAAAAATGAGTTGGCATTTTGCGAGTTATTGTCAAAAAATACGCTCTGCGGTATGCAAATGAGTGGTGCAGGTTGTGCGGCAATGGCCTCAATTGTACTCAATTCAAATTTGAAACAGGCTAAGTTGCAATTGCTACTTTGATTGGTTGGCGACCAAGATCCTGGGGTGCTGGTAAAACCAAAATCATTGCCACCGCAAGCACCACACACTGCATGGTAGATGCGGCCTTGGTTGTCAAAGCGGGAGGTGCCGCCATCGACATGATTAGAGCTACTGCTCATGCTGCCCATAAAAGTGGCGTACTTGAGCGCACTTGCGTTTTGGTCGAGTACGGCGATATAGAAATTTGAGCCATTTGTATTGAGTTGGTAGGCATCTAGCGTTACTGGAAAGTTATTGGTGGTTGAAAAGGAGGCCTGTCCGTAAAGTTGATTAAGTTGGCCGCCCCAGCCCGCAAGGTAGATGTCGTAGCAGTCAGAAATGAGAAAGGCAGTTGGCGAGAGCTCGACGTGTCCGGTAGCGGCGCCAATCATGGTGGTCCAGTTGGTAACCGATAAATCTTGGGCATATTTGCGCAAAAACTGCCCAGAGTTGGCGTTGCCGTAGCACCCAGGTGTGATGGCCCAAGAAGATTCGGATTGGCCATAAACATAAACCGCATTGTCTATGTCTGTGCGCACAAAATATGTTTGATCGTAATCGGACTGGCCCATGTAGGTACCTGATTGCAGCGCACCACTTGCTGCGTTGATGCGCAGTGCGTAACCATCGGCGCTACCTCCATTAAAAGTGAGGTCGTGACCGCCGGTAATAGCGAGAGAGTTTGAGGTGGTGCCACCTGCTACGTAGACACTTCCATTGCTGCCAACCGTAATGGAATTGCCAGATTCAACACCGCTACCACCAAAATAGGTGCTCCACATCAGTTGAGAGAGGCCTGCATTCATTTTGAAAATAACTGCGTCTTGGCTACCGTTTAATAAGCTTTGAAAACCGTTTTGGGTTGGAAAATTGGTTGAGGTGGTGGTGCTGGAAACATACACGTTTTGGTTGGCGTCTAAAACGATTTCTCCGCGGAATTGGTCGCCGTAGTTGTAGAACAAACTGGCAGAATTGAGCCCGTCTGTGCTGGTGCCGCCGACATAGGTTGAGGATAAAAGCGCGGTTCCGGATGGGTTAAAACGCGCTATATAGATGTCTGAACCATTGAATTCTAGGGAGTTTTGTAATTGATATGGTCCGCCATTGAAGCTATTGTCATAGGATTGGCCAGCCATTGGGAAATTGGTAGAGGAGGTGACGCCATATATGTACAGTTCCCCATTTGGTGCACAGACAATACTATGCGGGGTTTCGTTGCCGGAGCCCCCGAGGTAGGTAGAGTAGAGCAGGGCTGATCCGCTTGCATTGAATTTGGTGATCCCGACATCCATTGGGAAAGAACCCGTACCGGAGTTGTAGCTGGCGTCAAAAGCACCTGTTGTGCTGGGGTAGCCCGATCCGAAAACGATACCGCCACCGAAGAGGTTTCCATTTACATCGGGCGTTGCTGTAAAGCCCCAGTTGTCTACGGGAGAACCCGTAAAGGTAGAGAAGGTCAGACTCGGATCGATATAAAGGGCTAAGCTTGGGTCGTAGCTGGCGTCTACTTGAAAAGAGACGATCTGATTGCTTATGACAAAACGAATTGGCACTTCTATTTTTTCTGTCGAGGAGAGCAAGTTCCAGGCTTTTGGAGCGCTGTAGGTAATTTCTCCAAATTGATGTGTGAGGTGTAGCATACCAGAAGCATCAAGGAAGAGGGAGTCGGCTCCGATGAGTTCAAAATCAAATTGATGGATATCTGCTTGTGGATCTAGTTGAAGATGAAAAGCAAATTGTTGTTTATCGACAAGGTAGTTGATGTCACCACCCTGAAAATAATCGCTAGCACTCAAGCGGCGAACGCCGTGCACGTTTGATTTCCATTTGCTTTGGTCTGCTCCTATAAAGTAATTGTGGTAGTGCGTACTCGAATCTTGAGCAGTAAAGGTGGCGTGCTGAGCATGTAAAAACCGATGTTTGATGGCATGATAAGCCGTGCCATCGTGATGATCGTGCGCTGTTTTCGTTTCGTGATTGTGAAAAGTGGCGTTGGACAAAAAATAAGTAAGTCCTTGGTCTTCTATATAAAGTCTTCCAGAGGATAGTGGCAGGTTGTATAATATACGGTTGTCCCATTGCCCCTGATTAGGGTACATCCAGAGCTCTTGCGCAAAAGCAGTTTGTATAAAACCGAGCAAAAATAGGATTCTTAATAGGTACATGCGTCGAGTAAATTTAACACAAACGGGTGCAATCTCAAAATTATAAACTACCTAAAAGCGAGAAGGTTGCCAAAGTAGGTACAAAAAATTGCGTTTTGGCAGAAAATGCAGTTTATTTGTGTTCCAAATTACATCACATGAAACTGCTTACAACTCTCCTCATCCTCTTTTTGGTTTTTTTAAGCAATCAAAGCTATGCGCAAGACTACTCTCGCCTGAAGATTTTTGCCAATGAGTTGGAACTTAACAAACTCGCAAATTTGGGCGTAGCAATTGACCACGGCATCCACAAAGAGAGTGTCTTTTTCATCTCTGATTTTTCTAAAGAAGAGCGCCAAATCATGGACGCATATGATTTCACTTATGAAGTCTTGATCGAAGATGTGCAGGCCTATTATGTTCAAATTTTGGCGGAGCCAGCTTCAAAAGAATCAGGTGCCTTGAAGAACTTAAGTTGTTCAGGAACTGGTGGCACCGGTTCCGGTTTTAATCCAGCGGTCCCAACTCATTTCAATTTGGGAACAATGGGCGGCTACTTAAAGTATGAAGAAATGCTAGCAGAACTAGACGAAATGGTGGCCACCTATCCAAATTTGATCACTGCCAAAGCGCCTATATCTACCTTCTTGACTGCTCAAAACAGACCACTTTATCACGTGCGCATCTCAGATAATCCGAACATAGACGAAAGCGGTGAGCCCAAAGTATTGTACACAGCAATCCACCATGCGCGCGAACCAATGAGTTTGATGGAAACTATTTTCTTCATGTGGCATGTGCTCGAAAATTACGGCACCAATCCAGAAATCACGTATTTGGTCAATCACATGCAGCTTTATTTTGTGCCGTGTATCAACCCTGATGGCTACGTGTACAACCAAACCACCAACCCAAATGGGGGTGGCATGTGGCGCAAAAACCGTCGTTTGAATTCCGGTGGTTCTTACGGCGTGGACCTCAACCGCAACTACAGCTATGGCTGGGGCACAACAGGCACCTCCTTTACACAAACCAATGAAACATATTGTGGAACCGCTGCGTTTTCAGAGCCAGAAACTCAAGCTATGCGTTGGTTAGTGCAAAACAACAAATTTGTCACGGCATTCAATGCCCATACTTACGCTGAAGACATTCTCTTCCCTATAGGTACTACCACCGCCGAGTTTGCAGATCACCACGATTATTTTCAAGAGTATACCAATTTGATGGTCGAGTACAATGGCTATGGTGCGATCAAGAGTTCTGCCTTGTATCCAGCATCAGGAGATTCCGATGACTACATGTATAAGGTAGATATCGGCGTAGGCGTCAAAGACACTATGTTTGTACACACACCTGAGGTTGGTACGGCATTTTGGCAACCTTCTTCACAAATAATTGCGACTTGTCAAGAAATGGTATACCCCAACATTGTGCTTGCACATGTAGCCGGAATTTATGTGGTGACCACCGACCAAGATCCAAGTAATATCCCTTCATTGAGTGGCAATTTCACACACCAAGCCAGAAGATTAGGTCGCGAGAATGGTCCTGTTACGGTGAGTATTGTGCCGTTGCAAAACATCGCTACAGTTGGTTCGGCTGTGGTACATGATTTAGCGCTCCAACAAAATGGCACTGCTGGAATTTCGTACACGCTCAATCCCAACATTCAATTTGGCGACCAAATCAAGTATATTCTTCAGACAGACAACGGTTATTGGATCAAAAAAGACACCATAATCAAAACTTTTGGAGCCTACACACTACAAGTAACTGAAAACGGCACTGCTGCCACCAACTGGACGGGTAACTGGAATACAACTACTTCTACTTTTGTTTCTGCACCGCGTTCCTTTACGGATACGCCAACTGGTAATTACGTCAATAATGCCAATACTACATATACCTACGTCCCAACTATTGACCTCACGAATGCAGTTGCTGCAAAACTAAGTTTCTGGGCCAAATGGGACATCGAAGCAGACTACGACTACGTACAATTGCAAGTTTCTACAGACAATGGCGCAACATGGGTAGGTCAGTGTGGTTTGTATACGGTTGCAGGAACTTCTGCAAACGGCAGTGTTCAGCCCAATAATCAGCCTGTTTGGGAGGGTGTTCAGAGCAATTGGGTACAGGAAGAAATTCAGCTGAGTGATTATTTAGGACAGGCCATCAAGGTACGTTTTCAGTTGAAATCTGATGGCGGTACGCGCAAAGATGGTTTTTACTTTGATGATTTCTCCATTTACTATAATGAAGCGGGCCCTATTGTTGCACCCGTTGCGCAGTTCCAAACACCGGCTGTGCTTTGTAGCGGAACCCCGATTTCTTTCACCGACCTTTCTCAAAACTTACCGACTTCTTGGGCTTGGGATTTTGGCGATGGCTTTACGTCTATCGAGCAAAACCCAAGTAATGTATTTGCGCCTGGAACTTATACTGTTAGCCTCACGGTTACAAACAGTGCTGGAACCAATACCACAACCCAGCAGGTTGTTATTCAAGCTGCGCCTGTAGTTGGGCTCTCTATTGCCGACACCGATTTGGTGCTTTGTGCGCAAGATGGATCAGTTGCCTTGAGCGTAACACCGCAAGATGCTACGGTAAGCGGTTTGGGTGTAAACGGGCTTTCTTTTGATCCGACAGGTCTCGCCCTAGGCCCAGTGACACTTTCCGCCACGGTTACCGATCAGCTTACAGGTTGTTCGGGGTCTTCACAACTGACAGTTATTATTGAAGATTGTGCGCAAATAGCAGAGACTTCAGGTTTGCAATTGACGGTTTATCCGAACCCAAGCACTGGCGTTTTGTATATTTCAGATATTCCTTCAGCTACTCAGTTGCATTTGTATGATGCACAAGGGAAGCGCATTGGAGAATGGCATGCGAACGATAAAAATCTCACGATTCAGCTAGAGGCGAGTGCGGGTGTTTATTATTTAGAAGCGCGCAATGACGCACAACAGCAGCGCATGAAAATCATTTTACTCGGCCAAGATTAAAGCTGTATAAAAGCGGAAATGTGGTCGATGTAGTTCTGGTAACCAGCTACAAAAGGTGTGGTTTCATGCTCGCCTCCGGGTACCAAAAACGCTTCTTTATATCCATTTGTTTTGTTATCGTAAACGGGTTGCCCATGGCTTTTAACGGTTAAAAAGCTATCGTCCTGACCATGTATCCAAAGCAATGGAATATTTATTTTTTTGATTTCTGTGGCGTTATCGATGAGCAGATCGACAAGAAATGAGCCCGGCATCGACAATAGCCCACCGTCTTGGATCATCACTTCAGCTGAGGCAAAAGGCGCTTCTAAGATGAGCTTACTCGGAGCTAACGCGTAAGCTGTAGGGTGAGCAGCTACTTCACAAGCTGCAGCTGAACCCAAAGAAAATCCAAAAATGACAAAGCGATCGTTTTGCAAGCCTTGCGCTTGGAGCCATTCAATGGCGCGCGCGGTGGTACGGTACATATTTGCTTCGCTGGACTTTCCTTCCGAGAGACCAAAACTAGGGTAATCGAACATCAAGACCCCATAGCGGCCGAGTCCGCCAGCGTGGGCATACAATTTTTGACGAGGCCAATAAAAATCCATGTGGTCTTTGTTCCCGTGGCAGTACAAAATAACGGTGTCGGTCGAAATAGAAGCCAAGTCGCCAACATAGATGGCGCTCATTTTTGCGCTGCCTTCTTCGAGTTCAACATTCCATTCCAAATGATGGATCATAGAGTTGGGTACGCCAAATTCACCTGCTAAATCCAAGGACAATTCTCCTTGGTAGGCATCGAGTTGATAGCTCTCAATCTGACTCGGATTGAATAAAAAGCCATCTAAGCGCTTGCGACAAGAAAGCGCTGCTAGGCCAACAAACAAGATAAGTACAATATTTTTCATCTTTATAAGCGATAAGTGATACCAAAATAAAGCCCTGTGGCTCCACGATTCTGTAGCAAACTAGGGTAAGGCACTACGATGTTTTCATTGGATTCGAGCGGTGCCAAAATTTTTATCTCTGCTTGATAGCTCCATTTAGGTCGGATCCATTGGTGGCCGAATTGCAAACTCGGAATCCAGAGCTGTTCATTTGGTCTACCCTGCGATTCGGTGCGATAGAAATCAAACCAGTTTGAAATACCAGCGTAAAAAAAGTTATAATTTGCATGGTAAACCGCGCACATTTTATCGAGTTGCTCTGGTTTCCATTGTCTGCCATATTTGTAATAATAATTGGCGTCTAATTGAGGCCATATGCGGTTGGCACCTGTGTAAAAATCTACCAAAATATTTGTATTTAATTGACTTGAAACACCCATGCGGTCAGTGCTCCACAATTTTTGGGAGGCACCTAATTCAAACTGACCAACGCCAAACGCAAGCGAAGTGAGGTGGAGGTTGCCAAAAACCGTGGTTTGATCTGTGAGGCCACGACCGTAGCCAACAGCACTAAATGGTATGGGAATGACGCCAATTCCTGGGATTTTGGCCAAAGGCCCACCAAAGTGCCCGGTCATTACTTCTTCACCTTTTTTCAGTGGTTCAACAAAACGTGCAGGTGCGCAAGACCACAAAAATGTCAGTCCGGCACCTAAAAATAGTAGTATTCGCATGTCCAAATATAAAAAGATTAACCATCCAAATTCCTTACCTTTGTGATATGTCAGGTTCGAGCTATGGTCAAATTTACAAACTCACCACTTTTGGGGAGTCTCATGGTGTGGCAATTGGCGGAGTCATTGAAGGATTTCCTTCCAACTGCCCCATAGACATCGAACGCATTCAAATGGCGCTCGATCAGCGAAGACCAGGTCAAAACCAGTTGGTTTCGCCAAGAAAAGAAGCGGATAAAGTCTCCTTTATTTCAGGGATTTTTGAAGGCAGAAGCACCGGTAGCCCCATTGCATTTATCATTGAGAATACAGATCAACATTCCAAAGATTACACTGCACTCAAAGACGTATTCAGACCTTCCCATGCCGACTACACCTACCAACAAAAATACGGTATCCGAGACCACAGAGGCGGTGGTCGGAGCAGTGCCCGAGAAACAGCTTGCCGCGTGGTGGCTGGTGCATTGGCTGCTCAGGTACTCGATCAGCTTGGTGTGAAGAGCAGTTGTTACGTAGATCAAATTGGTCCGTATCAGCTTTCTGAACAAAACTGGTACGAGCTGGATCAAATTGAAAATTCTCCACTCCGTTGCCCTGAAACAACCATAAGTGATCAAATGCAAGAATATGTGTCGGATCTTCAAAAAGATGGCGATACAACAGGTGGTGCAATCCGAGCGCTTATCAAAGGTGTGCCTGCAGGTTGGGGTGAGCCCGTTTTTGATAAACTTCATGCCGAACTCGGCAAGGCCATGCTTTCAATCAATGCGGTCAAAGGTTTTGAATTTGGCAGCGGTTTTGCAGCGGTTTCCATGAAGGGCTCTGCACATAACGATCAATTCAATGCCGACGGCAGCACGCAGACTAATTTTTCTGGCGGCATCCAAGGCGGCATTTCCAACGGTATGCCGATCAGCTTTCGCGTAGCATTTAAGCCAGTAGCCAGTATCAAAATTCCACAAGCAACTTTACAACAAAATGGCGAGCTCAAGCAACACGCTATTGAAGGTCGTCACGATGCTTGTGTGGTGCCAAGAGCCGTACCAATTGTAAGCGCAATGGCCAATATCGTTTTGCTAGATTTTTATTTAAGACAACAACGCAATACCCTATTCTCATGATTCAACGTATTCAAACTGTTTATTTTATCATTGTCATGCTCCTATTGTCAGCGCTGCTTTCAGGAGTTGAAATTTTTGGATTTCCTACCCTTAAAAATTATTTTTCTTACTCAGTTTATGGCATTCAAAGTTTCAAATCTGAGGCAAGTGCTCCTTTAGGTAAAGCGGAAAATATACAAGGTTCTGTGCTATTTTATTTTGTCATTGCATTTGTACTTTTCAATTACTATGTCATGATGAACTACAAGAATCTTAAAAAACAATATCGATTGGCACGTTTGGCCTTACTGATTTATTTGGCAGGTCTTTTATTTATTTTGGTAGTTGGTAGTTTAGGCAAGCTTGCACCTAGTGCTTTAACTATCGAGCTCGGTTGGGGTTATTACTTGAGTGTAGTGGGCCTACCATTCTCTTACTTTGCTTTTAAAGGCGTCAAAAAAGACAAAGAAATCCTCGAATCTCTAGACCGCCTGCGTTAACTTATGAACTTTCTTTCCGTCGAACACCTCACCAAATCTTATGGTGAGCGTCTCCTATTTTCTGATCTCACATTTGGTATTGAGCAGGGCCAAAAAGTAGCTATCGTCGCCAAAAATGGCGCGGGTAAATCTACCTTGTTGCGCTGCCTTCTTGGGCTTGAACCGCCTGATAGCGGCACAGTTACGTTTCGCAAAGAATTGCGCATTGCCTTTATGGAGCAAACCGAAGACCTCAATCCGGAGCTCAGTGTGCTCGACGCCGTATTAGACCACGATTTGCCAGAAATCAAGCTCATCAAAGCCTATACTGATGCACTCCTAGCCAATGACGAAGCCAAACTCGGCGATCTATATCAAGAGCTCACCGAACACCAAGCATGGGATCTTGAAGTCAAAGTACAGCAAGTACTTTCCGTTCTTAAACTCAGTGGCATTACTCAAAAGGTAGGACAACTCTCAGGTGGCCAAAAGAAACGCGTGGCACTCGCAAAAGTATTGCTGTCAGAAGCCGAATTTTTGATTCTAGATGAGCCCACCAACCACCTCGACCTCGACATGATCGAATGGTTGGAGCAATACCTTTCTGCCTCACAACTCACCTTACTAATGGTGACCCACGACCGCTATTTTTTAGAGGTTGTTTGCGATACCATTTTAGAGCTTGCGGACCAAACGATCTATCGTTACAAAGGCAACTTCTCTTACTACTTAGAAAAGAAGGCAGAGCGCGAAGACCAACTGCAGTCTACAATTGAAAAGGCTAAAAACACCTTTCGCAAAGAACTGGACTGGATACGTCGTCAGCCCAAAGCGCGCGGCACCAAACAAAAAGCGCGCGTAGATGCCTTTTCGGATTTGAAAAAAGTAGCCACCCAACGCCTCGATGAAGATGAACTTGAGCTCCCCATTAAAATGGAGCGCTTGGGCACCAAAATCGTTGAGTTTCATAAAGTCTGTAAAGCATTTGGCTCGCGCACAATGCTAGACGATTTCTCTTATAACTTCCAGCGTCAAGAACGCTTGGGTATTGTCGGTAACAACGGTACTGGCAAAACAACCTTCCTCAAAATGCTCACCGCTGAAGCGGAGCCAGATAGCGGTAAAATTGTCATTGGCGATACCATTGTTTTTGGCTATTATTCTCAGGATTTAATTGAGGTTGATCCAGACATGAAAGTCATTGATGTGGTGCGTGAAGTCGCTGAATTTATCCCGCTAGAAAAAGGCCGACAGTTGTCTGCGGCCCAGCTACTCGAGCGCTTTTTGTTCCCCCGAGACATGCATTATCATTTTGTGCACAAATTGAGTGGAGGAGAAAGACGCCGCCTGAAACTACTCAGGGTACTGATGCTCAACCCAAATTTCTTGATTCTTGACGAACCTACCAATGACCTCGACATCTTTGCGATGTCTGTTTTGGAGGAGCACCTGCGCTTGTTTCAGGGCAGCCTTATCGTTGTATCTCACGACCGCTATTTCATGGATAAAATGGTAGACCACCTCTTTGTTTTCCAAGGTGAGGGCCGCATCAAAGACATCACGGGTAACTACCATAGCTATAGAACTGCACTTGCGCAGTCGCAGCGGGATAACAAAAATGCAAGTAAGCAAACAATTGTCGAGACGCCGGAGCCAATAGCAGTATCCGAGAAAAAGCGCAAAATGAGCTTCAAGGAAAAACAAGAGTTTGAGCAAATTGAAAAAATGTTACCACAATTAGAGACCGAAAAAGAACAATTGAGTTCAGAGTTGTCTAGTGGCAACCTTAGCAATGAGCAACTTTTAGAAAAAGGAGCGAGGTTAGGTCTTGTGGTTGATCAAATAGATGAATTCACCTTGCGCTGGCTCGAGCTTTCTGAATTAACTTAAAATATTCGCTTCTTTACCGAATTGTTTGTAGGATATCGCAATGGCCAGAAAAGCCAAGCTGCACATGATGCCAAAAACACTCAAGAAATAACTCAAAGAAAGCGTGCCGGCTATGAGTTCTTTGGTGGCCAATACTACATTGATCACCGGAATAAAAACGGTGTTGAGGTCAAGGGCAACGCCCGGAAAAAAACCGACCATTGATGGTAAAACCACCACAATATTGAGCGGTGTAATGATGCTCTGGGCCTCTTTGAAACTCTTGGCATAAATGGCAATCGGAATCATGAGGCCTGCAAAGAAAATGACCAAAGGCAAGAGCAATGCGAACATTGACAAGATGAAGTAAGGTGTCAGGATGCTATGAATGACCTCGAGTAATTCTTTGTTGTCTGCCAAGTCTAAGAACTCAATGGAGATAAACAAGCCCATTAAAGCACAGCTCGCCGCAAGCATTCCGGAGCAAACTACAACCATCATTTTGCCAATCAATATTTTCCATCGCAAAACAGGTACGGTCAAGAGCGTTTCAATCGTGCCTCGTTCTTTCTCGCCTGTAAATAAATCAATGGCAGGGTACATGCAGCCAATGAAGCCAAAGGCAATGAAAATATAAGGAAGGAAGCCACCGGCGAGTTGGCCAACCATTTTTTTATCGCTTGCACAGTTGACCGTACTGACCACAAGTGGCCTAATTTGCTCGGGCCTTAAGCCTAGTTTTTGCAAGCGTTCAGCCTCTGCATTGGCTTTGAGACTTGATGAGTATAGTTCAGCACGTTCGGCTCGGCCTACTTCTGAGGCGTCGAGGAGCCAATTTAAAGTAATTGTTTGTTGTTGTGCACCGAGTTCTTGTGCGTTTGCCGGGATCAATAAGCCCAATTGAATTTGATCTGCTTCAATAGCTGTTATGAGTGAGGCGCTATCTTTGAAAACAATGATTTTTTTGGGTCCAAGGGCAGCTGGTATATTTTCAAGTTGTTGGGTATAGCGTTGGCTTTGGTCTCCTACGATACCGATTTTCATGGTTTCGGCCGACGCGCTTTCTTGAAAAGAGTTAGAGATTTCCATGAAAACATTGAGCGTGATCGGAAAAACCAAGATGGGAATCACGAGCATGGTCATGAGGGTACGACGGTCACGAAGGGTGTCTAGGAGTTCTTTGCGGAAAATTCGGAATATCATGCGAGTTGAGTTGGCATTTGAACAATGCGGATGAATTCTTCTGTTAAATTGTTGGTCACCATATTGGCGCGAAAGGCAGACATGGTATCGTTGAATTTGAGTTGACCTTTGTGAATAATGGCGAGGTCGTCACAAAGTAAATCGACTTCGCTCATGATGTGGCTCGAAAAGATGACGGTTTTGCCTTGGTCTTTGCAAGAACGAATGAGTTTGATGATGTTCTCGGCAGTAATGACGTCTAGTCCGCTTGTTGGCTCATCAAAAATAACCACGCTCGGGTCATGGATCATGGTGCGGCAAATAGACACTTTTTGTTTCATGCCCGTACTGAGCTTGCCAATGCGTTTGTGCAGAAAGTCGTTCATGTTCAGTAGATCAAACAAGTACGCTTTGCGCTCTTCTCGGTCTTTAGGAGATACTTGGTATAAATCGGCAAAGTAATCGATGATTTCTAGGGGCGTTAGGCGGGCATATAGGCCTGTAGAGCCGGTCAGAAATCCGATGTGTTTGCGCGCTTCTTGTGGCTGCTCTAGCGCATTGATACCGTTGATAAAAATTTGACCAGAAGTAGGGGTGATCAGCGTAGCGAGCATCCGAAGTGTAGTTGTTTTGCCAGCTCCGTTCGGACCAAGAAGGGAGTAAATACGCCCAGGCTGACAAGAAAAACTAAGGTCTGATACCGCCGTAGCTGTTTTGGCTTCGGTGTTGAGTTCCTTGCGTTGTTGTTTGGTGAGCGCGAAGGTTTTGTGGAGGTTTTGAACGGAAATCATATGCAAACGTTGACGTTAAAGCAAGGGTTTTGTTACAGCAAGGTCTTTTAAAACTTGAGGGCGCGTTCTTCAGCGGCAATGGCTTTGTTCTTGTTGGCAAGTTGCCCACAGGCGGCATCGATGTCTTTGCCACGGCTGCGGCGTACATTGACAATAAGGTTAAGGGACTCAAGGTATTGAGCAAAAGCTTCCACTTTGCGCGGATCGGCTTGTTGGTATTTACCGTCGTCTATGGGGTTGTATTCGATGATATTGATTTTACAAGGAACACATTTGGCAAAGTTGGCAAGCTCGCGCGCATCGGTGAGGTCATCGTTGAAATCTTTGAAAATGATGTATTCAAATGTGACTCTAGAACCTGTCTTTTCATGAAAATATTGCAGTGCCTCTGAAAGTGTTTCGAGGTTATTGCTTTCGTTGATTTCCATGATTTGATTGCGCTTGAGGTCATTTGCAGCATGCAAAGAGAGCGCTAAATTGAATTTGACGTTATCGTCGCCAAGTTTGGTGATCATTTTGGCAATACCAGCGGTAGAAACCGTGATGCGTCGCGGTGAAATTCCGAGACCATCTGGGCTGCAAAGGCGGTCAATGGAAAGCAAGACGTTTTTGTAGTTGAGCAAGGGCTCTCCCATACCCATGTAGACGATATTGCTGAGGTTTTGTTGGTAGTGTTGTTGGGCTTGTTGTTGTAGGTATACGACTTGATCAACGATTTCGCCTGCACTGAGGTTGCGCAAAAGTTTGAGCCTTCCGGTTGCACAAAACTGGCAAGATAAGCTACAGCCTACCTGTGAAGAGATGCAGGCGGTCATGCGAGAACTCGTGGGGATCAGGACGCCTTCTATAACTTTGCCATCGTCTATGGTAAAGGCGCTCTTGATGGTGCGGTCTTTGCTGACTTGTTGGTCTTGAAGGGTGATGTGATCGATGTAGTAGTGTGCTGTGAGCCATGCGCGAAAACCTAAGCTGAGGTTGCTCATGAGCTCAAAGGAGTGTGCATTTTTTTGCCACAACCATTCCCAAACTTGTTTGGCTCGGAAGGGTTTTTCGCCAAATTCGGTAAAACTCGTTTTGAGTTCCTCTAGTGAGAGGTTGCGAATGTTGGTCAGTGTTGTTGACATGAAAATTAACGGTTCAGCATGACGGGCATCACGAGCATGAGGATGTCTTCGTGTGCGTTGTCTTGGGTTGCAGGTGTAAGCAGTCCAGCGCGGCTCGGCTCACTCATTGAAAGCTTGATTTCGTCTGCGTCTAGGTTGGCGAGCATTTCGAGTAAAAAGCGTGAGTTGAAACCAATTTCTAGGTCGTCGCCATCGTAGTTACACGTGAGTCTTTCTGTGGCTTCGTTTGCGAAGTCGATGTCTTCGGCAAAAAGAGAAAGCTCCGAACCTACTAATTTGAGGCGGATTTGGTGTGTAGTTTTGTTGGAGAAAATAGAAACGCGTTTGATCGAAGACAAGAACTGTGCGCGGTCTATGGTGAGCACGTTCGGGTTTTCTTTCGGTATAACTGCTTCGTAATTAGGATATTTCCCATCGATCAAGCGACATACCAACACCAAGTCAGCAAATGTGAAAACAGCATTGGATTCGTTGTATTCCATGAGGATTTCTTCGTCTCCGCGCAAATTGGATTTGAGGAGGTTGAGTGGCTTCTTGGGCAAAATAAAAGCAGAGCTACCGCTGGCTTCAGCGTCGGTTCTTTTGTAGCGAACAAGTTTGTGTGCATCGGTTGCTACAAAAGTAATCTCAGAACCTGCGAACTGACAAAAAACACCACTCATTACGGGGCGAAGGTCGTCGTTACCAGTGGCAAAAAGTGTTTTGTTGATGGCTTTGGACAAGACTGCGCCAGAAAGCTTGATGGCGCTTTTGTTGGCGAGTTCAGGAACTTTAGGGAATTCTTCGCCGTTGAATCCGACCATACGCGACTTTCCGTTGTCGTAGGCGATTTCTATTTGGAAATTGCTCGGGTTGACTTTGAAAGTACAAGGTTGGTCTGGCAAGTTTTTGAGCACGTCGAGCAATAACTTAGCAGGAATAGCAATTTTGCCATTTTGTTCGGATTGGACCTCGAGTTTGGTCATCATGGTCGTTTCTAAATCTGAAATAGAAACGGTAAGCAAACCATCGGTAATTTCAAAAAGGAAGTTATCGAGAATTGGCAAGGTATTGCTAGTGTTTAAAACACCTGAAATACTTTGGAGGTGACGCAGTAGGGTAGTGCTCGAGGCAATAAAATTCATGACAAAAAATTTGATTCACAAAGTTAACATTTCGTATGAAAAGACTTCTTGTTTTCGGACGGAGATATGAACATTTTGAAAAGAGTTTCAACAGCTTTTACCGAGCTGAAAACTGAGATCGCCAAAAAACTTTGAGTGCTTCGCGGTGAATGATTTGCTCAGCGAGCCCCGTAAAGAAATCTTCGGAGGCAGTAATGTGCTGATTGTTTTCTGGTAGATCGATTAAATAAAGCAGTTGTGCGCGTTTTTCATCGGAAAGATTTTCGAGCAATTTGGCTAAATCGGCTATGAAATTTTTGGAGTGAAGGGTGAAATCACATTGAGCGCGCGCGAGGTCTTTTTGCAATTGCGCAAAGGTCTGCATCCGAAAATCAGCAGAGAGGAGGGCGTCTTTGTAATTGAATGGAGCGAGCAACTTAAGTTTTGTTTAGCTTTGTACGAAGATACAATGAAAAGAACTTTTGACATTTGCATTTCTTTTTTAATCCTTGCGGTTTTTTGCCTTTTGGCTTGCTGCTCACGCTTGCCATCGCGCTTGAGTCTAGAGGAGGTGTCTTTTATTTACAGGATAGAGTCGGCAAAAACGGAAAGCTATTTAAACTGCTCAAATTTAGATCAATGCGTCCAAATGCAGATAAGGGTAGCCAAATCACGATAGGCAACAGGGATCCGCGCATTACCCGAACGGGTTACTTCATTAGGCGTTTCAAACTCGATGAATTTCCGCAGTTTGTCAATGTCATTATTGGCGACATGAGTATTGTTGGTCCGCGTCCTGAAGTACCGTTTTATGTTCAAATGTATACGGAGGAGCAGCGCAAAATTTTATCCGTGAAGCCTGGCATCACTGATTATGCCAGTCTTGCTTATTTTCATGAAAACGAAATTTTGGCTACTGCTGCAGATCCGCAAAAAGCCTATATTGAAGAAATTATGCCCGCAAAAATTGCGATCAACCAGCGTTATCTGAGCCATCCTGGTTTGATACAAGACCTCAAAATCATTGGTCTTACAGCAAAAAAAATACTAGGATTCTAATCTTGATTGAAAGCCGCCCAAATGCCAAGTTTGGGGAGTGGAGCCACAACCGCGATGCGTTCTTTGGTGGTAGGGTGTTCAAAACTGAGCGTACGGGCATGCAGGCAAATAGAGCCGTCGGGGTTGGAGCGTTTGTCTCCGTATTTGAGGTCTCCTTTTATGATGCAACCCATACTGGCGAGCTGACACCTGATTTGGTGATGGCGCCCAGTCTCGAGTTCAATTTCTAACAAAAAATAGCGCTCAGAGGCAGCAATTTGGCGGTAGTGTAAAATAGCTTTTTTGGCTCCAGGTGTGCCTTCAGCTACGACATAACTTTTGTTTTGCGACTCATTTTTTTTGAGGTAATGCACCAGAGAACCGCTGTTTTTGGCAGGCTTTTGCCCAACAATAGCCCAATAAACTTTATTGGTTTCTTTGTCCCGAAATTGTGCATTGAGCCGCTCGAGGGCTTTACTGGTGCGGGCAAAGACCAATGCGCCGCTGGTTGGGCGATCTAGGCGATGCACCACACCTAAAAAGACATTTCCTGGCTTCTGGTATTTTTCCTTTAGGTAGGCTTTGATCGCATCTGGAAGGATGGCATCGCCAGTTTTGTCACCTTGCGTGAGTTCGGAAGGTAATTTGTTGACGACAATGGCGTGGTTGTCTTCGTAAAGAATGCGGTCTGAAATCATGAATTGAGCAGCGCGTCTTTTTGTTTCTTTTCAATGCTTTTGTTGCGTAAAAAGGCAAGTGTGGTGAGCAAAGCAAAGGCGATGATCAGGTAAATCAACCAAGTAGGAAATTGTCCTAAGCCTTCGCCTTGCGCATAGCTATGCAAGCCTACGAGCATGAAGTTGACCCCGAAGAACGTGAAGAGGATCGCGGAGTAGCCCCAGAATGCGAGTGCATTGAATAAGAAGCGTCCTTGCAAGCCTGGGATCATTCTGAAATGCAGAATAACGGAGTAAACCAATACCGAAACGAGTGCCCATGTTTCTTTTGGGTCCCAGCCCCAATAGCGGCCCCAAGATTCATTGGCCCAAACGCCACCGAGGAAAGTACCGATGGTGAGCATGTAGAGCCCAACAGTCATGGTCATTTCGGAAATGTAGGTGATTTCTTGGATGTTGAGCCTAACAAGCGCAGCAGATTTTTCGGATTGCAGCAAATACAATTTAAGGTTGATCAGGCCGAGGATACAGGCCAAACCTAAAAAGCCGTAGCTGCCCGTTATAATGGCCACGTGGATCATGAGCCAATAAGACTTAAGCACAGGTACAAGCGGTGTAATTTCAGGGTCCATGAGGTTCATTTCAGTGACCCAAAGCATGAGCGCCGCTAAAACAGCTGCGCCAGCCAAAACAACTTGGTTTTTCTTGGCAAAAATAAAACCGGCAATCATGGTGATCCAACCTATAAACACGATGGCTTCATAGCCGTTGCTCCAAGGGGCGTGCCCGGAGATGGCCCAACGCAGGCCGAGTCCAACGCCGTGGTAAACAAAAGTAATGACCGTAATGGCAATGAAGATGCGTTTTGGCCATTTGAGCCTATTGAGAGCTTGTTGCGAACGAAAGAAGATGCCGATAAAAAAGACGATAAGCAGTAAGAGCCCGCTCAAAATATAAAGTTGGTAGGAGTGCTTAAAGATTTGCATTTTGTTGTAGCTGATCTCTAATTTGACCACACGCTCCGATGGCGCTACTGCCTTTCCTGCTTTTCTTTGGAATTTTTTAAAGGTTTTGAGCACATCGGTGGCTTCGCCAAAAGTATGGCGCTGTCCGCCATCGTGGACCGCCGCCAAATAATTGACAAATAATTTGGAAGAAAGGGTGTCTTTTTGACCGAGTTCCATGCTCAGCGGCACAAACCAAGTGTTGTTGGGGTCGTTCTTGGCGGGAATGACGCGCATGAATTGCCACATAAAAATGTTGTTGGCAACTTCGTATTTTTCGTTGAGCTTGATGAGCTTTTTGTCGAATTCATTGCGCTTAGACTCTAATTTTTGATGTGCCGCTTGGTACTCCGCCATCCATTTGAATTCAGAATCTTTGGAACTCAAAGACATGATGCTTTCAAATTCTTTGAGCTTGAGCGGCTCTCGTAAACTTCTAGGCACTTGGATAATCGGTTGGCTCACCCAATAAGAAGGATACATATGCAAACTCAAGACAAACTGCACGGCATTCAAATCTTTGTATTTGTTGTCGTGGGTGAGTTTGCGTGTGAGTTGGTCTGCGAGTGTGTGAAATGGCACGATGCGGCCTTCGTAGTCTTGAACAAGTAGCGAGGCGAGCTCATCGGCATGATCTGTGGTGATTTCGTGGTGAACAGGTTTTGCTTTGTGCTGATGCTGGTGCTGGGCAAAAAGGTTGCTCGACAAGAGCAATAAAATGATGCCGAGACTTGCTTTTTTGGCCTTGACCTTTTGGAGTTGTTCGGATAGGAAAGCAAAGCGTCCTGCCGGAGCAAATAACGATAAAATCATGGCGAGCGCCATTAAGAGGTACCCAAAATAGGTGATGTTCGTACCGAGCGCATCGTGGTTGACACTCAGAACAGTGCCTTCTTCGTTTTCTGGTGTATTCGGAATATCTAGTTCATAGGATGATTGGAAAAAACGGTAGCCATCGTAGTCAATCACATTGTTCATAAATACGCGGCGGTTCAATTTGACGTTGTTGCGAGGGTCATTGATGGTGAGGTCACTTTCGAAAGACGATGGTGAATTTGAACCTGGGTATTTATCAAGTCTGAAGTCGCGGCACTGTACGGTAAAAGGGATGTTTTTTTGAATGGAGCCGTATTCAAGCTGATACACTACGCCGTTCATGGCAAAGCGCTCAGGTTTTGGATGCTGACCCTTTCCGCCTTCTAAACGCACCTTTTTAGTGGCTTTCCCATCATTCAATTCGACGGTCAGGTAGTCTTTGCCTGTATTTTTCTTGGCTGCTTTGACCAAAACTTTTTTGGCATGAGGAATGTGTCTTTTGAATACAACTTGTTGGTCGCCAACTAAATAAAGGGAAAAAGGGGTAAACTCAGTCCAAGTATTTAAAGCGTAATTTTGGTAGAGGCTATCTGCAGGTGCCTGACCGCTGGCGCGTACTTTTTCCATTTCACGCATGGGCAAGGATTTTAGGGCAACACTTGGGTAAACCCAAGTTTTTCCGTCTTTGTGATGAAGATAAACTCCCGGGGCTTGATTTGGAGTGTTGGGGCGTGCACTTGAATAATAAAATGGCGTTTGGCCAACCATGAGTACATCGTTTTCTACTAAAAAGTTGGAACGCTTGCCCTCTGTGACAATTTCTAGCGCACTTCCTTTAAATTTTTGATTGACTTGCAGCGAATCAATGCGGTCAGATTTGAAATCGATGTAGCGAAGGGTAATATTTTTCTTGCCTAATTTGGTTTCATATTCAAAATCGTTGGAATTGAATTCACTTAAAAAGGTTTTCCAAGCTTGTAAAGTTGTTGCGCCTTTGGCAACAGTGATGTCTTGCGCATTGATCAGGACGTATGGATCTGCAGTATAAATAAAGTTGCTGCTCGCTCCTTCGCGGATTACCATTTGTCCTTCAAAGCTGATGTAACGCGTTACTGCAGCGCCAGCAAGGATCACAATAAAAGATAGGTGGAAGCTCAGCATAGCGATTTTTGCTCGGGTGAACATTTTGTAGCGAAAAATATTGGAGACCAAAGCCAAAACGAGGTATAGCAATAGGCCTTCGAACCATAAAGCATTGTAGATGCTGATTTTTGCGGCTTGAATTCCGTGAATAGATTCGATGAAGGTGGCGGCGCCAATGGCCACCAAGAAGACGATCAGTCCGACGCTCGCCCAGCGCATGGAAAAAAGAGAAGAGAGTAGTTTGTCCATCCGAGGAATTTTTCCACAAAAATAGCCAATGTATGCGCAACATTCATCTAAAGCCCTTAATCTTGTCAAAAAAAGATGTTGCGTAATTTTTCAATTTTTTTCATTTGCAGCTTTTGCTTGCTCTTTTCGAAAATAACTGCTCAGGTTCAGATCGATAGCAATTCATTTTTAAGGGCCCAAGAACTCAAAGTTGTCGGTGGTCAGGTGTTTAGGTATGCCCTGCCGTTTGAACAGGGTGTGCGTACCGTGGATATCTATGTTCCAACGGGTGTATTGGACGTCAAAAAAGCCAAAGCGCTGTATTTACATGACGGTCAAATGTTATTTGACAGCACCCAAACATGGAATAAAAAAGAATGGAAAATCGATGAGGTGGTTTCTCAAACTTTGGCCCAATATGCACACGACCCGTTTATTGTGGTTGGCATTCACAACGATCCGCCGAATCGCTATGCTGAATTTTTCCCCCAAGCTGTAGCGAATTATATGCCTGAATCTTACCGCAACTTGCTGATGGAGAAACTCTGGAACGGAGAGCTGAAGGCTGATGCCTATTTGCGTTGGATTGAAGAAACATTGGTTCCATTTGTGGAAGATCAATTTAATGTCGGCAAAAAAACACAGGATCGAATGGTGATGGGTTCGAGCATGGGCGGGCTTATTTCGTTATATGCGCTTTGTGAAAAACCCAAATTGTTTGGTGGAGTGGCTTGCTTGTCTATCCACACACCAATGATCAATTACGGCATGTTTGAAGAAGGAATGGTCGAGGCTTTAGTGGTGCCGTTTAATTTGTATCTCGAACAAAACCTAAAAGCCGATCGCAAACATTTTTTATACGTAGACCGCGGAACAGAAACACTTGATGCTTCCTATAAACCCTATCACGACATCTTGCTGAAGACTTTAGCAAGTGTGGGTTACAACACCAACAATCCACATTTTCTAGAAGCTGTTGTGCAGGGAACTGGTCATGACGAAGGTGCTTGGGCGGCTCGGTGGCACGTACCATTATTATTTATGATTGCACGCAACAATTCCCGATAGTTTTCTACATTTGCTTTACTCAATCAAGCATGAAAAAAATCTTATTATTTGGTGCAGGTTTATCGGCCTCCACCCTGATCAAATACTTACTCGATCACAGCAGCGCTGAATCCTGGCATCTAGATGTCGTGGACCAAAACCTCGAGCTCATCAAAGCCAAATTGGCAGCTCATCCAAATGCCACAGCCCATTCCTTTAATGCCCTAGACCCCGAGCAGCGCCGCCCCTATATTGAGCAAGCCGATTTAGTCATTTCAATGCTCCCGGCCGTTTATCACGTAGAGGTAGCCAAAGATTGCATCGCACTCCAAAAGCACCTCATTACGCCTTCGTATATTTCCGCAGAAATGCGCGCGCTAGATGAGCAGGCAAAGGCAGCCGGAATCGTCATCATGAATGAAATCGGTGTTGATCCTGGCATAGACCACATGAGCGCTATGCGCATTCTAGACCACATTAAAGCAATTGGAGGCAAACTCGAATCTTTTAAATCTTATTGTGGCGGCCTTATTGCGCCAGCATCTGACACCAACCCCTGGCATTACAAATTCACTTGGAATCCGAGAAATGTCGTGCTTGCCGGGCAAGGCTCTGCAGCTTGTTACCGCGAAATGAACGAGCTCAAGTACTTGCCGTATCACCGCTTATTTCAGCGCCTCGATCATATAGAAATTGAAGGTTATGGTGAATTTGAAGGTTACGTCAACAGAGACTCTTTGAATTATTTAGAAACGTATCACATTCAAAACGTCCCGACTATTTTCCGTGGCACCCTGCGCAGGCCGCCATATTGCGAAGCCTGGGATATTTTTGTGCAGCTCGGCATGACCGATGACGCCTATACAATGAAGGGATCCGCCCAACTCACGCCACGTCAATTTCTCAATGCTTTTTTACCGTTTGAGATAGGGGTGAGCGTAGAGGAAAAGTTCATGAAGTTAGTCCAGCACCGCCAAGATCTTTATGACCTATTTGATTTCTTAGAGCTTTTCAGCGACCAAAAAACTTTTGGTATTCACGATGCGAGCCCAGCCGTTTTGTTACAAACTATTTTAGTTGAAAAATGGCAGCTTGAACCCGGTGACAAAGACATGATTGTCATGTATCACGAGCTGATTTACACCAAACAAAACCAGCGTTTCGCAGTCACCAGTTCTTTGGTAGTGGAAGGTCAGGACGAACGCTACACCGCGATGTCTAATACAGTTGGCTTGCCGGTGGCAATTGCGGCTAAACTGATCTTGAACAACACCATTCGCGAACGTGGCGTTACCTTACCTGTGAGTCAAGAAATTTATGCGCCTATTCTCACCGAACTCGAGCAATTTGGCATTACCTTTAATGAATTAGAAAAACAAATCTAGATGGAGAATCAAGAAAACCAAATGAATATCGAATTATCAGAAGACATCGCTTTAGGTGTATATTCAAATTTAGCTATCATTACACATTCACCCGCTGAGGTCGTTTGTGATTTTGTGCAATTGATGCCGGGCATGCCCAAAGGTAAAGTGCGCTCAAGAGTACTCATGACGCCTCAAAACGCCAAGCGATTTTTACAAGCATTGGCAGAAAACATCGAGAAATACGAGCAAAACTTTGGCGCTATAGACGAGCCGCAAGCGGGCTTTCCCCCGATGAATTTCGGCACGCCAAGCACTATGGCCTAAACGCTTTATGTGGACGCTCAGCGTTTGCATTCCTATATACAATTCCGACGTGCGTGCGTTGGTCAATTCCTTGTGCGCTCAAATCGCTGCTTTACCTGATGTCAATATAGATATTGTCTTGATCGACGATGCTTCTGCACCTGAATTCAAGCAATGCAATATGTTCTCTGAAGCTGCTGTGAAGTGCTATGCCTTGCCACAGAATATCGGTCGGTCTCGGATCCGCAATGCCTTCTTAAAACATACCGACGCTGACTACCTTCTTTTTATAGACGGAGACAGCACCATTCAAGATCCGCTATTTATAAAAAATTATGCTGACTATTTAACGCAGCAATCAATTGAAGTTTTGGTCGGTGCCAGTGTTTATCAAAATCACAAGCCAAATCGCGCCCAGCGCTTGCGTTGGTCTTACTCTACGCAAAGAGAAAGTCTAGATTTTCATAGTCAAACACAAAACCACCATATAGGATTCAAGACCAATAATTTCATTATTCGACGTTCGGTTCTGCTGCAAATTCCCTTTGATGAAAGACTTTCGGGTTATGGTCATGAAGATACTTTATTAGGTTTGCAGCTTGCCGCCCAACAAATTCCTATTGCTCATATTGACAACCCCGTTTGGAACTTAAAGCTGGATACCAATGCCGAATTTTTGAGCAAAACAGACAGCGCTTTAAAGAACCTGTTATGGCTGGCCGATAATTATCCGACGCTTCGCCTCTTTGAGCACAATCGCTTGCTCCAACTTCATCGGAAGTCAAAGCGCCATATCGTCTTCAAATTGCTACTCGGTTTATCAACTTCAACGATACCAATTTTAGGCAATTTATTGAAGACCGGATACGCACCCTTATTTCTTTTTGATTTGTATCGTTTGCTGAGGTTGCAGCAATTAAATGAAAACGCGCTCCACGACCTCCATTAGAATTTGCTTGTCGGCATCCCAGTTTTCTAACTGCGCTGCTAACTGACAATTTTTTTTGTATTCCGCCCTTTGTTCAGGCTGGTCAATTAAAGCATTAATTTTTTCGGCAATCATTTGTGGTGTTACCTCTGTGAGAACAACACCACAGTTATGTTTATGAATCAGTTTTTCTATTTCGATGAGCGAACTCGCTACGATAGGTGTGCCTGCTTGTATGTAATCAAAAACCTTATTTGGCAAAGCGAGTGCATAATTGAGACTGTGTGGTTTGTCTAGGGCTAGTCCAAGATCGGCAGCTGCTGTATATTTCAGTAATTCGTTGTAGGGTACTCTTCCGATAAAACGAACTTGGTCTTGGAGTTGCAATTGCGCAACTAATTTTTGAATACCGGGGATGACATCGCCGTCGCCGACTAAAAATAATACGGCCCTAGGAATTTGTGTCATGGCCATCACTGCTTCTTCAATGCCGCGTTCTACATTCAGTCCACTACCTTGTATAATGAGCATAAATTGCGCGTCGCTTAGACCAAGAAATGATTTTGAATGTGCTGCTATGTGATCAAGTCGCTCGGGGACATTGCGAACAACGCTGCATTTAATCCCATATTTGTGTTCAAAAATGCTGGCTATTGATTGATTCACGGTGATCATGTGTTCGATTCGAGGCAGCATCATTTGCTCTAAGCGCATCCAAACCTTTTGAATTCGAGGCCGACGGACCAACTCTGGAACTTCTGTAAAAAGCTCATGGCTATCATATAAAAGCGGTTTGCGCTTGAGTCTGCTTGCTAAAAAAGCTGCGGGCAGGGTATCGAGGTCGTTGACGAACAAGAAATCATATTTCTTAAATAGTAATATAAGAAACAAACGCACATTCAATTCAGCGTAAAAGAAAGCACCTTTTTCATAACGAAGTTGAAGACGTCGAAAGCGATAGGAGCGTGGTGGCATTTCTGGACTATTTCGTTTCTGACGACCAAGCAAATTGATTTGAAAACCAAGTGCTTCCAAAACCGTGCAGGATCGGTGAACGCGGTTGTCTGTAGCGAGGTCACTAGAGACGGTCATGTATACTCTTTTTTGACGCATTGAAACAAATGTAAGGATTTCCCGTAAGCGAAGCCTGCTATTGAAAAGTGTACACAAAATAGTTTGTGTAAATTTTTTCAAAAACTCTTTGTGATAAAAAAAAGTTTTGTACATTTGCAATCCCAAAACGCAGGTTTAGGGTTACGTTCTTTCAACATTTTAAGAATATCCAACATTCAAACAATACAAGCCGATGTAGCTCAGTTGGCCAGAGCAGCTGATTTGTAATCAGCTGGTCGGGGGTTCGAATCCCTCCATCGGCTCCAATGTTGGGGAGATACTCAAGCGGCCAACGAGGGCAGACTGTAAATCTGCTGGTGTACACCTTCGCAGGTTCGAATCCTGCTCTCCCCACAGACACTAACAAAGAATCAAGCGGGAGTAGCTCAGTTGGTAGAGCGTCAGCCTTCCAAGCTGAACGTCGCGAGTTCGAATCTCGTCTCCCGCTCACTTTTTTGTTTGAGCGCCGGTGTAGCTCAGGGG
>JACCDJ010280277.1_pt1 | contig 39622 bp, 35 predicted proteins | sample 7444481 | NCBI WGS metagenome assembly JACCDJ01 (sample SAMN15323435, study PRJNA562643) | freshwater metagenome | isolation source: river surface water | place: USA:Blue River Watershed | collected 2017-08-15
CAAACTCCGTGAGCACGGCCTCTTCGACCAAGTCGGTGAGCTCCTCGATGATGAACGAGCCCTGAAGCGGATTCTCGTTCTTCGCCAAGCCCAGCTCCTTGTTGATGATTAACTGAATGGCCATGGCGCGGCGCACGCTTTCTTCGGTCGGCGTGGTGATGGCCTCGTCGTAGGCGTTGGTGTGCAGCGAGTTGCAGTTGTCGTAGATGGCATACAGGGCCTGCAGCGTCGTGCGGATGTCGTTAAAATCAATCTCCTGGGCGTGCAGCGAGCGGCCAGAGGTCTGAATGTGGTACTTCAGCATCTGCGCACGCGGGTCCGCACCGTACTTGTTTTTCAAGGCCTTAGCCCAGATTCGGCGCGCCACGCGGCCAATGACCGCGTACTCCGGATCGATGCCGTTGCTGAAGAAGAAGCTGAGGTTCGGGCCAAACGCGTTGATGTCCATGCCGCGACTCAGGTAGTACTCCACGTAGGTGAAGCCGTTCGCCAGCGTAAACGCCAGCTGCGTGATGGGGTTGGCCCCGGCCTCGGCAATGTGGTAGCCGCTGATCGACACGGAGTAAAAATTCCGCACGTTGCGCTCAATGAAGTAGGACTGAACGTCGCCCATCAGGCGCAGCGCGAACTCCGTGCTGAAAATGCAGGTGTTCTGGGCCTGGTCCTCCTTGAGGATGTCGGCTTGCACCGTACCGCGCACTTGGCTGAGCGCCTCCGCTTTGATGCGCTCATAAACTTCGGCCGGAAGCACTTCATCGCCCGTAATTCCAAGCAGCATCAAACCCAGCCCGTCGTTGCCCTCGGGCAGCGCGCCGTGGTAGCGCGGCCGCTCCACGCCCTTGGCCTCGTACTTGGCGTTCAGCGCCTTTTCTACCGCGGACTCTAGGCCCTCGGCCTTAAGGTACTTCTCGCACTGCTGGTCAATGGCTGCGTTCAAAAAGAACGCGAGCACCATCGGCGCCGGACCGTTGATGGTCATCGACACCGACGTGGCCGGATCGCAAAGGTCGAAGCCGCTGTAGAGGCGCTTGGCGTCGTCCAGGCAGCTGACCGAAACGCCGGCGTTGCCGATCTTTCCGTAGATGTCGGGGCGACGGCCCGGATCGCGTCCGTACAGGGTCACCGAGTCAAACGCCGTAGAGAGGCGCTTGGCGGGCATGCCCAGCGAAACGTAGTGGAAGCGCTTGTTGGTCCGTTCCGGCCCGCCTTCGCCCGCGAACATGCGCGTGGGGTCCTCGCCCTGACGCTTGAACGGATACAAACCCGAGGTGTAGGGAAAGGAACCCGGCACGTTTTCCTGAAGCTGCCAGCGCAGGATGTCGCCCCAGCTGCGGTACGACGGCGTGACGACCTTCGGAATGTCCTGGTTCGATAGCGACTTGGTGTGGGTTGGCACCTTGATGTCCTTACCGCGCACTTGGTACACGTACTCTGAGGCTTTGTAGCGCTCGCGCAACGCGGCCCAACCCTCGATTAAGGCCCAGTTGTGCGGATCCAGGTCGCGCTTGCGGAGTTCCATGGCCTCCTGAAGGCCCTTGGCGAGGCGGTCGCGGTCCTCGAGTGACGACTGGCGCATCTCCGCCTCCGCGCGGTGCAAGCTGTACAGCCCGTCGGCAACTTCCGCCTGGTGGTCCACCCACGCATTGTAGGTGCGGATTCCCTCCGAAATCTCGCTTAAGTAACGCGTGCGGTGCGGCGGAATCACAAACATTTTCTCGCCGGGTTCCTTCACAACCTCGTGGGCAAGCTGCCATGCACCGTCGCCGGTTTTGGCACGGAGCGCGTCCACAATGGCCGCAAACAAACGGTTCGTGCCGGGATCATTAAACTGACTCGCCATGGTCCCAAAGACCGGCATGTCGTCCAATGGGTCGTCCCAGCGTTGGTGGTTGCGCTGGTACTGCTTTTTCACGTCGCGCAGCGCGTCGAGCGCGCCGCGCTTGTCGAATTTATTGAGCGCAATCAGGTCGGCAAAATCGAGCATATCGATCTTTTCGAGCTGGGTCGCAGCGCCGTATTCGGGCGTCATCACGTAGAGCGAAACATCGCTGTGGTCCAAAATCTCCGTATCAGACTGGCCGATTCCGCTCGTTTCGAGCACAATCAGGTCGTACTTGGCCGCTTTCAGAATGTTCAGGGCGTCGCTCACGTGCCGGCTCAACGCCAAGTTGCTTTGGCGGGTAGCCAGCGAACGCATGTACACGTTCGGGTGGTTGATCGCGTTCATGCGAATTCGGTCACCCAGCAGGGCTCCGCCGGTTTTTCGCTTCGAGGGGTCGACGCTCACCAAACCAATTTTAAGGTCGGGGAAGTGGCGCAGCACCCGGCGCACCAATTCGTCGACCATGGAGCTTTTGCCTGCACCGCCCGTTCCCGTGATTCCGAGTACGGGGGCCTTGCTCGATGCGGCGAGCTGTTCCACGTCAGCGCGCAAGGTATCGTACACTGTCGGCGCGTTCTCGGCGGCCGAAATCATGCGGGCCACCGATCGCGGACGCTGGATTTTCACGCCATCCAGTGCATCGCCCACCTCGCTGCCAATGGCAAAGTCGCAGCGCTGCAGCAAGTCGTTGATCATGCCCTGAAGGCCCATGGCGCGGCCGTCGTCGGGGTGGTAGATCCGCGCAATGCCGTATTCCTGAAGCTCGGCGATCTCCGAAGGCAGTATGGTACCGCCGCCGCCGCCAAAAATGCGGATGTGGCCGGCTCCGCGCTCCTGAAGCAGGTCGTACATGAACTTGAAGTACTCGAGGTGCCCGCCTTGGTACGACGTCATCGCAATGGCGTTGGCGTCCTCCTGAATCGCGGTCTCCACTACCTCTTCGGCGCTGCGGTCGTGACCTAAGTGAATTACTTCAGCGCCCGAGGACTGAAGAATGCGTCGCATGATGTTGATGCTCGCGTCGTGGCCGTCAAAAAGCGAAGCGGCGGTAACGATGCGGATCGGATGCTGGGGCTTGTAGGGTTGTGCGTCCACCATAGGCAGCAAAGATACCGCCCAAGCGCGCTCAATGGCCGCGGAGTGCGGACTCCAGAAGGTCGGGAAAGGCCCTCCAGTCGCCGAACTCGAAGTCCGGCTGAGCCACCGCATCCGGGGGTAGCGCGTCTTCTGCGCGGAACCAAGCCGTGCGCATGCCTACACCTTGACCGCCCAGCACGTCGCGCAGCACGGAATCGCCAACCATCCACGACGACGGAGCCGAAACGCCGGCGGCCTTTAGGGCTGCAGCAAAAATCCCGGGAGCGGGCTTATAGCACCCCGCGACATCTGAGGTCATGACCACGTCGACATAGGGCTCCAGACCGAGCGCCGCGATTTTTCGGCGCTGGGGCAGCTCCACCCCGTTGGTCAGAATGTGGAGCCGGAATCCGCGCTGTCGAAGGGTTTGAAAGGCTTCCCCAACGCCATCGTAGCCCATTCCGAGGTCCGGAAGCCGTTCTTTCAAAAGCGATTCGCACCGCGCACCGAGCGCTGCCGCCTCGCGAGCCGCCGGGTATTCAAGCCCCATTTCACGAAACAGCAGCGGAAAGCGTCGAGCCCGAACGTAGTCCACGCCGAGGTTGTGTTCCTGAATGTGATCCCAAAGCCGGTCGTTGATGGCCAGATACGTCCGGGCCCATTCCGCGGGTCCTCCCCCCCATCCCATTTCGGAATGAAGTTGGTTGAAAAACACTTCGTGGTTGCGTTCGTGGTGCCAAAGTGTTCGGTCCAAATCAAAAAATAGGTGGCGCACGCCACAAAGGTCGCTGCATTAACGGCACTTCGCTAAAAAAGTTAACCTTAACCTCACGGGTGTGGCGCAAGTTTGTTCTATTTTTGAGCCTCAAATTGACTGTATGACTCCTCGTACCATCCTCATTATCCGAATTGTTCTTGGCCTCGTTGCCGTGCTGTTCTCGTTCCGCATCTACCGCATCATCATGGAACCGATTGAGTTCCAAAACATTCGCGACAAGCGCTACACGGCAGTTATCGAGCAACTTGAGCAGCTCCGCGAAGCGCAGCTCGCCTTCAAGAACGAGTACGGAATGTACGCCACCGAGATTCCGACCTTGATCGATTTCATCAAGAATGCCGAGGTCACGATCGTGGAGCGCAAGGACTCTTCGTTCATGCAGTACAACAAGGTGTACCAAACCGACATGCTCAAGGACACCATCATTTACCGCGTTATTGGCAGCGCTTCGGCCCTGACGAAGCTCCGCAACCAGCGTGAAGACTTGTTCCCCGAGGACTTCAATCCCGACCTGCTCGCTACGATAAAGTACAGTCAGGATTCCACCTTTAAAATGGGCACGGCCGAAGTGGAGAAAAACGGCGTCAAGGTTCCGGTATTTGAAATCCGCGCCAGCAACAAGGCCATTTTCGGCGACGTCCTGGATCAGTACAGCAACTACATTAAGCGCCTCAAAACCAATGAGCTCATTGTCGGTTCGCTAACCGAGCCTACCCTGAGCGGAAACTGGAAGTAGTGCCGAGTACTCCCCGCGTTTGGTCCGAACCATCGAGCGGCCTTAAATGGCACGATGAAGCGGTGGCCCTTTTGGTGCCCAAGGACCTTACCGACATCCACCTAAAACCCATTGATCCCGACGGAAGGGCGTGGTTTTGCAGTCCGCTGGACGATCACTACAACTTAGTTTACCGCTTTGCCGATGGAATACCCGGGGCTCAGCCACTAAGTCTGTTCAACGTGCGCCGTTGGCTCAATAGCCAACCCATGGGCCGTACCCTGCGCGTGCAGCAATGGGATGACCGCCTGGAGGTCGCCGCGTTGGACGGAACCCGAATCAAGTACCACGCCGTCCATCGAGCGCGAACGCCCGAAGATGCCGCCTATTTTGTGCTCCTGACCTTCGATCAACTCGACTGGAGCGGTGCCTCGGTCCCGGTGTTTTGGGAAGGCGTCGACGACGGACCCGTTCGTCACCTCACCCAACATTTCATTGCCCACTGGCACGTTCGGTCGCTTGAGGGAATTTTGTTGCGCGCCTGATGCGAATCATTCGAGGTACCCACCGGGGCAAAATTCTGCGCGCCCCATCGAATCTACCCGTTCGGCCCACCACCGACATGGCGAAGGAGGGCCTGTTCAATGTACTGGAAAACCACCTCCACTGGGACGAGATTCGCGCGCTGGATTTGTTTTCGGGCACGGGAAACTTGAGCTACGAATTAGCAAGCCGTGGCTGCCCCGACGTGACCGCGGTGGATCAGTTCCGAGACTGCGTCCGATTTATTTCCAAGACCGCCACCGCCCTTTCGTTTCCCATTCGCGCGGTTTCGGAAGACGCCCTGCGATTCCTGCAGCGCAATCCATCGCGTTGGGACCTCATTGTTGCCGACCCACCCTACGATTACGCGGACTACCCCGCTTTGGCCGATGCCTGCATCAACCGACTGACGCCGGAAGGTATTTTGGTGCTGGAACACGGTGCCGACACCCACTTTGACGGGCATCCGAATTTGGAACAGGTTCGCCGCTACGGCAGCGTACACTTTAGCTTTTTTGCAGCAACGCCAGCCACGTAGCTACGGCCCGCGACCGATGGCTGAGGGCGGATTTCTCGGATAACGACATTTCGGCAAAACTTCGCCCGTCGCCCTCATCCGGAACAAACAACGAATCGTAGCCAAAACCTTGAGTTCCCTTTTCCGCTAAGGCAATTCGCCCGCGGACTTCGCCCGCCGCAAGGACTACCCCGGTTTCGGTGGCCCATGCCAGCACCGTTCGAAAACGCGCGGTTCGGTTCAAGCTCGAACCCAAGGCATCCAGGAGTTTGCGGCGGTTGTCGGCATCCGAACGTTGGGGACCGGCGTACTGCGCACTGGCCACGCCCGGTTCACCGAACAAGGCATCGACTTCCAGGCCGCTGTCGTCAGCCAAACTCGGCATGCCCGTTCGCTCCCATAAAAAACGCGCTTTTTGCGCGGCATTCTCCTCAAGGCGGGAGCCGTCTTCGGCCAATTCACCCACAATCCCAAAATCGGACGGCACCTGCAAGGACCAGCCCTCGGGAAGCACCGCGCGAAGCTCCGCAATTTTGTGCGGGTTTTGTGTGGCCAAAAGAATGTTCATCTCGCCGCCGGTACCACTTCATCCTCGCGCCGCTCCGACCGCAGCACCTCGGGCACCGACGATCGAATGATCTGCGCCAAGGCCTCAAGCATTTCCAAGCGGCGGTGCCCCGGTAGGGCAATTAGGGCTACTTGACGCACCGGACGGGGATCCGCAATGGGTTTAATGCGCTTTTGCCGTACCACCGAAAGTTCCGAAACGGCTAACTGCGGGAGCAGGGTCATTCCCATGCCTTCATCGGCCAATCGAACCAGGGTTTCGAATTGGCCTACAGCCAACGAAATACGTTCTGTTCGGCCCTCCAATCCGCACAGCTGAATAACTTGATCGCGAAAGCAGTGGCCGTCGGGAAGAAGCAAAACATCTTCACTGGCCAATTCCGAAGCGGTTAAAAACAAATCCCGCGACTTGGGATGCCCTTCGGGAACGTAGGCCACAAAGGGTTCGTTAAACAGGCGTTCCTGAACGAAGTGGCTCGTCCCAATGGGGACCGCCAAAATGGCGGCATCCAAGCGATCGGACTCCAGTCGCTCCACGAGCTTATTGGTCGTCGCCTCTTCCAATTCCAGGCGAAGTCGGGGATACCGCTTGAGCAACTCCGGCGCAAATCGAGGAACGAGGTAGGGCGAGACCGTGGGAATTACGCCAATTCGCAGGGTTCCTTCAAGGGGTTTCTGAAATGTTTGACTAACCGCAACAAGGCTTTGAGCCGCCTGAATGGTCTTTTGGGCATGGGGAAGGAGCTGAAGCCCCAAGGGCGTAAGCTGTACGGGTTGGCTTCTTCGATCAACCAACTCACCCTGAAGTTCCTCTTCAAGCTTCTGAATCTGAGCCGATAAGGTTGGCTGCGCGATGCCGCATGCCTTGGCCGCCCGGCCAAAATTTCGGTGTTCGGCCAAGGCATCGAAGTACTGAAGTTGGATTAACGTAATGGCCATGGTAGATTCCAGCGTTCCCACACCAAAAATGCGCGATTAATCGCCCCAAAACCTTGGTAAAATCGAGCCAGTCCCGGGGCGGAACTTCCTTCAAAGTCCAAGACCGACCAACGGCCTACGGCCATAGTAATGAACTCATTAACAAGCCAGGTCATGGATTGCCGTTCCCGCCCTTCTTCGGTCGTAGCGCTAAACAGCACCACTGCGCGATCCCCCGAAAACGCCACAAACATTCCAGCAAGCCACTGGTTACCTGGACCAATGGCTGCCCAAACCGCTCCACGCCCCTGATGCAAAAGGTGGTACATCGCCGATTTCATGGAACGCTCGTAACCCGGCGGAATCCGGTATTTTTTTCCTTGATTCTGAACAAAGTACGTCCACAATTCCTCTGGATTACTGTACTCCCAGAGCTGATTTTGGTGGGCATTTTTCAAATTCCGCCGCGTTTGGCTCGTGAACTGCGCATGCAGCCGCTCGTAGCTTGATCCCAGCGGCAATTCGTAATTGGGCGACGACGTCCAGCGCTCCAAACCGCCCCGGCGACCGTGCCAGCCGCGGTCCGCTCCCCAATCTTTGGGCCGCGAAAAGCGCAGCCGAAGCCGGGTACATCGGGGCAAGGAATCCAGGGCTTCGCGCACCACGCCGGCATCGTCGGCTGCCGGACCAATAGGACCCAGACGCTGCGCGCCTAGGGGGCAAAATGCCTGCAAGTAGCCCAGGCGGCTTCGACCCAGCGCGTAGGGGAGAATCAGGCCCTCACCCACCGCGGCCTGCCAATTAACGCCCAACGAATCCAGGTACTCGATTCGGTCGTAGGGAAAAGGCTCCGACGCCGCGGAATAACAGGCATTCCAAAGGTCCGGATCCGGACTTGCCGTATGCGTGAACTCCATCATTTCCAATCCCCTTCACTAAGCCATAACGCCAAGCCCGCTCGCCACGCCGCAAAATCTGGGGCATTTCGTTCGGCATCGGGCCGTGGGCCAAAAATGCGCCAATGCGTTCCAATTCGCAAGGGGGCACCCACCGACCACGCAGCCGCCTGAAGGGCGTGAAGTCGATCGGCAATCGCTCGCGGCCCTTCGCCAAGGACGTTTTGATCCATAACGGCCACCGGAACCTGAACGAAACCCGAACGCACGGAATAGGCACTGGCCCACCCGGAACGAAATCCGGACGCATCGGCAAACTCATCCGACCAATCTTCGGAAATCCCGAGATCGCAAAGCGCATGGACCAAAGCCGGAGTCGATGCCTTGCGCAAAAAGTGGGAACGCTGCCGCACCACGTGCCGTCCGCTAATGGACTCGAGATTTTTCACTTCGTCGCGGTAACCGCCTGGGCGATCGTGGCTACCGTAGGACAGGTGAAGACCCAAATCGAACCGCAGCATGAGCCGACGCAGCGCCTCGGCCGTTTGGGGTGAAGACCACCGAACGCCGCGGTCGTACGGTCCCTTTTTCGCGGCAAGAAGGGCGAAAAACTGCAGCGAAACCTGCGGATGACGCTGGGCGAACTCGGACCAAAACGGCAAGCTATAGAACGGATCCGGTCCCCACATGCGCTCCGTTACTCCCTGGAAATCACCTCGAAAAAAATCGCGAAGCAGGCCACCCCAGTAGGAGGTCGCCCCCCTCCCGCGGTAGGCGAACAAATGATCGATATCGACTACCAGCGCCGGCGCAGGTCGAGCGGAGCGATCCAAATTCAAACCCAATTCCCTGCCAAAGTCTAGGGCGCGAAGCTCCGCCTCGGGAACATCCAGCTTCCGGTCCGCCTTGCTGCCCGTCGGGCGGCCATGCTCATCTTCCGGAAGCGTTGAAGCCCAGTAAAACGTGCGCCATACCGTCCACGCCGGAACGTCGGAGGTCTTCGGTTCCCGGACACCTGGCGAATCCAACCACCCGGAATCCGGCCAATCGCGGGCCGAAGACTCGTCGCCAAAGCAAACTTCGCAACCCCATGCCGAACCGAGCAGCATCGCCGCCTGGTGGTGTGCCTCGCCGGGCGAAGCGTGCCGAAGTACCACGCGCATCATCTTTGGAGCTCGTTTAGGCCCTGCGCGAGCGAGGCAACCATGTGGTCCGCGGCGGAACCGCTGCCGTACCAATCCGGCGGCACTTCCCCCTGAAGCAGGGACCAGCGGCCAAAGAGATCACGCCATTGCCCACATAAATTCTCAGAATCCGGATCAACCAAAACGGCCCAACCGCAGGAAACCAGCTCGGTCCATTCGGTTTCGGTGCGCAGCACTACACAACGCTTTCCGGCAAAAAATGCTTCCTTTTGTAGGCCGCCCGAGTCGGTTATGACCCACTCGGCTTCATGAAGCACGCTAAGTAAGGCTTCCCGGCTCAGGGGCGGGCAGTCCGCAACCCGTGCCGTCCCCATACCGGCAGCGCGGTGGCGCGGATGCCGGGGCCACACCACCCGATGCGTTTCGGCCAATTCATCCATGGCCGCCTCAATGCGGCGAAGTCGATCGGGACGATCTATGTTGGTATTTCGGTGTACGGTGACCAAAACGGTTCCCGGCTTCGTCTCCACCGACGGCGGCACGGCAAAGGCGTCGCGCATCAAATCCCCCGTGCAGGCAACCCACGGAAGGCCGCGATCCAAGCCTTCGCGACCAAGCTGGTCCCTTGCAGCGGCCGTAGGCGTCCACAACCACTGTGCGCGCTGGTCAACCCAAACCCGATTATGTTCCTCGGGCATCTCGTAATTGAAGCTGCGAAGGCCGGCTTCCGCGTGCGCCAAAGGCAAACCCAACTCCAGCGCGCACTGGGCCCCCAAAACCGTGGAATCGGTGTCTCCGTACACCACAACGGCATCTACGCGGGCGGCACGAAGGGCCGCGGTCAGCTGCGCGGCCCGGTCCTCGTTTTGATACCAGGTTCCGAGGTAGTCGGGTTTACCGCCCACTTCGGCCCAAAAGGAATCGTTCATTTCGGAATCATGGTGCTGCCCCGTATGAGCGATCCAGTTTTCACCGCCAGCGCGCAAAATGGCCGCGACCAGCGGCTTCAATTTCACGAACTGCGGCCGAGCACCCACAATGTGGGCGATGCGGTATGGGGTTAAACTCAGGGCATCCATCCTCGATCGGCAAAACTAACGTATTGATTCTGCCCAATGATCAAATGATCCAAACACGAGAGCTCCAGAATTCGCGCCCCTTCGACCAAACGCTGGGTAAGCCGGCGGTCCTCGTCGGACGGCTCCAACCGTCCACTGGGGTGATTATGGGCTACTACCATGGACGGCGTTCGAAGGGCCAGCGCACGCTGGTATACCACGCGAATGTCCGCCGCCGTAGCGGTCCATCCCCCACGGCCGATGCACTCGTAGTGGACCACCTTATTGGCCCGGGACAAATAGACCACCCAAAACTGCTCGTGATCCAACGAAGCCATGCTTGGATTCAGCAACTGAAAAACATCTTGGGAACCCCGCACCAGCACTTCGGCACCCGGGGCTTCGCTTCGGCTTGCGCGTCGACCCAACTCAAAGGCAGCAGCCACCGCGGCCGCTTTGGCCAAACCAACACCGGAAATCGACTGCAGCGCATGCACATCTGCGGAAGCAAGGCGCGCTAGCCGGTCTTCGTGATTCGCCAAGAGCGTTCGGGCCAGCTCCAGGGCCGTTTGGGATCGCGTACCCGACCTCAGGACCAGCGCGAGGCACTCCGACGAGCTTAGGCCGCGGATTCCGTGCACCAGCGCGCGTTCCCTTGGACGGTCTTCTTCGGACCAGGTCGGTATGCTTCGGTGAATGTGTTCGGTACTCATGCGGCAAACCTCCGGCGGACCCCGCAGAAAGCCGTCCCGTAAACGAAAGCAGCTAGGTTAAGCGGGTAACGCACTTCTTCCACTAGGGTGCCAAACAAAAAACCGCCCCGAGGGGCGGTTCAAAACAACCAATCTTTAGCGCAATTTCTTACGCCAAACCGTTTACATGCTTCGCCAAACTTGATTTCAAGTTCGAAGCCTTGTTCTTGTGAATAATGTTGCGCTTCGCGAGCTTGTCGAGCATCGAAGAAACCAAGGGAAGCTGCACTGCCGCCGCCGCCGCGTCGGTTACCGAACGCAGGGCACGGACCGCGTTGCGCGTGGTCTTGTGGAAGTACTTATTGTGAACGCGCTTGGCCTGGATTTGGCGGATGCGCTTCAACGCAGATTTGTGGTTAGCCATATTAGCTAGTTTTTGATGTTTGTGACCCGTACGGGATTCGAACCCGTGATCTTCTCCGTGAAAGGGAGATGTCCTGAACCGCTAGACGAACGGGCCCTATGTTTTGGGAGCGCAAAGATATAAAATTTGGCCCATACTAACAACAAGCCCCTGAATTCTTATTATGCCCCGGGAAGAAATCCGAGCCGCTTACCGGTTCGCTGGCGCAATTCTTCGCGAATTCCTTCCAGGGCCAACACCGAAACCTCCTGAATGGCCGCGAACGGAGCAGCCTGAAGATCAAAGTCCATGGCCGTAACCATTAGCCGATACAGCCAGGTTCGAAGATCCTCGGGCGAGACCGCCGACTCCTTGAGTGGCAGATTTAAGGGTCCAACCCCTTCGACAAAATGGTGGCCTTCCCCGTTGACAAAAAACCGACTGACCAGGGTTCCGACGTCGTTCATTCGCCGCATTTTGAAGGAATCCGACAGAAAGTTGTACACGTGAATTAGGCCGTAGTACGCCCGATTGGGGTTGGCCTGCACGTAGGGCGTTTCCAAAATCGCATGTTCCTCGGGCAGGTGAAAGGCATTGGTGTGCACCTGAAAAACCAGCGAATCACCCGAAAACCGTATTTCAAACTCAAATTCGCCGCGATCGACGAATTCAACCACTACGGAACGGTCGATACCAACCATCTGGCTATTCAACTCCACCGCCACAGCCTGCACCACCAGGCGCAATTCGGCAAATGCTGCGAGCACCCGGCGGTGCACTAACTGCTTGTTGCTGGACTTCGTAGCCAGCGTTTGCAGAATCAATTCGGGGCTTGCTTCGGGGGTCATCTTAGTATGCACGGGCAAAGAGTACGCGTTCCTTCGACGGCGCACCGGTTAAAATACAGGCTCCCAACTCGTGGGGATTGTTCAGCGGAATGCAGCGAATCGTAGCCTTGGTCAGCTCCTTGATGCGCTCCTCCGTCTCCGACGTTCCGTCCCAGTGGGCCGACACAAATCCGCCTTGGTCCAGTGCGGACTCAAATTCCGCCCAGGTATTCACCACGTGCAGGTTGGCTTCGCGGTGCGCCAAGGCCCGATCAAACAAAGCCTGCTGGATTTCGGCCAAGCGACCCGGCACGGACGACGCCAATCCCTCGAGGGGCACCGACTCTTTGGTCAAGGTATCACGGCGCGCAAGCTCCACGACCCCATTGGCCAGGTCGCGCGGTCCAATGGCGATGCGAAGCGGAACCCCTTTGAGCTCGTATTCGTTGAACTTCCAGCCCGGCTTATAGGTGTCGCGGTCGTCGTACTTCACCCGAACCCCTTGAGCGCGCAGGTCAGCGACCAGCTGCTTCGCCACGACCGAAATCGCATCCAGCTCCTCTTCGCCGCGGTAAATCGGTACAATAACCACCTGAATCGGAGCCAATTTCGGCGGCAACACCAAGCCGTTGTCGTCGGAGTGCGTCATCACTAAGGCCCCCATCAAGCGCGTCGAAACGCCCCAGGAAGTGGCCCACACGTGCTTCACTTCGCCGTCGCGGTCCTGAAACTTCACGTCAAAGGCCTTAGCGAAGTTCTGACCCAGAAAGTGGGACGTACCCGCCTGCAGCGCCTTGCCGTCCTGCATCAGTGCTTCAATGCAGTAGGTCTCCAGGGCGCCCGCAAAACGCTCGTTGGGCGTCTTAACCCCGCGCACGACGGGAATCGCCAGTACGTTCTCGGCAAACTCAGCATACACTTCAAGCATTTGTTCGGCCTCGGCAATCGCTTCCTCACGTGTTGCGTGGGCCGTGTGCCCTTCCTGCCATAAAAATTCCGCGGTGCGCAAAAACAAGCGGGTCCGCATCTCCCAGCGAACCACATTGGCCCACTGATTCACCAAAATAGGCAGATCGCGGTAGCTCTGAACCCACCCGCGGTAGGTATCCCAAATAATCGTTTCGGACGTCGGGCGCACAATCAGCTCCTCCTCGAGCTTGGCGTCTTCGTCTACCACCACACCCGAGCCGTCGGGGGCGTTTTTAAGTCGGTAGTGCGTAACCACCGCGCACTCCTTGGCGAACCCGTCGACGTGTGCCGCTTCTTTGCTGAAGTAGCTCTTGGGGATAAACAGCGGAAAGTACGCGTTCACGTGGCCCGTTTCCTTGAAGCGTCGATCCAATTCCGACTGCATTCCTTCCCAAATGGCGTAGCCGTGCGGCTTAATCACCATGCAGCCACGAACGCCCGAATTCTCTGCTAAATCAGCCTGAATGACGAGTTCATTGTACCACTTACTGTAGTCCGTCGCACGGGGCGTGAGGTTCTTGGCCATACTTTGGTATGTAATTTGGGTTCTAGTACGTATCGAACCTCAAAAGTACGGCCTATGCGCTACCTCCTACTCCTTACTCCGCTTAGCTTTTTGCTGAGCTCCTGCGGCAGCAGTTCGTCGAACTTTCGCGACTACGACGGGTCGTATTCGTGGTCCAGTTCGCAAGCCTACCGCGAAGGCTACGAGTCGGGGTACCAGCAAGGCTACCGGGAAGGAACCGAAGACCAGTCCGCCGGTACCGACACGTCCGCGGCCGAACGCCGCAATCGCCGGACGCGAACCGTAGTCCGCTACGAATACTACCCCACTTTTTACTACCACTGGAGCCAACCCTGGCTTGGCCATTCGGGATTCGGATACTACGGCGGATGGAACATGCCCAATCGATGGAACGGATGGAATCGTGGCTACGGCTGGAATAATCGCGGGTACCGGAGTTACGGCTGGAACGACCCCTGGTACGGAGGCTACGGCTGGAACGACCCCTGGTACGGAGGCTACGGCTGGAACGACCCCTGGTACGGAGGCTACGGCTGGAACGACCCCTGGGGCTGGGATCCGTTCTATGGCGGATACTACGGATACGGTTCCTACTACGGTTTTTGGGGCAACCCCTACTACCGATACGGACGCTACTCCGGTTGGAATCGCCCCGGCGGGGGTTGGTCTCAGCCCGGCGGTGGCGGAAGTGGCGGATCGGGCGGCGGCGTGGACCCCACGCCCAGCGATGGTCTGCGCCGGCAGCAAATTAACGGGAGCACCACACCCTACCGCCGACCCGTGGTGACCAACAACCCCGGTGGCGGCAACGTAGACGTCGTTCGGCCCGGCGTGGTCCCATCCGAGCGCAGCCCCGAGGCTCCCGTCAAGCGCCCGCCGGTTGCGGACCGACCGGTTCCGCAGGCACCCCAAACCCGGCAGCCCGAAGTGCGGCGACCGGCTACACCCGTCGTGGAGCCCGGCGTCCGGAAGCCGCCGGCCGCGCGAGAACCCGAAGCCCGAGGCGGATTTGAATCGCGACCAAGCATTCAGCAGCCTTCCATGCAGCGCAGCAGCCCCGGTATGCAGCAGCCCTCCATGCAGCGCAGCAGCCCCGGAATCCAGCAGCCCTCCATGCAGCGCAGCAGCCCCGGCTCGGGCGGGCGCCGACCCTAAGCATCCCAACCGATGAAGCAAACTACCCTACTCATTCTGGCAATCGGCACCCACTTCGCCGCGTTGGCGCAGCAAAGCACCTCCGCCGTCTGGATGCAGCGAAACCAACTTTTCGGAACCGCGCGCTACAACGGTTCGGCCGGGGCGCTGGCCGCATTGGGCGGCGATGGAACGTCCGGGCTCGAAAACCCGGCGCTCATGAACAGCACGAAGTTCGGCGGAATGGAATTCACGGGACACTTCCGCAGCGACCAGAGCAGCTTGACCAACCAGGGATCGGGACTGGGTCAGGCCTACCTCGCTACCTCATGGCGACTGAACAGCAGCACGCGCATGTCCTTGGGCTTCGCGCTGCAGCAGGACGCGTGGTTTCCCAATTACTGGATCCAGTCCGACCCAGACCCCCAAACGTCGGCCGTTGCGCGGTGGATTACCGAGTCCAATGGCCTAAGTCCAGCGCAACTTTTGGCTCAGGGGAAGTTCGACGCCTACGTGGCCTACATGGGCTACCTCACCGAGGTGGGTAGCGGCAACGCCTACACGGCCTTTGCCGACGGCCTCCCGAGCTACCGCCAGACGCGCTTTGTTCGCGAGTACCGGAGCACCTCCTGGTCGATTCCCTTGGCGATTAAAACCACTAAATTTTCACTCGGAGTGCGGATTGAACGCCGCGACGGGCGGGCACAGGAGCGCCTGTCGCTGAGTGAATCCGGATTTAATCCAGCCGGCGTTACCGCAGCCTACACCAAAACCGTCGTGGACAGTTCGAGGTGGGGTCAATGGACCCTGCGCTTGGGGGCCGCCGTTCAGGCCACGCCGTCCTTGCGCCTGAGCGCAGCCCTGCAGCCTGCGGGGACTGCTCAAGTTCAGTGGGACTACCGCAACCGGGTTACGCCCGTCGCCACCAATCCCGAAAGCAACCTAACGCCCTTTGAACTCTACGACGAGCAGGAATTTTGGTACCAAATGCCGGTCCAGCTGCAGTTCGGAGCGGCTCAAACCTTTGGAACGCGCGGCGTCGTGAGCGCCGTATGGGTGCACACCGGAGCGGTGGATGCCCTGATCAGCAAACCGCTCGAGTACTACGACCTAGGCCGCGAAATGGCCCGTGAGCTGCGCGCTCACCAGCAGTTCCGCGTTGGCGGGGAATACCGGTTGACCGAGGCATGGACTGCCCGAGGTGGCCTGCAATGGGCCCAGTCCGGAACCGAGTTTTCGGACCACAGTGCCTACCGAATGCTCGGTTTGGGCGGCGGCTACCAAGAGCGGGATTGGGGTTTTGACCTGGCCTACCAGTTCGTGGCCCGCAGCGGAAGCATCAACGAGCCGGCGTCGGGCGAAAATTGGGCCCTAAACACGTCGCACCAACGGCTCAGCGCAACCTACCGAGTTCGATTCTAAAGCGCTTCGCGTTCCGTGGCGTATTTTCGGAACATGAAGCACCTTGTTTGGATGGCCGCGTTGGCGGCCCTGCCCACGGCCATTCAGGCCCAAAAGTTGGATGCCCTTGCGTTTCGCAGCGTGGGCCCCGCCCTCACCAGCGGCCGTGTTGCGGACCTCGCGGTGAACCCTAATAACCCCGACGAATGGTACGTTGCGGCGGCCTCGGGCGGAGTATGGAAGACCAGCAACCACGGGGTAACGTTTGAACCCCTTTTTGACGACCAAGGGTCCTATTCCATCGGCTGCGTGGCCTTGGACCCAAGCAATCCGCACACGGTTTGGGTCGGAACGGGCGAGAACAACAACCAGCGCTCGGTAGCCTACGGCGACGGGGTGTACAAGTCAATCGATGGCGGTGCCAGCTGGACCAACGTCGGCCTCAAAGCATCCGAGCACATCGGCATGATTGCCATCCACCCAAAAAATGCCCAAATTGTTTGGGTTGCGGCCTACGGCCCGCTGTGGAGCTCAGGCGGCGAGCGCGGCATTTACAAAACCACCGACGGCGGCAAGACCTGGCGCCGCGTGCTCCATGTTTCGGACCACACCGGCTTTAACGAGGTGCACCTCGATCCGAAGAATCCCAACGTGCTGTTCGCCACGGCCCACCAGCGCCGGCGCCACGTGCACACCTTTGTTTCGGGCGGACCGGAATCCGGACTTTGGAAGTCCGAGGACGGGGGCGAAACCTGGACCGAAGTGAAAAACGGCATCCCGGGAGGCGACAAGGGCCGAATGAGTTTGGCCATTTCACCGGTCGACCCCGACGTGCACTACCTCATGATCGAGGGCCACGGCACCTACCGGAGCACGAACCGCGGAGCGTCCTACAGCAAGCGGAGCGACCACGCCACCTCGGGCAACTACTACGTCGAGCTGATTGCATCCAAGCACGACGCGGAGACGGTGTACAGCATGGACACCTACGCGCAATGGTCCGAAGACGGCGGCACGACGTTCCAGCGCCTCGGCGAAAAAAACAAGCACGTTGACAACCACGCGTTTTGGCAAGATCCGTCAAACGCCAAGCACCTCGTGATGGGCTGCGACGGCGGCATCTACGAAAGCTGGGACCACGCGGCCAGTTGGCACTACAAGGAGAACCTTCCGATCACGCAGTTCTACCGCGTTTCGGTCGACAACGCCCTGCCGTTTTACGGCATCTACGGAGGAACCCAAGACAACTTCTCGCTGGGCGGACCGAGCCGAACCATCAACGATCGGGGCATTGTCAACAGCGACTGGTACGTCACCCAAACGGGCGATGGCTTTGAATCCCAGGTGGACCCAAGCGATCCGAACATCGTCTACGCCCAGGCCCAGTATGGCGGACTTCAGCGCTTCGACAAAAAATCGGGTGAAGGCGTCAACATCAAACCCATTGAGCCCGCGGGCGGCAAGGCCTGGCGGTGGAACTGGGACGCACCGCTTCTGATTAGTCCGCACGACCCCAAAACCCTGTACTTCGCGGCCAACGTGGTGTTCCGAAGCACAGACCGCGGCAATTCCTGGACGCCCATTTCGGGGGACCTGTCGCGCCAGCTCGACCGCCACCAGATTCCGGTAATGGGCAAGATTCAAGTCCTCGACGCCATTGCCTACAAGCAAAGCACCTCGATGTACGGAAACATTACGGCCCTGCACGAGTCCCCCAAGTCCAAAGGGCTGCTTGCCGTGGGCACGGACGACGGATTAGTGCATATTTCAAGCGACGGCGGAGCCAACTGGACTCGATTTGACAAGCTTCCAGGCGTTCCCGACCTGACGTTTGTAAATGACGTGAAGTGGTCGCAGCATTCGGCCGACGTACTCTACGTAGTGTTCAACAACCACAAAAACGGCGACTTTAAACCCTACGTTTTGGTGACCAAAAACCGCGGCAAATCGTGGGAAACCCTCAGCACAGGACTGCCGCAGCGGGGCTCAACCTACGTACTGGCCGAGGACCACAAGGACGCCTCCCTGCTGTTTGTGGGCACGGAGTTTGGCGTGTACACGAGCACCGACGCGGGGCTGACCTGGACCGAGCTCAAAAAGGGATTGCCCACGGTTGCGGTGCGCGACATCGCCATCCAGCAGCGCGAGGACGACCTGGTTTTGGCGACGTTCGGACGCGGATTTTATGTACTGGACGACTACAGCCCGCTGCGCGAACTCAAGAACGACATCAAAAAGCACGAAGCGCTCATTCTGCCGATCAAGCCGGCTTTGCTGTTCCATGAAGCTTCGCCCCTGGGCTACGCGGGAGCGGGCTTCCTCGGGGCGAGCTACTACATGGCCGACAACCCCAAGGTGGGTGCCACGTTTACGTACTGGGTAAAGAATGCGCCCAAGACGCTCAAGGAACAGCGCGAAGAGCTGGAGAAGAAGACCGCCGGGGGCAGCTACCCCACCAAGGAAGCGATTCGGGCCGAGACCGAAGAAGACAAGCCCTACTTGGCCCTGGTCATTCGAAATTCGTCGGGCAACGTGGTTCGCGTGCTGCAGGCCAAGTACAGCAACGGACTTAAGCGAAGTTCCTGGGATGGCAAGGTGGCGCGCAGTGCTTCGCCCGATCGCGGTGCCTACATGGCCCCCGAAGGGAGCTACAGCCTTCAGCTCGTTGGCGTACACGGTGCCAAGGTGGATACGCTCACGAAGCCGTCGAACTTCTCCCTTCGCTACCTGAACAACGTGACGCTCCCGGCCGAAAAACCCGCGGACTTGGTCAGCCTTCAAAAGCAGCTTGATGCGCTGCAGGGCCGCATGGACAAGGTGGGACGCCATATGGACGAGGTTGAAGCCCGCTTAGGGCGTGCCGATAAGGTTGTGGCCTACGGAACGACGGCGCCCGCGGGCCTTCGCGGGCAGGTGGCGGGTGCGCGCGCCGAGTGGCGCGCGCTCAAGCTGGTTCTCGACGGCGACGAGCTGATCGCGAGCAAGGAGTTTGAAACCATGCCCGGGCTGCGGGACCGCTTGAGTTCGGCAGTGTGGGGCTCGTACTCGATTCGGTCGGAGCCAACCCAAAGCATGAAGGACCAGCGACGCGTGGTTGCCGACCAGCTAGCCGATGTGGAGAAGCGCCTTGCCGCGCTGCTGGCGCAGAGCGAAACCTGGTAGAAGCGCGCAGCGCAGAAGCAAAAGGGCGGCCCTGACGGGCCGCCCTTACTTTTTTGGCGCCTCCGGCACCCTAAAAACGGTACACAAACGCGTTGATGTTCATCCCGGCGCCCACGCTCGCAAAAAGCGCGATGTCTCCGGGCTGAACCTCGTGACCTTGGTACTGCTCGTGGCGCACGCGGTCCAGAAGCGTAGGAACCGTTGCCACCGAACTGTTTCCCATCCACTGGATCGACATGGGCATCACGGCATCCAGATCGGCCTCCATGCCGTACAACTTGTACAGGCGCTCGCCAACTCCGTGGTCGAGCTTGGCATTGGCTTGGTGCATGAAAATCTTTTTGACGTCTTTGAGGTGCACGCCCGCGTGGTCAAGGGCTGCCTTCATGGCGTCGGGTACGTGCTTCAGGGCGAATTCGTAGATCTTGCGCCCCTTCATGCGAATCAGGCGCTCGTTGGGGTCGCCCGCCGGATTCACGGAAGGCAGGGACTTCAAATAATAGGCTTCGTCCTTGGTGTAGCTCACGGCCGCATACCCCATAATGCCCTCGCCGTGCTCGCTGGGGCGAAGCGCAAAACAAGCTGCGCCGGCGCCGTCCGCAAAAATCATGGAATCCCGGTCGTGCACGTCCACAATGCGCGATAGGGTTTCGCTGCCAATAACCAAGGCCTTCGTGGCCATTCCGGCCTTCAGGTAGGCGTTGGCCACCAAGACACCCTGAATCCAGCCCGGACAGCCCGCCAGCACGTCAAACGCCACGGTGTTGGGATTGGCGATGCCCAACTTCTCCTTGGTTCGCGAGGCAATCGACGGCATTTGGTCGATGCGGCGCGTTCCCGGATCCATGTCGCCAAAATTCTGTCCGACAATCAAAAGATCGAGCTCTTCGGCATCCCAACCGGCGTCGGCAAGCGCCTTCCGGCCCGCCTCGGCCGCCAAATCCGACGAGTTTTGGTCGTTCCGGGCGTAGCGGCGTTCTTCGATTTCGGTAATCTGCTGGAACTTTTGAATGATTACCTCGTTGGAATGGGCAAACGGATTCCCGTTGTCGTCCATAAAATTTCGGTCGAGGAAGGCGGAATTCGGCACCACCACCTCGGGAAGCACGGACCCGGTGCCCGCAATGACCACAGCGTTATTCATGGGTGCAAAGGTACCGTTTTCCGCCTTATGCCCTTGTACCTTTGCTGCCATGAAATCCCACGACCCCGACCACCCGAGTTCGAGCGTTCATACCCCGATTCGCCCGGACGCTTTTGCGCTCAGCGACGACGAGAAAATTGCGCGCATTGAGGCGCACGTGCGCGGAATCCTGGACACCTTGGGCATGGACCTTGAAGACGACAGCTTGCGGGGCACCCCGAAACGCGTGGCAAAGATGTACGTCAAAGAGACCTTCGGCGGCCTTCACCCCGACAAGGAGCCCGACCTGAACACCTTTGAAAACAACTACCACTACGGCGAAATGCTGGTAGAAAAGAACATTGTGGTGTACTCCACCTGCGAGCACCACCTGATGCCCATTGTGGGCCGAGCCCACATCGCCTACCTCAGCAAGGACCGAGTCATTGGCCTGAGTAAGATGAACCGAATCGTGGATTTTTATGCCAAGCGCCCCCAAGTTCAGGAGCGGCTCACGCGCCAAGTGGCCGAATCCCTGGTTCACGCGCTGGGCACCGACGACGTCGCCGTGATGATCGACGCCAAGCACCTCTGCGTCAATGCGCGCGGAATCCGCGACATCCATTCCAGCACGGTCACCGCGGAATACCGCGGCCGCTTTTTGGCCGAAGAAGGGCTCCGCACCGAATTTTTGGCCTACATTCAAACCCAAACCACGTTTGGCGACAGCCCCCACACATGAGCACGCTGCACCTGTACGACAGCTTGACCGGCGAACTTCGGCCGTTTGAACCGATTCACGCGCCCCACGTGGGCATGTACGTGTGCGGCCCTACGGTGTACAGCGACGTGCACCTGGGTAACACCCGAACCTTTCTGAGCTTTGACCTGCTGTTCCGCTACCTAATCCACCTGGGATACAAGGTCCGCTACGTCCGGAACATCACGGACGCCGGCCACCTCGAAAGCGACGCCGACTCCGGCGAAGACAAAATCGCGAAAAAGGCCCGCCTCGAACAGCTGGAACCCATGGAGATTGTGCAGCGCTACACCGTGGGATTCCGCGCGGTGATGCAGGCCTACAATGCCTTGCCCCCATCCATTGAGCCGACGGCTACTGGGCACATCGTCGAGCAAATTGAGCTGATCAAGAAGTTGCTCGCCGACGGATTTGCCTACGAGGCCAACGGCAGCGTCTACTTCAGCATCGAAACCTACCTTAAGACCTACCCCTACGGCGAACTTTCGGGCCGCAGCATCGAAGATCTTGAAGCCGGGACACGCGACCTAGACGGCCAGCAGGACAAGCGCCACCCGCTCGATTTCGCCCTGTGGAAGAAGGCTTCGACCGAGCACATCATGCGCTGGCCTTCGCCCTGGAGTGAGGGATTCCCCGGTTGGCACCTGGAGTGTTCGGCGATGAGCACCAAGTACTTGGGCGAAGAATTCGATATCCACGGGGGCGGAATGGACCTGAAGTTTCCGCACCACGAATGCGAAATTGCCCAAAACAAGGGCGCTACCGGGCACGGCGGCGCACGCTTCTGGCTGCATGCCAACATGCTCACCCTCAACGGTAAACGCATGGCCAAATCCACCGGAAACACGCTCGATCCGCGCGACCTGCTCGCCGGAAACAGCCCGCATTTGACCAAGGCCTACAGCCCCGGCGCGGTGCGCTTTTTCATTCACCAGGCGCACTACCGGAGCGTCTTGGATTTCAGCGATTCCGCGCTTCAGGCCGCCGAAAAAGGATACTACCGTTTGCTTTCGAGCCTGGACGTCCTGCGCCAGCGCCCCAAAGGAGGCCCTGCCCATGGAAGCTGGAGCGTACCCGAATGGAATGGGCGCTGCTCCGAAGCCATGAACCAGGACCTCAACAGCCCGGTGCTGATAGCCCAACTCTTTGACGCCGCCAAGGCCGTGGCCGCCGACCAAAACGACCCCGCTGTTTTGGGAAGCGACGGAGCGGCCACGCTGCTCCAGTTGATGGAAACCTGGATGTTTGACGTGCTCGGCCTTGCGCCGGAGCCGCATTCGGCCTCGGGCAAGTACCAAAAGGCGCTGGACGCCGCCATGTCGGTGGTGCTCGACCTGCGCCGCAAAGCCCGCGAATCCAAGGATTGGTCGACGAGCGACGCCCTTCGAGACGCCCTGGCCCAAGGCGGCATCGTCGTCAAAGACGGCGCCGAAGGCAGCAGCTACCGCGTGGAATGAAGGGCCTGCTCACCTGGTTAATTTCCGCCCCGATGCTCGCGCTCATCGGTCTGTACAAATATGTGCTTTCGCCGTTGACGCCTCCCAGTTGCCGCCACTACCCGACCTGCTCGACCTATGCCGGCGAAGCGATCAGGGAGTGGGGCCCCTGGACCGGTTCATGGCTCACGCTCAAGCGGTTAAGTCGTTGTCACCCCTGGGGCTCCTCGGGCATCGACCCCGTACCGAAAAAGTCCCATTCCACCCCCCGCAGCTGAACTACACGACCTAACTTTAAGCCATGCTAGCTACGATTACCTGGGTCGCCGACCGCGGCATTGAACTCGGACCGCTGTTTGTGCGGTACTACCAAGTGTTTTTCTTCCTCGGATTCTTCTTCGGGTACCGGTGGATGAAAAAGGTCTTCCTCAAGGAGGGCGTGGACCTGAGCATTCTGGATGCCCTCTTATCAACCATGGTCGTCGCCACGGTCGTGGGTGCCCGCCTTGGCCATGTGTTTTTCTACGACTGGGATTACTACCGCGAGCACGTAGCCGAAATTTTTATGCCCTGGAAGGGCGGACTTGCTTCGCACGGCGCCGCGATTGCCATCGTCATCGCCATGATTTGGTTTGGCCGAACCTACCTGAAGCCAATCGGTAAATCGTCGCTGTGGATGCTGGACCGCGTCGTCATCACCGTGGCCCTCGCGGGTGCCTTCATTCGCCTGGGAAATTTCACGAACAGCGAAATCTACGGGCAACCCCAAAATTCCGCCGTGGAAACCGTGTTTGTTCGGAACATTACCGACTACGTGGAGCGCTACTTCGCCCGCGATGTGGCCGAAGTTCAGTACGTACCCACGGGAAAAAGCCTGCAAACCGACAGCCTGACCCTGCCGGAATACGAAATCCGCTTCACGCCCACGTCCGAAGCCAGCCTTGACGGGGTACAGTCCATGGTCGAGCTCTACCTGGAGCCCCTGATCAACCGCCAAAACGCCGACAACCGACACCTCTACCTGCCCCAAGACCAGCTGGTGCGCGAGGCGAATGGCTACTTCGTACTGACGGCCTACGGCATTCCGCGCGCGCCAAGTCAGCTGTACGAAGCGCTCGCATACGCCCTGATTTACGTGCTGTTGCTGTACTTGTTTCACCGCGGAGCGGCGGCCCGCGAAGGCCAAATTTTTGGAATATTCCTGACGACCGTGTTCGGATTCCGCTTTGTGATTGAGTTCATTAAAGCCAACCAAAAGGATTTTGAATCGGGTATGGACTGGAACATGGGGCAGTGGCTGAGCATTCCGCTGGTGCTTGCGGGCCTGGTCCTCATCGTTCGCAGCCTCAACACGAAAAACCCCGCCACGCCCAAATGAACCGAAGCTTAATCATGCGGGTGGGCGGAGTCCTGCTCGCCCTCGCGCTGCTCGGGCTCGTCGTTCCCGTCGTCCTGTCGTGGTTTGCCCCGGCGTCCGGCCCCGCCGAACCCCGAGGTTCCACGGCCCCCACCGAGTCCTACGAACCCCAGTTCACCGAAGAAGGCGCGGGCGCATTCATCTCAGCCTCGGGCGACACCGTGGCCTCGTTTGCCCTGGAACTGGCTGAAACGACCGCCGAAACGACCCAAGGAATGATGTTTCGCCGCAGCGTACCCGAAGGGACCGGGATGTTTTTCATCATGCCCGAGGAGCGCTACCAAAGCTTTTGGATGCGCAACACCTACGTCCCCCTCGACATCATCTACCTGAGCGAGGCCGGTTCCGTCGTGAGCATCCAGGCCAACGCCCAACCCCTTAACGAAACGCCGTTGCCCTCTGAAGGTCCGGCCAAGTACGTACTTGAAATCGCCGGCGGCGAATCCGCCAAGCTCGGCATCACCCCCGGAATGAAGTGGATATGGAACCGAAACTGAACGCATTCATCGCAGCAATGGTGCTGAGCACCGCGGCCTTGGGCCAAGCCCAGTGGACCGTCACGAAGATTACTGCCGCCGACGGCGCCAAAAACTGGGCCTGTGAACCCTCGGTGGCCGTCGACCCTAAGGGACACGGCGTATACCTCGGCAACGTGCTGAACCAGCTGCACCGAAACCCCCGGAACGGCGCCCCGGAAGCATGGGTCCGAAACCAAGGACTCACCTCATCCATGGGCGTCTACGGAGACCCCATCTTAGCCCACGACCACAGCGGACGACTGTACTACCTCCACCTAGCCGACCCCAGCGGAAAGGGTCGCGCGGGCGAAACCTGGCTCGACCGAATCGTGATCCAATGGAGCGACGACCAGGGGAAAACCTGGTCCGACGGGGCCGGAATCGGACACAATCCGCCCAAGGACCAGGACAAAGAGGGCATCGCCATTGATCCCGCATCGGGCATGCTGCACGTTTCGTGGACCGAATTCGACGCCTACGGCAAAAAGGAGCCGGAGTTTCGGTCGCGAATCCGCTTTAGCCAGAGCTACGACCGGGGGCAAACATGGTCTCCCGCCATCACGGTCTCGAACCACGAAGGCAACTGCATCGACGACGACCTTACGCCGGAAGGCGCCATTCCGGTGGTCGACCCGACCGGCGGCGTGGCCGTGGTGTGGTCCTACAACGACACCATTTGGATGAATCGCTCCGACGACGACGGCGCCATCACCTGGATGCCCATCGACCGCCCCATCGCGCACCAGCGCGGAGGCTGGGCCCACGAAATTCCCGCACTTGGCCGTGCCAACGGGATGCCCGTTTCCTACTTCACGCCCGACGGAACCTGGCACCTCGTCTTTGGCGAACAAGACCAAAATGGTTCCTGGGTAAGCCATGCGTCGTCGACCGACCGCGGCGAAAACTGGACACCCAGCAAGCGCCTGCCCATGCCCGACCGCATCAAACACCACTTCATGCCCTGGTTTGCCGTAGACCAAAGCACCGGGGCCCTTCACGTCTTGGCCTACGGCCAAACCGATTCGCTTGAAACGCAGGCCTGGGTACACCGTTCGGACGACGGCGGGAAAACATGGTCCGCAACCCCACTGAGCACGCCGTTCACGCCCACTCCCCGCCGCTTTTTCGGTGATTACTCGGGCATCGCAGCGCGCAACGGCGACGTCCACGCCGTCTGGACCGAGCAGCGCGAGGGCGTCAACGAACTCGTGTACGCGCGCTTTGCCGATCCGGCTAAGGACGCCGCGCTGCCCGATCCAACGTCCAAAAAACCCAGCAAGCGCAGTAAAAAGTGAAGCTCCTGCTCGCATCGACGTCCACGGTGCATGGGGCGCCCTATTTGAGCTACCTGCGCGAACAGTGGTCCGCACACTTTGCCGGTAGACTGGTCGTATTCGTTCCCTACGCCCGACCCGGAGGCATGTCCTGGGACGACTACACGGCCCGTCCCAAGTCCGTCATGACCGAGGCCGGAATCACCGTACAAGGCGTGCATGAATTCGCTTCGGTTGCCGAGGCCGCCGAGGTCGCCCAAGGCTGGTTCGTCGGGGGCGGAAACACGTTCATGCTGCGTCGAACCCTGCGCGAATCGGGACTAGAGCCGTTGCTCGACGCCAGCGTACGGCGCGGAACCCCCTACATGGGCAGCAGTGCCGGAATCAACATTGCGGGAATCAGCATCGGCACCACCAACGATATGCCCGTAACCGAAGTACCGACCTTAGCGGCAATGGGCTGGCTGCCGTTTAACCTGAACCCGCACTACCTCGACACCCCGGCGGGCAGCACCCACATGGGTGAAACGCGCGAACAGCGCATTGCGGAATTTCATGCGTTCAATCCCCAGCCGGTTGTTGGCCTTCGCGAGGGCAGCTGGATTACCTCCGACGGAATGCAGCACGCCCTGCACGGCCCCCATTCCGCTCGGATTTTCCGCGCCGGACAGCCCGCAATCGAGTGCGCTCCAGGCCCGCTCTCCGTCTAGAAATTCCTACCTTTGCCGGGTGCGCAAAGCAGTATTAGTTATTCTGGACGGCTGGGGCCTCGCTGCCGACCCTTCGGTTTCGGCCATTGACCTCGGATCCACCCCGTTTTACCACGGCCTTCGCGGCCGCTATCCCCTTAGCCAGCTTGAAGCGAGCGGGCGTGCCGTGGGACTACCCGAAGGCCAAATGGGCAATTCGGAAGTCGGCCACATGAACCTCGGAGCGGGCCGCATTGTCTACCAAGACCTGGTTCGCATCGACGTTGCGCTCGAGAACGGCGAGTTTGCCCGCAACCCCGTGTTTGCCGATTTAGCCCAGCGCGGAGCCGCCGGCCAGCGCATTCACTTGCTCGGACTGGTCAGCGACGGAGGCGTCCACAGCCACATTGCCCACCTCAAGGGCATCCTCACGCAGCTTTCGTTGGCGGGTGCTTCCGAGGTGTTCGTTCACGCCTTCACCGACGGGCGCGACACCGACCCCCAGAGCGGCGCTGGATTTATTGGAGATCTCGAAGCGCACATGGCCCAAACGACGGGCAGCTTGGCCACGCTCACCGGACGCTACTACGCCATGGACCGCGACAAGCGCTGGGAACGCGTTAAAATGGCGTACGACGCCCTGGTACAGGCCACGGGCAGCCCCTGGAGCGGCACCGGCCGCGAGGCCCTCACGGCGGCCTACAGCCAGGGAACAACGGACGAATTCCTGTTGCCGCACGTCCTTAACCCCGATGGCTGCATTCGCCCGGGCGACGCCGTATTCTTCTTCAACTACCGCACCGACCGCGGTCGCGAACTCACCCAGGCCCTGAGTCAAGGCGGACTGGATTCCGAGGGAATGAGTCCGGTGGCCAACCTGCACTACGTGACCCTTACCCGCTACGACGCGAGTTTTCGCGGCATCAAGGTGGTCTTTGAGAAAGACAACCTCAGCGACACGTTGGGCGAAGTGCTGGAGCGCGCCAGAAAAACCCAGATCCGCATTGCCGAAACCGAGAAGTACCCCCACGTTACCTTCTTCTTTTCGGGCGGACGCGAAGAGCCCTTCGAAGGGGAATCCCGCATCCTTCGCGCCTCACCCAAGGTAGCCACCTACGACCTGCAGCCCGAAATGAGTGCGTACGAACTTCGCGACGCGCTGATTCCCGAGCTCGCCGCGGGTACCGCCGATTTTGTCTGCCTCAACTTTGCCAACCCCGATATGGTGGGCCACACGGGCGTACTCGAAGCGGCAATTAAAGCCTGTGAAACCGTGGACCAGTGCGCCCAAGCCGTCGTCGAAGCGGGCCTGAAGCAGGGCTACAGCTTTTTTATTCTGGCCGACCACGGCAACGCCGACTGCATGCGCAACCCCGACGGAAGTCCACATACCGCCCACACCACCCGCCCGGTTCCCTTTATTTTCGTGCCCGCCGAACCCGTCGAGGGCGTGACGCTCGCCAACGGCGTACTGGGCGACGTTGCTCCGACGATATTGGACTGGATGGGCATACCGCAACCCGCTGCGATGACCGGCCAAAGCCTCTTGCGCCGATGATCGAACTGAAATCCGCCGACGAAATAGCCCTGATGCGGGAGTCCGCCCAGCTGGTTTCGCGCACCCTAGGCATGTTGGCCGCCGAGATTAAGCCGGGCGTCTCCGCGCTGGAACTGGATCGACGAGCCGAAGAGTACATTCGCGACCACGGCGGCATTCCCGCATTCCTTGGCATGTACGGATTCCCCAACAGCCTGTGCATGTCGCGCAACGAGCAGGTAGTTCACGGTATTCCCAGCGACCAACCCCTCGCAGACGGCGACATCATCTCGGTGGACTGCGGCGTGCTGATGAACGACTTTTACGGCGACCACGCCTACACCTTTGAAGTCGGCACGGTAGCCCCCGAAACCCGCAAGCTTCTTGAGGTAACCAAGGCATCGCTCTACGTCGGCATCGACGCCATGCGCCGCGGAAACCGCGTTGGCGACATTGGGCACGCCATACAAAAGCACTGCGAACGCGAAGGCTATGGCGTCGTCCGCGAATTAGTAGGCCACGGACTCGGCCGCAAGCTGCACGAGGACCCGCAGGTACCCAACTACGGCAAGCGCGGAACCGGTAAACTGCTTCAAGACGGAATGGTCCTCGCCATCGAACCCATGATCAACATGGGAACGCACCGCGTGCGCCAGCTGAAGGACGGCTGGAGCATTGTCACCGGCGACGGCAAACCCTCTGCGCACTTTGAACACGACGTTGCCCTAGTGGACGGCCGACCGGTGGTCCTTTCGACCTTTGACTTCATTTACGAGGCCTTGGGCCTACCCAAAAACGACCCCGTTTTCGCATGATTCGTTGGGCACTTCGTTGGATTCCGCGGCCCTGGCTCATTCGCCTCAGTGCGCCGCTGCGCTGGCTCGCGCCCCTGCTCTACGCCGGTTCCAAATACACCGACCCCATTGACGGGCGATCCTACCGCAGCTTTTTGCCCTACGGCTACGGCGGAGCCATTCGGCCCGAAGTACTGGCACCGGGAACGCATTCGCTGGAGCGCCACCGACTTCTGTGGCTCTACCTAAAAAACTACAGCGACTTCTTCACCAAGCCCGGCGAACTGCTGCACATCGCGCCCGAGCAGTGTTTTTACCACCGCTTCAAGGCCCTCGCCCACCTCAAGGTCCTGACCGGAGACATTGAGTCGCCCCTGGCGGACCTGCACTTTGACCTGCACTCCATTCCGCTGGCTTCCGACCGCTTCGACGTAGTGCTCTGCAACCACGTCCTCGAGCACGTCACCGACGACGCGCAGTGCCTGCGCGAACTCCACCGCGTCATGAAGCCGGGGGGATGGGGCATTTTTCAAATCCCATGGATACCCGGCCGCGCCACCACCGACGAGGACCCCACCCTTACCGATCCGCGCGAACGGGAGCGTCGATTTGGCCAATACGACCACGTTCGCATGTACGGCGAGGACTACGCCGACCGCCTGCGATCGGCCGGATTTTCGGTAGAGCGCGTGGACCTTGCCGACCGAATCCCGGCCGAAGAATACGCGCGCTACCGGCTTCCGCTCGGCGAACCGCTCTTCGTCGTGCGCAAGGCCTAAGTCCGCGTGGATTAGAACGCAAAAAAGCCCGCTTTTGGCGGGCTTTTTTGTTTACTTCGGACTGCCGAACTAACCGAGGATGTTGGCCAACTCGTGGGCCATCTTCTGCTCCTCCTCCTGGGCAAGCAGGGGGTCCACCAGAATCCGTCCAGAGTGCTCATCAATGGTGATTTTCTTGCGCTGGGCAATCTCCATCTGGCGCTGGGGCGGAATCGTAAAGAACGAACCGGCTGAAGCTCCGCGCTCAATGCTCACCACGGCCAAACCGTTGCGCACCTTGCCGCGAATACGGCGGTAGGCACCCAGCAGGCGGTCGTCGCCCACAACGGCCGAAAGCTTATCGCTCTTCGCAAGCAACAACTCCTCTTCGCGCTTCGTTTCGGCGATGATCGTATCGAGCTCGTTCTTCTTGAACTCCAGGTGGCTGGTGCGCTCGGCCAACTTCGTTTCCACCGAATTCAGCGCAACCGTCTTGTTCTCCAACGACGCGTCAAACTCACGGATGTGCTTCTCGGCAAGCTGAATCTCAAGCTCCTGGAACTCAATCTCCTTGGCAATGGCATCAAACTCGCGGTTGTTGCGCACGTTCTTTTGCTGCTCTTCGTACTTGGCAATCTTCTCCTGGCAGTTTTTAATCATGAGCTTGTGGCCCTTGATCTCCGTCTTCGCCTGATTGATGTCGTCCTGAACCTTAGAAAGGCGAATCTCCAAACCGGCGATTTCGTCTTCAAGATCCTCAACCTCCAGCGGAAGTTCGCCACGAAGACTGCGGATTTCGTCGATGCGGCGGTCGACAATTTGCAAGCTGTACAGCGCGCGAAGTTTGTCCTCTACTGAGGTGGTCGCAGCGTTTGATGCAGGTGACTTTTTAGCCATGGTGGTGGTATGTACGAACGGGACGGTTGTCCGACTCCGAAATTAGGACTGCAAAAGTAAGAAATTCTGAGCGAATAGCCTCGGCCCAATCGCGAACGAAGGGCCATTCGCTTTCGCCATGCCCCACATCCACAAGTACTACGCCGCCGGGGGGATCCTGAAAGCCATGGTACTTCAGGTCGCCGGTCACATAAACGTCGGCCTTAGATGCTGCGGCGGCGCCTACAAAGTCCGCGCCCGAGCCCCCGCACACCGCAATCCGCTGCACCGTTTTCGCCAGGTCGGCCGTAGCGTACTTAATGGCCTCGCAACCTAATTCCTCCGCGCAGGACGCCAAAAAATCACCAAGCGAGACCGGTTTCGGAAGCACGCCTACCGCGCCGTAGCCGGCATCAGGCCATGAATTCCGAAGCGGAATCCACGAATGCGCGACCACTTCGTAGGGATGTACGGCACAAACCGCTTGATGCACCGCCGATTGAACCCCAGCGGGAACGACAAACTCCAGGCGCTGCTCCGCGACATCGGAACGGAACCCAACGGCCCCTAAAGCCGGCTGCGCGCCGTCCAGCGGTCGAAAAGTTCCGGTGCCCGCGGTGGCGAAATGGCATTCGTCATAAGAACCCACGCGGCCCGCACCAGCGGCAAATGCCGCATCCGCCACCTCCGCAGCCTGCGCCAGCGGCACATAGACCACGTAATTCAGCAAGGAGTCCGTTCTCGGGACCAATACCTTCATGTTCTGCAGCCCGAGCCGCGTCCCCAGTGAAAAGCTGACGCCGCCGTGAATTTGATCCCAATTGGTGTGACCGGCATAAAGCGCAATGCCCTGCTTGACCGCCAAGGCAACGCTGCGCTCCACCGCATTCGCTCCGGTTAGCCGCTTCAAGCCCTTAAAAACAAGGGGATGGTGGCTCAACACCACATTGCAACCCCGTTCCATGGCCTCCCGGATTACCCCTTCGTCGGCATCCAGGCAGCACAGCACCCCAGTAACCTCGGCATCGCGGTCCCCGACGAGCAGGCCGCAGTTATCCCAAGACTCTTGGAGCCCCAGGGGCGCCCGCGCCTCCAGCCAGCGCACGAAATCGTTCAGCTTCATAGGATGCAAAGAAACAAAAAAGGCCGCCCCTTCGGGCGGCCTTCTTACTTGAGGTGAGCGCGGATTACTCCTTGCCTTCCATTTCTTCCTTCAGGCGAGCCAGGCTGTCGAGGTCACCGAGGGTGGCCTTTTCAACCTGAGCATTGATCGACTGTACCGTCGTCTTTGCTCCAGCGCCTTTGGCGCCCTTCTTGCCTTTTCCACCTTCAGCGCCTTCTTCGATCACGCCACCCTTGAATGACTGGGTGTGCGAAACCAAAATGCGGCGTGAATCGCGGTTAAACTCAATCACGCGGAACTCCAGCTCCTCGCCCACGGCGATGCTCGAGTTGTCTTCTTTCGAAGCATGGCGCGGCGGGCAGTAGGCCTCAATCTCCTGGTTCGGGAACCAAATATTGAATCCTTTGTCGGCCGTCGACTTCACGGTACCCGTGTGGCTGCTGCCTACGGCAAACACGTCCTCCAGGTTGTCCCATGGGTTGTCGGCAACCTGCTTGTGGCCAAGGCTCAAGCGGCGGTTGTCCACGTCGATGTCAAGCACTTTTACTTCAAGCTCGGCACCAACCGAAGTGAACTCGCTCGGGTGCTTCACCTTCTTCAACCACGAAAGGTCGCTGATGTGAATCAACCCGTCGATACCTTCCTCAAGCTCCACAAATACACCGAAGTTGGTGAAGTTGCGAACTTTTCCGGTGTGCACCGAACCAACGGGGTACTTGGACGTAATGCTCGCCCAGGGATCTGGGGTAAGTTGCTTAATGCCAAGCGACATCTTGCGCTCTTCGCGGTCGATGGAGAGAACCGAAGCCTGAACCTCGTCGCCCACCTTGAAGAAGTCTTGGGCCGAACGAAGGTGTGAACCCCAGCTCATTTCCGAAACGTGAACCAGACCTTCTACGCCTGGAGCAACTTCGATGAATGCGCCGTAGTCGGCGAGAACAACCACCTTACCCTTGATCGTATCTCCGGCTTGAATTCCGGCGCTGAGGGCATCCCACGGATGGGCTGAAAGCTGCTTAAGACCAAGCTGAATGCGTGTTTTGGCCTCGTCGAAGTCCAAAATAACCACGTTGAGCTTCTGGTCGAGCTCGACCACCTCCGACGGGTGGTTGATGCGGCTCCACGAAAGGTCGGTGATGTGCACCAAACCGTCCACGCCACCAAGGTCGATGAATACCCCGTAGCTCGTGATGTTCTTGACCACACCCTCGAGTACTTGACCCTTTTCGAGCTGGCCAATGATCTTGCGCTTCTGCTCCTCGAGGTCGGCCTCAATAAGGGCTTTGTGCGAAACCACCACGTTCTTGAATTCGTGGTTGATCTTAACGATCTTGAATTCCATGGTCTTGTCGACGTAAATGTCGTAATCGCGAATCGGCTTGACGTCGATTTGCGAGCCCGGCAAGAAGGCCTCGAGGCCAAACACGTCGACAATCATGCCGCCCTTGGTGCGGGCCTTGACGTAACCTTGAACAATTTCCTCGGCTTCGAAGGCTTCGTTCACGCGGTCCCAAGCCTTGATCGAGCGGGCCTTGCGGTGCGAAAGCACCAACTGACCAAGCTTGTCTTCTTGCTTGTCTACCAGCACCTCAACCACGTCACCTACTTTCAGGTCGGGGTTGTAGCGGAATTCGTTCAGTGAAACGACACCCTCTGATTTTGACGAAATGTCAATAATGGCGTCGCGATCGGTAAGCTGCACCACAATGCCGTTGACCACTTGGTGCTCAACCGAAGTAACCAGGGTGGCTTCGTAAAGCTGCTCGAGCGCCTTGTGTTCTTCGCTGCGCGCGCCGTAGCCCGACTCGTACGAATTCCAATCAAACGCTTCGTCTTCTTCTTCGATGTCCAGCACGAGCTCAAGCTCGTCTTCGTCGGCAACGTCGTCTGCGACCTCTAGGGCGGCGGCAACTTCAGCAACTTCAACTTCGGGGGTAGCCTCCACTTCTGCGGCGGCGGTTTCTTGGATTTGGCCCTCCAATTCGGGATTTAGCTCTTCAGACATGAGCTTGAGGTCTTGTATCTGGCGCTCGGAAAGGACTGAGGCGCTGCGCGCAGAGACGTTAGGTAGCAATTCCCAAATGGCGTCCTTTCGCAATGCGTACCAAAATGGGACCGCAAAGGTAGGAAAAATCGGCGTACAATCAGCAGATTACCAACGAAAAAAGCCCCGGCATCGCCGAGGCTTTTCGCACATTCTTCGCCGACTAAGCGTTGAACTTCTGCTTGAGCAGTGCCGTAGTCGTGGAATCCGGTCGCTCAATGGGCATAGCCAACGCGCGATCCCAAATCAAATTGGCGAGAACGCCCAGGGAGCGCGACACGCCAAACAGCACCGTAAAGAAGTCGTATTCCACCATGCCGTAGTGCATCAGCAACTGACCGCTGTGGGCGTCCACGTTGGGGTACGGATTCTTCACCTTGCCCGTGGCCTCCAGGATTCCCGGTACCACCTCAAAAATGTTGGAAACCACCTTAAACAAGGGATCCTCCGGCATGTGCTTTTGGGCAAACTCGCGCTGCGCCATGTAGCGGGGGTCCGTCTTGCGTAGCACCGCGTGGCCAAAGCCCGGAACCACCTTACCGCCCGCGAGGGTGCCCTTCACGTAGTCGGCGATTTGGTCCTTGGTCGGCTCCTGCGTGCCCAAATCTTCGAGCATTTCCAGCGTCCATTTGATCACTTCCTGATTGGCCAATCCGTGGAGCGGACCCGCCAAACCGTTCATTCCCGCGGCGAAGCTCTGGTAGGCGTCGCTCAAGGCAGACCCCACTAGGTGCACGGCGTGCGCCGAAACGTTGCCGCCCTCGTGGTCCGAGTGAATGGTCATGTACAGGCGCATCAGCTCGCGGAACTCCTCGTTCTCGTACCCGAGCATGTGGGCAAAGTTGCCCGCCCAGTCCAGCTTGGGATCCGGCTCAATGTGCTCGCTGTTCTTGTAGGTTCGGCGGTAGATGTAGGCTGCCACACGCGGAAGGCGCGCAATCAAATTCATCGCATCCTCGTACGTGTACTCCCAGTACTCCGACTTGCTGATTCCGCGGGCGTAGGCCTTGCCAAATTCGGTCTCGGTGCGGAGCGCCATAATACCAATCACAAACTGCGTCATGGGATGCGCGGTTAGCGGAAGGGCGTCAATGGCCTTAAACACGTGCTGCGGAACAATGGCGCGGCGCGCCCAGCTGTTGCTCAGGCGGCGAACGTCGTCGTCGTCGGGCATCTCATCCATGAGAATGAGGTGGAACAGGCCTTCGGGAAGCGGCTCTGCTCCCCCGGGGTATTTGGGCAGCTTGGCCTGCAACTCGGGGATGCTGTACCCCCTAAAGCGAATGCCCTCCTGGGAATCCAGCTTGGAGGTTTCGCAAATAAGCGCCGTCATGCCGCGCATGCCCTGGTAGGCCTGGGCTACCGTAATCTCACCGAGGCTGTCCTCGCCGTGTTTGGCCAAAAAGGCCTTGATCTCGGCCTGTGCCGGGCCAATTTTCGACGCAAATTGTTCTTTAATCCGATCCATAATCAAGGGTTGTTTATCGGTTACTTTAAATTCATCCCCGGGTAAACCGCGGTACCTCCGAGCATTTCTTCAATGCGAAGCAGTTGGTTGTACTTGGCCATGCGGTCCGAGCGCGAAGCGGAACCCGTCTTAATTTGACCGGTATTCAAGGCCACGGCCAAATCGGCAATCGTCGAATCTTCGGTTTCGCCCGAGCGGTGCGACATGATGCAGGTCATTCCGTTGCGCTGGGCCTTCTGCACCGTTTCAATGGTTTCGGTCAAGCTGCCAATTTGGTTGACTTTAACGAGCACCGAATTGGCCGCCTTTTCCTCAATACCCTTGGCTACCCGGTCCACATTGGTTACAAACAAGTCGTCGCCAACAATCTGAACGCGATTTCCGATGGCGGAATTCAGCTTCGACCAACCGCTCCAATCGTCTTCGGCGAGGCCATCTTCAATGGACAAAATGGGGTACTGATCAACCCACTTGGTCCAGTAGCTGACCACTTCATCGGTCGTCATCACCGCGCCACCCGACTTTTTAAAGGCGTATAAACCGGTTTTCTCGTCGTAGAGTTCGGTCATGGCTGCGTCCATGGCAATAAACAGGTCCTTTCCCGCCGTAAACCCCGCTTTGTGGATGGCCTCGAGCACCGTCTCAATGGCTTCTTCGTTGGAGCGAATGTTGGGTGCAAATCCGCCCTCGTCGCCCACGTTGGTGCTGTACCCCTTGGACTTGAGCACGGACTTCAGGTGGTGGAACACCTCGGTACCCATCTGCAGGCCCTGGCTAAAGCTCGTTGCTCCGACCGGCATCACCATGAATTCCTGAAAATCAATGGCGTTATCGGCGTGCGCCCCGCCGTTGAGAATGTTCATCATCGGAACCGGCAAGGTGCGGGCCGTTACGCCACCAACATACTGAAAAAGCGGAAGTCCGCTTGCCTGCGCGGCAGCACGGGCGGTCGCTAGCGAGACCGCCAAAATGGCGTTGGCTCCCAAACGCGCTTTGTTGGGTGTACCGTCAGCCTCCAGCATCGCCATGTCGACCTCGGCCTGATCCGTTACCTCCAGACCAACCACGGCCTGCGCAAGTTCGGTGTTGACGTGATCCACGGCCTTTAAAACGCCTTTCCCCATGTAGGTCTTGGCGTCGCCGTCGCGGAGTTCAACGGCTTCATGAGCTCCGGTCGAGGCCCCTGAGGGAACAGCCGCTCGGCCGAAATGACCCGAGTCCGTTACTACATCGGCTTCAACCGTGGGATTTCCACGCGAATCGAGGATTTGGCGCGCGTAAACAGAAGTAATCGTAGGCATAGAATTAGGCAGGGATTTGTTGGTTCATTAACGCAACGAATTCATCAAAAAGGTATTGTGCATCGTGCGGACCGGGAGAAGCTTCGGGATGGTACTGCACACTAAAGGCCGGTACATCCGTGCGGCGAATCCCCGCGACCGTTCCGTCGTTCAAGTGCACGTGGGTCAGTTCCACGTTGGGCGCGGCCGCAACGTCGTCCATGGACACGGCAAACCCGTGATTCTGCGACGTGATTTCGCCCTTTCCGGACCGAAGATTCTTCACGGGATGGTTTATTCCCCGGTGTCCGTTGTGCATCTTGTAGGTAGTCAGTCCCGAAGCAAGGGCAATCATTTGGTGCCCCAAGCAGATTCCAAAGGTGGGCTTACCCGAAGCCAAGACTTCGCGAACCACCTCAATCACCGCCGGGCTAGCCGCCGGGTCGCCCGGTCCATTCGACAAAAAGAAACCGTCGGGTTGTTCCGAAGACAAAACCGAAAAAGGGGTATTGTAGGGGTAAACCGTCACCTTGCAGCCTACGCGCACTAAGTTCCTCAGAATATTGCGCTTTACGCCGAGGTCCAGCGCCGCCACGTGAAACGCCGCGTCGGGCGCACCTACGGTGTACGGCTCCTTGGTACTAACCACCGAACACAGCTCCAAGCCCTCCATGTCGGGAGCCTCCTGCAGTCGACGTTGCGCATCCTCCAAGCTCAGCTCGGTAGTGATCACTGCATTTTGCGCACCGAAGTCGCGAATATGCTGGACCAGTGCGCGCGTATCAACCTCAGAAACAACCACCGAAGACTTCATAAAGTCCGATAGGCTGCGGTGACCACCGCGCACCCGAGAGGCCAACTCGCTGAAATTGCGGCATACCAAGCCGGCAATCTGCACGTCCGTGGACTCATTTTCTTCGGGAGCGACCCCGTAGTTGCCCACGTGCGCGGTCGCAATAACCATGATCTGGCCCTTGTAGCTGGGGTCAGTAAAAATCTCCTGGTACCCCGTCATGCCCGTATTGAAGCAAATCTCTCCGACGGAAGTGCCGTCTATACCCACAGAAACCCCTTCAAAATAGGTGCCGTCTGCCAGCAAAACAAAGGCTTTTGAACTCATTATCAATCGTTAAGAATTGGGCACAAAAAAAGGATAAGGGGCCTCCTTATCCTTTGCAAAGTACGAGCCAAACACGGTTTATTCCGCGTCGTTCGATTCGGTGTTTTCCGCAACTTCCGGAGCTTCCGGAGCCACTTCAGCGGCCGGCGCAGCGGCAGCCGGAGCGGCCACCTTGGCGCGGCTACGGCGCGTGTTCTTCTTGGCTTCCTTCTTGGCGTTGGAGTAGATTTCGTTGAAATCAACCAACTCAATCATGGCCATCTCCGCGTTATCGCCTAGACGGTTGCCCGTCTTGATGATGCGCGTGTACCCTCCGGGGCGGTCACCAACTTTAACCGCAACTTCACGGAAGAGCTCCGTTACGGCCTCCTTGTTTTGCAGGTATGAGAACACCATGCGGCGGTTGTGGGTGCTGTCGGTCTTTGAACGCGTAACCAACGGCTCCACGTACTTCTTCAGCTCTTTGGCCTTGGCCAAGGTCGTATTGATGCGCTTGTGCGTAATCAACGATGCCGCCATGTTGCTCAGCATCGCCTTGCGGTGCGAAGCCGTACGTCCTAAGTGATTGAATTTCTTGCCGTGACGCATGTCTTATTCTTTATCGAGTTTGTACTTGGTTACATCCATTCCGAACGTGAGGCCGAGGCGTGCCACGAGCTCTTCCAGTTCGGTGAGTGACTTCTTACCGAAGTTGCGGAACTTCATCAGGTCCTGCTTCGTGTACGAAACAAGGTCCGAAACCAGCTCTACTTCGGCGGCTTTCAGGCAGTTCAGCGCGCGAACGCTCAACTCAAGCTCCGTCAGCGGGCGAAGGAGTAGTTTGCGCATCTCCAGCACCTCTTCGTCGTACGCTTCCGCCTCAACAGCCACCTCGGCCTCGGCAACCATGCGGTCGTCGGTGAAGAGCAGGAAGTGCTGAATCAGGATTTGCGCAGACTCCGTAAGGGCGTCCATGGGGGCAATCGATCCGTCGGTCTCGATGTTCAAGATCAACTTTTCGAAGTCGGTCTTTTGCTCCACACGGAAGTTCTCCACGTCGAAGCTGACGTTCTTCATCGGCGTGTAAATCGAATCCATGAAGATGGTTCCTACGGGGGCATCTACCTTCTTGTTCTCTTCAGCCGGAACGTATCCACGGCCTTTTTCAATGGTGAATTCCAGCTCAAGCTTGATGGACGAGTCCATGTTGCAAATCACCAAGTCAGGGTTCAAAACCTGGAAGTTGGTCAGGAAGGCCGACAAATCGCCCGCCTTGAAGGCGTCTTTGCCGGAGATTACCACCTTAACGGTTTCTCCCTCAGTACCCTCAATTTGGCGCTTAAAGCGGACTTGCTTGAGGTTGAGGATCATCTCCGTGACATCTTCCACCACTCCCTTAATGGTCGAAAATTCGTGTTCAACGCCTTGAATGCGCACGCTGGTGAAGGCGAAGCCCTCGAGCGAGTTCAAAAGAACCCGACGAAGTGCGTTGCCAACAGTTAGGCCGAAGCCAGGTTCCAAGGGGCGGAACTCAAACTGACCAAGGTTATCGGACGTCGAAATGACGTGAACCTTGTCAGGCTTTTGAAAAGGAAGAATCGGCATAATTTATTTCGAGTAGAGTTCGACAATCAACTGCTCCTTGATGTTCTCCGGGATCATATCGCGCGAAGGAACGCTGAGCATTTTGCCACTCATCGTAGCAGCATTCCATTGCATCCAGGGGTACTGATCTGCACGGTTTGACCCGAGGCTGTTGGAAACAACTTCCAGTGACTTCGAGCGCTCGCGAACGGCAATCACGTCGTTCAGCGTAACGGAGTACGAAGGGATATTCAGGACCTCGCCGTTAACCGTAATGTGGCAGTGCGTAACAAGCTGGCGGGCGGCACGACGCGTCGGCGCAATACCCAAGCGGTACACGACGTTGTCGAGACGGCGCTCGCAAAGCTGAAGCAGCACCTCACCGGTAATGCCCTTAGAACGCGAAGCATGATCAAACATGATTCGGAACTGGCGCTCCAAAATTCCGTAGGTGTACTTGGCCTTCTGCTTTTCTGCAAGCTGAACGGAGTATTCGCTCTTCTTTCCGCGCTTGCGCTGGAAGCCGTGCTGCCCCGGGGGGTAGTTGCGCTTATCCAGTGAGCGATCCGGACCAAAGATGGGTTCGCCAAAACGACGGGCGATTTTCGTAACAGGACCTCGGTAACGTGCCA
>JACCDJ010584016.1_pt1 | contig 39465 bp, 36 predicted proteins | sample 7444481 | NCBI WGS metagenome assembly JACCDJ01 (sample SAMN15323435, study PRJNA562643) | freshwater metagenome | isolation source: river surface water | place: USA:Blue River Watershed | collected 2017-08-15
GGCGGCAGCCGCGGCCGCGCCCTCGGGCGTGGTGGGAACGAGGGCCTGCGACGCAGCAGGCGCGCCCGGGGCCGCAGGAGCGCCCGCAACGGCGGCGCCCGGAGGCAGGGTGGCAGTGGCAGTGGCCATGGCGTGTGTCTCGTCTCAGGAAAGGGTTAAACCGGCATGTTCAGGATGTCTTCGTAGGCCTTGAGCACCTTGTTGCGGATCTGCAAGGTGGCTTCGAAGGCCAGCGACGATTTCTGCATCCCCAGCACCACGTCGGTCAGGGGCACGCCCTCGCCGCGTTCATAGGCCGACTGCAGGTTGCGGGAGGCGACCTGTGCATCGTTGACCTGCGAGATCGCGCCCTTGACCAGGTCGGTGAAGCCGGACTTGCCGATGCCCTGGGTGCCTCCCGGCAGACCCTGCACCCCTTGGGCCAGGGGCGATGCGGGCGGCTGGATCTCGGTGCCGGCCTGGGCCTGCAGGGCGCGCATGGTCTGCAGCATGGACTGGATGTTGGCGGCGGAGGTGGCGCGTTCGATCATGCGGCGCTCCCTTGCAGGTCACCGGGCAGGCCCAGCCCCTCGGCGCGCAATTGGGCGAGCTTGTAGCGCAGGGTGCGCGGGCTGATGCCCAGACGCTGCGCCGCCTCGTTGCGGCTGGAGGTGGCGGCCAGGGTGGCCAGGATGATCTTGTGTTCGTTGTGTCGCACGGCGCTGTGCAGGTCGGCGGGCAGCGCCGCGCCGACCGGGTTGGCCATGGCGTCGGCCGCAGCGAGGAACGCCTGCGATTCACCGGCGCCCGCCAGCGACGGCGAGGCCGGGGCAGCGGGTGCCGTGGTGGCCACGGGCGCCTGCGCCAGCGGCATCGGGCCGGTCGTGTCCACCGTGTCCAGCCAGTCGTCGAACATCAGCTGCGCGGGAGCGATGACCCCGTCCGGGCTGATCACGACCGCGCGGCGCATCACGTTCTCCAGCTCGCGCACATTTCCGGGCCAGGCGTACTGCAGCAGCATCTCCTGCGCCGGCGGCGTGAGCTGCCACCCGGCGCCGGGGCACGGGTGCTGCGACACGAACTGCATGGCCAGCGGCAGGATGTCACCCGGGCGCTGGGCCAGGGGCAGCAGGCGCAGACGGAAGGTGGCGATGCGGTAGTAGAGGTCTTCGCGGAACTCGCGCTGGGCGATGGCCTGGCGCAGGTCGCGGTTGGTGGCGGCCACCAGCCGCACATTGACGGAGACGGCGGCCTCGGCGCCCAGGCGGGTGACCTGACGCTCCTGCAGCACCCGCAGCAGCTTGGCCTGCAGGTGGAAAGGCATCTCGCCGATCTCGTCCAGGAACAGGGTGCCGCCCTCGGCCTGCTCGAACAGGCCCTTGTGCGCGCGCTGCGCGCCGGTGAATGCGCCCTTCTCGTGGCCGAAGAGCTGGCTCTCGATCAGTTGTTCGGGCAGGACCGCGCAGTTGATGGCCACGAAGGGGCCGCTGCGGCGGGCGGAGGATTCGTGCAGCACACGGGCCATCACTTCCTTGCCGGCGCCGGTGGGCCCGACCAGGAGGGTCGTCACGTCGGCCGCGGCCACGCGCTGGGCCAGGGCCAGCAGGTGCTGGCTGGCCGGATCGACAAAGACCGCGCGGCGCGGCACCGCGACCCGGGCGGGTGCGATGACCGGCGGCGCGGTGTCCTGCGGTTCGGCGTAAGTGGCGGTGTTCAACGGGGCTCTCCCAGTGACATTTCTGCGTCACCTGAGCGCAACCCTCGTGCCAGGCGGAAAGAACATTCCTTCGATGTACTCCGTCAGCCTGGCTTAGCCTTTTGGAATTCATCGGCAGCGCCCCCACCCGTCGGGCCTGTCGGAAACTCGTAGGCACTTGCCGGGCTTCCGACAGCGCGCAGACCTTCCGATGGCTGGTCCTGTTTTTGCTGCATGAGAGGTCATGAACCCCACGGTGTCAAAAACCCAACCTGCTGGCCGACCCTTCACGCAAAGCCTGTGCCGGACCGCCGGCCTGCTTCTGGGGCTGGTGGCCATGGCGAGCCTGGCCCTGGCCAAGGCGCCTGCCGCCGCGCCCCCCCCCGTTCCCCCCGACCAGGCCCTGGCCCGCGCGGTCACACAGTGGGTGGGGACCCAGCAGGGCGTGGATCCCGCCAGCCTGCGACTGGCGCCGCTGGACCCGCGGCTGCAGGTCCAGGCCTGTCCGGGCGGACTGCGGATGGACTTTCCCTTCGCCAGCCGCGAGACCGTGCGCGTGCGCTGCGAGGCGCCCGCCTGGCAATTGTTCGTACGCGTCCTCGGCAGCCCCCCTGCCCTCGCGCGCGGCCCGGCGGCCGCCCCCTCGAACGGCGCCGCCCCCGTGAGCGCGGAAGAAAAGCCCGCGGCCCTGCGCAAGGTCGTCGTGGCGACGGGCCTGCTGCAGCGGGGCACCCGCTTGAACGCCGATCAACTCAGCCTGGTCGACCTGCCCGCCCCCGGCCTGCCGCCGAACGTGCTGGACAAGATCGAAGACGCTGTCAACGCGGAAGTCCTGCGCGATGTGCCCGGCGGAACGCCCCTGCGCAGCCACGACATCCGGCCCGCCGTGATGATCAAGAAAGGCCAGCTGGTCATGGTCTCCGCGGGCAGCCCGGGGGGCTTCAAAGTGATGGCGCGACTGGAAGCCCTGCAGGACGGCCGCATGGGCGAACAGATCAAGCTGCGCAACAAGGAATCGGGCCGACAGATCAGCGCTGTCGTCACCGGCCTGAACGCGGCCGACGCGCTCTAGGCGCGGCCGCCAGCGGCAAGTTCGTGGCGCAGCGGCAAGAACTTGCCGCCTGCCCATGGCCGCCAGGCCTGCGCTGTCAGAGGGCGGCCTGTCAAAACACCGACCCAGCACCTTGGCATGTCTTTTGCAGTGGCTTGCCGTCATGACGGAAAAACCAGCGACCGCCACTCCGGCACCCGGCCGTTGATCCGCGAACGCTGCAAGGAGTTGCCATGAATTTGTTGAACAGTGTCTTCGGCGTCCACGAGCCTGCCTTGCAGGCCCGTGCGCGACGCCTTGAAGTGCTGGCGCAGAACATCGCCAACGCCGACACCCCCAACTACAAGGCGCGCGACCTGGACTTCAAGGCCACGCTGCGCGAAGTGGGCAGCAACAGCACCGACATGCGCGCCACGCAGGCGACGCACTTCGCCGTCGGCCAGGAGATCCCGCCCGACGACCTGCTGTACCGCGTCCCCTTCAACACCGCGTTCGACGGCAACACCGTCGAGATGAGTGTCGAGCAGGCGCAATACGGTAAAGCCGCGGCCGACTACCAGGCCACCCTGAACTTCCTGGAAAACCGCGTCAGCGGCCTGCGCAAGGCCCTGCGAGGAGAGTGAACATGCCCTTGGACAACATCTTCGGCGTCGCCGGCACCGCCCTGAATGCGCAGCTCACGCGCATGAACGCGACCGCCTCCAACCTGGCCAACGCCAGCTCCGTGTCCAGCACCGAAGCCGGCGCCTTCCGCGCCAAGCGCACGGTGTTCAAGGCCCTGGTCGATGACGCCATGACCCATGCGGGCGCGTCCTATGTGGGCGGCGTGAAGGTCGACCATGTCAAGGACGACGCCGCCCCGATCCGCCGGATCTCCGACCCCACCAACCCGCTGGCCGACGCCCAGGGCTATGTCTACCAGTCCAACGTGAGCGAGGTCACCGAGATGGTGGAGATGATGGCGGCCGGCCGCTCCTACCAGAACAACGTCGAAGTGATCAACACGGCGCGTCAGCTGATGATGCGCACGCTGGACATCACCCGTAGCTGAACACCGCAACGGTAACGACCATGGCCATCACCACCACCGGCGCTGTCGGCGCCCAGCTCTCCACCGTCGCCCAGAAGAAAACGGGCAACGAGGCGATGGACCAGCAAGCCTTCCTGAAGCTGTTCACCACCCAGCTGCAGAACCAGAACCCCCTGGACCCCGTCAAGAACGAGGCCTTCGTGGCGCAGCTCGCCCAGTTCTCGCAACTGGAAGCGACCACCAAGATGGCCGACTCCCTGGCCACCATGGCCACCGCCATGAAGTCGGACAAGCTGATGACCGGCGCCACCCTGATCGGCAAGAGCGTGGCCTCCCCCAACGGCACCGCGCAGCTGCTCGATGGCGCGAACGTGCGCGGCACCCTGTCCCTGGAAAAGGGCGCCAGCGCCGTCACCCTGGACGTGTTCGATGCCAACGGCTCGCGCGTCTTCACCCAGTCGCTGGGCCGCCAGGCCCCCGGTGACATCGACGTGATCTGGCAGGGCTACAACAGCCAGGGCCAGCGCATGCCCGCCGGCCGCTACAACGTGGTGGCCACGGTCGATGTCTTCGGCCAGGTCAACAAGGTCCCCATCAGCACACCCGCGACCGTCAAGAGCGTCTCCTACAGCGCCGCCAGCAATGAACTGCTGCTGGAGCTGGCCGACGGCTCCTCGGTCCCGCTGTCGCAGGTCCAACGCATCGACAACTGACAGAACACTCCCGCAGGAACCTGAACCATGTCCTTCTATACCTCGCTGACCGGCCTGAACGCGGCCACCACCCAGCTGTCGGTGACCAGCAACAACATCGCCAACGTCAGCACCACCGGTTTCAAGCGCTCACGCGCGGACTTCGGCGACATCTTCGCGACGTCCCCGCTGCAGAAGGCCTCCTCGGTCATCGGCCAGGGCGTTTCGCTCAAGCGGGTGTCCCAGGAATTCAGCCAGGGCAACATCCAGTTCTCAGCGAACTCGCTGGACATCGCCATCACCGGTGACGGCTTCTTCCCGCTCAAGTCCGCCGACAGCCTGCAGGACATCTACACGCGTAACGGCACCTTCCTGCTCAACGACTCGTACGCGGTGGTGAACTCCGCTGGCCAGGCCCTGATGGCAGCGACGGTGGACTCGAGTGGCAAGGCCGACCTGAGCAACCTGAAGAAACTGATCATCCCCCGTTCCACCGTGGGTGACGCGGAGCAGACCAGCAACATCGAGCTGGGCCTGAACCTGCCGGCTGACGCCCAGGTGATCACCGGCGCCTTCAACCCCGACGACCCCAACACCTACAACCTCACCACCGCCGTGACCGTGTTCGACCAGGGCGGTAACGAATACCTGGCCAAGGTCTATTACGTCAAGACCCAGGTCGCGACGCCGGAAGAGCCCTTCAACAAGTGGCAGACCCACGTCTACATCGGTGACACCAAGCTGGAGGAAATGCTGATCCAGGCGACCGAGGGCGAGGAAAAGCTGTTCGTGAACAAGTACGGCGAGATCCGCCCGGAAAGCCAGATCAACCCCTCGCTGATCAACGGCGGTGTGAGCAAGCTGTTCAACCTGGACGATCTGAGCAACCCGCAGCAGTCGATTCCAGCGGCGGCGACCGGCTCGGTGCTGTCTACCCAGCTGGTCAGCGACTGGAAGAGCGGGTTCGTGCCCATGAACTACACGGGTGTGGATCCGGTGACGGAGGCCACCCTCGACGCCGCAACGATCAGTGCGACGGGCCGGGGCGTGGTCCACACGGCCGGCTCGCTCACCCTGACGGTTGGGGCGACCAGTACGGTGACGGCCAGCTTCACCCCCACGGACAGCACGACACCAGAGACGATCACGGGCACCCTGTCCTCCGACAAGAAAACCATCACCTTCACCGATTCGCTGCTGGTGGAAACCGGCAAATCCTTCGTCGTCACGGTGCCGGACGCGCTGGCCAGCGGCGACGAGCTGGACATCACCCTGAAGTCCAACACGTTGGAGTTCTCCCTGAATGTGGACGGCTCGGCTGACCCGGTCACCATCAACCTGAACCACCTGATCGACTCCGACGCCGACATCACCAAGAAGTACACCGGCGTGGAGATCGCCCGCGAGATCACCAACGCCATCGGCAAGGCCTACGGCGACGAGCGCTACTTCGACTTCAGCTCGCTGAAGTCGACCTCAAGCGCGTCCACTGCGGACCTGTTCAAGATCGCCATCGTCAGCACTGGCGCGACGCCTGCGGCGGGCGACTACCACACCATCACCATCGACGACAGCGACATCGACGCAGAATTTGGCACGGGCAAGACCATGGCCAGCCTGACCTCGGACGAGGCCGCATCCTTGCTGCAGGACAAGCTGCGCACCGAACTGAGTGATGCTTCGATCCGCGTCGCGTATGACTCAGTGCTCAAGAGCTTCACCTTCAAGACCGACACCGTCGGCATGGAATTCGTCCTGACGTCGGCCACGACCAACAACAACGACATCTTCAAGCTCACCACCAGCGAGACGCGCCTGGATCCCGACACTGGCGCCTACGCGGCGGACATGTTTCCTCGCGGCGAGATGATCCGTGCGACTGAGAACCAGCGCTTTGGCGTCGCCGTGAGCTTCGACGACACCGCGCGCCTGTTCCATATCGCCTCGGGCACCACGGGTGACACCTCCAGCGTCTCGGTCTCTGACGCCTCGGCCGTCGCCAAATTGCTGTTCGGCCTGCCCCTGTCCACCGAGAACCCGGCCGTGGCCGAGACCTCCAGCACGCCCCTGCGCGGCATCACCTCGCAGCCCGCGGTCCTGGCAGGCAACACCATCGGTATCAACGTGAACAACAAGTTCCGTGTCGACGGCAGCAACAACCAGTTCGTGGTGACGGTCAACAACGTGACCGGCATCGTGACCATGCCCGAGAAGGCCGATTACACGATCGAGGAATTCCGCAAGGAGCTGGAGTTCCGCATCAACTCCCTGGCCGACTCCTTCGGCCGCACGGTGAGCGGCGTGAAGGTGGAACTGGGCAAGAACGCCCTGGGCCAGAGCTTCTTCCAGTTCACCACGGGCAACTCGGGCAACGACGCCTTCCTGAAGATCTCCGCCAACAGCATCTGGGGCATGGCCGACCTGGAAAGCGCCCGCGGCACCACCAGCCGCTGGGTGGAGCCGCCCCAGGCCCGTAACGCCGCCGGCTTCCCCCTGTACGTGAACCGCGAGGGCCTGGAGACCTCCGACCCGGGAGACTTCTCCGAACTGGAAACCGCCGACCTGTGGTCCGCGATTTTCCTGGACAAGGGTGAGCTGACCTTCAGCACCGACGGCAATCTGAAGTCGCCGGCCGAGTCCATCCAGTTCAAGGCCTCGACCATCGGCGAGACCGGTGCGACGCTGCAGTTCGCTATCAACTACGACGGTTCAACCCAGTACTCCTCACCCTTCTCCGTGCTGGCCCAGAGCCAGAACGGCCGCCCCGAGGGCGACTTGATCGGTCTGAACATCGGTGACGACGGACTGGTGTCCGCCAACTACTCCAACGGCACGCAGAAGAACCTGGCCAAGATCATTCTGGCCAACTTCACCGCCCCGACTGGCCTGCGCCAGTTGGGTGACTCCAGCTACCTGGCCACCAGCCAGTCCGGCAAGGTGACGCTCGGTGAAGCGGGCGCGGCCGGCTTCGGTACGGTACGCGCCGGCGCCACCGAACGCGCCAACGTGGACCTGACGCAGGAGCTGATCGAACTGATCACCGCCCAGCGTAACTTCCAGGCCAACGCCAAGGCGATCGAGACCAACAACACCCTCACGCAGGCCATCATCAACATCCGCTCGTGATGACGCGCGGACGCTGAACGCCCCTGAGAAAGACACCGCCCCATGGACAGACTGGTCTTCACCTCCAACGGCACCATCAATGCCCAGGCCCTGGTGCGCACCACGCTGGTCAACGAGATGGCCAACGTGTCGACGGTGGGCTTCAAGCGCAGCTTCGACGCGGCCCTGCGCACCATCAAGGTGGAAGGCCCGGGCTTCGACACGCGCTACCAGCTGCAGCCGGTCACGCGCGACATCATCCAGATGACGCCCGGCCCGGTCATGACCACCGGCCGCCCGCTGGACATCGCCATCGGCGGCCGCGCCGTGCTGGCCGTGCAGGCCGAAGGCGGGGTGCAGGCCTATACCCGCCGTGGCGACCTGCGCGTGAACATCCAGGGTCAGCTCGAGACCGGCGGCGGCCACCTGGTGCTTGGCCAGGGCGGTCCCATCACTGTGCCCCCGGGCTTCGAGCTGCGCGTGAATGCCGATGGTTCCATCTACGCGCGCGACCCGGCGCAGGCCGGCAACCAGGCGCCGGTCTTCGTGGACCGCCTGCGCCTGAAGGATTCCACGGGCACCGACCTGGGCCGCCGCGAGGACGGCCTGTACAAGGTCGCGGGCCGGCCCGATGGCGCCGACTTCCCCAACGGTCCCGAGCTGCCGGTCGTGGTGCCGGGCGCGCTCGAGGGCAGCAACGTCAACGCCATGGAGGCGATGACCCGCCTGATCGACCACTCGCGCAGCTTCGAGATGCAGATCCGCATGATCAAAGAGACCAAGGACATGGACGAATCCGGCGCCGCGATGATGCGCGCCGGCGCCTGACCTTCCCCCCGCCATGCCTCATTTTTTCCCCCTTCAAGCGTAAGAGGAGCACACGATGGACGCTTCCATGTGGATTGCCAAGACCGGCCTGGATGCGCAGCAAAAGCGCATGTCGGTCATCTCCAACAACCTCGCCAACGTCAACACCACCGCCTACAAGCGGGACCGTGCCGCCTTCGAGGACGCGCTCTACCAGAACCTGCGGCAGCCCGGCGCCCAGGTCGCGGCGGATGCGCAGTCGCCCACCGGCCTGATGCTGGGTACCGGCGTACGCATCGTCTCGACCGAGAAGACGCACACCCAGGGCAGCCTGGTCACGACCAACAATGCGCTGGACCTGGCTATCCAGGGTGAAGGCTTCTTCCAGATCGCGCAGCCCGACGGAACGATCTCCTACACCCGCGACGGCAACTTCAAGATCTCGGCCACCGGCCAGGTCGTCACCACCAACGGCGCGCTGCTGCAGCCGCCGCTGACCGTGCCGGCGAACGTCCTGAACATCAGCATCGGCCGTGACGGCATCGTCTCCGCCGAAGTCGCCGCTGGCGGCGGCTCCCAGCAGATCGGCCAGGTCCAGATCGCCCGCTTCGTCAATCCGGCCGGCCTGCAGGCCATGGGGCAGAACCTGCTGAAGGAAACCCAGGCCAGCGGTCCCCCACAGGTCGGGGCGCCCGGCCAGGCCGGCGCCGGTCAGATCCAGCAGGGCGCGCTCGAAGCCTCGAACGTCAACGTCGTCGAAGAGATGGTCAACATGATCGAGACCCAGCGGGCCTACGAGATCAACTCCAAGGCCATCTCAGCGGTGGACGGCATGCTGCGTTACCTGAACAACAACATGTAAGGCCAGACGAATGGCTCACCTGCCCTCCTCTCTGGCTACGGTCTCCGGCCTGCGCCTGGCGGCGCTGGCGCTGGCTGGCGCGGCCCTTGTGCAGCTCACTGGCTGCGCCTCCACGCCGCCCCCGCCGCTGGCGCACTCGCCCGAGTTCGCGCCGGTCTACCCGGTCGCCGCCGAACAGCAGCGCGTGTCCACCGGCGCCATCTACAACGGCCGCCAGAGCGACCAGTGGTTCGGGCGCGGACGCCACTTCCGGGTCGGCGACATCGTCACCGTCATCCTGGACGAAGCCACCCAGGGCGAGCGCAAGCAAAGCGCCAACGTGAGCCGCAAGGCCTCCAACGATGCCATTCCCTCGGGCCTGACGCAGAAGCTGATCGGCCGCAGCAGCGTGTTCACCGGCATCAACCTGAACGAATCCGAGATCACCAGCAGCGGCTCCGGCGACGTCGGCCAGGGCGCGACGCTCAAGGGCGAAGTGTCGGTCACCGTGGTCGAAGTACTGGCCAACGGCAACCTCGTCCTGCGCGGCGAGAAGCAGATGGCCCTGACCGAAGGCACCGAGGTGATCCAGGTCAGCGGGATCATCCGGCCGGAGGACGTCTCGCCCAACAACACCGTGCGCTCGCGCCGCCTGACCAATGCCCAGTTCACCTACCGTGGCACGGGGGACATTGCCAATGCCAGCCGACCCGGCTGGGGCACCCGTTTCCTGCACAACCTGTGGCCGTTCTGACCCCGGGAGCGCACTGACATGAAATCCACCCTGCTGACCTTCGCCCTGCTGCTGGGCGCCTGCACCAGCGCCTGGGCCGACCGGGTCAAGGACCTGGCCTCGATCGCCGCGGTCCGCCCCAACCAGCTCATAGGCTACGGCCTGGTCGTCGGCCTGCAGGGTACCGGCGACGGCGCTGACGTGTCCTTCACCGCGCAGAGCATGCGTGCCATGCTCAGTCGCATGGGCATCAGCATGGACGGCCCGCTGTCGGACTTCGAGCAGGCCGCGACGGCCGGCAAGATGGACATCAAGAACGTCGCGGCCGTGATGCTGACCGCCGAGCTGCCCGGCTTCGCCAAGCCCGGCCAGCGCATCGACGTGAACGTCTCGGCCATCGGCAAGGCCACCAACCTGCGCGGCGGCAATTTGCTGCTGACCAGCCTGCGGGGCGTGGACGGCGAGATCTACGCCCTGGCCCAGGGCGCCCTGACCGCCACTGGCATCGACGAAACCGCGGCGGGCTCCAAGATCAGCATCGGCGTGCCGACCTCGGCCCGCATCCCGGGCGGGGCGCTGGTCGAGCGTATCGTCAACACCCCCTTTGACAAGTCCGACCACCTCGTGCTGAACGTGCGCGAGGCGGACTTCACCACCACCACCGCCATCGTCAACGCCATCAACCGGCGCTTTGGCGACGGTCTGGCCCGCGCCATCGACGGCATGTCCCTGGCCGTGCGCGCGCCCGAAGACCTGTCCCAGCGGGTGGCCTTCATGAGCATGGTGGAGAACCTGGACGTCACCCCCGGCGAGCCGCCGGCCCGCGTGGTGGTGAACGCCCGCACCGGCACCGTCGTGATCAGCCGCAACGTGCGCGTGAGCGCCGCGGCCGTGACCCACGGCACCATCTCGGTGGCCATCTCCGCGACCAACGAGGTTTCCCAGCCCAACGCGCTGGCCCAGGGCCAGACCACCCCGGTGCAGAACGCCAACATCACGGTGGAAGAACAGAAGCGCCCGATGTTCCTGTTCCAGCCCGGCGTGGACCTGCGCCAGATCGTGGACGCGGTCAACCAGGTGGGGGCCACGCCCTCGGCCCTGATCGCCATCCTGGAAGCGCTCAAGAGCTCCGGCAGCCTGCGCGCCGAGCTGATCATCATCTGACGGACGCGCCGCCCCCGACCCCGCGACGACCATGAGCGACCTCACGCCCAGCACCGGCTACCTCGACTTTGCCAGCCTCACCGCCCTGCGCGGCCAGGCTGTCACGGACGAGCGCAAGGCGCTGCGCAAGGCCGCCGAACAATTCGAATCGCACTTCCTGCAGGAAACCCTCAAGGCCATGCGCCAGACCGTCGTCAAGAGCGAACTGACGGAAAGCGACACGGCCGACCTGTACGAAGACCTGATGGACAAGGAAATCGCGCAGCAGATGTCACGGCGCGGCGGTGTCGGCCTGGCCGACATGCTCGAGCGCCAGCTCGCCCGGCGCGAGGCCGCGGCCGAGCCCAGCACCGAAGCCGCGCTCAAAGCCCGCGCCTTCGAACTGAACCCACCCCCCGCCGCCCTGCCCGCCGCGACGCCGGCCAAGGCGCCGCTGCCCCTGTCGCGGGCCGCAGCGGGCTACGGCCTGCCACTGGCACCCGCCACAGGTCTGCCCCTGCGCGAGAAATAAGCCATGAGCGACCTCCTTTCCCTGGGCAGCACCGGCATCTCGGCCTATCAGCGGGCACTGTCGACCGTGTCCAACAACATCGCCAACGTCGGCACGGACGGCTACACCCGGCAGGAAGTCGGGCTGGGCTCCAACCAGCCGCGCCAGGTGGGCAACAGCTTCATCGGTACCGGCGTGCGGCTGGAAGCGGTGCGCCGTCAGTACGACGCCTTCATCGAAGCCAACCTGCGCAACAGCAGCAGCAACCTGGAAGCCCAGGGGCCGCTGGTGCAGTACGCCAACCGCATCATGGACCTGATGGCTGACCAGAACGTCGGCCTGTCGGGGTCGCTGACGGCCTTCTTCTCGGCGGCGCGCGACCTGGCGGTCGAGCCGGCCTCGGTCATCGCCCGCAGCAGCTTCCTGCGGCAGGCGGATGGCGCGGCCTCGGGCTTTCGGCAGCTCACCACCCAGCTGGGCCTGATCGATGACGAGACGCGCCAGGGCCTGACCGCCACGGCCGACAAGATCAACACCTACGCGGAACAGATCGCCCTGGTCAACAAGCAGCTGTTCAAGAACGGCTCCCTGGACCGCCAGCCGCCCGAGATCCTGGACCAGCGTGACCGCCTGCTGCGTGAGCTGTCCTCCCTGGTCCAGATCAAGACCGAGTTCCTGGTCAACGGCCAGGTCAAGATCAGCCTGAACGACTCCATGAACGAGAGCGCCGGCGCAGTGGTGGTGGATGGCGACATCACCCACCGCCTGGGCCTGTCGGTGGACGACGCTGGCCGGGCCGCCCTCAGCCTGAACCTGAACAGTCCGCGCGCCCGCGTGATCGCCGGTGTGAGTGGCGGCGAGCTGGGCGGCCTGCTGCTCGTACGCGACCAGGTGCTGCGCCCCGCCCAGAACAAGCTGGACGAGCTGGCCCAGGCGCTGATGACCGAAGCCAATGCCGTCCATGCCACCGGCATCGACGCCCTGGGCCGCCCGGGCCAGGCCCTGTTCGGTCTGGAGCCTGCGGGCGTCTCGGCGGCCCGAGGCATCACCGCCCTCCTCACCGACCCGCAGCGGGTGGCGGCGGCTGGCCCCTTCCGCGCGGTCGCGAGCGACCTCAACGTGGGCACGGCGCAAGTGAGCTGGACCCTGGAGCCGCAGACCTTCGAGCAGCCGCCGACGCTGGCCGCCCTGTACACGCCCACCGTGGCCGCCCCGAACCGGGCGCCGGGCGATCCGCTGACCTTCAACGTCACGGGCTTCCGTTCCCTGGCCACCGTGCCGGCGGGCAGCCAGGACGTGGTCCTGACGCTGGACACCGCGCAGGGCCAGTGGCCGCAGCTGCTGACCCGCGACGGCCGGCACCTCCTGGGCTCCACGCTGACCAGCGACCAGCAGGACCTGCTGCTCGGCTCCGGCAGCCTGGTCCAGGGCGCCAGCTACAGCGCCGACTACCTCAACGCCAAGCCCGAGGATGCCTACCTCGGGGCGGACTACTACCTCGGGGTACGGGCCCGGCCGCTCAGCGCTCCGTCCTACGACCTCGACGGGGAGAACCCGCACCGCCTGCTGGGCGAGACCACGGTGCCGGCCCAGATCCAGAGCCAGTTCAACTTCAACGCGTCGGGACCGGCAGCGAGCGCGATCGCGGCGGGAGCGCTGGTCCTCAACGGCGTGGCGCTGTCCGCGTACAGCGGCGGCCGCGAGCCGCAAGACTTGGCCGACTGGCTGAACACCCAGACCGCGCAGACCGGGGTGACCGCCTCGGTCGCCAGCCAGGACGGCGAGGACAGCCTCGTGCTGACGGCCGCCGCGGGCCGCAATGTCGAGTTGACCTTCGGCCCCACGGGCACGCCCGCCGACCTGGCCCAGCTGGGCTTCAAAACGAACCTGTACTGGGACGGCACCACGCCGGAGGACCTGGTCCTGTTCGCCACGGGTGACGGCGCGGCCGAACTCTCCGCACGCGTGTCCACGCCCCCTTTCGATGCGGTACAGGTCCTGCGCGAGCGGCCCTTCCAGATTGAATTCGGCGCCGACAGCCGCTACACGCTGACCGACATCACCACCGGCACCGTGCTGGCCGAACAGACCTTCGACCCCGAGCAGGGCACGATCCAGTACCAGGGCCTGCGGCTGGCCTTCAACGCCACGCCGGTGGCGGGCGACCGCTTTGCGGTCAACGGCAACCAGGACGGCACCGGTGACAACCGCAACATCGTGCTGATGGCCGAACTGGAGTTCAAGACCCTGCCCAATGGGTACACCATCACCGAGTCCTACATCGAGCAGACCAGCAGCGTGGGCAAACTGGCCCAGCAGGCCGCCGTGGCCCAGGAAGCGCTGGCCGTGGTGCAGAAGCAGGCCGTGGAGTCCCGCGACGCCGTGGGCGGCGTGAGCCTGGACGAAGAGGCGGCCAACCTGGTCCGCTACCAGCAGGCCTACCAGGCCAATGCCCGGGTGATGCAGACGGCGACCACCCTGTTCGATGCCCTGCTGAACATCCGTTGAGTCCCGGAGTCCGCATGAAAGTCTCCACCGCCTACTTCTTTGACCGCGCCTCGCAGCAGGTCACCGCCGCGCAGAACCGTGTAGCGGCCACGCAGGCGCAGCTGGCCACCGGCAAGCAGCTGGCCGCCCCCAGTGACAACCCGCAGCAGGCCATGGTGATCGAGCGCCTGCGCACCGCCCTGACCCGCCAGGAAACCCTGTCGGAGAACCTGCAGACCGTGCAGCGCCGCTACGAGGCGGAGGAATCGGCCTTGCGCGGCGGTAGTGAGCTGCTGATGCGGATGAAGGAACTGAGCATCCAGGCAGCCAACGACTCCAACGGCCCGGCGGACCGCGCCGTCATCGCCATCGAGCTGAAATCCCTGCGTGAACAGATGCTGGGCGTGGTCAACGCCCGGGACGACCAGGGGCAGTCCCTGTTCTCCGGCACCCGTGCGCGCGCCGTGGCCTTTGCCGAGGTGGACGGCCGGGTGACCTATGAGGGCGACCAGACGCCCGTGCGCATCACTTCCGGCGACCAGCGGCTGCAGCAGTACAACCGCTCGGGCACCGACGTGTTCACCCGGGTGATCCGCGAGACGCCGGACGGTCCGGTGGGGGTCGGCTTTTTCGACACGATCGACGACATGATCGCGGCGGTGGAATCGGGCTCGCAGCCCGACCTGCAGCGCGGCATCGCCGAGATGGACACCTTGCAGCAGAACGTGTCCCTGGCCCTGGCCGAGACCGGCGCCGACCAGAACAACGTGCAGTCCCAGATGGACCTGCTGGACGAGACCATCCTGCGCCTGAAGACCACGCTGTCCGAGGTGGAAGACCTGGACTACACCGAGGCCGTGACCCGCATGAACAAGCAGATGCTGTCCCTGGAGGCTGCGATGAGCAGCTTTGCGAAGGTGTCGCAGCTGAATTTGTTTGATTACTTGCGTTAAGTTTTGGCGGGTGATGCCGATACCCCTTTGTTGATGAACGTCTAGACCGCATGGCCACCAACTTTGTGCAAGCCCTCGGTGCCGGCTCCGGCATCGACTCCCAGGCCCTGGCCAAGGACCTGGTGGAAGCCACGCGGGCGCCGGCGAAGGCCCTGATCGACGAAAAGATCACCCGCACCGAGGCGCGCATCTCCGGCTACGGCGTCATCAAGTACAACCTCAACGAGCTGAAGAACGCCTACGCCGCGCTCAACGACCTGAGCGACTTCGGCTCCTTGCAGACGAGCAATTCCCAGCCCACCGCATTCGGCGTGGTGGCCGACGCCAGCGCCCTGGCGGGGAGCTACAGCGTGAACGTGACCGCCGTGGCCCAGGGGCAGCGCATCACGACGGACGGCTTCGCCCTGAGCAGCACGTCCCTCAATGGCGGGGCGGCCTTTGACCTGTCACTCTCCGTGAACGGCGGCACCGCCGAGACCATCTCCGTCACCACCGACACGCCCGCGGGCGTGGTCAGCGCCATCAATGCGGCGGGCAAGGGCCTGACCGCCCAGTTGATCCAGACCAGTGGCGCCACCCCTTGGAAGATCGTGATCACCGGTACCACCGGGGCCGAACAAGACTTCACCCTCACCAGCGCCAGTGCGGTCAGCCTGGGCCTGCCGGCAGACAACACCAGCAGCAACTGGCTGCATTCAGCCCAGGATGCCGCGCTGGAAATCAACGGGGTGGCCATCACCCGCAGCACCAATGCGATTTCGGATGCGGTGGACGGGATTACCTTCAACCTGTACGCCACCACTGGCAGCACCAGCACGGTCAATGGGGTCTCCACCACCACCTACACCCCGGGCCGGGTGGACCTGACCCGCGACACCAGCGGCATCACCGCCAAGGTGGAAGCCCTGGTCAAGGCCTACAACGACTTCGAAGAGAACCTGAAGATCCTGGGCGACCGCTCCAGTGAGGTCGAGGAGTTTGGCGGGGCGCTGGCCAACGACAGTTTTTTGCGCAGTGTGCGTCTCGAGGTGCGCAGCCTCCTGACCAGTACATCGAGCTCGCCCGGCACGGTGGTCAAGGCAGCGCGCGATATCGGCCTGAGCTTTGACCGAGACGGCATCCTCCAGTTTGACAAGGCCATGCTGGCGACCCAGCTGAAGAACAACTTTGCCGAAGTGGCCCAGATGTTCACGGCCAACGTGAGCAACCAGAGCATCTACAGCCCTGTGGCGGGCGGCGTCGCCGGTGATGCGTTCAAGAAGCTGGACGCCATGATGCGCACCACCGGAGTGGTCACCCAGCAGACCACCAGCGCCCAGGCCCAAGTCCAGCGCTACAAGGCCGACCTGGAAAAGCTGGAAGACCAGATGAAGAAGCTGCTGGAACGCTACACCCAGCAGTTCGCCACCATGGAATCCGTGGTCGGCAACAGCAACAGCCTGCGCGACAGCCTGAAGGGCACTTTCGAGGGTTTGGCCAACGCCTATAAGAACTAAGTAGGCGTTACGGCCGTTACTCCCGGGCGGCTAAAGTTTGCCGCCCCTCGTTCCGATTCTCTCCCCACACATCCGCCCGGGCTGCACCTGCCTGGGCGGCTGCGATGTTTCGGGCGTGGCCCGCAACCATCAAGGAGAGCCAGGATGAGCATTCAAATCAACACGGGCGCCAATGCCCCGGCGCCAGGCACGACACCGTCGCAAAACGCTGCGCCGGCTGAAGCCGCCGCATCCAAGGCCGCCGCCGTTGGGCCTGTTTCCCATGCTCGCCCCGCCCCGAAAGTGGAGCACGTTCAGCTCCATCAGCCGGAGAGGGTGGACCTTGGCTTTCGCGCAGAGGACCTGCGCAAGAACATGCAGGAGGCCGTTGCACGCCTGAACGAGCAGATGCAAAGCAAGGGGCGTGACCTGAGCTTCAGCATCGACGAGAGGATCGACCGTTCGATCATCACCGTGCGCAACCTCAAGACAGGGGAGCTCGTGCGACAGATTCCGACGGAGGACATGGTCCGCCTGGCGCACAGCATCGAGGACATGAAGGGCTTGCTCTTCAACGAAACCCAATGAGCTTGAGGCAAGACCTTGCCGCCACCGGAAAAAATTTGCCGTTTTTTGCTGGAATCGCTAAAGGTCAGGCTTCGCAACCCGATTCATCCAATAACAGCAACCACCCGGTCGCTGTGATTGTTAAGGCAGGGCGATCTGGACGACCCTCCTGCCCGCCCTTAGTGAACTGCCTTCAAGGAGAAGCACCATGACAGTGATCAACACCAACGTGAAGTCTATGTTCGCGCAGGCTGCCCTGCAGACCAACGAGCGCAATATGACCGAGGCCATGAACCAACTGTCGACCGGCAAGCGGACCTACTCCGCGCAGGTTGACGCAGCGGGCGTCTCGATCTCGGAAAAACTGACCAGCCAGATTCGTGGTAGCCAGATGGCCGTACGCAATATCAACGACGCCATCTCCTTCATGCAGACGGCAGAAGGCGCCTTGGCCGAGATTGGCAACATGGCCCAGCGCATGTACGAGTTGGCTGTGCAGAAGACCAGCGGCACCTACTCGACTGGTGCGAGCAGCCAAGCCAGTGATATCAACACCGAGATCAGCGCGCTGAGCACTGCGATCGACGGCATCAAATCCGGTACCAAGTGGAACGGAACCCTTGTCGCCGCGTCCAGCGCAACCACACTGGCGATCACTGCCGATAGCTCCGGCACGACGTCTACGCTGACCCTGACTGCACTTGGAACCACGCCTACGTCTGCTACCAGCGCCGCCGACATTGAAACGTACATCGCCACTGTCACGACGCGGCGTGCCGACGCGGGCGCCAGCATCAACCGCCTGGGGTACATGGCCGACAACCTGAGCAACGCAGCCGCCAACCTGTCTGCCTCGCGCAGCCGCATTCAGGACACGGACTACGCGTCCTCCAGCGCAGAACTGGCTCGAACCCAGATCATTAACCAAGCCGCCACGGCGATGCTGGCTCAGGCCAATCAGCAACCGCAGGCAGTCTTGACGCTGTTGCAGTAATTCAAGCGGCCATAAAAACCCAGGATGATCTCCTGGGTTTTTTATTTTCGGGATAACGAAGAGTGAAGATCAGATCAAGCATGGATCAATAGATGGTCAGGCTCGGATCCGCCACGCTCCCGCTCATACATCTGCATGTAGGCCCGCTCGAGGTGACTAGCGAACAGAGGCGTGTTGTAAAGCGGCGCACTGAGTCGTTTGCTCCCTAACTTCTGTTTGATCGTTAGCAGGAATTCGGGCTCCTTCGCTATCCTGATCGCCAGTTGCTCATACTCCTCTTGCCTGCAAGTGATCAATTCCGGGATCTCCATCGCGTTCAGCAAGCTGGCAGCCACCCGACCGGAAAAAGAGTTACCCGCCAAAGTCAGCACAGGCAAGCCAGCCCACAAGGCATCACTCGCCGTCGTATGCGCATTGCACGGCAGCGTATCCAGGAACAAATCGGCGAACCGGTGACGCGCCAGATGTTCCGCCTGCGGCAAGCGCGGGCTAAAGACCAGACGGTTAGGATCCACACCCCGCGCTCGGGCTTCGCCTTTTAGGTTGCGAGTTGCACTGGGGTTGTCATCCAACAACCAGAGAACACTGCCATCCACAGCCTTTAGGATCCGCATCCATCCATCGAAAGTCTGCGGTGTGATCTTGAAGCTGTTATTGAAGCAGCAAAAGACAAATCCTCTCTGCGGCAGCCCCATAGAGTCCCTCGTAGCTACCCGCGCCGAAAACTCTCTCTTTGTGTCATTCACCTGGTAGGAATACGGCAAGTAGACGATCTTCTCGGAGTAGTGGATCTCGCCCCCATCAGGGATCAGAACCTTGTCAGCGATGAGGTAGTCGATATATCCAGCCCCCATAGTTCCGGGATAGCCCAGATAGTTGACCTGAACCGGAGCACAACGATAGGAAAAAATTCTGGGACGTGCACTTTGAGTATGCCCCTTCAAGTCGATCGCAATGTCGACTTCGAGCTCTCTAGACAGGCGCGCCACATCGATATCGCTCTGATACCGCACGTCGATGAACTGATCAAAAGCGGCAGCAACTCGTTGTCGCACATCATCTTGGATATCGGGCCCAAAAGAAAAAGCGAAAAGCTCGAATCGATCTCTGTCATGCAGCTCAAACAATTCCGCCATCAGGCAGCACGTCGCGTGATCGTGGAAGTCGGCGGAGTAATACCCGAGGCGGATCTTTTCTTTCCTGGGGCGTGCAGCAATCGGTCCGAGCGCATCCTGCGGAGGGCACATGGACCGGGTCCATTCTTCAGCAGCTATACGATGAAGATGCGGCGCATCGAACATGGTCGAAACGATAAAGGGCGGCGAGACTTTGGCTCCGCCCTCCAAGGAGATGGCTAGTCGCCGCGTCTGATCGTCAAAATCAGCCCACTCGCACAACCGATGGCGCAGGTGATTGACCAGCCCTGGGAGATACTCGTAGGAAGGTCTCAAGTCCAAGGCATACTGGTAATTGGCCAATGCTTCATCAAAGCGTGAAATCGCGTGCAACGTACTCGCCCGGAGGGTGTAGGCCTCCGCAAAACCCGGCTTGATCGCAATCGCCTGGTCATACATGGCAAGAGCCTCCTCAAACTGGCCTACGTCTTTCAATGCGCTACCTAGGTTCAGGTACGCGTTGGCGTATTCCGGCGTGATCTCGATTGCCCGGGTGTAACTTGAAATAGCTTCGTCAAAACGCCTGAGATAGCTCAGGGCAATGCCTCGGCCACACCAGCTAAGTGCGATGTCCGGTTGTATGCGGATTGCTGCCTCATAGGCATCCAAGGCTTCGGTAAAGCGCCTCTGATCCTTGAATGCCTCACCCATGTTGAAGTAGGCCTCGGCGTAATCAGCCCTTAATCGGACAGCGCACGCATAACTCACTAACGCCTCATCCAGACGTCGTAGCTGGCATAGAACAAATCCGCGGCCAAAGTGAGCCTCTGCGAGATCTGGCTTGAGTATGAGTGCCCTGTCATGGGATGCCAGCGCCTCTTCGAATCGCCGCAGTTCCTTCAGCGCGTTACCCATATTCACGTGCGCTTCTGCAACACCTGAATTGATCCTGATCGCCTGGCCTATCCAGTCGACTGCTTCCAGTGGATTCCCGCCGTCAACCGCGATCACCCCAAGCAGATGAAGCGAATCAAAATGCGCAGGATCTTTTTCAAGAATTTGCGCATAGATCGCGCTGGCCTGTTCGTGATGGCCCTGCCGATGCAGGTCAAATCCGCGCAAGAACAAGGTGTTGATCGCTGCTGACTGAATCGCCCGATCTTTCATGCTTTAGCTCGCTTCACGACTGACAAAAAGATGATCCGGCGGCAATCCGGCCAAATGACGCTCGTACATCAGCACATAGGCGCTCTCCAGGTGGTGGGTGAATAACGCCGGGTTGTAAAGCGGCGCAATCGTTCGATTGCTTTCAAGCTTGGCCTTGATGGCGCCAAGCTTGTAGGGGTTGCTTGCCAGTTCAATGGCCAGTTGCTCATAGTCATCTTGGGTCATCGCAATCAGCTCTGGCAGATCCATTGCGCTGAGCAAGCTGGCAGCCACCCTAGCTGCAAAAGATTGGCCAATGAGCGTGAGAACAGGCAGACCTGCCCACAGGGAATCGCTGGCCGTCGTGTGTGCGTTGCAGGGAAGCGTATCCAGGAACAGGTCTGCCAGCCTGTGTCTGGCCAAGTGATCAGCCAATGTAAGGCGCTCCCCAAAAACCAATCGTTCAGGATCCACGCCTCGGGCGATTGCCTCCTTCTTCAGATTTCGCGTCGCATACGAGTTGTCTTCCAGAAGCCACAAGACACTGCCAGGTACCGCCTTGAGGATTCGCATCCAGCCGTCGAAGGTGTACGGCGTGATCTTGTAGCTATTGTTGAAGCAGCAGAAGACAAATCCCTCCTGTGGCAAGCCCAGTTCTGCCCTGGTGAAGATGCGTTCGGAGATGACTCGCTTTGTATCGTTGACCTGATAAGAGTGGGGAAGGTAGGCGATCTTTTCGGCATAGTGCCCTTGACCCTCCGGCGGAATGAGGATCTCGTCGGCAATCAGGTAATCCATGTAGGGCACGCCCATCGTCCCCGGGTAGCCCAGGTAGCTGACCTGCACCGGCGCACAGCGGTAGGAAAAAATTCCGGGGCGCGACTCCTGCGTATACCCTTTCAGGTCGATGGCTATATCGATGCCCAGTTCTCTTGACAGACACGCAACCTGTTCGTCAGTGACGTAGCGGATATCGATGAAGTGGTCGAATGCACCGGCCACCCTCTGCCGCATAGCGTCATTCACGTCTGGCCCGAACGAGAACGCAAACAGCTCGAATTTATCTTTCGCATGCGACTCAAAAAGCTCCGCCATCAGGTAACAAGTGGCGTGGTCATGAAAATCCGCAGAGAAGTATCCAATTCGGATTCGATCCCTCCGGGTCGCCCTCACAATAGGTCCAAGCGTATCTTGCGCGGGACATCTTGACGCAGCCCATACCTCCGCAGAGATCCTTTGCAACGCAGGAACGTCTAGGGTCGTTGCAACAATGAACGGCGGGGAGACTGCCGCCGACTCCCACTGCGCATGCGCTAGCTGCTGACTGCGCTTGTCATAGTTAGACCAATCACACATGCGAAGGCGCACATGAATGGACGCCCCGAGTAAAAATTCATAGGCTGGCCTCAGCGCTGCTGCGCGCTCATAGCGGGTGAGAGCTTCCTCAAAGCGCGTCAACTGCTGCAGCACATGACCGCTATTTGCAAATGCATCAGAGTAACATGGATCCAATTCGATCGCGCGGTCATAACTTGAAAGAGACTCGCTAAGTCGATTAAGCTCAGACAAGACAACGGCCCGGTTGAACCAATTTTTCGCCTGATGAGGCCGCACCTGAATCGCAAGTTCATATACCGCCAAGGCTTCTGTTAGCCGATTCAGGTCCTTGAACGCGTTTCCGAGGTTCACATAAGCATCACAGAAATCAGGCTTGAGCCTGATAGCGCGCACATAACTTTCCACCGCATCGTCTAGCCGCTTGAGTTTTTGCAATACCAGACCGCGGTTGGACCAGGCCTGGACCATGTCCGGCTTCAATTCAAGGCCGCGCTCATAACTCGCGAGAGCTTCATCAAATCGCTTCAGATCCAATAGTGCATTACCGCGGTTGGAATGGGCATCTGCATAATCCGGCTTGATCGCAATTGCGCGGTCAAAGCTTGTGACAGCCTCCTCCAGGCGATTCTTCTCCCGAAGGGTATTGCCGCGATTTGAGTGAACTTCGGCCATATCAGGGGCCAACCTGATCGCCCGGTCGTAACTGGCAACCGCCTCGTCCAAGCGTCCCAATTCCTTGAGTGCCGCCCCGAGATTGGAATGTGCGGCGGCAACCCCTGGATTCACATGGATCGCCTTGCTTATCCAGTCGACTGCCTTTGAAGGATTCCTGGTGCCGCCCGCGATCACCCCGAGCAGATGGAGTGCATCGAAATGACGGGGCTCTTTCTCGACAACCTGTGTATAGATCGCCGCAGCCTCATCGAGACGACCCTTTTGATGCAACGAAAACCCCTGCATGAACAGAGTGTCGATGCCCGAGGGTGGCTTTAATGTTCGCGCGCCGGGGGGATGAGACTGGGTCCGCTTCATGGCCGGATATCGATGTGATCTACCGGTAGTCCAGCCAGGCGACACGCATGCATCTGCACGAACGCCTCCTCGATGTGCTGCACGAATCGAGGTGTGTCGTACAGCGGTGTGGTCAGCCTGTTGCCCTGGAGCTTTTGCCTGAGGTCGCGCAGCGACCCCGGGTTCAGGGCCCACCCGATCGCCTTGCGCTCATAGTCGTCCTGCGAACGCGCCACCAGCTCGGGCAGCTCCATCGCCATCAGCAAGCTCGCCGCCACCCGCCCAGCAAATGACTGCCCCATCAGGGTCAGCACGGGCAACCCTGCCCATAGGGCGTCACTGGCCGTCGTGTGCGCGTTGCACGGCAGCGTGTCCAGGAACAGGTCTGCCAATCGCTGGCGGGCCAGATGCTCCGGCAAGGGTATACGCCCCCCGAACACCAGCCGTTGCGGATCCACCCCGCGGACTGACGCTTCCTTGCGAAGGTTGAGACTCGCCTGCGAGTTGTCATCGAGCAGCCACAGCACGCTGCCCGGAACTGCTTGCAGGATCCGCATCCAACCGTCAAAGGTCTGCGGCGTGATCTTGAAACTGTTATTGAAGCAGCAGAACACGAAACCGTCCGCAGGCAACCCAAGCGCCTCCCTGGTGAACTGGGTATCAGCGATCTGCCGCTTCGTGTCGTTGACCTGGTAGGAGTGCGGCAGGTAGGCGATCTTCTCCGCGTAGTGGACCTGGTTTTCTTCCGGGATTAGGACCTTATCCGCGATCAGGTAGTCCATGTACGGAGCGCCCATCGTCCCCGGGTAGCCCAGGTAGTTCACCTGCACCGGGGCACCGCGGTGCGCGAAGATCCCAGGCCGCGAGTCCTGCGTGTACCCCTTGAGGTCTACCGCGATGTCGATCCCCATCTCACGGGACAGGCCAGCCGCCTGCGAGTCCGTGAGGTGACTGATATCGATGAAGTGATCAAACGCCTGGCTGACACGCAGACGCATGCCATCCTGCACCGCCGGACCGAAGGAGAACGCGAATAGCTCGAAGCGGTCCCGGTCATGCAGCTCGAACAGTTCGGCCATGAGGTAGGTTGTCGCGTGATCGTGGAAATCCGCCGAGAAATAGCCCAGGCGGATCCGACCGGATCTGTGTACAGGGCCGTCGAGGACGCCCCCCCCTTGGGGTGGGCATTTGGCTTCCATCCAGACCTCGGCCGCCAGCTTCTGCAGTGCGGGTGTATCCAGAATCATGCAGGCCGGGAAAGGGGGGGATGCTTTTTCCCGGCTTTGAACCTTCATCCCCAGGAACTGATTGTTCTGATAAAAGCTGCCCCACTCGCAGACATGGTGGTAAGCGTGGATCAAGATGCCTGGAAGGAACTCGCACTGCGGATTGAGCTCGAACGCTCGCGTAAAGCTGGCTGCAGCCTCTTGACGCCGCCGCAGGTCATTCAGAACATTTCCGCGGTTGTAATGAGCGTCCGCGTAGTTCGGTTTAAGCGAAATGGCCAAGTCGTAACAAGCCAGTGCCTCGATCGGGCGTCGCGTTTCGCGGAGCGTATTGCCCAGGTTGGAGTGGGCCTCGGGCGTATCTGGGGCCAGGGCAATTGCCCGCTCGTAGCAAGCCACTGCCTCGTCTACCCGCTGCAACGCTTTCAGCGAAGCCCCGAGGTTCGAATGCGCTGGCGCAAAGCACGGGTTGACCTCAATCGCTTTGCGAATCAGCTCCACTGCCAGCGATGGATTCTTCTTGCGCGCCGCTATCAGACCCAGCATGTGCAGGGCATCGAAATCCCGTGGATTATTTTTCAGTACGCGCCGGTAGATGGCCGCCGCCTCCTCCAGACGCTCCTGTTGTTGGAGGGCAAAACCTTGCATCACCAGATCGGTCAGGTCAGGTGACCGCCGCGGCAAATGCTTGCCGCCCTGGTGTGAGATTCTGGTTTGGCGCGCTGAAGGAGACGGCATGACGCCTACCTGCTGCATTTTCCATGCCGCCCGGCTGCGCCCTGCCAAGCGTTGATGCCTCGGCGCAAAAGGTCCGGCATTCAGCTGGGCGTGGCATGCCTATTGCATCAAGTCGGCACCTGCCACCGTCGAACCAATTGCCGCCATGACCTTACGCATCCATCTGTGCATCTTGCAGCCTGCAGGCTACGTCCACTCGCAAGGCTTTCTGGACCAGGCACGCTATGCGCGTTACCAGCTACGCCGGCTCGGCGCCCAGGTGACCATCGGCAAGAACCGGTTGCGAGAAGACTCGGTCAACATTGTGTTTGGTGGCCATCTGGGATTTTCGGCGTCCCTTCTGGAGCGCTACACCTGCGTTTTTTTCAACTTGGAACAGCTCGGCGAAGGGGGCGCACAAGTCAGCGCAGACTACTTGGCCCTGCTGCGCAATACCCATGCGATCGACTACGACACGCGGAATCCTCCTGCCTTTGGGCGTGACGCGAGCCAGGTGCCGATCGTTTCTTTCCAATGGGCACCGTACTTGGCTACGCGCCCTACCCTGCCGCTCGACCAGCGACCGATTGACCTACTGTTCTTCGGAAGTATCAACGAGCGGCGGCGTGCCCTTCTGGACCGCATTGAAGCCTGCGGCTGGAACGTCGCCCTGTTCGACCATCCGCTTTATAGCGAGGAGCGTGACCAGTTCATCTGCCAGTCCAAGGCTGTATTCAATTGCCACTTCTACGAGACCAGTCGCTTCGAGCAGGCACGCGCCTTTCATACCCTTTCCCTGGGTACCCCTCTCATCTCGGAGCGAACAGCGCGAACCTGGCCGCTGGCAGCCTTCGAGGACGCCGTCACCTGGGTCACTGAGGACAACCTAGAGTCCTTCTTCAAAGACCAGTTCATGACCCCGCAGTGGCAGGCGCAAGCGCAAGCTCAGCTGGATGCATTTGCCGCCACAGATCCGCGCGAGCAATGGGAAGTCGCCTTTGGCTATTGCGAGGCCGTGTGGCGGCATAGTGCACCTGCACGCGCGCAGGCGGTCTGGCAACCCACGATCATGAACCTGGGGTCTGGTAAGGACTACAAGCTCGGTTGGCTGAATGTAGACATCCTGGCACAGGCCCAGCCTGATCTGATCATCGACCTGGGCCAGGCGATATCACTCCCATTGCAGACCCGAACCGAGAGCGGCGGACAGGTCCGGCTGGAAGCCAACAGCCTGGACGGGATTTACGCCAACAACGTCCTGGAGCATGTGCCCGACCTCCCGTGCCTCATGACCAATCTCCTGGCCCTGCTCAAAGAGGGTGGCCAAATGGTCGTCGAGGTCCCCTACGAGAAGGCCGCCTCCGCCTGGCAGGACCCGACGCACCTGCGGGCCATGAACAAGAATTCCTGGATTTATTACACGGACTGGTTCTGGTACCTGGGCTGGTTCGAGTACCGCTTTGAACTGGCGCAATTCGAATGGCTGGATCACAGGCTCCAGCCCTGTGACGAGAGCGCGGCATGTTTCATGAGGGCACAGCTCAGGAAAATCACGACCACGCCGCGTGAGCGATCCATGGCACGGACCATGAGAGCCGATTTCGGAGAGATTTCCGCCGACCTGGCCGTGGCTTGAGCGAACAGTTCGAATGGCTAAGGAGTTAGCTCCCGAGCGTTCACACCGCGCCCTCGCGAAATCTTTTCGGCCGGGCAAATATCCAAAATATTATTACCTATATATTATTATATGTCATATTTGGTATTTATTTGTATTTAAATGCCGTCCGCTCTTTGCCGCGCCTGTTCGGGTGCCGCAGATCATCTCAGCGGCCCGCCGAAAGCCCTTACCGCGCATGCCAACGGCCAGGTACACGGCGAAGAAAGCCTGGCACGCCATTTGCTGCACCTCCCGCAAGTCGATCCGCTTCAACGGTTGAAGACGGTTTTTCGACACCAGTTTTGGAGACAGCTGCATGAACGCTTTGGCCCAATCTCTCGTATCCCAGGCCTCCCGGGGCCGGATGCTCAGTGACCGCGACCTGTCGGGATTCAGTGCGTCGGATTTCCGTGAAGCGATCTCGGCGCTGGTGGCCAACGACAAGATCGGCCTGGCCGACGCCCTGTGCGAATCGGGCCTGGCCTTGCACCCGGGTAACCCGCACATCCTCTCGATGGCCGCCCTCATGGCCAACCTCCACCAGGACTGGGCGCGCGCCGAGGATTACCTGCGCCAGCTGATTGCCATCCAGGGCGACCCCCAGGTGACGGAATTCACCTGGAACCTGCTCACGCGCACGCTGCGTTGCCAGTGCGAGCCCCTGGAGGCCCTGCACATCGCCAAGACCGGATTGATCTATCACCCGCACAGCGCTGACCTGCAGCGCGAAGCGGCCGAATTGAAAGACCTGCTGGGCGAAGTGTCGGCGTTTGTCGGCCCGATCCAGCAGCGGCAATAAATGTCCAGCGGCAAGGCGAGTCCGCATTCCCCGGCAAGTCCTTGCCACATCGTGCAAACGATTCGACAGCACATTTTTTGAGTGGGGTCCCACATGTCCGTCATCAACACCAACGTCAAAGCTCTGTACACCCAGAACGCACTGAAAGTCTCGGGGCGGGAGCAGAGCGCCGCGATGCAGCAGCTTTCGACCGGCAAGCGCATCAACTCCGCACGCGACGACGCTGCGGGGCTGGCCATTGCCAACCGGATGTCGCAGCAGATCCGCAGCCTGAACATGGCGATCCGCAACGCGGGTGACGCGGTCTCCTTGATCCAGACGGCAGAAGGGGCCACCGCCTCCATCACCGACATGCTTCAGCGCATGCGCGAACTGGCCGTGCAGGCGATCAACGACACCAACGCACAGGACCAGCGCGGCTACCTGGACATCGAGTTCCAGCAGCTCAAGCAGCAGATCCAGAGCATCTCCGAGTTCACCCAGTGGAACGGTTTCTCCATCCTGAACGGCACGGCCGGCGAGCGGGTGGGCGAGCGGCCGGTCTACAAGGTGGCTTCGGCGGGGGTGTTTGATAGCGGGATCACCTACTCCGCGGGCACTCCGTCCACCACCGCTACGGGTGAAACAATTTCGCTTGGCGGATCAGGCACTAACGCTGCAGGAGCTTTCCTCAAGGCGGGCACCCTGGAAGTGGTGATGACCTCTGCCACCGCCATCGCGTCGGCCAAGTTCACCCTGCCCGATGGCAACATCATCACGCTAGACCCGACGGATTCGACCAAGATCGCCCTCTCTGGCGATGAGATCACCCTGAAGGACGACTCAGGTCTGGTCGACGGTGACCTGGTGTTCACGACGAGTGCAACGGGTTATGCCGCAGCCGAAGCAGTCAGCCTGACCGTCGCCCGCCAGATGCCCACCGCCGAGCCCATGCAAGCCGACGACATCATCATCAACGGCATCACCATTGGTGCGGCCGATGCTGAATCGGACACGGTGTCGACGGGCAACTCCATTGGCTCCAGTGCCATCGCTCGCGCTGCTGCCATCAATGAGAAGACGGCCGCCACCGGCGTGGTCGCGGTGGTCAAGACCAACGTCATGACCGGCGCCGCGATGGAGGCCTCCACGGACACGTTCTCGGGCACCCTCACCATCAACGGCTACATCACCGCCGAGATCGAAACGACCCCGAATAACCGGCGCGATACACGCGCCACGGTGGTCGCCGCGATCAACGCGATCAGCCAGCAGACGGGTGTGGTCGCGATCAACACCAACAGCGATGCCGAGGGGATCCGACTGGAGGCCCTGGATGGCCGCAACATCGAGATTGCGTTCAACACCGCCAGCACCGCCTCGGATTTCTCTGCCAGCACAGGCTTGCGCGAGGGCCTGCAGATCGGCTCCTACTCCCTCGAGAGCACGGTCGAAGGCGCCGTCAACGTCACGACGACCGCCACCACCGACTGGAGCCGCGCCGGCATCCGTCCCGGCAACTACTCGGCCAACACCTCGATCTACACCTCCGGCGTTCGCCCCGAAGTGGATGACGCCGACGACATCAAGACCCTGGGCGACGGCGACCTGACCATCAACGGCATCGCCATCCGCGGCGCCATGGCGGAGGACGATACGAAAACCTCCGTGGTCGCTGCGACCAGCTCTCGCACCGGCAGCGCAATTGCAATTGCAGCCGCCATCAACGCGTCCGCCGCAGAGACTGGCGTGCGCGCGAGCGTCGCGCCCGCCAGCACTGTTGCCACCGCGAGCCCGGTACCGGACAGCACGAACACCAGTACGAGCGCCACGATTTTCATCAATGGCGTCGCCGTGAACATCGCCCTGGCGTCGACTGACGATGCGACCACGCGCCTGGACAAGATCATCACCGCCATCAACATCCAGGGCGGCCAGCACGGCGTTCTGGCCTCTGGCGAAGACACCGGCCGTTTGAGCCTGTCGACGCCAGACGGGCGTAACCTGTCGGTCTGGTTCGACGCTACCGATTTCACTGCAGCGGAACTGGGCCTGGTCGGAACGGCCGCGACCGATATCACCGGCGCCGATGCGACCAGCGACGGCGCCAAGACGGTCTACGGCTCCGTGCTGCTGCAGTCCGACAAGGCCTTCACCCTGGCTCCCGGCGCCAACGGCTTCGAGACCGACGGCGACTTCGCCACCCTGGGCTTCCAGCAAGGCACCTATGGCGGCCTCGTGGACGAGTCCACCAGCAAGATGTCGCCCCCGCGTACCGGCCGCCTGTCCTTCCACGTGGGCGCCAGCGCCACCCAGACCATCCACATCGACTTCGCCGACTACGGCAGCAAGGGCCCGATCACCAGCTCCATCACCGGTGACGTGGAACTGTCCGACACCGCCCAGCGCGTGAACCGCATCGACACCGTCGCGGACGCCCAGGCCGTGCTGGCCAAGCTGGACGTCGCCCTGGACAAGGTCAACGGCAACCGCGCCGTCATGGGTGCGGTGATGAACCGCCTGGACTACATCATGGACAACCTGTCCGATGTGTCCCTGAACACCGAAGCCTCGCGCAGCCAGATCGAGGACGCCGACTACGCCAAGGCCAGTACCGACCTGGCCCGCACGCAGATCATGCAGCAGGCCGCCACCGCGGTCCTGGCGCAGGCCAACATGGACCAGCAGACCGTCCTGAAGCTGCTGCAGTAATCCAAAACACTTCATTTGATCGTGACCCGGCGTCTTTAACGGACAATCGATGAAAAGGCCTCAAGTTTTCCGACCCGAGACCGATTCCTCAGACACGTCGAGCCCGGACTTGTGTGCCGGGCCGAAGAAAGAGCCCGTATGACGAACCCGATCACCCAATGGAACCGCATGGCCTCCGCCAACTCGGTGGAGCGCCTGGTCGCCGAACGCACCGAGAAGGCCGACAAGCCTGCCGATGCCCCCGCCGCCGCGACGGCCCGCCCGGCCGCGCCCGTGCAGGACGACCAGCTGGATCTCAGCCCGGTCGCGCGCCAGCTGGCCTCGGAGCCCACCTTCGATCGCGCCAAGGTCGAGGCGATCAAGCAGCAGGTCGAACAAGGCCAGTACCCCTTGGACCCCCGCCGCATGGCCGAGAGCTTCATGGCGCTTGAACAGCTGATTCGCGAGTAATCCCGACACTCCCCATGCTCCCCGCCCCGACCGCGGACACCCCCAGCACGCCCGCCGCGCCCGACATGGACGCGGCGCGCGCCCATGTCCAGGCCCTGGACACGCTGCTGCAGGAGGAGTTCGAGGCGCTGCGTACCCAGTCCTTCGAGCGCCTGGAGACGCTCCAGACCGACAAGATCGCCCGCCTGGAAGCCCTCCAGGCCATCTCCCACCAGGTCACCGCCCTGCCCGAGCCCCCGGCCGCCTGGGCCGACGTGATGGACGCCCTGGTCCGCTGCCGCGCCACCTACCGGCGCAATGAACTCCTGATCACCCGCCAGATCGAGGTGGTGGGCGCCACCCTGCGCTCCCTGCAGCTGGACGACGCCCCGCCGCCGGTCGACCTGTACGACCGCCTGGGCAAGATGTCGCGCCGCGGCACGCGCCGCGCCTACAGCGAAGCCTGAGGCGCGCTCACCGCCGCTTCTCGTCCCCCGGCTGCATGCCACGCAGCCAGTACACCCACGACAGCACCACCGCCACCGCGGTATAGACCTCAGACGGGATCGCCTCGTCGATGTCGACCTGCGACAGCATGGCCAGGAGCGCCGGGTCCTGCGTGACATGCACGCCCTGGCGCTGCGCCTCCTGCACGATGCGTTCGGCCACCTCGCCGTGTCCGCGCGCGGTGACCACGGGCACCGGGCGCTCGCCATAGGCCAGGGCCACGGCTTCGCGCACGCCCCGGGCAGAGTGTCGGGAGGACGGGTTCATGCGCGCAGATCCACCAGACGCCCCGGGTCACCCGCCGCAGGCGCCTGCGCCTCGATGCCCGGCGGCGGCGCGCCGTGGATCACCTGCAGGCTGTCCATGCGCAGGCCCGCCTCGTTGAGCCAGGCGACCAGGCTGGCACTCGCGGCGCGCGCCTGGGCCGCCAGCTCGGCCCGCTCGGCCCACATCACCAGCTCGACCCGCTTGCCCCCACTGATGCGGGTCCGCAGCCAGACCTCGCCCAGCACGCTGCTGCGGGTGTGCAGGTCCACCACCCAGGGCGCCGGGCCACCGCCCCCACCGCCGGCCTGTCCGTCCCGGGCCTGCGACCAGCGCACCCGCACCGGCTCCGCGTCGGCAAACGGCAGCAGCATGGCCAGCGCGATCTCCCGGCCCGCCGAGCCCTCCACCACCGATTGCAGCTGGCGCGACTCGATGTCGTCCACCGCGTCCTGCAGCAGCGCGCGCGTGGAGGCCGGCGCCTGCGTCCAGTCGGCCAGGAGGGTGCGTAGCAGCGACTTGGCATCCACGCTGTCGCCACCGGGCAGGCGCTCGCCGCGCGCCAGCGCCGCCTCCTGGGTCCAGCCCCCCTGGCGCAGGGCGCGGCGCAGGGCCTCGGGTGTGATCTGGCTGGTGGAAGGCCACAGCCGCAGCAGCTGCGCGATCTGCGCGCCCACGTCCGGCTGGGGCGCGGCCTGGAACAGGGCCGCCAGGGCCCCCGGCTGCATCAAGGCGGCCAGGCCACTCAGGGTCGGCGGTCGCAGTGCCAGCTGCTCCAGGCGGCCCGCGGTCTGCGAGGTCTCCGCAGCCGCACCGGCCTCTGCGGACACTGCGGACGCCTCGCCCATCGGCACCAGCGTCGCGCGCCCCTGGGCATCCAGTCGCACCTGCCACGCCGGCCGGTCACCCGCCGCGAGCCGCAGCTGCGGCGGCACGGGGATCAGCATGCCCTGCAGCATCAGCTGCAGCTGGCCGTCCCGCACCTCGATCGAGGGCCGCACCACCTGCCCATCGCGCAGGCCCAGGGCGGCCACGGCCGGCGCCTCGAAGATCGGCAGGCGGCCTTCGAGGTAGATGGCCTGCACTCGGCCGCTCAGCGGAGAGAGGTCGGCGCTGCTGAACATGCAGCCCCCGGGGGGCTCAGGGGAAGCGCACCCAGTGGCGCTTGTCCGCCGCCGGTGCAGCGGCTTGCGGCGCCGGGGCTTGCTGCGGACCGAGCACACGCTGCAGGTGGCTGCGCAGGTCTTCCAGGTGCGGCACCTGCAGCTGCGCGCCCGCGATCAAGCGGGTGGTCCCGGGCTGGACCGCGCCGGCATTGATCTCCAGGAACACGCCGCGCAGGAAGGCCTCCTTGAACGGCATGTCGCCCATGGTGCGGCGGATGGCCGCATCCAGCGTCTCGCCACGCAGCGCAGTGGTGCGCTGGCGCACCGGGCCTTCGGCTTGCGCGCGGGGCGGCAGGGACCCCAGCAGGGTCTCCAGGGCCTGGCGCGTCGGGGCCGAATCAGGGGTGGCGGGACGGGTCGCGCCCGCCGCGGCGGGCGCGGAAGCCGCAGACGCCACGGAGGCCGCCCGGGCCGGCGGATCGGCCGCCACCGCGCTGAAGGTCAGGCCGGCCAGCAGGCTCGCGGCCAGTGCCAGCGGCAGCGGTTTGAACGAAATGGGCGTGCGGGTCATGGCGGTCAGTGTCCTCGTCTCGGGGGCGGCGCGTTATAGGGGCAACTACAAGGGCAAGGCCACCCAGTCGCCGGCCTGGGCGGGACGGGGGCCGGCCAGCCAGCGCAGCGGGGTGCCCTGCGCGGACGGCGTGCCCACCTGCACCAGGGCCAGTGCCCGGGCCGCGCCCGGCTCCAGCAGGCGGCCGGGCAGGTGCTGGCGCTCGACCAGCAGCAAGCGGTCCCCCGGCTGCAGGCCATGCACCGAGCCCTCGCGCAGGTGCAGGCGGTCGCCATTGGCGGCCACGGAATACCACAGGGGCTCGCAGGCGCTCTGACGCTCGAGCGCCGCCAGTGCGCCGGACATCGCGGACTCCAGCGTGCGGGCGTCCAGGACCGTGCCCGTGCCGGGCCCGACCTCCACGCCAAACAGCGGCACCCGCACGCGGCGGGCCTGGGCGGGCTCGCGCAGCGGCGAGACCGCGACACGTGCCTCGAGCGCGCCGGAGCTGCCGGTGACTTCAATGCGAGCCAGCCACTCGGTGCGGTCGGCGTCGCGCCCGTACACCGCCTGCTCGTAGGCGGTCACCGGCTGGAAGGGACGCTCCTGCGCCACCCAGCGGCGCGACTCGCGCGCGGCCTCCAGGAAGGCCTGCTGCAGGTGCCGCACCACGGGATAGAGCGCCTCCCCCGCAGGGGTCACCGCTTCCACGTGCAGGGACTGCTTCCAGCGGCGCGCCGAGGCCAGGCACCGCTGGGGATCGGCCTGCGTCTGCGGGCCTACGCCCGAGGGCAGCACGCTGGTGTCGACCTGCACGCGCACCGGCGCGGCGGGGTCTTCGACATAGGACTGCACCCGCACGCCGCGCACGCGGGTGTCGGCGGTGAACTGGGTGCTTTCATGCAGGCGGCCCTCGGTGTCGATCCAGGCGTAGGACTGGACACGCACCGGCGCGGATAGGGTCTTCTCGACCAGCGCGTCGCGGATCGCCTGCAGCTGACGCTCGGGATCGGCCTCGCCGCCGGCAGGGGCGGACTGCGCCTGCACGCCCACGCAGGCGGCCAGGCAGCCGGCCAGCAGCCAGCCCTGGCGGGTCATTTGCGCCTCGCGGCCAGTTGCCCCAGGTACAGGGCGCGCAGGTCGTTCACCACCTGGCGGTCCAGGGACATGGTGGTTTCGTAGGTGTCATCGCCCACCGGGGTGATGCTCACGAGCACGGCGCCGTACACCACACCCTCGACGCGGGTGCGGAAGGTGTCGTTCATCACCACCATGTCGGCCACCGTGGTGGAGGCGTCCAGGTGCTGGCCGTAGACCTGCTCGGTCAGGGCGCGGTAGGCATCGAGCTTGGAGGCCCGGATCGCCATCAGGCGCTGCTGTGCGGGCAGCTTGTGGTTCTGCACGCTGATGACGGCATAACCCGTGGCCACCAGCGTCTCGCGCTTTTCGACCATCGGAGCGATCATGCCGGCGGCGGGCGCAGCCGGCGGCGTTGCGGCGGGGGCAGCGGGGGGGCTGGCCTCGGCCACAGGCTGCAGGCCCAGCGTCACGCAGCCCGCCAGCAAGGGGCCGAGCAAGGCGACGGCAAAAAGCGGTTTCTTCATGGCGGTGTCCTGTTTGGCGCAGCGGCAAGGCGTTCAGTTCAGGGCCGGGGCCACCGAGCGGCCCGGCATCAGACCCGGCAGGGTGGACCAGGCGTCGCGGATTTCTGCCATCAGGCTGCGCACCTCTTCCAGGATGTCCAGGTCGTTGTGGGCGTTGGCGCGCACCAGGCGGCGGGTGACGTAGCCATAGAGCTCGTCCAGGTTCTGTGCGAGTTCGCCGCCCTTCTCGAAGTCCAGCGCGCCCTGAAGGCCCAGGATGATGCGGGTGCTGCGGGCGATCGCCTTGGATTTCTCGGCGATGTTGCCATGCGTCATGTGGCCGCGGGCGGCGGCCAGGCTCTCCAGCAGGCCGTCGAACAGCATCAGGATCAACTTCACGTTGTCCGCGGTGGCCACGCCGGTGGCGACCTGGACGGCCCCGTAGCTGTCGAAGGCAAGTTTGTGCAGGCGCATGGTGTCTGGTTCTCCGTGGGTTGCATTCGCTCCCACGAAGAATCGGACGCAGCGGCCCGGACTTTAGGCCCCGGGGGGATTGCCGGCCGCGGCGGGGGCGGGAGCGGCGACGGCCACCGGCTCGGGCTGGGGCGGCATCAGCATGCTGGAGGCCGGCTGCAGCACCTCCAGGCCCGCCTGCACCTGCAGGTCGGCGCAGACCTGGTCCAGGCGCTGGCGCAGGCCGGGCAATTCGGCGGGGTCGTTGCGTGCATAGCCCTGGCCGCAGCGGTAGATGGCCTCCACCGCCTCCGGCGGCAGCCACGACTCCACCTGGGCGCGCGGCGTGCGCACCATGCGCATGTTGGCCGGGATGGCGTCAAAGCCCTTGCCCTGATCGGACACACCCTCGCCAAAAATGAAACTTATGTGTTCACCGATCAAGAGGCGATACCGCTTGCGGATGCCATCGAGCAGCAGGTCGTCAAAGCCCGGGGGCGGATCGCCCGCGAGCGCGTCCCACAGCGCCTTGCCCGTTAGCCCGCCATAGGGTCCGGCCGGCTTGGCCGCATCGGCCTGCTGCAGGTTCTGCAGCATCTGCTTGGTATCGCGCTCCAGCCCGTTGAACCGGTCGACCAGGTAGATCACCAGCACCACCAGCACGGCGATGGCCACCGCCATCAGGAGCAGGAGGGTGAGCGTGAGCATGCCTGTGGTCAAGGAAACAGGCCCCGGTTTCAGGCCTTGGGCTCGCCGTCGGGGGCGGCGCCCTCGCCCCTCTCACCGCCCTCGCCGCCCTCGCCACCTTCGCCTTCGGCCTCGCCCGCCGCTTCGGCCTCGGCGGCGAGCTCGTCGCGCAGGAATTGCAAGGCCACGAAAGCCGAGTTCAGCTTCAGGGTGTCGTAGGAGATGCGGTCGGCCAGGCGCTGGGCGGCCTCGATGGCCTGCTCGGCGCTCAGTTCGGTCTTCTGATAGAGCATGCCGATGGCAAAGGCCTCGTCGGCGAACTCCTTGGGCATGTACACCTGCACCTCGCCCGAGGTGGACTTGACCGCCTGGAACAGAGGCGCCTGCGGTGCCTCGGGCTGCGGCTTGGCCTGCTGGATGGCCGCCATGCAGGCGACTTCGTAGGCTTCCATCGCCTGCGCGCCCGCGACGAAGGTCTTGTCCAGGTGGGCACGGCACAACATGCTCATACGAAGGCGCAGGCTTCGCGCCTCATGGCCGTCAGTGGTCAGCGACACCGCCTTTTCATAGGCGGCAACGGCGCGCGAGCGCTCGTCTTCGTCGGGCTTCTTGAAAATCTTGAACATGCGGTTTCCGGCCTGGCGCGCTGGGCAAGGCCACTCTCAGGAGGATGAAGAGCCGTGGACCGCCGGCTGGAGCTGGGTCCGCAACTTCTTGGCAATTGCGGTGAGCAACTGGCTGATCCGCGACTCACTGACACCAAGTATCTCACCGATCTCCTTGAGATTGAGTTCTTCGACGTAATAGAGCGAAATGATTAATTGATCGCGCTCGGGCAATTCCTGGATGGCGCCCGCCAGGGCCTCAAGCATCTGCGCGCGTTCGACCTGCGCCTCGGGCTGATCGGACCGTTCACCGGCGATGTTCATCACCTCCTCGCTCACCTCCTCGATGGAGAAGGTCTCGCTGCGCCAGGCCTGACCCTGCTCGCGGTGGTAGTCGGCGATGTCCTTGCCCATGGACTCGGCCACCTCGCGCTGCGTCGGCATGCGTCCGAGTTCGGCGACCAGCTTGTGGGCGGCGGCGTTCTCGCTCTTGTTGAAGGCGACGGAGGAGCGCGTGAGGTCGGACACGCGCCGCACTTCATCGAGCATGGCGCCACGCACGCGGCTCAGGGCGAAGTGTTCAAACGGAATGCCACGGCGCGGGTCGTAGCCGCGCGCGGCCTCGATCAGGCCCAGCATGCCGACCTGCACCAGTTCGTCCAGATCGAGCAGCGGCGGAATGCGTCCTCGCAGATGGAAGGCCACGCGCTTGACCATGGGCATGTGCGAGATCACCAGCTGCTCCTGGCGTCCCCGGCTGCTTTCGTAGAGTTCGAGTGCGGCTTCCATGGTGACTCCTCGTGCCGGCGCCCTCAGGTGGCGGCCTGCTGCGCCTGCAGCATGCGCTCCATGAAGAACTGCATCTGCCCGCCCGGCTCCTGCAGCGGGGGCAGCTTCTCCAGGGATTGCGCGAGGCGGCGCAGGTCCGCCGCCGAGCGGCTGCTCGGCGCGAAGTCGACCACGCTGCGGTACTTGCGCTGGGCCTGCTGCACGGATTCATCGGCGCTGACACAGCCCAGGTACTTCACGGTGCACCCCAGGAACTTGAGCGTCACGTCGTTGACGAACTGCGCCAGCTGCTGCCCGTGGGCTTCGCCCTGGACCGCGTTGGCCACGAGGTAGATCTCCTCCAGGTCCTGGTCCTGCGTCATGACCTTGATCAGCCCGTAGGCATCGGCAATGGCGGCCGGCTGGTCCTGCAGCACCACGATGCGCCGCTGGCAGGCCGCCATGAAGGTCAGTACCGACGGCGAGATGCCGGCGGCCACGTCCACGATCAGGTAATCCACCGACTCCTGCAAGGCATCGAAGGCGTGGATGATGGTGGCGACCTGGCTCATGTCCAGGGCCGCCATGTCCCGCAGGCCCGAGGCACCGGGCACCAGCTGCACGTTGGCGGCGGCGGGCACCAGCAATTCCTGCAGGGTCTTCTCGCCCGAAAGCAGGTGGCTGATGTTCAGGGGGCTGCGCACACCCAGGGCCACTTGCGCGTTGGCCATGCCCAGGTCGGCATCGAGCAGCAGCACGCGGTGACCGCGCAGGCCCAGGGCGGCGGCCAGGTTCACGGCGACCGTGGTCTTGCCGACCCCGCCCTTGCCGCTGGCGACACCAATGACCTGGGGAGTGCGCAAGGAAGTGCTCATGCAAGGCTTTCTTTGAGAACGGGAACGGCCTGGCGGGACACGGGAGCAAGCTTCACCTCAGGCACGCCAGAGACCGAAGCATAAGCGCCCTGCGCAGACAGGTCACCGCGCAGGCGGTCAAAGGCCGCATCGAGCAGGGCTTGCGCCTGGAAGGGACGGGCCTGCGACTGCAGGTCGCCCGAAGCGGCCATGCAGGACAGGGGCACGCGCTGGTCGCACAGGGCCTGCAGCAGCGGCCAGGGGGAATGGCTCTCGTCGACCTTGCCGACCATCAGGCTGCGCCAGGACTCGCCCTCGGCGAGCAGGCGCTTGACGCTGCCGATGGACGCATCGGCCGGCAGCAGCAGGTGGGTCTCGATGCCCAGGCCGGCCGAACGCACAAGCGCCGCCTGGGCCTGCGGGTCGGCACCTGCGGTGTCGATCAGGATCACCGCGCGGTCACGCAGTTCTTCCACGAGCAGGCGCAGCGTGGCGACATCGCCCGCGCGCCAGCAGTTCACACCCGCCTGCGCCGCGAGCACGCGGGTCTGGCTCCAGGCGCCGCTGCGGGCGTCGTTGAAGGCGATGATGGCCACGCGCTGCGGGGTCAGGTGCATGGCGGCCACGCGCGCCAGGCGCGTCACCATGAGGGTCTTGCCGGCGCCCGAGGGGCCGCAGATGGCATGCAGGCCGCGGCCGATGGTGGCGGTGGGCAGGCCGGTCAGAGCGCCTTCCATCACTTCGCGCATGGCGGCCAGGGCGCCTTCGGGGTCCTCGGCTTCCTGCAGTCCGTCGGACAGCAGCGCACGCAGGCCCGCCGGCATGCCGGCCTCCTGCAAGGCATCGATCACGGGGCGCACGCCCGCCGGCCAGGCGCGGCCGTCCTGCCAGGCCTGGACCTGGCGGCCCAGGGCGAATTCCTTGCGCAGTGCCGCGATCTCGCGGCGCACCAGGTCCACCACCTCGCGGCCGCGGTCATCGGCGGCAGGGGCAGCGGCCACAGCGGGAGCGGCCACGGGAGCGGCCACGGGAGCAGTCACGGGCGGGTTCACAGGGACCGTCGCGGCTGCGGACGCGGCGCTGGCCACAGGCGCCCTCGCGGGCGCCGCCGGCTCGCTGGCGGCGGCATGGGCCGCAGCGATCTTGCGGGCGGCCAGGACTTCAGCGGCGGTATGTACCGGCTCCTCGTCCTGCAACTCGGGTTCGGGCATGGGGCCCAGCGCGCGGCGGAAGGCCTGCGTGAAGGCGCTGGGCGCTCCCGCGCTGACCGGCGCCGGTGCGGGCGCGGGCGCCACGTCCAGGGCCACCACCATTTCGACCTGGCCGGCCACGCTCTGGCTGGACACGACGAGCACGTCCTTTCCGTAGCGCGCCGTGGCGATGTCCATGGCGGTGCGGCTGTCTTTGGCGAGGATGCGTTTGAGTTGCATGGCTCAGGGCTTTCAGGAAACGGCTTGGCGTGAGGACTTGAACTCGGCGTCGACGGTGTAGACCACCTTGACCGCCTGGTCGTCCGGAATCTCGCTGTAGGACAGCACGGTGAGGTCGCTGATGCGATGGCGCACGGCCTGCGACAGCCAGGGGCGGATCGAGGGCGAGACCACGAGCACGGCGGCCACGCCGGTGTCTTCCACCTGGCGGGCGCTGTCACGCAGGGCATTGAACAGGCTCTCGGACATGCCCGGCTCCAGCACCGGCGGCACGCCCGGCGCGCTTTGCTGCAGCACGTTGTGCAGCAGCTGTTCGACCTGCGGCGCCAGGGTCATGACCTGCAGCGTGTCGCTGTTTTCCAGCAGGGCCTGCACGATCATCCGGCCCAGCTTGGGACGGACCATGGTGGTGAGGATGTCGGGGTCCTGCGTGCGCGCGCTGGCTTCCAGCAGGGCCTCGGCCAC